>Ga0180085_1000717_pt1 | contig 11417 bp, 6 predicted proteins | sample EasRiv730_16_10D_FD_123013 | JGI IMG/M metagenome (GOLD analysis project Ga0180085, IMG submission 123013) | Soil microbial communities from meander-bound floodplain in the East River, Colorado, USA - East River metaG ERMLT730_16_10D | ecosystem: Environmental > Terrestrial > Soil > Floodplain ... | reverse complement strand
GCCGCCGGCGGCAAGGCCCCCGCTCCCAAGAACCTCGAACCTGAGCTCAAGTTGACCGGCGCGACGCAGCCGGCCGAAGGGGCCGCGGCTCCGGCCGACGGCAGCCTGCTGGCCGAAGTGCTGGCCGAGAAGCCCGGCTTCCTCAAGGACGTCGAGACTCAGCGTCAGGTAGTCACCGGCAAGATTCAGGCGGAGGTCGAGAACGGCCTGAATTCGGCCCGCAGGCTCATGAATACCAGCCCCGCGCAGGCCGAGCAGGACCTGAAAGTGATGATGGAAAATGTCGAGCGGTCGGTCGAGCTCGATCCCGAGGTTCGCCGCCAGCTCCGCGAGCAGATCGAAGTCGCGATTCGCCAGGCCCGTCAGCAGGACCTAGTGGTGAGCGAACGCCAGGCTGAAGCCGAAGAGCAAAAGGCTCAGGCCCAGGAGCTTCAGCGGATCAACGAGGAGATTGCGATTGGCGAACAGCGGATGACGCAGATCATGGCCCGTTTCAACGCCCTGATGGCGGAGCGCCGGTTTACTGTTTTGGTGGAAGAGGTAGTTCCCGAAGTCGATCGGCTCGCTCCCAATACGTCGCTGGCCGCCGCGGTCGATACGGGCGGTCGCTTCCAACGGTCCTTCCACGAACTGAAGGACGTCTGGGCCCGTCGCCAACAGGGCTACCTGGCCGGACTCTATGCGGTCGAAGCTTCAATGATTCCGTTCTTCGACGATTCGCCGATCGTGTATCCCGACTCGGAATGGTGGGAGAAGATCAGCCTCGACCGGATCGAGAAGTACGGCTCGATGGATCTGCTCAAGCCCGACAGCCGCGAGCAGGACATCTTCAACGCCCTCAAATCGCCGACCGATCTCGATTTCATCGAGACCCCGCTCAAGGACGCGATCGAATTCCTCGCCGAAAAACACGAGATTCCGATCGTGCTCAACGCCAAGAAGTTGGAAGAAGCGGGCGTCAACATCGACACCCCGGTCACCAAGCGGCTCAAGGGGATTACGCTGCGTTCGGCCCTGCGGCTGATGCTGGGCGAGCTCGAGCTGACCTACATGGTCAAAGACGAGGTGCTGCAAATCACCACGCCGGAAGATGCCGAGTCGCCCGATAACATGGTCACCAAGGTCTATAACGTCGGCGACCTCGTCGTCCCGATTCAGAGCAACCAGTTTGGTTTGGGCGGCCTTGGAGGCGGCATGGGCATGATGGGTGGTATGGGTGGCGGAATGATGGGCGGAATGGGTGGCGGAATGATGGGTGGCATGGGCGGCGGCATGGGCGGCGGCATGGGCGGCGGCATGGGCGGCGGTTTCTTCGCCGTCGAAGACGACCTGTCGCTCGGCGGCAAGTCACCTGCGGCCGCTCCGGTTACCGAAGAGCCCAAGGTTCGCCGGCCCGCTCACGACGCGGCCCCGAAAGCCGCACCTGCAAAGCGGGCCGAGCGGATCATCCTCTCGGCATCCGCGGGTACGCCGGCTGAAGCCTGGGACTCCTATTTTGCCGAGCAGAAGTCGCGCCTCACCAAGCTCGACGATCCGACAGCCGCGGCTGGCGAGTTGCTGGCTGCGGTTCGCGAGACCGTTCGGCAGCTCATGGCGGAAAAAAAGTACGGCGAGATCACCAGCCTGATTCAGGCCGCACTTCGCCACGGGCACATCGAGCCCTGGATGTACGAAGCGATGGGCCTGGCGATGCAGGCCGATTTTGCCGCGTCTGAAGATTTGGAACGGGCCCTGATGTCGGCGGTCGATTTCGCCCGCAGCCCCGACGAGGTCCTCGTGATCGCCCGCTACATGGCCAGCGTCAACCTGACCGAGCGAGCCCTCAGCCTCTGCAAGCAACTGGCCTTGGCGGATCCGTCGCGGCCCGAGCCGTTCGTGCAGGCCCTGGCAGTGGCCAAGCGAACGAACAATACCGCCGCGATCAAGTGGGCGTCGGCGGGCATTTTGAACCAGTCGTTCACCGGCGAAGACGCGAAAATTGCGGAAGATGCCTATCACCTGGCGAAGGCGACCTACGAGTCGCTGCTCAGCGAAGGCAAGAAGGACGAAGCCGAGGCTCTCGACGCCGCCGTTCGCCAGGCCAAGCGCCGCGACTGCGTGGTCGTCGTGACCTGGACGGGCGATGCCGACATCGATATCGCGGTCGAAGAGCCCGCCGGTACGGTCTGCTCCCTGCATCAGCCCCGCACCACCAGCGGCGGTGTGCACATGGGCGATATGGCCTCGATCGCCAAGAACCCATCGACCAAGGGGTTCAGCGAAGCCTACGTCTGCAATGAGGCTTTCAATGGACAGTATCGCCTGCTAATCAAGAACGTCTGGGGCAAGCCCACCAGCCGCACGGTGACGGTTGACTTCTACACCAACTACGGGACTGACAAGCAGAAGTCGGATCGCATGCAAGTTCCGGTGGGTGATAAGAACGCCGCGGTGACGTTCGACATCGTGAATGGTCGCCGGAAGGACGCCCTGCCCGAGGCGCAGATCGCTCAGGTAGCCAAGGTGCAGAACGCCGTGAACAAGCAAATCCTGGCCCAGCAATTAGCGGGCATGAGCGACAGCGAAGCGGCTCGCAACTTCGCCGCCGCGCTGGCCCTGGCGGGACAGAACGGTCAGTTCCCGTTCTTCCGCCGCGGCGCGGTCGGCTACCAGCCGCAAATCACCTCGCTCCCGGAAGGCGCCACCTTCTCGGGGACCGCGGTTATTTCGGCCGATCGCCGCTACGTCCGCGTCTCGCCGACACCGTTCTTCACGCAGGTCAATGAAGTTTCGACCTTCAACTTCGTGACCGGAAACAGCACCACGCAGCAGCAAGGCGGTGGCGCTGGCGGCGGCATCGGTTTTGGTGGTGGTGCCGGTGGCGGTTTCTTCTAAATCGGCGCTGGTTGAGTCGATTTGTTCGTGGATTGATTTTCCCGGTCCGACCGGCGCAATCGCCGTCGGACCATTGATCAATCGCCGGCCCGTGATACTCGGCTTGCGTCCAGCGGCGAGTGCCGGATAAGTCCGGGCTGAGCGTCCAGGTCCAGGTTTTCGATCTTGCCCGCTCGCAGCCGCTCGAAGCCGATCGCCCCCATGACCGCGTTGTCGGTACACAACTCGGGCGGAGCGATGAACAACTCCACGCCCATTTCTGCCGCAGCCTCCGCCAGCTTCTGCCGCAATCGTAAATTGGCCGCCACGCCACCCCCCACGCACAGCCGCGCGAGACCGGTTCGCGCGAGCGCGAGCAGCGACTTCCCGACCAGCGAATCAACCACCGCGGCCTGAAAGCTGGCTGCCAGGTCCGCGACCTGCCGGGGCGAAAGAGTCACTGCCCGAAAGTCGGTCCGACCCGGCCCGGCGATCGCGTACCGCACCGCCGTCTTCAGCCCGCTGAAGCTGAAATCGAGCCGCTCGCGATCGTGGGCCAGTCCCCGCGGAAGAGCATACGCTCGTTCATTCCCGTGCTGGGCGGCCTCGCTGATCGCCGGCCCGCCCGGATAGGACAAGCCGAGCATGCTCGCAACCTTGTCGAATGCTTCGCCGGACGCGTCGTCGATGGTTCCGCCCAGATAGGAAAACTCGGTCGGCCCGGCGCAGCGATACAGGCTGGAATGGCCGCCGCTGACGATCAGGCCGACGCAAGGAAACACATCCTTTCCCGCCGCCATCCGGCAGGCATAGATGTGGGCGTGCAGATGATTGACGGCCACGAGCGGCTTGTCGGCCGCCAGGCAAAGCGTCTTGGCCGCCACCACGCCGACCAAAAGCGACCCGGCCAATCCCGGCGTGTTGGCCACTGCAATCGCATCGAGATCGGCCAGCCGCACGCCCGCCCGGCGCAGGGCCTCGTCGATGACCGGCAGAATCCGCTCGACATGGGACCGCGCGGCGATCTCCGGCACGACTCCGGCAAACCGCCGGTGCAGTTCATCCTGCGAAGCAACCACGGACGCGAGCACCTGCAAATCCTCGGTCACGACCGCGGCCGCCGTCTCGTCGCAGGTCGTTTCGATCGTCAGGATTCGCCGGTTCACTTCGCATCCGCCGTTTCGACGGGGGTGCTGGGCGTTTTCAACTGCTTCACGAGATGCTCGACCGCGGTCGCGAGTTGCTTGTCGTATTTCGGCTTCTCCGTCAGGGCAGCGGCTGGCTTTTTGGGACGGGCGACAATCGCATCGCGCTGGCGGCGGTCGGCCAGGTACGCATCCGTTTCTTCCGACGTGAACAATACCTCCAGCCCGGCGTCGGGCCGCACGCCCCAGTCGGCGTCGGGCAGAGCGCCTGGCTGGCGGTGGATATTCTTGCCGCTGGGGCGCACGTAGCCGGCCGTGGTCAGCTTGAGCGCGCTGCGGCCGTCTTCGAGCTCCACGATGTTCTGCACGCTCCCTTTGCCCCAGCTCCGCTCGCCCACAATCGCGGCCCGGCCGTGATCTTGCAGGCAGGCGGCGACGATCTCGCTCGCGCTGGCGCTGGTGCGGTTGATCAATACCACGATCGGAAAGCCCTCGAAAGTTCCGTCCTGGCGCGCATCCCACACTCGCTGCGGCGCGTTGCGACCGGCCGTGCTCACGATCCGCCCGTCCGCCACCAGCAAGTCTGCGACCTCGATGCCCGATGTCAGCAGCCCCCCCGGATTGAATCGCAGATCGAGAATCAACCCCCGCATGCCGCTCTGGGTCAGGCTGCGCAGCGCCGCCTGCAAATCCTCGGTCGTATGCCGGCTGAAGGTGCTCAAGCGGATATAGCCGAGCTTCTGCTCCTCGTCGAGGAAGAAGTTCCAGGTGTCGTCGGGATTTCGCCGGTCTCCCAAGACCGAATCGACGCGAATCAGCTCACGGGAAAGTTCGACCGTCTCGCGGCTGCCGCCCAAGGCGTGCTCGATCGTGACCTTGACGGACGTGCCGATCTTCCCCTTCATTTGTTTGACCGCGGCGTCGAGCGTGATGCCGTCGGTCGAGCTGCCTTCGATTTCGACGATCCGATCTCCTCCGCGCAGTCCCGCCCGATAGGCCGGCGAGTTCAGGACCGGGCTGATGACCGCCAGCTTGCCCGTTTCGAGCGAGACGGTGATCCCCACACCGCCAAACTCGTTCTCCACGCTGCTCTTGAACTTTTCGATCTCAGCCGGCGGGATGTAGCTGGAATAGGGATCGAGCTTCGACAGCATCCCGCGAATGGCCCCCTCCATCAGATCGCGGCGGTCGATTTCCTCGACGTAGTTCCGCTCAACCTGATCCAGCGTGTCGGCAAACAGCTTCAAGAGCTCGTAGCGCTCGGCCACCTTGGCCTTGGCGGCCGCATCGGCGGGCGGAGCCTCTGCTTTCGCCGCCGGCCCTTCATCGGCCACCGCCCACGACGACATCCAGAGCACCGAACCTACCAGCCAGCTCAGAACGCCGCTCACGATTCTCTGCCGCATAGATTCCTCGCCGCAATGATACCCGCGGATGCACTTGCCAGCCCCATCATACGACGGCTGGCGCACCCCGACAAGAAACGGCGTACTGGATGATCAGACTTGGCCTCGTCCACCTCGCAGTCCTCCTCCTCGAAATCGAGAACGACGAGGAGCAATCAAGTCATGCCGAGGCAGATTCGCGATCGTCAGCCAGCTTGCCGCCCGTTAGACCACGGTCTCCAAGCCGGACAGCAGCTTGAGCGGCGAAGTGATCGCGGCGTTTCCGATGAGCACGTCATTGCCGGTCCCGCCGTCGAGGCGGGCCCGCGTCGTGAGTGCGACGCTGCCGCTGGCGGTGAGGCGATCGTTCCCCGATCCGAGAATTGCGAACAACTCGTCGGCAGCCAGATTCGCGATGGCCACGTCGTCGTTGCCTGAGCCGGCATTGAGATCGACGCGGTCACCGACGACCAGATTGGCGAGCAAGGCGAGATCGTTGCCGGCGCCCAGGTCGATCGACAGGCTCGCAGCGGTGCTGTTGCTCAGCGCCAAGTCGTCGTTGCCGTCGCCCGTAAGCACGAGGAGGGCGCCGACCACATCGAGATCCGCCAGATCAATTTCATCCACGTCGCCGCCGGTGATGATGGTCGCCGAGGCGGCCGTGATGTTCGTGACGGAGACTTCGTCGGCGTCGATCGAGGGGGCCGGTGTGCCGCCGCCGCCCCCTGTCCCGTCCGGCCGCACACCGCCGTTTGTCCCGCCGGTGCGAGAGCCTCCGTCGGGCTGGCCATTGCGGCCGCCCACGCCGGTGGAGGAGTCGTTTCGGCCATTGTTTCCCAAACCAGAGGAATCGCTGCCCACGACCAGCAGCGAACCGTCAATCGTCGCGTCCGCAACCGTCACATTGTCGTTGCCGAGGCCGGCATTGATGCTCGCCCGCTCGGCCGTGAAATCGGTGAGGGAGATCGCGTCGTTGCCGACCCCGGTGTCAATCTGGATCAAGTCGGCGGCGGCCAGTCCGGTGGCGGCGATCGAATCGTTGCCTTGGCTGGTGCGCAGCACAATGTCAACGCCCTGGATCGAAACGATGTCGAGCGTATCGGTTCCGCCGCCACCATCGACGAAGACGGCGCCGCTGGCCTCGATATTGGCCAGTGTCAGGGCGTCGCTCCCCGCGCTGCCGCGAACGGAGAACGAGCCGGAGAATTTGGGAGAGAAACTTCCGCCAGGAAGAGCACCCGTAAAGGCGAGGATGTCGTTGCCGCCGCGGAGATCGATATCAACACGCCCCCGCACCCCTGTGAGATTCACATTGGCCTGGCTGTTGATCGTGGTGCCTTGACCCACAAGCAAGTAGGAATTGTTACCCGATTGAATGATGTTGAGGCTGTTGGCGGCGTTGTCGCCCGAGATCCGCAGATTGCCCGCCGCATCGACGCTCGCCAGCACGTTTCCGGCCAACAGTTCCCGCGATTCGAGCGCTTCCACGTGCAATCGTCGCTGTGCCGGCCGGGGCGAACAATAGCAGCCCCGATTTTCTGTGCCACGACTCATATTCCGTTCCCTTCGCTAGAGCCCCTGAAAGTCCTCAGGCAAGCGCACCCATACCGGGCAACCCTACCTTGCGATTTAGACGAATCTGGAAGAACCGACGTTCCGCACAATCGGAAAATCACTACCCATGCCGATTCGACACAGCCGTATGAACGGGCGGGACGATCCGCCGCCCGACGATTCGCTCCCGCGACAAATGCACGGGTCAGAATTAGAAGTCGTACCACATCCCCGCGCCGATCTGCTGCTCGAAGCGATTGTAGAACGTGAGCTGATTGCTCTTGCCGTTTTGATAGTGCAGGCCCGTGCGGAACAGGTGGCTGGTCCGATCGCCACGCCACGCCCAGCCCGCCTCCACGACGAGATTCCCCGAGTAGTTCACTTCCTCGCGCAAGTGGGTGTGGAGGGCAAAGAACGGCGCGCCATGAAGACCGGTCGGCCGCGCGGGGGCATACTCGATACCGAATCGAAATTCCCACTCCTCACTCACATCCGTGTAGAACGCCCAGCCGGTCTCGCCATACAGCCGCAAGTTGTCGGTCCAGTAATACGCGTAACCCATAATCAGTACATCGCGGACGTAGTTCACCCGCTCAAAACCCGGATTCTTCACGAGGAATTCGTCCCCCGTGTGCGACGACAGGTGGTAATAGCCGAATTTCAGCCGATGCGGCCCGTCGCCATAGGTCAACGGAATGCCTACGCGGAAATCCGCACTTTCCAGGTCGCGTCCTTCATCCGGGTCCAGTCGCACCTGACCGGAGCCTTCCAGATCGAGCTGCCAGCCCTTCGGCCAGGCCGACTCGACCGTGCCGAAGCGGAGAATTCCGGCGTGCCCCCCAAGAATCGTATCCCAGAGGAGGCCCTGATCGCTGTGATCGAACACGTGTGTCCCCAGGCGCGACTCCTTGGGGTCGGCCAAATAGCCTTGATAGACAATGCCCGATGGCAAGAGCTGCCAGGACCATGGTTCGCCCTGCGAGCGAGGGCCGACGTTCGTGGCAAGGTAGGCATCGAGGTCAAAGTACTCGCCTGCCGGCCCAGCCGGGACCGCCTCGGATTCGGCCAGCGGCTCGATCGTCGAAAGGGGCGGCAGCGGCTCGATCTGCGCGTGCGCGGGCGCGGCGGCAACTAGCAGCGCGCACAGCACCACCAATTGCCATCCGACCTTCACCGGCAACTTCGATAGCACCCAATTCACTAGCACGATCCTCGCAGCCCCGAAATTCCGCACAGGCGGTACTACTGGGATTTCGACCGCTGGCATTGGGCATCTTCGCCACGGCCCGAACCGCCAGAACAACCGGAGCAACGGGCATACCACCCGCGAGCCGCGAAGTTTAGCCAGTTCACCCAGGCGGCAGTAGAGTGAATACGGCTGGCGCTAAGTCATTGCGCTATGGCGAGTTGCGCTGCGGGGAGCGGGCCGCGACCGCTGCTGGGGATGGCGGCTACGATGCTTCCTGCGAGGACTGCTGGCGTCCTAGAATGAGCCCGACGAACGAAAAGGAGACTGGCTATGGTGCTTTTGGAGTTCAGCATCGCCCCGCTGGAGAAGGGTGCTAGCGTCAGCGATTTTGTCGCCCGCAGTCTGTCGATCATTGACGAGAGCGGCCTCGACTACCGGCTGCACGCGATGGGCACGATCGTCGAAGGCGAACTCGACGAGTGCTTGGCCCTGCTCAAAAAGTGCGTTGAGGCCATGGCGGCCGACTGCGACCGGATTACGTGCACGGCGAAGCTTGACTATCGCCGCGGATACTCGGGCCGCCTTCGGACGAAGGTGACGAGCGTCGAGGATAAGCTGGAGAGAAAGCTGAAGACAATCGATGGCGAGCGGGGGGCGTCAGCCCCCTGAGACGAACGGCGATAAGACTTTCATGACTCACCACCACATCGCCATCCTCGGCGGCGGAATTGTCGGCCTGGCCACCGCAGTCAACTTGACCGAACGCTATCCGCACCTGCGCGTGCTGGTTTTGGAGAAGGAGCCGGAAGTCGGCAAGCATCAGACCGGCCACAATTCGGGCGTGCTGCACTCGGGCATCTACTACAAGCCCGGCTCGCTTAAGGCGATCAACTGCCGCACCGGCAAGCGGGCGATGGAGGAGTTCTGTGCCAGGCACGGCATTCCGCACGAAATTTGCGGCAAGGTTATCGTCGCCGTGAACGAGAGCGAGCTGCCGGCCCTGGAGCGAATCTACGAGCGCGGGCAGCAGAATGGCGTCCAGTGCGAAATCATCGGCCCCGAGCGGCTCAAGGAGCTTGAGCCGCACGCAGCCGGGGTCAGGGCGATTCACGTTCCCGAAGCGGGGATCGTCAACTATCGGCAGGTCAGCCTGAAAATGGCCGACCTCGTCCGCGCCGGCGGCGGCGAGGTCCGCACTTCCGCGCGCGTCATCGGCCTCAAGGCCGACAACCAGCAAGTCGCAATCCAGACCACAGGCGGCGAATTTACGGCCGACTACGCAGTCAGTTGCTGCGGCCTCCAGAGCGACCGCGTCGCCCGGCTGGCCGGGCAGAAGCTCAATTCGCAGATCGTTCCCTTTCGCGGCGAATATTACGAACTCAAGCACGACAGCCAGCATCTGTGCCGCAATTTGATTTACCCCGTCCCGGACCCCAGCTTTCCCTTTCTGGGCGTCCATTTCACCCGGATGATCGAAGGGGGGGTCGAATGCGGCCCCAATGCGGTGCTCGCGTTGGCCCGCGAAGGGTACAACAAGACCGACATCAACCTGGGCGACCTGTGCGAGACGCTCGCCTTCCCCGGCTTTCGCCGCCTGGCCTGGAAGTACTGGCGGATGGGTGCGGGCGAATTGTGGCGTTCCTGGAGCAAGGCGGCGTTCGTCCGCGCGCTACAACACCTGATCCCCGAAATCCGCAGCGAGCACCTGATCCCTGCCCGCGCCGGTATCCGGGCCATGTCGGTCGGCAGCGACGGCTCGATGGTTGATGACTTCGTGATCCAACCCGATGGCCGGGTGATTCACGTCCTCAACGCCCCCTCGCCCGCTGCCACGTCGTCTCTCAACATCGGCCGACTGGTGATGGAGAAGCTTGCCGAGCAACTGACGTAGGGCAAGCTTTCGGCTCCAGGCCGAGGATCACTTTTTCCTGCCAGGAGGCGATTCCGCCAATCGCCGCAGCGACTCTTGGTCGTCGATCCACTTTTGATCGACTTCAGAAAACCTTTCAAATGGCAAATCGGGCTGCCCGCTGCGGCGTACCGTCCTCATCTGCCCGATCGTGAACGATTTGGCAAATTGGCAGCGTTTTCCGTCGCCCCAGAATCGCCCAGCCGCCACCCACTCTTGATCGGACCTGCGTAGCTCGTCCAGGAACAGATACTTCACGTCGGACATCGCCGTCGTGCCGTGCGGTGCGAGAAACACCGCCGTCCGCTTGCGAATGCCGTCGCGCATCTCCGCGGTGCCTGCAAACTTGGCAAATAGCGCGTCCTTGGCAGTCCGCCACACGCGCACGTTTGGGTCGCTCAAATCGCGCTTGACTTTCTGACTTGTGGCCAGTGCCGCGCTGCGCAGCCCCTCCGGATTGCCCAGGAGCGGCTCGGCACCCGAAGTCTCGTAATTAGTGAGGTCGGTTTTGATCGAAAAGGCGACGTTGGGGGAAAGGGCCAGACGCAGACCCACCGAGCAGAAGTCGAACGGAATGTTGGGGCTGCGGCAGATCACATAGTCCATCGGCCATCCCTCCTTCTTCGGAAACGTCCACAAGTCGGCTGTCACGGACGGCTTGCCGCGGAGCGTCCACTGAGTCTCCGACTGAATCGGATCCTGGCCAGTATTGACGAGGACACCAGTTACTGATCTACGCAGGCTTCCCGTGCTGGCTGCCTGGAGCTTGGCGTCGAACAAGAGCCCCAATACATCGTGGACGGCGAGGCGATTTAGGGGTGGGGGGCGCTTGCCAAGCACCAGAAGATCGTCCTCGACTGGCAGCAACACCCCATCCTTGTCGAATGGAAACGACTCGCCCTGCACGCGAAACCAGCCGTCGTGAACGTCGAATTGACCACGCTTGTAGCCTTTGGCATCAAATCGAATCCAGGCTTCCTCGACATGTTCCAAGCCATTTTCGGCAGCATCCGTAATGGCCCGAACCTCCAAAGCTTGCAGTTCGACGCCGTCCACCTTTGAGATTCCCGCCGTCCGGACGTGGGCCTCAAATCCTATCTTTGGCAGCGGACCCCGCGCAAGTTCTCCGGCGTAGCTCGCCAGTGCTCCCTCGGGTACGGGCAATAGGGAGATGCCGATCGGGTCGAGATCTTGTTTCTCGAGGTCAGCGATCTTTCGGGCTTCTGCACTGAGGCGGATGTCGTCGGGAGACGAGGACCCTGCTTCGTTCGAGGAATGCTCGCGACGGCAATACAGATCGAGTATTTCGTTGCCGATCCGCAGGCGCCACAGGCCGAACGACAAGTTCGGGTTGGTGGCGATCAAATATCCTTTGGCCCCCG
>Ga0180085_1000715_pt1 | contig 11442 bp, 6 predicted proteins | sample EasRiv730_16_10D_FD_123013 | JGI IMG/M metagenome (GOLD analysis project Ga0180085, IMG submission 123013) | Soil microbial communities from meander-bound floodplain in the East River, Colorado, USA - East River metaG ERMLT730_16_10D | ecosystem: Environmental > Terrestrial > Soil > Floodplain ... | reverse complement strand
GCGCTTGCGATCCGCGCCGAAGCCGCAGGCCCGACCCCGCGCGTCGTGCTGGCGACGCTGCCGGTCGCGGACCTCGATCACGCCCGCGCGCTGTGGGAGCGGGACATCGCGGCCTACGTGGACATCATCCCGGTGCGCGTCGCGTCGTCGGGAGAGCCCGAGTCCGTGCGGGCCTTCCTGGCCGAGAACCTCCTGCACCCGCCGGCGGCCACCGTCTGGGCCTACGTCGCGCGGGCGAGCCAGGACCCGTGGGCTGCCCCCGCGGGCGCTCTGCGCGCGCTTGCGGCCGGCGCCTCGGCGGCGCTGGTCGACCTCGTGCCCGACGAGCCGGGAGCGCTCGATCGGCTGCGCTGGATCGGCGGCGCCGAGCGCGCGCTGGGCAGCGGCTTTGCACCCGCGCCGTCCGGCCGCGTGCGCTTCGAAGGGCCGAGCGGGGAGCCGCGCGTCGATGCCGAGGCGCTCGGCGGGTTCGTCGGACCGGACGGGTCGGCGACGATCCTGTGGATCCTCGCGCCGGCTTCGGGCACGCCCGACACGGCCGACGACCGTGTCGTCCTCGACACGCCGTTCGCCGAGAACGTGCGCTGGCTCGATCCCTCGACGGGGGACGAGCGACCCGTGGGCTCGAGCCCGGCGAGCGCGGGAGGGCGAGGGCGCATCGTGCGCATCGCGCGCGGGCCGGCGCCGAGCGCCGTGCTGTACGAGCGGCCCACGGGAAGCGCGGGCTTCGACCTCGATCCGGAGGCCATCGAGACCACGAGCACGCGCGAGCTGACGGCCGAGGAGATCGTGGCTCGCTACCAGGAAGTGCAGCGTGCCGAGGATGACCGGCTCGAGCGCTGGATCGCCGAGGCGCGGATCGACTATCACGCCAAGCTGGCCCAGGGCGGAGGGACGATCGACGTCTCGATCGACGCCCGCTATTTCTGGGAGCGCGGCGGCGCGCTGGAGTGGGAGGAGACGGGCTATCGCGTCAACGGGAACCGCGTGCCGTGGGACAAGTTCCCCGAGATCCCGCTGATCCAGCCCGAGAAGGTGTTCACGCTGCCGCTCGACCTCACGCTCGACCGAACCTATCGCTACCGGCGCGTGGGACGCGAGGCGATCGACGGGCGCGACGCCTACGTGCTCGAGTTCACGCCGGCCGAATCCGAGCCCGGCCGCAGCCTGTACCGCGGGCGGGTCTGGATCGACGCGCAGCAGTTCTACCGCACCAAGCTGGCTCTGCTGCAGACCGGGCTCGAGTCGCCCGTGCTCTCGAACGAGGAGGTGGACCGCTACGCGGCCCAGCGCGATCCGAGCGGCGCCGTGTTCCGGCTGCTCGAGCGGACGAACGGCCAGCAGAACTGGAGCGTTGGGGGTCGGACGGTCGTCGTGCGGCGCGAGGTGACGTTCGCGCGCTACGACGTGAATCCGCAACGGGACGAGTTCGAGAGCCGGCGCGCCGCGGCCTATGCCTCCGAGCGCAAGATGGTCCGCGACACCCCCGAGGGCATCCGCTACCTCGAGCGCAATCCGGACGGCACGCGCGCGGTCAAGCCGGTCGACTCGAATCAGTGGCTCGCCGCCGCCGGCGCGTTCCGCGACGCGTCGTCGGACGGCACCGTGGGGTTCGCCGGCGCGAACTACTTCGATTACGACCTGGCGCACAAGGACATCCAGATCAACGCGCTCCTGGGTGGGGTCGTGTACCTGCTGACCGCGAGCAAGCCCGACATCGGCGGCGGGACGAGCGCGACCGCCGACGCCTTCGCGAGCGCGATCCACTTCTCGGATCAGGTGTTTCTCGGCCAGCTGGGGCTCGACACCGAGACGGTCGACGTGCGACCGCAGGGGTTCGATCTGCGCTTCGGGTTCCCGCTGCGCCCGTACCTGCGGCTCAACCTGGTGGGCGGCCTGGCGTTCCGCCAGTACGACGACAACGACGATTCGAACCGCGCGCTGGCCGAGTACAACGCCGACCATCCGACCCAGAGCGTGCGGCTGATCCTGCCCGAGAACCACCGCACCCTGGCCTCAGGTCTCGAGCTCGAATACAACCGCAAGGGGCTGACGGTCGTCGGCACCGGGACCTGGCAGAAGCGCTCGGAGTGGAGCGCCTTCGGCCCGTACGACGACGCGGCCGGCGGGTTCGTGCAATTCGACGCCGCGAGCTCGACCTACGTCCCGGGGGGTCCCGAGCCGATCGAGGATCACTTCGCGCTCTACGGCGTCACGGCGTCCCGCGAGTGGTTCCTGCCCGCGTTCCAGAAGCTGCGCGTCTCGGGACAGTGGCTCGACGGCTCGCGCCAGGACCGCTTCAGCTCCTACCAGTTCAGCTCGTTCGGCGACGATCGGCTGAGCGGCTTCGCCGGCACGGGCGTGCGCTTCGACCGCGGCTGGATCGCCCGCGGCGGCTGGTCGTTCAACCTGTTCGAGGCGATCCGCTTCGACGCGCTCGTCGAGACGGCGGGGGTGCGCGAGCGCGGCGCGAGCGACCACACGTCGTCGTTCACCGGAGCCGGGCTGTCCGCGACCGTGCTTGGCCCGTGGAAGACGGTGTTCAACCTGAGCTACGGCCGCGCGCTCGACTCCGAGATCCGCGAGCTCGAGGGGTCGGACGAGTTCTTCTTTCTGGTGCTCAAGCTGTTCTGACGGATCAGGCCAGCTCGCGGGCCAGGATGGCGACGATCCGCTCGGCCGCGTGCCCGTCCCACAGCGGCGGCACCTCGCAGCGCGGGCCGCGGCCGTCGCGAATCTCGCGATACGCGGCGAGGATCCGCTCGGGAGCGGTGCCGACGATGCGGTTCGAGCCGACCTCGACGGTCACGGGCCGCTCGGTGTTCTCGCGCAGCGTCAGGCAGGGGACGCGCAGGATCGTGGTCTCCTCCTGGACGCCGCCCGAGTCGGTCAGCACGATCCGCGCTTCGGCCATCAGCTTCAGGAACTCCAGGTGGCCGAGCGGCTCGATCAGGCGCAGGCCCGGGATGCTCTGCACGCGCGCGCCGAGCGGCCCGGCCGCGAGCGCGGCGCGAGTCCGCGGATGGACCGGGAACACGATCGGCATCTCCCGCGCGATCGATCCGAGCGCGTCGAGGATCCGGCCGAAGACCGCCGGGTCGTCGACGTTCGACGGCCGGTGCAGGGTCAGCGCGGCGTAGCCGCGTGGCGCGAGCCCCAGGCGCGCCAGGATCGTCGAGCGGTCGGCCGCGGCGCGATTCGCGAGCAGCGTGTCGATCATCACGTTGCCGACGAGGAACACGCGCTCCTGCGGCACGCCCTCGGAGAGCAGATTGTCCACGCCCGAGCGCTCGGTGCAGAACAGCAGGTCGCTGATCGCGTCGGTCAGCACGCGGTTGATCTCCTCGGGCATCGTGCGATCGCGGCTGCGCAGGCCGGCCTCGACGTGCGCCAGTCCCACGCCCAGCTTCACCGCGACGAGCCCGCAGGCGATCGTGCTGTTGACGTCGCCGACGACCACCACGGCGCGCGGACGGCGCTCGAGCAGCACCGGCTCGAAGGCGCGCATGATCTCCGCCGTCTGTGCGGCGTGGCTCCCCGAGCCGACGCCGAGATTGACGTCGGGCGCGGGGATCCCGAGCTGCTCGAAGAACAGCTGGCTCATCGCCGCGTCGTAGTGCTGCCCGGTGTGCACGAGGATGGGCTCGATCCCCGGACAGGCCTTGTAGGCCGCCATCAGCGGCGCGATCTTCATGAAATTCGGCCGGGCGCCGACCACGTTGACGATTCGCATCCGACGCGCTCCCTCGCTCCACCCCTGGCGGGACTAATCTATGCCGCGGACGCGCTCGAGCAGCCCCAGGTAGTCCGCGGCCAGCCGATCGCGGTCGTGATGCCGGGCCACGTAGGCCCGTCCGGCCTGGCCCAGCGCGCGGCAGCGCGCGGGGTCCGCGGCCAGGCGCAGCACGGCCTCGATGAGCGCGCCCTCGTTCTCCGGCTCGACGTACTCGCCGCATCCGGCCCGCTCGACGATCTCGCGGGCCTCCCCGCCCACGCCGAGCAGGATCGGGCGGCCCATGCCGGCCGCCTCGAAGATCTTCGAGGGCAGCACGGTCGTGAACAGCTCGACCTTGCGCAGGTGCACGAGGCACACGTCGCAGATCGACAGGAACGCCGGCATGCGCGCCGGATCCTGGCGCCCGGCGAAGACGACGCGCGCGAGTCCGAGGCGTCGTGCCTCGGTGGACAGCTCCTCGCGCACCGCACCGTCGCCGACGAGCAGGAACGCCACGTCGTCGCGTCCGGCCCGACCGAGCGCCTGCGCGGCGCGCAGCACGACGCCGAGTCCGCTCGCCATCCCGATCGTCCCGCTGTAGCCGACCACGAACCGCCCCTCGAGCCCGAGCGACCGCTTGAGCGCGAGGTCCGGCTCGCGCGGAGCGAAGCGCGCCAGATCGATCCCGTTCGGCACCACCGCCAGGCGCTCGTCGCTCACGCCGCGCGCGAGCAGCTCGCGCCGGTAGCCCTGGCCGACCGTGACCACGAGCGCGGCCGCGCGATACATCGCTCGCTCGAGCCGCTCGAGAAAGCGCAGCAGCGCACGGTTGCGCAGCGCGCCGACCGCGGCGATCGATTCGGGCCACAGATCGCGGATCTCGAGCACCAGCGGAGCGCGGCGCAGCCGGCTCGTCAGCACCCCGGCCCAGCCGCAGAAGAACTGCGGCGAGGTGGCGACGACGACGTCCGGTCGCGGCAGGCCCGACGCGAACGCGGTCGCGCTGATCATGTAGGAGACGTAGTTGGCGATCCGTCGCGTGGTGCCGCGATTCGGCGCGAGGTAGGTCACGACGCGCACCACCTCGACGCCCTCGACCGTCTCGCGCTGCCGCAGCCGGTTGCGATAGCCGGGAAACGCGACGCCCGCGGGATGGCTCGGCACGCCGGTCAGGACCGTCACGGCATGTCCGGCCCGGGCCCAGCGCACCGTGTTGTCGTACGTCCGCGCCGCGGGGGCATTGCCCTCGGGCGGGAAGTAGTGGGACAGGAACAGGATGCGCATCAATCGGTGCCGATCGATACGCGCACCCTCGCGTCGGTTCCCGTGCGGGTCAGTGCGAGACACGTGTTGTCGAGCGCGAGCCCGAACTCGGGACAGTAGACCGACGCCTCGCACGCCGCGGCGTCGGCCCCCGCGAACCGGACCTGGATCCGCTCCGCGCCGCACGCCAGCGTGATGCCGTCGCCGCGCCGCTCGTCGACGCGCCAGTCCGGGTGGAAGTGCAAGCGGAACACGCTGCGCACGGGCCGCTCGGCGCGCACCGTGTCGTCGATCGTGAGCACGCGCTCGCGGCCCCAGGCCAGCGTGCGGCGCAGGGACGGACGGCCCGCGACACGGCGATAGCCGTCGTGCGACGCCGCGAGACGGAAGCCGTCCGCGGTCCCCCGGAAGACCACGGCGTCCGGTCGAGGGCGGCGCCCGACCCGGAACACGCCCCACAGGTCGCACGGCTCCTGCCCCTCGATCTCGATCGTGTTGTGCGCGCGCACGGACCGGCAGTACCGCCGCAGGTCGCTGGCCTCGTAGTCGTGAACACCGGCGTCGACCACGACCCGCCGCCCGTCGAGGGACAGCTCGAAGGACAGCAGATCGGCGTGGCCGTGGGCCGGGCTGTAGTCGGGACCGAGCGGTCCCGCGTCCGCGACGACGTAGTCGCCGCGCCGCCCGAAGCCGAAGTAGCCCGCGTCGGGCAGGGCGAACGGACCCGCGGGCCCGGACGGCGCGAGCTCCGCGCCGAGCCGCGCCGCGGCGTCGAGGAGCGCCGCGGGGTCGTGCGCAATGCCGTGCGCGCTGTCGTTGAGGAGCGCGATCCCGCCGTCCGGATGGCGCAGGGCGGCCGCGGCGGCGAGCATGCGCGGGAGCGCCGCTCGTGCGCCGGGGGCGTCGGCCGACACGGCGAGGAGTCGCAGCACGAGATAGGTCGCGCGAGCGTGGTACATCGGGGAGCGCTCGAAGTGCATCCCGTCGGGGAGCACCTGCTCGGCGATCTCGCGCGCCAGGAGCGCGCGCGCGGTGTCGCGCCAGCGCCGCGCCGCAGGACCCGCGAAGCACGCGCCGGCGAGCCCGAGCGCCGTCGCGTTCTCGAGCAGGTGGTTCGCGAGCAGGTGCAGCTCGAGACTCTCGTGCAGCCACTCCGCCTGCCGGTACACGCTGCCCCACAGCTCGTCTCGCAGCTCGGGATCCCGCTCGAGCCGCGCCCGATGGCGCAGCCAGAACACGGCGAGCCAGTTTCCGAGGCGTAGCGAGAGCGGATACGGCTCCCACCCCACGCCGCCGGCCGCGAGCGGATGCCTGCGGATCCAGTCGCGCGCGACGAGCCGTGCCGCGTCGTAGTCGAGATCCCACAGCCAGTCGAAGTAGTGCAGGTTGTACTGCCAGAGCCGCGGCAGCTCGGGACAGTCCCAGCGCGGCGGCCAGCCCAGCTCCGCCGCGTGACGCAGGAAGGCGAAGCTCCCCGCGCGCAGCCGACCCGCGTCGTGCGGGCGTGGGGTGGGAGCGAGCGGATCGTTCCGCGCGGTCCAGCGGCAGCCCGGATAGGCCGGCGCAGATCGCGCCGTGAGCTCGCGAGCTCCCGGCCACCCGCGCAGGCGGTGCCGCAGCTGCGCCACCAGCTGATCGGCCCGCAGGTGGCGCGCAGTGGACCAGATCCGGGCCGGTCCCGCGCCGCCGTCGAGCAGTTTCACTCGAGCTGGCCCGACGGCGTCAGGCGGAGCGTGCGCGCCTCGCGGGCCGCGCGGACCGCGGCGAAGCTGGCCAGGCTGATGTTGCGCAGCCGGTCGAACGGCATGAGCGGCGGGCCGCCGCGAGCGACGCGGTCGACGAATGCGGCGACCTCGGCCACGTGGCCCTTGTCCTGGCGCCAGGTCCGGACGGTGCGGAACCCGCGCGCGCCGAAGGCGCGGGTTCGCCGGAAGTTCTCCAGACGCAGCACGCGGCCGTCGGAGAACACCTCGAGCGTCTCCTTGGCGTAGGCCCGCGAGCCGTTCGCAAAGTACTGGAGCGACCCGACCGAGCCGTCGGCGAAGGTCAGGGCGATCGACAGCTGATCCTCGAGCGGCATCCCGGCCACGGCCGCGGCCGCCGCGACCGTTGTGATCGGGCTGTCGCAGAGAAAGGCCAACAGGTCGAGGAAGTGGCAGCCCTCGCCGATGATCCGACCGCCGCCGCGCAGCGGATCGTGGATCCAGTGCTCGCGGGCGATCTCGCCCGCGTTCACCGTCATCGTCATGCCGAGTGGACCCGTGCGTCCGGCGAGCGCGGCGCGAAGCGCGGTCGTGTGCGGGCTGAAGCGCCGGTTGTAGCCGACGACGAGCTGGCGGTCGGGCCGAGCCGCGAGCGCGGCGGCGACCGCGTCGAGCTCGTCGAGCGACAGCGCGAGCGGCTTCTCGACGAACACGTGCTTGCCCGCGGCGAGCGCCTCGACCACCGCGCGCGCGTGCAGATCGTGCCGTGTGGCGACGAGCACCGCGTCGACCCGCGGATCGTCGAGGATCAACCGGTAGTCGGTCACTGCCTGCGCGGCGCCGAAACGCTGTGCGGCGTGGCGCGCCGCGACCGGCTCGCGATTGGCGACGTAGCCCAGCTGCGCCCGTGTCTTGGCCAGCGCAGGGAGCAGCACCGCGCGCGCGAACGCGCCCGCGCCGATCAGGCCGACGACGACGCTGGGCGCGGCTCGGCTCGCTTCTGGCCGGGTGCGGACCGCCGGGGCGCGGCTCGGCTCGGGCGCGTGCTCGAGCAGCACGCCGAGCGCCTGCGGATCCGTGCGCACGGCGTCGTAGGCGCGGCCGGCTTCGGCCAGCGGGAAGCGGTGCGTCACGAGCGACGCCGGGGCGACGCGCCCGGCAGCCAGCGCGCCCAGGACGGCCTCGAAATTCCGCGCCTCGGTCCAGCGCACGTGGCCGAAGGGGTAGTCGCGTCCGAGCTGCTCGTAGGCCTCGTCGTACCGCCCGGGTCCATACGAGCACGACACCTGGAACGACAGCTCCTTCTCGAAGAAATCGCTCCGCCGCAGCTCGAGCCCGACGACGCCGACGAGCACGATTCGACCGCGGGAGCGACAGGCCTGCGCGGCCTGGTGCACGATCTCGTTCCCCTCGGCCGAGGCCGTGATCAGCGCGCCGTCGATCCCGCGGCCGCCCGTCGCCGCGCGGGCCGTCGCGATCGGGTCGGACCCCGCGCCCAGGTCGACCCCCCGCGCGCCGAACCGCTCGGCCAGATCGAGCCGCCTGCGGTTCGGATCGACCGCCAGCACCTGGCAGCCGTTGGCGCGCAGCAGCTGCACGGTGAGCAGGCCGAGCAAGCCCACGCCGAACACCGCGAACGTCTCGCCGAGCGTCGGGGCGGCCAGGCGCAGGCCCTGCAGCGCGATCGCGCCGAGCACGGTGAACGACGCGTCCTCGTCCGACACGCTGTCCGGGATGCGCGCGCACAGGTGGCGCGGCACGCAGACGATCTCGGCGTGGGCGCCGTTGCTGGCCACGCGATCGCCGGGCCGCAGGTCGGTCACGCCGGCGCCGACGTCGAGCACGACGCCGGCATTGCAGTAGCCCAGCGGCAGCGGCTGGTCGAGCTTGCGAAACACCGTCTCGAGCGTCGGAACGAGTCCGTCCGCACGGATCTTGTCCAGCACCTGCTGGACCCGCTCCGGCTGCTGCCGCGCCTTCTGGATCAGGTTGGCCCGGCTGAACTCGATCAGCATCCGCTCGGTGCCCGCCGAGATCAGGGATACGCGCGTGCCGACGAGCACCGCTCCCGGCCGCACCGCGGGGGCCGGCAGCTCGGCGACTTCCATCTCGCCGGACCGCAGGTGCTGGAGAACTTGTCGCATCGGAGGCTCGCTCCCGGGGGCAGGTCGCCGCGGGCAGGTCAGACGCGCACGCGCGAGGCGGCGACTCCTTCGGCCCGATCCTCGATTCGCCGCGGGTCGAACGGTCCGACCACAACCGTGCGGTTCTGCTCGAGCGCCTCCCGCGTGCGCAGGAACAGCTCGCCTGTCTCCCACACGTAGGCCACGCTCGCTCCGTCGTCCGCGCCCGGCGCGGGGCGCGCCAGTCGGTAGCTGGCCACGACGCGGGCGCGGTGGCCGTGGTCGCGGAACGGGAGGCGCCAGCACTCCTTGCGCGCGCCGGTCTCGACCACCAGCTCCTGGAAGTCGCGCAGCGAAACGAGGACATCGCCGCGGTGCGCGGCGAACAGCTCGCGCACGCCCTCGAACGTGTGTCCCTTGGCCGAGAACGTCAGCGCAGCGACCGTGCCCTCGCCGAACACGTAGGTCACTGCGATGTCGCAGTCCGATCGCTCCCAGCGCGTGGGCTGGATCTTGATCGGATAGCGCACCTCGCGTGGGACGAGCTGCAGCACGAAATCGGTCCAGTGGCACAGGTTGCCCAGCACCCGCCCGCCCTCCTCGGGCCGGAAGTACCAGTGATCGGGCGGCAGCTCGTGGCCGGCGATGAACCAGTTGAGCATCGCCGGACCCGGCTGCGCCGCGAGCCGCTCCTGCACGATCGTGCCCAGGCGGCTGCCCGGCCGGTTGAAGCCCAGCCCGACGCGACCGCGACTCGCCCCCATCGCGCGGCACAGCCGAACGAGCTGCTCCTCGCGCACCACGTGCGGCTTCTCGATGTGCACGTGCTTGCCCGCGGCGAGCGCCTCGATCGCATACTCCGCGTGCGAGGCATGGTTCGAGGCGATGAACACGAGGTCGATCTCCGGGTCTTCGAGGATCCGCCGCGCGTCCTCCGTGTAGTAGCGCAGGCCGTAGGACGCATAGAGCGAGGCGGCGTGGTGCACGTCCGCGTCCATCGCCGCGCGCAGCACGGTTCCGAACTCCCGCCTGAGGTAGTAGGCGATCGTGGCGAAGGCGAAGTTCCCGCAGCCGAGGAACCCCACGTGTCCCCCCGGGGCCTGCGGACTCGGCAGCTCGGGGAGCGTGTCGAAGCGCCGCCGCATGTGGTACTGGCCGCGGACCTTGGCCCACGTCCGGCGCGGGCCGTAGAGGCGCGTGTAGCGCAGGGCCTTGCGAATGCGGAATCTGAGGTTCTGGGTCGTGTAGTCCACGGTCGCGCGTCCGAATGCCGACTCACCATACCATCGCCGTCGCGAATATACGGTTCACGGTTCGGCCGCGCCGGTGCCCCGCCGGTCCGCTCGGCCCAGCGCGTGATCGGCGAGCGCCGAGACCTGCCGCCGGAAGCACGGGATCGCGAAGCGCTCGACTCCGGCGACGGGTCGGTCGTGACTGCGTCCGGCGAGCAAGGTCGCGCTGACCGCGTCGACGATCTCGGCAGGGCGGTCCGGGTCGACGAGCCGGCCGAGCGCGCCGTCGGCCAGTGCGTCCACGCTCCCGTCGCGATTGCCGGCCACGACCGGGCAGCCGCAGGCCAGCGCCTCGAGGAACACGATGCCGAACCCCTCGCCGGTGCTCGGCATCACGAACGCGTCGGCGAGCCGGTAGTGCGCCTCGAGATCGGCGTCGGGCACGAAGCCGGCGAAGGTCACGAGGTCGGCGACGCCCGCCTCCCTCGCCAGCCGCTCGAGCCGCGGCAAGTCGTCGCCGCGGCCGGCCACGACGTAGCGCAGCGGGCCGCTGCGCCGCTCGATCTGGCGCAGCACGGGCAGGATGCGATCGTGTCCCTTGTAGCGCTCGGCGCTCGACAGCCGCGCCACGGTGAGCAGGACGCGCCGGTCCGCGACGTCGTAGCGCCGCACGAGCTCGGCCGGTCGCGGCCCCGGGCGCCAGCGCTCGAGATCGACCGTGTTGTGCAGCACCCGCACGCGCTCGGGGTCGAGGCCGCTCCAGCCGAGCAGCCGCTCGCGCGAGCAGCGGCTGACCGTCGTCACGAGCTGCGCATGGCGCAGCGCGAGGTTGTCGAGCCGCGGTCCCGGCTGCCAGATCTCGATCCCGTGGGTCAGTGTCCACAGCCGCGCGCGGACGAGCCGCGCGAGCGGAAGCGCGAGCGGACCGAAGCCGGCGAGCCCCGAGAGCACGAGCGCGGGGCGGCTGCGCAGCGTGCGCACGAGCGCGGCGAGCGCGAAGCCGAGCTTGCTCCCGGGGCGCGGCACGGACCAGCGCGCCCCGCCCGTCGGGGTCGCAGCCGCGCGCCCGGTCAGTCCGAGCGCTTCGATCGCCAGATCGCCGCGCGCGGCGAGGGCCTCGAGCAGGTTCCGGTTGAACTGCGCGATGCCGCCCTCGCCGCCCCAGGCGTCCGAGACCAGCGCCAGCACCCGCGCGCGCGGACTCATCGGCCAGGCTCGGCGAGCGCTTCGCGGAACAGCCGGCGCGAGTCGTCGGCCGCGGTCGAGCGCTCGACGTGGGAGCGCGCGAAGCGCGAGGTGCTCTCGCACAGCCGGCGATAGGCCGCGTCGTCGAGGCGGTGACCGGACGCTGGGGTCGCCTCGACATCCTCGTCAACAATGTGGGTGGCGGCGGACGCTGGGGCAGT
>Ga0180085_1000714_pt1 | contig 11449 bp, 19 predicted proteins | sample EasRiv730_16_10D_FD_123013 | JGI IMG/M metagenome (GOLD analysis project Ga0180085, IMG submission 123013) | Soil microbial communities from meander-bound floodplain in the East River, Colorado, USA - East River metaG ERMLT730_16_10D | ecosystem: Environmental > Terrestrial > Soil > Floodplain ... | reverse complement strand
GCTCATGCTTGCGCAGCGCCGTGGCGAGCAATTGCGCCTCTTCAGCAGACAGCGGCCGCTGCCGCGCAATCGCCAGCAGTTCGGGCAACTTGTCCGTTTCTGTGGCGTCCGTTGCCGAACGCAGTACTGGAGGAAGGTGGGGATTGTATTGGTAACGAAGTGCAGGTGCTTCGCGTATGACACCCTGTGCTTCCAAACCAGCTGGAGGGATGTTCTTTCGTTTGGCGGGATACTTCAGGGAAGCAACGGCGTCGCCAACATTTCCAGAAGCGTCTGACTCGTTCTTTTTCTTTCGTGCCATAGATAGGTTAGTCGATGGTCTCGGCGGTGTAGACAGCGGTTGGAGTGCGCGCCTGCGCGCGGATCACAGGCCAATAGAATGGCGTACGCCGCCATCCCTTTTCCTCGGTGCCATCTTGCCGGAGCATAAAGAGAATCGGGTGATCAATAGCGTGAGACTTCGCGAGTTGACCCTCCGTCTTCTCAGAATCGGGTGTTTCAATGTAGGTCGCATGTGAACTCTCGCTGGCGAGCCGGGAAGAATTACGGTCCTTCGCGGCCCACAGCAGAACCTTTCCTCGTTCCGCTGGATTCTTGTGTTGCTGGCTCAGGTGCGCCAGGGCTGCCCTGGCTGCTTCCCAGTCAAATGGGGGTGCATCGTCCTCTGGGAAATGCAGGGTTGGTTCAATAGTCGTTAGAAGTTCGAGTGCTGTGGCCACCGGCACAAGCTTGGGCTTGTCTGCGGTGAATCCACAGAGCTGCGTCACCTTTTCATCGATCGCATCAACGATCTTTCCGATTCCTGCAGCGCCCGTGCGGTAGCCCGTCTGGAAGCCGATGGGAAGAATGCGCTTGTGGGGACGCAGCGTCTGTGTGGTTGCAATCAGGATCTTGTTCGGGCTGCACGGCACAATCTTTCCGTCGTCTGCCTTGCGGATGAATTGGACGGATCGGTCTCCTGCAGTCTCGATGGCGGCACGAAGGGAAACATCAAATTCTTCCATTTGACTCATGGCATGGCGGATGGCCCTCGATGTGTAGAAGCGCGTGACGGCCAAGTCGGCCCGCCGGTAGCCATACATGCGGGAGTGTTGAAGTACCGTGTCCTGCTGAAACTTGTTTGGGCGGCGCCCATAGTAAAAGCCAATCAAGTTAGCGACCGTGACCCCACGATCTAGAACCTGGCCGCCCAGGAAGATATTGAGTGGGCTGCGCAGCTTCAATTGACCGGTGCTGTCGAGAAGGGCCGCGACGTCATCGTCGGAGTTCACTTTGGCAATGGTGATGTGCTCGCCCGCCAGGGCCTCGGTGACAGCGGCAACAACCTCATCGATTGCTGGAACGGGTTGCGAGGCCAAAACTATCGAACGTGACAAATCGTTGTAGGACTTGGTCACGAGATCCAGGAACACGGGGTCTTTCCCTTCGGCGGCAGCCTTGAGTCCCTTGGCTATTTCTGTGGTGAGCGTCTCCTGCCATTCGTGAGCGACCTTTCCAGCTTCCGAGTGGAGTAAGAAAGAATAGCGTAGCTTTTTAGGTTTATCGCCTGCCTTGGTCCTATTAATCCGTTGGATGCAGCCCCCCACAATGAAACTGACGATGGCCGTCCGATATCCTTCGATCTGTTGGGCGCTGAGGACATCCGCCAGCTTGAACGCCCGGCCATCGGGTCTCTTCAAGCGCTCAAACTCCCGATGATCCACAGTGTGATGGATGAGGCTTTCCAGCGTGTCGCTCTCGCTGCGCGCCGATTGGCCGAAATAGGTCTCGCCTCCGACATATTCCGCTGGCACCGGCACCAGCTTGGTGAAGGCCGGTCGAGTCGGCTTGAACGCCATAACGTTGGCCACCTCAATCTCCGTGGGTTGCAGATAGAGAGAGTAGGGAGTGGCAGTGACCTGCACGAAGGACGACTTCTGGATGGCAGAACGCAGTTCGCTGACTTGGGTGGCAATCTTCCGAGCTTCGATCAGCCCTGCTTTCTTGGTGTAGCCAATGGATGCGTTGTCGGCTTCGTCATCGATGATCAGTGTCCGCTTGGCGGCCATGGCTGGATTGTTCTTAAACAAGTCGATGAGCCGCCGGAGGTTGTCGCTTTGCTTCTTGGCAACGAAGATGAGCTTGGAGTCCAACTCGAACGCACCGAAGGAATCGGGGGCGTGCAATATGTCGTAGATTTCGAGCTCGCCGTCATTGACGAACATCTGAAACTCGCTGGTCAGCCGCTTGGCTGTTTGCTCGATCAAAGCGCGAGAGTTTTTGCTGAGGACAATGGCAATGTCGAAGCCATTATCGAACGCAAGAGCAAGGATGCTGATGAAGGTGCGCGTCTTCCCGCTCTGCACCTTCCCGAGTAGCATCCCAGGATTGTCGGATGTGGTGGCCTTCGTTAGTAACTCAGCCACAGTCTCTTCGGCGCACCGGAACGTATCCGTGCTGAATTCAGGGTTGGCCGCTTTGTAGGTGGGATAAAACGAACCAGAGATGTTGATTGAGTTTGCCATTGACTCTTGATCAGTTTGTACTGGTGGGCGTATGCAGCTCTGGTCGACGGACTGAGCGGGTTCTCTCATCACGGAGCCGAAACCCAAAGGAGATGCTTCAGAACAACACCGCTACGGAGGGTGGTTGTCCCTGCTTAACAGCTCGCCTGGGCGCGCAGACCGGCGGGATTCCTTGGGAACCTTTCGCCCCCGACTCTGCTATCAGCCTGCTTGGTCCCTCTTGCCTAGCCGGTGGCAAAGAGCGCACCCAGCTTCAACAGAGGGAATGCGAAATTGAGGGTTTATTTCACAACAGACGGCTGCAGTTTGGCACACTTCACGGGCCACATTCAAGATTTTGGCGACGTCCATCGGCGCTCCCTGGTCGCGGTGGAAAACATCTGCTCGGCGAGCTCGAAGTTGTGGTGGACCTGACAGGCGCCAGTTGGAACTGCATCATCAAGTGGGCCAGGCGAGTTGAGGCGCTCAAAAGGAGCGCATAGCATTGTGGTCCTTAGATTACGAGTGCCGGAGCGACTAACGATTACTGCGTTGCACCAGCCAGTTCTCGAGCTTGGCTCCGAATGCGGCTTCGTTCGCCAGTTCCTTCTCGAGGATCGGGGCCACGGCCGCAGGCACCGTCTCTGGCGCACGCGCATGGACGAACATGTTCTCCCCGCGCACCGCGCGCAGGATGAGGTCCGTGAACCCGTCGATCCACCAAGCCTCGACTGCTTTGCCGTGCGCCGCCGTCGCCCTGGCAGGAGACGATAGATAGCCCTGCCAACCGGGTGCGGTCGCGATTTTTCGCAACTCCTCTAGAGAGCGCCCCGCCTGGCTGGGGAGCGTTCTGTAATTGGAAGCAACTAAATCGGGTCGGATAGCGAGAATGCCCGATGTTTCGCCGACGCCAGCATGAACATCCATACCGAAGGAGGAGAGATCTGCGACGGAAAAGGTTTTGGCGTTGATCTTCTCTCCGCGCGCTTGAATCGCAGCATCGGCCCGAAACAGACCGGTGAGATGCAGCATCGTCACGCGATACCCTTCGCTGACAAAGTCACATGCCTCATTGAGTGCGATGTTGTGCGTGGGCGCGCCGTGACCGTTCATGACGAAAATCCACTTGAAGCCGTTTTGTGCGATCTGTCCGCCAAGATCGGCCACGAGTGATCGTAGCGTCGACTGTCGGATGGCGTAAGTGCCGGGATGGATTGGCATGTCGCCCAACCGGTTCGCTCCGCTCTGGCCATAGTTCACTGCGGGCATCATGACAACGTTCCAATCTGGCAGCGCTCGGCTCACACGCGTCGATGCTCCGTTCGCTTCGTACGTGACGGCGATGGTGTCGGCACCAACAGGCAGATGAGGGCCATGTTGCTCGATCATTCCCACCGGCAGGATGAACAGTGTCCGCTGACGATCAAAGGCATCAATCTGAGGCCAGGTGAGCTCCTCAAGCTTGTAGACTCTCGAGCCGAGGGCGGAGCTCTCGCGTTCGGTCGGTCCCTGACCTCGGGCCGCGGCAGACCCACTGATGGCCCAAACGATCAACACGATGAGCGCTTGCTTCATAAGTCCCTCCCTCAAGTTAGCGTTCGGTGAGGGTCACGGGGTTGTCGTGAAAGTTCCCGAAGGCCGGGGCGGACAAGCCCCAGGCGCTTCCTAAACCCCCCTGAAGTCCCCCCTTCTCCAAGGGGGGACGTTTTCATTCAACGTGGTGCCGCACCGTCGCGGCGCCAGACGTGAGAAGCGCGACCTGACGGGCCTCCGTGATCTCAGTACGCGGGCGATTGCGAAGACCATCGGCCAATCTGAAAGTGATCATTTGGATGAGATCAGGATGGTCGAAATGCGGGAGGTATCCTCGCGAGCGCCATTCCTTATCCCCTCAGGAGCTCGAAGGTCCTTCTCTGCGTTGTTCGGCTTGTCAGTCATCGTGGGTCTCCTGGGAGCCCGGACGTCCCGTCCGGACCCTCGAACCAGCTGCGGACGAGACGTCCGCGCTCCCAGCCACCGCACTGTCAGGAGGGTCTGCAGGTCATGGCTCGTCTGACTTGCTGAACACTTGTTTCAAAAGTCCTTTGCGCCGCAACCGGGTGAGCAAAGCTCGAAAATCATCGAGCAGGTCAGGAGCTTCCAGCACCTCCGCAAACTGGCTGAGCCACTGCTCGATACGTGTCAGATCAATGGTGGGGCAGGTCTCAATCAGGCATTCCACATCAACCATGTCCTGTGAACGGTGGGCAACGGCTTTCATGATGATCAGATCTTCGGGCCGTGGTAATCGGAGTTCCAGACCTCCGATCTCAGCAACTCGGGCCGAGGCGATCATGTCTTCTTCGAATGGCATGGCAATGAAGGACATGTCTACACTGATGGCGGTAGCATCGTGGCGTAATAGCAACACCCGGTTTCTGCGTGCAAAAGCCAGAGCATCCTGGCGGCGCGGTACCAGTCCGCGAGCAGCCGCCGAGGCAATGAGTTCTTCAAGCCGGTCGAGGTCGAAAGACACCGCTACATCCACATCCTGTGTAAACCGTGGTTTGGCGAGCAACGACACGGCCACGCCTCCGATGAGGACGTAGGGAATCTTCTGCCCGGTGAGCCATTCGACCAGGCTGTGAAGTGCACTGGAAAGGTGGGGATTAGCCGCGCTGGGGGGAGGAGTCCCCATAGTATCTCCTGATCCGGTTCCAGCGATCCAGAACTTCGGCGTCTTGCGGTGCGAAATCCGGCTTTGTTGCAAACAGATTCCCGGATTCGACCAGCAGAGACAACTGGCGGAGCTTGGTAGCTAGCGGCGTCTGCCTGATCTCTTCAATCTCTGCTTCATGTACTGCCTGCCACCGGCGCTGATACTCTGCAACCGTTTCTTTAAGTAAATGCCCTGGCATGGGACCTCCGTGTTCCCAAGGCTACCACGAGCCGGACGTGCTTGCTACGCCGGCCATTCATTGTGAGTCAGGACTGGTCCCTCGCTCGGTGAGCCCCTAAATCTCTTGGAAGTATGAAGACTCTGTGGGTCGACGCCAGCGAGTCGTTCGCTTCAGATCGTCCACCGGAAAAGGGGAGCTCGAAGAGAGGACAAGCATCATCAAAACACCATTGGAGGAGTCGCGCAGCCGCAGTGGGCACCATGTTCGATGAAAATAATCCTCATAACACAGATAACAAAAGGGGGACCTACCGTTTGAGTTTACTCAATGGCCCCTCGCTCTCGCAGCAGAGTCACCGTTCTCCTCTGACTCGCGCCGCCCAACACGCCGGTGGTCGGGACGGACAACCCCCAGGCGCTTCCTAAACCCCCCTGAAGTCCCCCCTTGTCCAAGGGGGGACGTTTTCATTCAATGTGGTGCCGGACTGCGTCACGGTAGCTTCTTCCAGCCCCAGATCCGCATGACGTCGTCGCCTGAAAACTCGTGGCCCAGCGCCTTCGCCAGCCTGCAAATCTGGCCGCGGTGATGCGCTTCGTGTTGAACGAAGTAGAAGATCATGTTCACGGTTCGCCTGGGCATGCCCTTCACCCTGGACTGGTCCTGACCCAGAGATTTGCGGAACAGCTCCGTCAGTGTGTCCCGGGACTGCCGGAACGCCCGACGGGCCTCGGCTGCCGTCGAACGCTCGCGATCCAAGGCCAAAGCCACAGGCGCACCGCCCATCTTCGCGAAGGTTCTTCGCACGCTCTGCATATGCGCGACCATCGCTGCGATCGAACGCCCGTGACCGTCGGGCGGCTCCGCGCGCCACAGCCGCCTGGGCAAGACACCCACGAGGTATTCGCTCACACGGAGGGCGCGCTCGAACTCCTCCAGCAACTCTTCCTTCGCATCCAATGGCCTGCGTTTCATCGACGACCCTCGTATCAAACAAGAAATATGGAGGTGCCCGGGGGGTCCTTGGGCCTGTTCGACACGCAATGGTTCACATCTTCAGGTGCTTCAAGTGCCAGTCTGTGGCCTCTTGGTAGGCCCTGGCCGCCGCGAGCATATCGGCTTCACCAAAAACACGACCGACAAACGTCAGGCTGGTGAGGTTGCCCTTTTCATTGAAACCATGGGGCACGAGAACACACGGCTGGCCGGTGAGATTGGTGATGGCCGTGTTCAGGGTGGCCACCGGTTCGGAGTGTAGTCGGCATAGTAGAATGGAGTGACGTAGACATCGACTTCTGACATGACGCGGGCCATCTCCCGCATCAACGCGTGCCCTCGAGGAACATCGGAAAGCCGGTGGCAGTGTGTTTATCTGGCAGGATGGTCGCATCGCAAGGGTACGCTGCTTCGCGGATCAAGAGCCGAGGCACGCGGAAAGCCATCGGGGAATGACGAACGGGAAGAGCGAATGATGGTGAGCGGCGAACAGCGAATCGCGAACGACCAGAAGTGAACTACTGCTAGCGTCGATACCAGCCAATGCCGCCCTGAGAGATCCCCTCCGAACTCAGCCTGCCGACTTTGTCCGCAAGGACCGGACCGCACCTCAGAATGCGATCCGGCTTTTTCTGGCGGCTGACTATTTAGATGTGAATCGTGCTCGGACGTTGCCACTCCCTGCCTAACGCCTTGATCAATCCGTTTGAACAGGTTTCTTGCTGTTGGTTTCTTCATGGTTTCATGCCTGAGACGAAACGCCACACACGTGACTGGACGACATCGATCTCGACCGTGCCGTGGCCGCGAGCCACAAGTTCGGGTTCTGGTCCCGAACTGTCGTACACGACCCAATGATCGGCCAAAGGTGCGTGGAGAGTCCAGAAATTACGGATCCCGGCGCGAACTCGTCGAGGAATGACTTGCCGGGGAACTTTGTGACCACCCGACTGGACTCGCGCAGCTACCCGACGTTCAGCAAGCGTTGCCGAACGCAGCCAAAGAAAAATGAGACTAACTTCGTAGCCGCGTTTCACCCAAGAGGTCAGGGGCGAGGCATCTTGGCCAGGGAGACGTTGGGGGTGTGGTAGACTTCGGCTTTTGAGTCATCTCTCGACGTGCTCCTGATGAAGTCGCTGAAGTGGGATTTCTGCTCGGTAGTTGGCCAATACAACGGAGAGACCTCATAGCCGACTGCGAGTCCGGATTGAAGCCCGTGATAGCTGTCTCTTGCTATGAGGTCCAACGAGACCTGGTCGCGGCTTCTTGCGCGTCGCAGATGGTCTCCGCACTTTACTCAAAGGACAGCGAAGAGAAACGCTTGCTGGATGGTATGCTGTTAGCCGTTCCGAGGTGAATGTGAAGAACGAGCCGGTAGCAGACTTCACTATCACTCCGCATGCCGCGTTTGAGATGCAACGGCGCGGCATAGGGGCAGAGATTGTTCAGTTCTGTGCTCGCTAAACCAGAACAAAGACTTGAAGTGCGCACCGGTCGGGTCGTCTTACAGTCGAGAATCGCGATGGGCTTGCCGGAAAGAACTTATCTGGTGCGTGTCTTCGTGGACGTCGATCGAACTCCTGCCGAAATCGTTACCGTGTACCGAACGCGCAGGGTTAGCAAATATTGGAGCGAGGAGCCATCATGAAAGTCACTTACGATCCCCGAACAGACACACTCAGCGTGGTGCTGAAGGAACCTGTAGCCATAGCGGAGAGCGACGAAGACAAGCCCGGCGTCATTCTAGACTACGATGAAGTCGGGAATCTGGTATCTCTCGAGATTCTTGATGCTTCTAAACGGGTCACCGAGACTCGAAAAATGGAGTTTCAGATGACCGAGTAGCTCAGTTGAGCCCCAGATAGGCACGAACACGAGTTGAGAAGGTCCTCCTTCTGACGGCCTATGCTAGAACACGGCTAGACTCCCTCACACAATTCGGTGTCAGCAAACGACACTCGCATGACCCTGCCACTCTGCCGCATTTCCTTGTAATCCACAGCTTTCTTGTCTGTTCAGTTGCGCCCAGAGCAAACCGGGAAACAGCCTGAGGTTAATCGGAGGCTGGTGAGGTACTCCAGGAAGGTACGGCGATTCAAGCCCATGCTCCTCTAGTGGTCGCCGCGAACCTTCTCTCCCGCTTCGACTCGAGTGAGCAGCGTGTTCTGCTTGGGTGGAATTGGGCATGAGGAATAAGGATTGAATGCGCAGTAAGGGTCGTAGGCTTTGTTGAAGTCCAGTACGACCTTGCCATTCTTCGGCATTTCTGTGTCGAGGTATCGCCCGGCACCATAGGTTTCCCGGCCCGACGTGGGGTCCTTGAACATGAAGAAAAGCTCGTTCCCGGTCGCGATCGGCTCCAGGCGCATCGTGTCTCCGTTGAGCCGGAAGGTCACATACCCCGGCACTTGCCTGGTCCGGATGCGTCCGCTGGTATCAGGGATCTTCAGCTCCTTCGGCTGTGGATACGGCGTGAATGCGGCCTCAACGCGATAGCCGGCATTGACAGGAAACCATAACGCCCCGCGAAAGGTTTTCAGAAGCGGGCTCTGCCGGTCGCGAACGGCCAACTGGCAGTTCCCGTCGAGCGCCGTCACGATGATTTCGAAGTCGCCGAACTGAATCCGGTCCCTGGGATCGGGCGCCACGCCCGTCCGCAGCACCGCCGGACCAGTCATCGGCTTGCCGTTCAAGTTCACCGCGATTCCAGCGGCGGGCACGAACGTGACCTTATCGCCACGCCGCTCGAGTGCGCCGATTCGGCTTCGGCGCGCGGTCTGGCAGCTTGATGCTGTTGGACGCGTCGCTGCCGATCTCAGTCCTACCCTCAGCCACGGTGTGCCGCGCGATCAGCCACAGCGGGCCCTTCTCCGATCGCAGATCGCGATCATGATTTTTGCGCCACTCAGCGATTTCGGCCTGGTAACGGCTGTCGCCGACGAGGCCCCTCCCGCCGGCGATCGCGATCGCCATCGCCATTGCCGCGGCCCACAAGAGATTTCTGCGTCGCATGCGCGCACACTATCACTCTGCAGGGAAGTGCGTCTACGTGATCGACGAAGACGGAGGAAGCATGACAGACCGGCGCCAGTTGGAACCGGATCATCGAGTGGGTCAGGCGAGTTGAGGCGCTCAAAAGGAGCGCATAGCAGCATTGTGGGTCCTCAGATTACGAGTGCCCGGAGCGACGAAGGCTGCTGTAAGGAAGGAGGCAGTCTGACTCCTGGCTCCTGACTTCTGACTTTTTATCCAGCCTGCGACCCAGTGGTTTGCGCAGAACCGAGGAACATCAAGGGAGGCAGCCCTTGAATAGCCGGTTATGTGGAACGAAACGGGGATTTTGTTCTCGTTTTCTGGGCCACACCCCTCACCCCGGCCCTCTCCCCGCTCGCGGGGAGAGGGAGAGGATTTGGAACGGGACCGCGAACCCAGGGTTCCGCTTACGCTCCACCCTGGGCTACAAATATTTCGCCCCTGGTCGGGGCTGGGCAAAACAGTCAACTATTCCGACTTCTTGCCCCTGGCCGTGCGGGAGGGGGAATCGATGAAAATATTCCCCATAACAAAAGATAACAAAGCGGACCTGCGGTGACATCACTCAACGGCTCCTCGCTCTCGCAGCAGAGTGACCGTTCTTCTCTGACTCGCGCCGCCAAACAGCAGCGCACATCCCAAGGCCGTGCACTCAACGATCTCACCCGGCCGCTCGTAGTCCCCCGGAAGCTTCGCGCGAACTGCGAGGTCTGCACCGCGCTCAATCAGTAACTGAGTTACCGGCAAGCCGCCATCGTCGAACTGCGTCACTGCATGGAAGATTGCCGTTTGCCCGCCGACGCCCGCCTCGTCGACTGTTGCGCGAGCATTGACGTCGGCCCCACGGTCAAGAAGCAGCGCGGCCGCTGCGGGGTTGCCGTATTCCGCAGCCACGTGCAGGAGCGTTCCTCCCTGAAGCAAGAGGTTGCGCCCGCCCGTCTGGCCGCAATCGAGTTCGGGGAAACGCTTATTCACAAGTGCGGGATCAGTGTCAATCAGCTCAGCCAGACTGTCGAGCCGGCCGCGGAGTATTTGCAGCACCCCTGGCGCGTCGTATTTGGTCGCGCCACCGCCCTCGAGAAGGATGTCTATGCAGGTGCTCAGTCGTTCGGGGGAACGCGCGTACGACGCGATGAGGTAATCGAGAGCTGTGCCTGGATATGAATGGCCGCTAATCTTGTACCCATGGTCGCTACAGTTCGGATTTGCGCCGTGATCGAGAAGCCATTTAAGCGCGGCGGGGGCCAATGACTCGCACGGGGCGAAGATGATGGGGAAATGTCCGTGCCACAGGGCGTTCACCTCGGCACCGTGGGACACGAGCAGCTCCATCATCGGGATGCGATATCCGTTGAGCGCGGCTCGCATCAGCGGTCCGTCGCCCCCCTGGTGCACGTCTGACCCGTGTTCGAGCATCCACGCCGCCATGGCCAGTCTTGCCGGACTCGGTGATTCCCATGGGACGCGGCATTCGGCAACCCACGTGAGCGGCCCGTCTTTGCCGTAGCCAAGTGGAGCGCTGTGCAGCGTCGGGTTGCGCGTCATCATAGTCTTGACGCGAACGATGTCGTTGGTGTCGATAGCCTGCTTGAGTTGCCCGATCTCTTCCAAGGAGTCAATGTGAGCCTTGAGCTTCGGCCAACTCGCAAACCCGTAGAGACGCGCGATCTTGAACTGCGCATCGGTGAGCGACGCGGCGGCGCCAGCCTTGAGCAAGTCCTTGGCTTGGTCCTTCAGATGGCGGAGATTGGGGCGGTCGGGAAGCGGGCGTGGTGCTTCTGGGTGATCGGTCGACATGGCGACCTCCTTTCATCGAAACGCCCGTTGTCCGCACATCGGGCTGAAAGAAGGTGGCAAAGGTGTGATGCTGGCAGGTGGGCTTCTACCCTTTCCGCGGACCGGATGCGTCCTTTACGCGAAGGCAATCCTATCGTATGGCTCCGAGATCCGCCAAGCCCTTCCTGAGTGAAGGGAATTTTGTTCTCGTTTCTGGGCTAGCCGGTTATGTGGAACGGAACGAGAATTTTGTTTTCGTTTTCTCAACCGACGCCCCTCACCCCG
>Ga0180085_1000713_pt1 | contig 11488 bp, 11 predicted proteins | sample EasRiv730_16_10D_FD_123013 | JGI IMG/M metagenome (GOLD analysis project Ga0180085, IMG submission 123013) | Soil microbial communities from meander-bound floodplain in the East River, Colorado, USA - East River metaG ERMLT730_16_10D | ecosystem: Environmental > Terrestrial > Soil > Floodplain ... | reverse complement strand
GCGCTTGAGCTTGAGCACGTCCTCCAGGAACATTTGCGTCCGTCCCAATTCGATCCGCAGGTTCAGATCGACGTTTTTGAGCAGCTCGAGCGTCGCCTTCTCGCCCGACGGGGGTGAGCCGGCGAGATCCTTGAACTCGAAGGCTTGCAGCTTCTCGATCGTGGGATCGATCGGCTGATCGACCGAAGCGATCGCCTGTTCGGCTTGGGCCAGCAGGAACTGAATGTCGTCGCCCACGCCCGTGCTCGCCGCGCCACGCTGCACGGCGGGCGGTGACATCGTGGCGGTCGCGGCGCTCATCGGCGCAGGGGCTGCTTCGGCGACCGCGTCCGCATCGTCCGACGCGGGTTCAGGCGCCGGCGCCGAACTGGCGGGCGTCGTTTCGGGCGCAAGGCCAGCGGCCATCTGCGCCTGGCGGAGCAGTTCCTCGATGTCTTCCTGACGCAGGGTTGGCGAATCTGCCATCGGATTCCTTTCCGGTCGGCAGTTGGTCTTCAGGGGGCTCTCGTCATAGGGGACGCGCCCCCGCCCGCCAAGCGATCCTACTGCTCGATATACGAGAAGTCGCTAAACAGCACGGTGTGCAGGATCGGCTTGCCGAGAAGCTCGTTACTTTTCGCCAAAATCTTCCGTTTCAGCAAGGCCAATCCGGGGTCGGTCAGATCCTCGACCCGGCTGTTGCGAATCTCAAAGATCACCTGATCCCGCAGCCGGTGCTCGTTGTGGTGCAACAGCTCCTCAAATTCCTTACTCGCGTCGTCAGGGAGCGTGCCGATCAGGTGAAAATTGACCCGCATCGTCAGGTTCGCAGCAGGCTGATGAATGACGACGTTGAACTTGCCCAGTTCCGCTTCCACTTCGTGCGCGGCATGCTCGCCACCTTCGCCAACATGCCCATCCGCCGCACCATGCCCGGCCTGATCGCCATTGCTGGCATGCGCATCGTGCCCAGCCGACGCAGAAATCCCAGCCGACTTTTCCTTGGCCCACATTTCCACATCCGCCGTGCTGGGGATGAGAAAATAGGCAAACAGGCATTCCGACAGCACAACGACTGCGACAAACGTCCCCACGAGAAGCGGCTTGATCATGGCAGGAGCGGCGAAAGGGGGCCGTCCTTGGCCGCGGGTTCAGGGGTTGGGAGTCAGGGTTTGGCGGTCGGTTTCGCGGCCGTTCGGTCCGCAATTTCATCCAGCAAAACCACTATAACCATAGACTTTTCTGACGCGTCTGCTGGTCCGGATATAGCGGTTGCGGCAGGTCGTGCGGCCACGGTTATCCGCACGCGCTCTGGCTCGATGCCGTGGCGGTCGATCAATTGCCGGGCAGTGGCGTGGGCGCGTTGCCAGGCTAAATCCAGGTCGCCACTGGGATCGGCCAGTCCGCGAACTTCGACGCTATGCGGAAGGCCGGAGATCGATTCGGCAATCTCTTGGAGTTTGGATTGCATTTCGCTCGAAAGTTCGCTGGTCAGCGGAGCAAACGCGATCGTTCCGGTCGCTGCGGCAACTTGGCTGGCGGCGAAGATTCCCGACCAAGACTCGCGATCGTCCTGCGTCGTGGCAATTCTGCCTAGTGGCTGCATTACCCGGCGTCGCGCCTCGCGGCCAGCGACTGCTAGAACCGCCAAGGGAGCATTCCGCGGTTTGAGGTCCCCCGGTAGGCCGCCCGCCGCCGACTGATTCAGGCTGAATTGCTCGTGGAGGGAGTCGGCGACTCCTTGAAACTTGTCGTTCTGCCGGATCTCGCTCATCGAGACGAGCATCACGAATAGCGTCAGCAAGAGCGACATCAGGTCGCCATAACTGACCATCCAGGCCGGCGCGCTATCCGACGCATCGTGGTCGAACTGGGCCAGCAGGTCGCGCCTCATGAGCGAGGCTCCTGCACAGCGGCCCGCACTTCCGGCGGCAGAAAGGTCCGCAGCTTCTGCTCGATCAGCCGCGGATGCTCGCCCGACTGCATCGCCAGGATGCCGCGGAGGACGATCTCGCGGGCGATCAGCTCCCGCTTGCTAAGCTGCGCGAGTTTCTCAGCCATTGGCAACAGCGAACCATTCGCGAGCACGGCGCCATAGACGGTCGTAACCAGGGCCACCGCCATGCCGCTGCCAATGGTCGATGGATCGGAGACGTTGCCGAGCATGATCACCAGGCCCAGCAGGGTGCCGATCAGGCCGAACGCTGGGGCGAAGCGGCCCATCTGCTCGAACATGGCCCGCCCCTCCTTGTGCCGCAGGGCCATGGCCTCCATGTCGGCTCGCAGGATGTCTTCGAGCGCATCGGGCCGCGTGCCGTCAATGGCCAGTTGCATTCCCAGCCGCACGAAGCGGTTCTCGATCTCGTCGAGTTTGGAGTCGAGAGACAGCAGGCCGTCGCGCCGCGCCTCGTTGGCGAGGGCGACGATTTGTTCGATCAGTTCGGCGGGGTTCGGCTCGTCGCCGCGAAAGCCCTTGCGAATCACGGCCGGCAGCCGGCGAATCGCTCGGCGGGGAAAGCAAATCAGCACCGCCCCCAGCGTTCCGCCTAGCACGCACAACAGCGACGGCAGGTTGATGAACGACGAAAGGCTGCCCCCACTCAAAGCAACGGAGGCCGCCATCATGCCGAAGGCGATTGTCAGGCCGAGGATTGTGGTCAAGTCCATGGAAGCCGGGGGTCGGGTGACGGGTGTCGGGGATCGATCAGTTCTACCGCCGCAAGTTGAGCAGCTCGTCAAAAAGCTGTTGGGCCGTCGAAATGACGCGCGCATTAGCCCGGTATTGCGTGGAGGCCAGGACCAGGTCAATCAAGTTCCTGCCGATGTCGGTGTTGGACAGTTCGACCGCCCCTCCGATGATCGAGCCGAGGCCGACGGTATCGGGATTACCCTCAATCGGCAGGCCGGAGTTGAGCCCGAGGGAAAACATGTTGTCGCCCCGTTGAATCAGGCCAGCCGGGTTGTTGAACCGAGCTAGGCGAATTTGTCCCAAATCGCGGGTGACGCCGCTGGTGAACACGCCTCGGATGATTCCGTCCTCGCCGACGAGATAGCTCGCCAACGTGCCCGGCGGGGAACCGTCCTGCCGGGCCGCCGACATGGAGCTCGGCTCGGATGCCAGACCCGACATGGCGGAAAAATCGAGATCGAATTCCAGCGGATCCAGCGACGGCAGGTTCAGCCGCTCGACCATTACCGTTTCATTGCTGACGGATACGAGCTTTCCTTCGCCGTCGAACGTAATCAGACCGGTGCCGACCGTGATGTCGTTGCCGGTGGCCGGGCTGTTGTCCCCCGAATCGCCAAACCAGCGGAAGATTGCGACATTGTCGGCCACCGATTCCAGCACCGTCGTGATTCGCACATTTACAGGAATGCCCAGCGAATCGTAAGCCAGGAAATCGGCGACGGTCCCTTCGCCCACGGCTTCCTGGAGCGAGGTGAATCCCAGACTCGGAGACACGAGCGAGCCCGCCGTAGGCGTCAGGCGGAAGCTCGACGCGTCGATATCCACCGCGTTGGCGACCCCGTTGTTCGACACCACGCGAATCTGACCGTTGGTGATCGTAATGCCGGGAGCGAGCGTCCCGCTTTCGGTCGGAATGTTGTTCAGCGAAGTCGGGATCAGTGGGTCGCTAGCCGTAGTTTGAATGCCGACCGCCTGCTGCATGAACGTCATCAGGTCCTGCACCGTACTCGTGGCGGTGATCTGCATCGTTTGGGGCGCGAGAGCCCGGCCACCCTTGTGCGCCGTGAACTCCAGCGAACCCACCTGGAAGATCGGCGTGGGGCCCTGTGTAGGATCGACCACATCGACCAAGAGTGTGCCAGCGGTGAGCGCCGCGCCGCTCGGTCCCTCCAGTGTCGCCGTCTGCTCGACTCCGGCCGTGTCGGCCACATCGCCCGTCGGCGAGAGTACTCCTTGCAAATAGACATTCTCGGTCGGCCGGGCCACCATCGCCGTTCCCAGCGGAATGGTGATCGGCACCAGCGTTGACTGCTGAATGACGAAATCGTCGTTCACGCCAAATCCCAGCACCCGTTCACCGGTCACGGCCACGAGCTCGTTGTCGGCGTTCGTCTTGAAGACCCCGTTACGGGTATAGAGCCGTTCCCCCTCGGAGTCCTCGACGATGAAGAATCCGTCGCCCTGGATGGCGAGATCCGAAGGGCTGGAACTGATTTCGATCGTGCCCTGCGTGAATTTCGGAGAAATCTCGGCCGTACGCGTGCCCAGGCCAATCTGCCGCGGGTTCGTGCCGCCGTTGCCTTCGGTCGGGCCCGAACCGAGACTCTGCGTCTGGAGCAACTGCGTGGCGAATATGGCTTCCGATTCCTTGAAGCCGATCGTCTGTGAATTGGCCAGATTGTTGCCGGTCACGTCGATTGTCGTTTCAGCCGCCTGCATGCCGGTCAGGGCGGTCTGCATTGCAGTGGTCAGGCCCATGAGGGATGCCTCCTTGCAGAGGATGGTGTTTAGAAATGTCGAATGTCGAAAGTCAAATGACGAAGGAATGACGAATGCACAAACTCCAATGACTTGGTAAGCCGCGGAAAGCGGGTTTCGTCATTTCGGCTTGATTCGTCACTTGAATTTCGTCATTCGTCCTTCACGTCACGTCTTAATCTCACGCACGTTTTTCAGGTCCACGCGGTCGTCGCCAATATGTACGCGGAACGTCCGTTTGCTGTTGTCGTTTTCATCGACTTCGACCGACACCCGATCGACGACGCCCGCCACGTTTTCGTTCTGATCGTTGAGCGCCGTGACGCTCTTGCCGATCAGGCTGCTGGCCGTCGTCAAACTTTGGCCGGTGAGCACCGAATCGAGCGTGTCGGACAATTTGGTCGTCGCGCTGATGTTGCGGATCTGCCCGATCTGTTCGACGAGCTGCGCGTTGTCCATCGGGTTGAGCGGATCCTGGTTGGTCAGCTCGGCGATCATTAGCTTGAGAAACTCGTCGATATCGAGATCCTCAAGCTTCCGCGGCTTGGCGCCTGGATCGATCGGAGTGGGCGTCGGAAATGTGGTATTGATTCGGGACATCGATTGGCTCGTGAGTGAATTGACTTAAACGATGACATTGAGATGTCGCTGATCGAGATCGGTCACGATGGCCCTCGCGACCACCCCATCCGCCACTTGCGGCAGGCGGCGCGGGCGCTCGGCGACGGGCGGCGGAGGCGGTAGATCCGGGGGTTGCTGATTGGCGGGGCGCTCGAACGCGCCGCCGTGATGATGCTGCATCAGATCGACGTCGAACCGCTCGATGCGTATGCCCTGTTCGGCCAGCCGGTCACGCAAGGCCGGCAGATTCTGGATCAGGGCGGTGCGGGCCGCCGATGTTTCGGTCTCCAGGCGGGCGACGAGCACTCCATCCAGCACTTTGGCTTCCAGGCGTAAGGCCCCCAGCTCCGGCGGACTAAGCCGCAGGCGGACTTCGCCGCTGCCGTCTTGAGCGAGGGCAAAGGCCCGGGCGACCCGGTTGAGCAGCCGCACGGAATCGAAAAGCGGAGCGTCGGCGTCGCGGGTCATCCGCCCGCTGGCAGCGGCAAGCGATTCGGGCAATAGCCGCGGCGCTGGGGGCTGCTGATGGGGATTGGTTGGAGACGGAGTGGCCGACGGCTGAACCGCCTCAACGGTAGACGCGGCCGAGACGGGCGTTTCGCTGCCCTTCGGTTCAAGATTTCCCGCGGCAACTGCTTCTACAGCAACGGCAGCCTCCGCTTGGATCCCGGGTTGATTCTGAAGTGAATACTTGGTTACGCGGCCCGGCTCAGCGCCGTTGTCGTCCGACATACGCCTTTTGGGGTCAACGAATGGACGTGACGCCGAAGGATCGCTTTCCAACTGCTTGTCCAGCTCGATTTTCCTGGTCAGGTCCGCATCGGCCCGCTTCGCAGCGGCATGCTTGCCGGACGGTGTGGCCGCGAGAATTGCAGCCGCCTCGCGACCGGCAGTGGCCGCGGACGCACCGTCACGGGTCGGCAAAGCCGGCCGTCCCTCGGCCGGTTCCGTCGTGGGTTCCAGTTCGATCTGAGCCGCTTCGCCATCGACAGCGGGCGATACATTGAGAACCACTGTCGGCACGATGATCACCGCATCGGACGCGTCGTCCTCGTGGTCGCTTGGCTCCTCCGAGGGTGCTGGCTTCTCCGCCGCGCTCGCCGGCTCGCAGGCGGACGTCGTCTCGCAGGGTGTTTCCGAGGAGGGCATTTTTCGGACGGCCTCGTTTTCACTCGCCTCAGTGGATTGCTCCTGCCGCTGGTGGCATGCGGGCCGTGGACAGCCTGGCGGCTCACTATTCCGCTCGTTCAAGAGGCGATTGAACGACACTTCCGCCGGAGCATCGCCAAGGGCGGCCGCCGTCGGCGCAAGCACGTCGAGCATCGAAGCTGGGCCGATCGAGTCGGCTGCGGGCAGGTTCATGGGCGTCACCGCTGCGGCTGAAGTTGTGACTGAAGTTCTTGTCGCGTGTCCTTGATCAGATCGGCGTCAGGCGATCCGAGCCGCACCTGGCGGAGCACCTCGGCGAGTTTTTCTTCCTCCGGCTCCATCTTGAATTCGGCCAGGATTTTTTTCTGCTTGTCGTTGGGCATCGTCTTCAGGATTGTTACCACGTCGCGCATTGGATCGTCGTCGGTGTTTGGCGCGTCCTTGAGCATTCGCAGGAGCTGGTCCTTGGCCTGTTTTGGATTCATCACCTCCAGCATTCGCTGGAGCTGCAAGAGGGCCTCGTCGGTGGTTTGCGATTCGAGCTTGGCCAGCCGCATGTCGAACGACAGCTTCCATTGGTCGAGCCGCTGGTTCTCGGTCTTGATTTGCGATTCGAGAATCCGCAGATCGCCGAGCGACTTGTCGATCGCTGTCTCGCGCAGCTCCAGGTCGAGGCTCGCCCCGACCCGCTGCTCCATCAGTTGGGCGAGCGACGGTTGCTCGTCGGCGGCGGGATCGCTGCCCACTTTTGCAACCTGGATGGGCTCGATCCCCTGCAGAGCTGCGAGCATTCCCAGCCAGCGGTCGTCGGTCAGGGCCCCTTTCCACCAGAGCATCCCGACCAGTACGGCCAGCGACAGGAACGTCCCCACGCACAACGCGACAAACAGCGTTCCCAACCAACCCAAGGCGGCTTTCATGTCGGCACCTCCCGATACGTAAAGCCGACCAAGGCCTTCTCATCGAGCTGCTTTTGCTCGTGTTTTGCTTCGCGGACGTTGAAAGCTGACTGCTGTCTCTCGCGCAGCTTTTCGAGCACCCGTACCTGTCGGTCGGCCTCGACCACGATCTGTCTCCGCCGCTCGACCTCGGCGCGGACCTGCTGAATCTGCCCGGCGAGTTGCTGAGCCTTGGTCCGGAGCACCAATTCGTAGCGATGCGAGGCGATCAAGCGATCGACGTCGGCCGTTCCGGGCTCGGCCAGCCTTCGCGATCGCTCTTGCATCTGGGCTCGTTCGCGGGCCAGCGCGTCGGCCTGAGCGAGCAGCGTGTCTTCCGCCCGCTGCGCCTTGGCCAGCTCTGCGCGGCGCTGGTCGCGATCCGCCAGCCGCAGGCGGAGAAGCGTTTCGAGGCGGAAGTGAAAGGACGACATGCGCGGACTTCAGGATTTGAGATTTAGGATTGGGGATTTGGGACTTGTTTGGGAATTGTTCCTTGAGACTTGGTCATCGGTCCTGCGGCTGGTGCCAGTTTTCGCGCCGCTGCACATCGCTGGGCAAGCGCTACCAATTGCGTGCGGGCCAATTCGACCGACGAGCTGTCGGCCACCGACTGTCGGAGGAACCTGTTGATTTCGTCGCGCATCACGATCGCCGCGTCCACTGCAGGATTGGCCCCGCTCCGATACGCGCCGATCGAGATCAGATCCTCATGGTCACGATACGCGGCGAGCAGCTCGCGTACGGTCTGTGCCGCCTGCTGCTGCTCGGCCGGGACGATGTCGGTAAACAGCCGGCTGATGCTCTCCAGCACGTCGATCGCCGGATAGTGCGCCTGCGACGCCAGTCGCCGCGAAAGGATTACGTGGCCGTCCAGGAGACCGCGCATCACGTCGCTCACCGGCTCGTTGGTGTCGTCCCCCTCGACCAGCACCGAATAGAAAGCGGTGATGCTGCCGCGGGTCGCCCGTCCAGCCCGTTCAATGAGCCTCGGCAAGAGCGCGTACACGCTCGGCGGATAGCCGCGAGTGGTGGGCGGTTCGCCAGCGGCCAAGCCGATCTCGCGCTGCGCCATGGCGAAGCGCGTGACGGAGTCCATGACCAAGAGGACGTTCTTGCCCAGGTCGCGGAAATACTCGGCCACAGTGGTGGCGGTCATGGCCGCCTGCACGCGCAGCAGGGCCGGCTGATCGCTGGTGGCGACGACCACGACGCTGCGCGCCAGGCCGGTGGGGCCGAGATCGCGTTCCAGGAAGTCATTCACCTCGCGGCCCCGTTCGCCGATCAGCCCGATCACGCTCACATCGGCCGACGTGTAGCGAGCCATCATCCCCAGGGTCACGCTCTTCCCCACACCGGAGCCGGAAAAAATGCCGATGCGCTGCCCGAGGCCGCAGGTCAGCAGGCCATCGATCGCCCGCACTCCGGTCGAGAGCGGCACGTCGATCCGCGGCCGCGACGTGGCTGGTGGCGGCATTCGCGAAAGCGGCATCCGCGCGGGCAAGTGTGGCAACGGTAGGCTATCGAGAATTCGACCGCGGGCGTCGATGACGCGGCCCAAAAGGTCCAGCCCGACGCGGATGGTTCGCGACGTCCGTGTCAGACGCACCCGGTTGCCGTGACGCACGCCGGTCATTTCGCCCAGCGGGTAAATCAGCGTCGTCCGGTCGCGAAAGCCGATGACCTCTGCCTCGACGGGCCCGCCCGCCTGGCGCTCGATCTCGACGAGGGCACCGACCGGCGCGGGGAAGCCCGCCACTGCGGCCGCCAGCCCTTCGGTACGCACGATGCTCCCCGTCAAGGCGAAGGGCAGCGTGGCGTCGAGTTGTTTCGTGAAGGAAGTCATATTCTAGCTGCGAATGTCTCAGGGGACTCACGTCCCCCGCTCGCCGAACTAAGTCAACTCCTCGGCAATCCGTGCGAGTTGCGTGGCCACTTGGCCGTCAATCACCCCGAAGTTCGTTTCCACTTTGCAGCCCCCCGAGGCAATCATCGGATCGGCCACAATCTGGGCCTGTCCCACCATCCGCAGTTGATCGATCACTTGCTCAACGCGCGAACCGAGCGCCGCGTGGTCGTCGGGATTCATTCGGACGATGATCGGTTGGTGCCCGCTGGCCAACTCCAGAGCTTCCCTAACGAGATCGACGGTGATCTCTGGGGCGTGGGCCAGTTCGCGGCGGACAACGCGGCGAGCGATGGCCATCGCGACGGACAGGGCGTGCTGTTCCCAATGCTGTTGCCAGGCCTGGCGCGATTGCTCAATGGCGTGTACCGCTTGGCCCAGAGCCTTGACCACCAACAGCGCTTGCTGGTCGATCCGGGCTCGCAGCGAGGCCTCGACCGCTCTCATCGCCGCTTGCTTGCCTTCCTCGGCCGCCTGGGCCTTGAGGCGGATAGCCTCGGCGCGGGCGTCGGCGATTATTTTTGCCGCCTCGCCACGCACCCGGTTCAGGAAGGCGTCCCCCATATCGTCGAACTGGTAGGCCGACGATGGGCTCAGGGTCGCGGGCGGCGATCGCTGGCCGACTTTGATGATTCCTGCCATGGTCGATGTCCTCACGCGGCTGCGGCAAAGTGGCGGGAACCGGCCAATACGATGACCCCTTGCTCGGCCAGGCGGCGAGCGACGGTGGCGAGCTGTTCTTGAGCGGCTTCGATGTCGGAGAGCCGGATCGCGCCCGGGTGATTCAGCCGCTTGCGGAGCGTCGCGGCATCGGCCGCGGGAAGCTGGCCGAGAATCCGCGCGAGCAGCGGTTCCGGCGCACCGGTCAGCGCGAGCATCACCACGCGCGGTTCCGCCGCGGCGAACACCCGCCGCAGCGCTTCGTCGCTCAGCGTCAGCAAGTCGTCGAACTCGAACAGCGGTGCGGGATGTCGCGCAGGCGAGCGGGAGGCGTGAGCCTCCCGGTGCGATGAATCTACGAGTTGACCGCCCTCAAGAAACCGGGGAGCTGGCGCACCCCGCTCGCCGGACGACTCCACTCGATACCGACTCGCAACGGTGCCGGCCGTTGCTGGTTCATAACCGAGCTGCCGCGCCAGCCGGCCATTCCGCTGAAGCAAACCGGCGAGCACCCGGTCGCGCGCATCCGAATCCATCTCGCTTAGCAGGGCCTGCATCCCCGCAAGTGAATCAGACCCCCCGCGCGGCGATAGAAACGCTGCCAGGTCCAGCCGCAATTGCCGCTCGATATCGGCCAGCACTTCCGCTGCCGGCTCCTCGAGCCAGGCCATTCGCTCCAAAGCGTCAGTCGCCAGTTCTGGGGACAGCGACTCCAGAAGCTGCGCCGCCAGCGCGGGTTCGAGCCGCCCGATCACTACGGCGATCGTCTGAGCGCCTTCGCGAGCCAGCACGCGTGCCGTTTCCCACGGCGGCACGTCGTCGAGGAACACAAAAGGCCGCTGGTTCCGGGGAAGAATAGGCTCGGCTGGCGTCTGTTCGACGTGCTCCACCTGAGATAGATCGAGTTGAACACCGTCGTCTTCTGCTGCAACCGGCGGCAGGGCCGGCTTACCGCCAGCAAAGAACTCGGTCAGCACCGCCTGTTGCTCCGCGGCTGGAATGTCGTCCAGCTCGACCAGCGCACTGCGCACGCGAGCGGCCATCTCGTCACCCATTTGTTCCAGGAGGGTGTCGGCCGCGCGGTCGTCGAGCGTGGAGATGAGGATCGCCGCTTTGCGAATCGATGGAGAGAGTTTGCTCATGGTTGTCAGGCTGCGTCACCAATCCACATCCGCAGCACGTTGGCCGCGGCGTCGGGGTTTTCCTTGACCAGGTCCTGCAATTCCGCCTTCAAATCGGGGCCGGACGACTGAAATCTCTTCCGCAATGCGACGGCCGGCTCCAACTCTTCCTCATCAGAGTCGGGTGTGGCAGCCAGACGCGGGCCGTGTGAACCGGCGCCGGCAGCGGCGGTTGGAGCGGGTGTCGGCAATCCGGCGGTCGAGCGGACCATGCTTCGCACCATCAGCAGGCAGAAGCAGCCCAGGAGGAACATGCCCAGCGTCCGCCAATTATCGGCAAGCCAGGTCTGGGCTTGCACCGCGATCGTGGGGGGCGTCGGCGCCAGCGTCGGCAGGTCGGTGTAAGTCGAAACGGTGATATGCGGGTACGGATTGGTCCCCTCGATCACCGGCGGCAGCAGGTTGCGGACCGTTTCCTTGATCCGCTCGCGGACCTCGGTCTCAATCTGGGCGACCGCCGCGGGATCGACCGGTTTGGGATCCTGGCCGGCCGGCGGCGGATTCCGCTCGCGCCACACCTTGGCGTAATAGCTCGACGGCACGTCGATTGCCGCCGTGACCTTCTTGGGGGCCAGCGGAGCACTGTTCGATACGATTTGCTCGTGGC
>Ga0180085_1000711_pt1 | contig 11502 bp, 14 predicted proteins | sample EasRiv730_16_10D_FD_123013 | JGI IMG/M metagenome (GOLD analysis project Ga0180085, IMG submission 123013) | Soil microbial communities from meander-bound floodplain in the East River, Colorado, USA - East River metaG ERMLT730_16_10D | ecosystem: Environmental > Terrestrial > Soil > Floodplain ... | reverse complement strand
TGAAGCTGCCGTGCAGGATGCCGGGAGTGCCGTAGGTGAGCGGCGAGGCGTGATCGCCAGGCCGCGGTCCGCGACCGCCGGCCTCGACGCCGATCAGCTTCACCTGCTTGTCGTCGATGAAGGGGTAGAACATGCCGGCCGCGTTGCTGCCGCCACCCACACACGCGACCACCAGGTCCGGCAGTCGGCCGCAGCGGGCCAGCGACTGCTCGCGGGCCTCGCGGCCGATCACCGACTGAAAATCGCGGACCATCCGCGGAAACGGATGTGGCCCGATCACGGAGCCGATGATGTAGTGCGTCCCTTCGACGCTGGCCATCCAGTCGCGCAGCGCCTCGTTCACGGCGTCGCGGAGCGTCCGCGAACCGCTGGTGACCGGGCGGACCTCGGCCCCGAGGAGCTTCATGCTGTTGACGTTCGGCGCCTGGCGGCGAATGTCCTCCTCGCCCATATAGACGACGCAATCGATCCCGAAATGGGCGCAGGCAGTGGCGGTCGCCACGCCGTGCTGCCCCGCGCCGGTCTCGGCGATCACCCGCCGCTTGCCCATGCGAATGGTCAGCAGGGCCTGGCCGAGCGTATTGTTGATCTTGTGAGCGCCGGTATGGTTCAGATCCTCGCGCTTGAGCCAGATCTGGGCCCCGCCGCACTGCTGGGTCAATCGCCGGGCGAAATAGAGGGGCGAAGGCCGCCCGACGTAATGCTCGAAGAGGTCGTTGAGCTGGGCCGAAAACTGTGGGTCCTGACGCGCCAATTCATACTCGGCCGACAGCTCATCCAGCGCCCGCGTCAGCGTTTCCGGGACATAGCGGCCGCCAAACGCCCCAAACCGGCCGGCTGCATCGGGCACTTGCGGCGAGGCGGCGGCGGGCATGATGGGTAACTCGGAGAGGGGAAACACTCGATTCTCAATTCACCCTTCCGAGCGGTCAAGGGCGGGGCGAAACGGTTCAAGGTTCAAAGTTCAAGGTTGGGTTGTTGAACCTTGAACTACTCCAAATCAACCAGCACGTCATCCCCTTCAACTTTGACGGCAAATCGTGGATGGACGAGCGACTTGCTGGTCAGGTGCTGGCCGGTGGTGACGTCGAACTGAAAACCGTGCCAGGGGCAGGTAATGATGCAGCCCGTGAGCTTGCCCTTGCCGAGCGGGCCGCCTTGATGGGGGCAAATGCCATCGAGGGCGTGAAGCGTTCCCGCGACATTGAACAGTGCGATGATCCGCTCGCCGACGACGAACTCGCCCGCCGAGCCAGGCGGGCAATCGTGGATCGAGGCGACGCGGCTAAAGGGCATGGGATTTTGTTCAAGCGGCCAATCGTGTCGCCCGCCGCCGGCGCCGCTTGCGTTTGCGGCCGGGCGGAGGGTCACGCCAGCGGTTGTGGAGCCACCAGTATTGATCGGGGGCCTGGCGGATTTCGTCCTCCAGCACATCGTTGTACCACTGGGTCAGCTCGGTGACGCCCCCCAGCTCTTCGTCGCCTGGCTGGGCCGGGTCGTACAGGTCGGCCAGCCGCACCTCGAAGCGGAGCGGGCGATCGAGCCGGCGGACGCCGCTGACGAGCATGGGCGCTTTGTTGAGCAGCGTGAACAGCGCGAGCGCCTTGTGGCACGAGGCGGGACGGCTGAAGAAATCGACCCAGAGTCCCTTGTCGCCGGCGTGTTGATCGCCGACCAGGACCAGCGTGCCGCCGGTGCCCAAGAGCGAATCGGCAAGTTCCGCGGTGCCGTGCTTGGGGATGATCGTCTGGCCCATCGACTCGCGAAACCGATTGATGAACCGATCGAGGTAGGGGTTGTCGAGCGGGCGGGCCATGGTAAACGTGGGGAAACCCCAGAAACCCATGATGTAGCCGCCGACTTCAAAATTGCCGAAATGGGCCGTGACGACCACCTTGGGTCGGGGCGAAAGGAAAGTCAGGATCAGATCTCGCTTACGATGGACAGCCACGAACTTCCGCCAGTTGGTTTCGTGAATCTTCCGCGGGGCCTGGGCGATTTCGCAGACCATGAGAATCAGATGCTCCCACATCCGCCGCGCTATCTTGTGCCGCTCGGCGGGCGAGACGTCCGGGAAAGCATGCACCAGATTTTCTTCGACGATCTGGGCCCGCAGGCGGATCACGTCGCAGGCCAGCCAGGCGAGCAAACGGGAGACCGTGTGGCAGGTTTCGATGCTGACCGCCTGAACCAGGGCGATGCTGACGCGAACCGCCGCGAATTCCGCGAGGTGCCGCAAGTGAAGCAGCGACATTCCATGTCCTTGGTGCGAGCGAATCCTTTCACGAGATTGCCCATTTTGACACGTGAAGTGCGATCGACCAAGAGCAATTCGATTTTGACAGGGGGGCAGAGGACGAGTAACCTTCGCGGCCAACGGGCAAGCTGGCAGCTCGCCCTACGAGGAAATGCTATGACCCGGTCGCCCAGCGTGCTGATTGTCGAACCATCGGCCGATGAGCGCGAAGTCCTGCGAACCGTGCTGGAGCGGCGTGGACTGCGAATCTGGGAGGCGGCCGGGGTCGAGCGTGGGCTGGAACTGGCACGCAAGCATCATCCGGAAGTGATCGTGCTCGACGCTGATGCGAATCGTTCGGGCAACGAGAGCATTCAGGCGGAGTTTGACGCGACATCGACGGACCAGCACTCGTCGCTGATCGTTCTTGGCAGAATCAGTCGCGATCGTTCGTTGCCGGCCGGTCAGGTGATCGCCAAGCCCTATCACTTCGGTCCGCTGATCCATAAAATCGAGCAGTTAGCGGGTAAGGCGGCCTAGGTGGGCAGGCTTCTTGCCCGCTCGCATTTCGGCAGGCCAGAGGCCTGCCTCACAAGGGGTCGCATGGCCACGCTGTTCGTCATGCAGGGGCGCGACAAGGGGAAGCGGTTCGACCTGCGCGGCGACGATATCACGGTCGGCCGCGATAGTTCCAACCGCATTCAGCTCAACGATAGCGAGGTCTCGCGGCGGCATGCCGAGGTCCGCCGCACGCCCGAGGGAATCGTCCTCGCCGATCTGGCCAGTTCCAACGGCACGTTTGTCAATTTGGAGAAGATCGACCAGCGGCTGCTCAAAAACGGCGACCGAGTGCAGATTGGGCGCACGCTATTCCTGTTCACCGATGCGGACGACCGCTCGAGCGTGAATCTGGCCCACGACATCGATATCGTCGGTCTGGGCAACGTCGAAGGCTCGCGAATCCTGAAGTCGGTCAGCCACGAATCCGGGAGCCAACTGTTCGCACCGCCCGATCCGGCCGAGAGTCCGTGGCTGGCCCGGGCCCGCAGCAACCTCCAGGTGATGTATCGCACGGCCCTCGCCGTGAGCCACACGCTCGACATCGACCAGCTCTTGTCGCGCATTCTCGACCTGATTTTCGAGTGGGTCGAGGCCGACCGCGGCTGCATCATGCTCGTCGATCACGAGACCGAGGAGCTGGCCCCCACCGCCAGCCGCAATCGCAAGGGCGTGCGGGTGGACGGCAAGCTGTCGATCAGCCGCACGATCCTCGACTATGTGATGCAGCACAAAGAGGGAGTGCTGACGAGCGACGCCCGCGACGACCAGCGGTGGAACCCCGAGGGGAGCATCGTGAAGCTGGGCGTGCGCGAGGCAATTTGCGTGCCGATGCAGGGGCGGTACGGCATCGTCGGCGTGATCTACATCGACACCTACACGCCGCCGGGGCAGATCCTCCAACAGCGGGCGCCGAACAAGTTCAGCGAGGAACACCTCAAGCTGATGGTCGCGATTGGCCACCAGGCGGCCCTGGCCGTCGAGGACACGTCGTACTATTCGGCGATGGTTCAGGCCGAGCGGCTCGCCGCGATGGGGCAGACAATCGCCACGCTGTCGCACCACATCAAGAACATCCTCCAGGGAATTCGCGGCGGCAGCTATCTGATCGAGGAGGGACTGAAGGAGGAGGACAACGAGGTGGTCCGCCGCGGCTGGCGGATCGTCGATAAGAACCAGGAGCGGATTTCAAACCTGGTGATGGACATGCTGACGTTCAGCAAGGATCGGGAGCCCGAACTGGTCCCGGCCGATCTCAACGAGACGCTGGCCGACGTGGTCGAGCTGATGCAAGCGCGAGCTGTCGAGGCCCAGGTGCAACTGGTGTTTCAGCGGCGCGACGACCTGCCGCAATTCCAGTTCGATCCGGACCTGTTGCACAAGGTGGTGTTGAACGTCGTGACCAATGCGATGAATGCCTGCGAGAAGCGTGAAGCGGCCCGCGTCGAGGTGTCGGTCGAGTACGAGCCCGGCGAGCGATTCGTGCACATCGTCGTGGCCGACAACGGCGAGGGGATCGCCGCCGAAGATTTAACGCGGATCTTTTCGGTCTTCGAGTCGAAAAAGGGTTCGCGCGGCACGGGGCTGGGGCTGCCCGTGAGTCAGAAGATCATGCGCGAGCATGGGGGCGACATTCGCGTCGAGAGCACGCCCGCCGTCGGCAGCCGGTTCTATTTGGAGCTGCCGACGGGCGTTTCCGCCGCGGTGAACCAGACCCTGCTACCCTAAGTGGGTCCGTGGACTCCTTGAGTTAGCCGAATTCGCCAGAATTCGGGCGAATTCCGCCGCACCTGAACTCTGGCGAGTTCGGCTACAGCATAGATTCTTCCGCGTGTGAAATTAGAGTCGCTCAGCCCCGCTTTTGCTTGAATTCCCGCATGAAGTTTGCCAGCGATTCGACGCCGGCCGTTGGCATGGCGTTATAGATCGAGGCCCGAATGCCGCCGACGCTGCGGTGCCCCTTGAGGCCGTCGAGGCCGCGGTCTTCGCCTTCCTTGACGAACTCTTTCTCCAGGGCCTCGCTGGGCAGGCGGAACGTCACATTCATCAGCGAACGGGCGTCTTTCTGGGCGTGGCCGCGATAGAAGCCGCTCGACTCGTCGATCACGTCGTAGAGAAGGCGGGCCTTCTGCTGGTTGATCGCGTGCATCCGGGTCAGGCCGCCGACTTCGTCCTTGAGCCACTCCAGCACCAGCTTCATCAGGTAAATCGCAAAGGTCGGCGGCGTGTTGTAGAGCGAGTCTTCCTTGACGTGATGGCTGTAGTTCAGATAGCCCGGCAGCGAATCCTGCGAACGCTTCAGCAGGTCGTCGCGAATAATGACGACGGTCACTCCCGCCGGGCCGGCGTTTTTCTGGGCGCATGCATAGAGCAGGCCGTACTTAGAGATCGGCAGCGGGCGGTGGAGGAAATCGCTCGACGAATCGCAGACCAGCGGCGCGCCAGCCACGTCCGGCTCGGCGGCGAACTGCACCCCCTGGATCGTTTCGTTGGAGCAGATATAGGCGTAGGGCGCATCTGGCGAGATCTTCAGCTCGCCCGCCTTTGGCAACCGGTCGTAGTTCGTCGGCTTGCCGTCCCAGGTGACGTTGACCTTCCCTTCGCGCCTGGCCTCATCGAGGGCCATCCTGCTCCAAGAGCCGGTGACCAGGTATTCCGCGGCCCCGGCTTGCCCGCGGAGCAGGGTCATCGGGACCATCGAGAACTGGAGCCGCGAGCCCCCCTGCAGGAAGACGATCTGGGAGTTGTCGGGAATGACGAGCAATTCGCGGAGCAGCCGTTTTGCAGCAGCCAGGATCTCGAGGAAACCGGGGGCCCGGTGGCTCATTTCCAGGACGCTCATCCCATAGCCAGGAAGGCAGACCAGCTCGCGCTGGGCCTGCTGGAGCACCGGCAGGGGCAGGACGGCCGGGCCGGGGGAGAAGTTGAACACGCGTTCGGTCAATGTGGCGGAAGGCATGGCAATCCTCGGCGAAAATGCCCCACAGGTGGGCCCCGGCGGGCCGCTGGAGCAAGCGATGTAATGTACGCCTGGGGCTGGATTTACGGTAGGCGGGGCGGATGTAAGTCCCGCCGGCCCGGCGGGACTTCTAGGACATCAACCGCCGGTGAGCGGTTCACTCCCATCACCTGCCCGTGGTAGCATTCTGTGGTCCGCATGGTTGCCGATGAGGAGACCATCTATGAGCACGTATGCCGATGTGTTGCGAGCCGTTCTAGGCATGTCGCCTGAGCAACGGCGCAAGTTGGCCGCGGCCATCGACGCGTCGCTTGATGCGGAGGAGATCACCGCCGAGGGTCCGCCCAACCTGAGTCCCGCATGGCGGGCCGAAATCGCGCGTCGATCGGCCGAATACGATCGGGGCGAGGTCCAGGGAATTCCATGGGAGGAAGCGCGAGCGAGAATCCTGCGGAAATACGGCGACCATGTTTCAGATTGAAATCCTGCCACGTGCTGAAGCCGACGCGGAAGAGGGCTACCAGTGGTATCGCAAACATGACGTGCGTGTCGCCATCGATTTTCTTATGGAAGTGGATGCCTCGGCGCAGCGCACTTGCCAGGATCCCGCTCTCGGTCCAATGATCGATCGAGAGCACCGGTTCTATCGACTGAAGCGATTTCCTTATTATCTCGTTTATCGGATTGAAGCACCAAGGTCATAGTCGTGGCGGTATTGCATAATCGACGCGATCCAGCGTACTGGCACGGTCGGTAGTCGTCGCGATCCTGGAAAGAATTCGAGGACCATTCATGTTGTCGCTCACCTGGCATGTTTTTACTGTTTGGGTAATCGTGTGGTGCGCCACATCCACCGCGGAAGATGCATGGCGCACACTGCCGCTCATTGAGAGCGGCCAGGTCGCCGCCGATTGGAAGCACGTCGGGTTTGGCAAGCTCGTGGTCGATGAGGGTGCGGTCCGCACCGAGTGCGACGAACGGGGCCTGGGCCTGGCGGTTTGGACCAAGGAGAAGCTCGGGAACTGCCAGATTCGCGTGGTCTTCCGCACCAAGGATGCGAAGTCGAACGCGGGCGTGATTGTGCGCCTGGACGACGGTGTGCTCGACTGGATCGGCAAGGACTCGCCCGCGGTCAGCCGCGACAAGAACGGCAAGCTATCGCCGGAGATGATCGCCCGGATGCAAGCGGCGTCCGAGAACGAGCAAGGAGCCTGGTATGCCGTGCATCACGGTTACGAAGTGCAGATTTGCAACACGGGGGACGCCCTGCACCGGACCGGCGCGATCTATTCGCTCGCACCGGCCGCGGCGGCCGACCAGCCGCCGGGCGAGTGGCGGACGATGATCATCACGCTCGACGGCAACCTCGTGAAGATCGAGCTCGACGGCAAGCAGCTCACGACATTCGACCCGGCGAGCAAAGACAACCCGCCGCGAAAGATCTGGCACGAACCCAAACGCGAAGCCAAACGCCCCGAAACCGGCTACATTGCCCTCCAGACGCACGACCCGGGCGACGTCGTGTGGTTCAAAGAGGTGAGCGTGCGACCGATTGCCAAAGCACCGTGACGGACTCGTTCCCATTTCACATTGACAGGCCGTTTGCACCACTTCGCGGTCCCTGCAACGCGGAACACCGCCACTTACTTCCCCGGACCACCCAGCCGCTCTTCCAGCGCCAGCACCTGAAGCTCCAGGTTCTTCAGCTCCTTGAGCACTTCCACGCGGCTGCGGTTGATGAAGTGCTTGACCAGTTCGACTCCGCCGCTGATGAGTAGCACGAAGGCGAGGGCGAGCGTGGTGATTGCCGGTTCGACCAGGCCGCGGTAGCCGACGATCAACAGACAGGCGGTGATGAACAACACGCCGAAAATCCAGATGGCGCCGGCATACCATTTCTCCAGATGCAGACGACGTTCGTTTTGCGCTAACATGGCTTGGATCTCCTGTTTGTAACGGGCGAATTTTTCCGTCTGGCGCCCCGGCTCACCTTGAGCCAGAATTCGCTCGCGCAGCGGATTGTGTTTGGTGGTCATGGGGCCTCTCCTCTCAGGAGCGCTTGCAGCTTCCGCTTGCCGTAGTGGAGACGCGACTTCACGGTTCCTGCGGGGCAGCCCACGATGGTGGCTACCTGGGCAATCGGCAGATCCTCCAACAGGTGCAACAGGACGACCTCGCGCAGCCGCGGCTCGAGCTGGTCGAGCGCCCGGTGCACCGCGGCCGCGTCCTCGCGATCGAACGTCGGATCCTCATCGACTTCCGGGTTTTGTTCGGCATATTCCTGCTCCAATCGCTCGACCGACGCCCGCTTGCGGAACTGGTCGGCCACGAGTCCCCGCACAATCTGGTAAAGCCAGGCCCGCAGGTGTTCCGGCTGCTCGAGCCGCCGAATGGAACGAAAGGCCCGCAGCCAGGTCTGCTGGAGCACGTCGAGCGCCGCGTCCTCATTACCCACCAGTTTGGTCGCGAAATAGAGCAGTGGACGCTCCATTTCGGTCACCAACTCGCGGAACGCCTCCGCCTCGCCCGTTTGGCATCTCAGGGCCAGCCACGCGTCGCGGGTGCGTTGGGTTGCAGTGCTCATCCACACATAAGCCGCAGCCGGGGTCGCTACGGTTCACGACGATTGTCGCGGAAAGGTGGCGGGAGAATATGGCGGGTGGCAATCGTTCCCCTAGTTCGCCCGTAGCGTAGCAGTCGCGGGCAAACGCTCGCGGACAGGACTGCCTTGTTCGACGCCGACGACGCGGTCCCGCTTATTCCATTCTGCCGTCAGATCTTCCAACCGTCGCACGAACTGGCATCCGACCAGGTACGCGACTTGTTGGTGCTTGTACACGGCTTTGTGCTGGCGCACCTCGGCGACCATGAAGACCTGCTTTTCCCCACTGCCAATCGAAATGACCACCTTCGAGAAACCCGGTTCGTCCGGCCAGAAGAACGAAATCCCACTGACCGAGATGTCATGGCATCGGACCGTTTCAATCCGATGCGGGGCGGGAAATGGCTCGCCTTCGGACCAGGGGACGGCGCGCTGGAGACAATCATAGGGATAGCGCTTCGACTCCAGGCCGAGTGTGGAGTCACCCAATCGATGCCGGCCCCCCACGGCCTCGCTCATCTCTTCGGTCGTCAGCGTCTGGTCGGCACTGGCCGGCAATTTTGGGTCCCTCAACCGATCCGGGGCAACGACGGGGGACGGCGGGGGAGTGAGCTGCCGAATTGGCTGCTCCGCCAAATCGACCGCGTCTTCGGCTTCCGACGAGTGGGACGGCAAGTTTGCCATGGATCGCAGTTGACGGAGTCGGGCTCCCAACTCACTGGTGCTCACAACCATTCTTTGAATGGCAATGCTCATCGCCTCAGGCAGCCGATCGTCGGCTTGGGCCAGTGCGGATACCACCTCGCCGTACTTTGCCGTACGCTCGCCGCTGTCAATACAGCCTTCCATGTGGGCCAGCAGCGGCGCGTACCGTGCCGCGCCCGCCCAATATCCGGCAGCGGCCCCGAAAGCCAACAAGAGCGTCGTGGCGATCATCGCCGCGACGATTTGAATCATTGCAATTTCCGCGGCTGTCATCGGTTGCCCCTGAGGGACGTTACTAAGAATTATTCGTGGGCAAATAACCATAGCTCCGCTAATCGAGGGAAGGATTTACGAGTGGCAATCTTCACCAGCGCTGGTAGGCGCATCCGTCATGCGCGATACAACTGCTCACCCAAGGCGAACGATCGTAATGACGATGCGGCTTGGACGGACCACTCGTTAAGTAAGCGGCATCGTGCTGGCCGAGACGTTGGTTCCTGTAGGAGAGATGTTGTATCCCCCCCGAGTCCGGTTGCCGCCGGGCCCGGCGCCGGTTCGCTAGAAGTTGAGCGCCTCCGCCATGAGGAACAGCGCATTGGCAAAGATCGCGACGAGCGCCCCCGCAGCGAGAATCCCAGTCTCATACTTCAGGATTCTGTGACGTATCCGGAAAACGGTGACGCTACTGGCGATGAGCGTGAGCACCCACGCCAGCAAGAACCAACCTAAAGTGTCTTCAGGCCACAGCCAGGGACCAGCTCCAGTCCAATTTCGCCGAATGTGATACTCCACGGACCGCGATTGCAGATACATCACGACGTTGAACGTGATCAAGGCGATGACCGCGGCCGGAAGTGAAACGACGGTCAGAAACGAACCAAGATTGCATGCAATCGTGTCGGTGCCCTGTTCAGCATCTGGGCCTGGGAGTTGATTCACTTCATCAGCTTTCGTTGGCGCGGCCAACAAGAGTCTTGCCGACGGAACTCTGAAGCTCGGCGGCGGCAGCCGGCGCCGCGCGGGCCGAATGAGCCACGAAGAACATTAGACCGGGATCGGCTGGCGCCTAGGGCATCTTTGCAGCGTGCCGGGCCGTTCGCTCGAAGTGCCTGGCGTAAAAGTTGATGTAATTGGTATTCGTTTGGCAGGAAGTAATTCGCGACAACGGGATTTCAACGGGACTCTCATCCCAGTTTCCTGCACCGGAAAAATAATTGACCGTCGCCGTGTCATCGTTGACAGCGTTGATTGTGCCGATCAATAGCTCAGGATCGTCGGAGATTTCATCTTCGAGAATTACGATCTGATTCGGTTGCAGCGATTCCAGGAAAGTCTTGTAGCTGCGAATCGGAGCGCTGTAATCGAAATCAATTTGAGAAAGGACGCCCTCGGCGTCGAGCATGCGCCGCTGCAACTGATCGGTCGCGCCCGACTCCATCCTGGTGATGTCGCGGCGCCTGAGGAGCAGGTGGCCATCCAGGCGAAAATCGTAGACGTACTGCAGCAACACCAGCGCGTCTGAGAAACAAAGCACGAAGCCTTGGATGGAGCGTATGTCGAAACCGTCTCGACGCACGGCGACCAGATCTCGGTCCTTATGAAACGATCGAAACGTTTGGTTGGACAGGAACATTCAGAGGCCCTAACCGTCGATTCTGCCGACACCCATCGGCCGCGTGTTTGCCGCAATTTAGCGACATGTGCGGCCATTGGCAAACGTGCTCGCCACGCTTTCCGGAGCTGGACGGTTTACGCTGTGGCAACAGCAAAGGGGATAAGTCCAATACTCCTGAGAGCTCCTCGGCAAGCCGGCCGAGCGCGGCGGTCGGATTGGCGGCATGAAGCGCAGCCTCAATTTGAAATGCTTGTTCGGGTTGAGCCATGCCGATGACGCCGCCTAACGGCAGGTTGGGCGGCGGTGGTCACCCCCTATCGATCGGCTGGCCGAAGCCGAGGCTATTGCCGTCCGGATCCGCGACGTTGAAATCACGCATGCCGTAGCTGCTGTTCTCGATCGGACGAAGCACCCGCACTCCGGCCTTCTGGACCTCCTGCCAGACGAAATCGGCGTCGTCAACCGTGATGTAACATGAACTGCTTCCAGCGGCACCTTCCCGTAACTGAAGGTGAATCTCAACGTGATCACGCTTGATGATCGCGTATGGAATCTCCGGGTGAAGGTCGTCGTGGACCTTGAAGGTGCAGCGAAACCCCAGGCTCCCCTCGAAGAAGGACAACGATCGCCGCATGTCTCTCACATGCAGAGTCGGGCTTACGTGGTTGAGCATTCGTCCCTTCCTTTCCCGTGCCCGAGTCGCCTCGGCGCCGGGGATCGCCAGGCGTTTCGCAGACGTGACTCCGGCAGTATATCTGCACCCTGTTGCCGTGCGGGGCGTTATCCCATTTTCTCCTCAACTTCATCGCCTGGTTAGCCACTCCGAT
>Ga0180085_1000709_pt1 | contig 11515 bp, 8 predicted proteins | sample EasRiv730_16_10D_FD_123013 | JGI IMG/M metagenome (GOLD analysis project Ga0180085, IMG submission 123013) | Soil microbial communities from meander-bound floodplain in the East River, Colorado, USA - East River metaG ERMLT730_16_10D | ecosystem: Environmental > Terrestrial > Soil > Floodplain ... | reverse complement strand
CCATGCTATGGCCTGTCAATCCTCAACCAGGTAAAACCACCGACTGGAGAGCCGTATGCGGGAGATCCGCCTGTACGGTTCGGAGGGAGGGGGAGCAGTACGCTCTCCCTACCCCTATCAGGCATCTGTTCCAGTGACCAACCAGCCCCGATTTCAACCTCGCCTTCACAAACTCGTCATTCCAGCGAAAGCCAGAATTCAGGCATCTGTTGCGTACCAGCCAAACCAGATTCTCACTGGGTTCCAAAACGTCGTCATTCCGGCGGAAGCCGGAATCCAGACTGATGAAACAACCATGCGTCCATGCGTCTACATTCTGGCCAGCAGGCGCAATGGAACGTTGTACCTAGGCGTGACTTCCAACCTCATGAAACGCGTCTGGCAACACAAGAACGATCTTGCGGACGGCTTCACGAAGCGCTACCAGGTTCACTTGCTCGTTTGGTGTGAACTCCATCCCACCATGCAGTCCGCAATTGCGCGAGAGAAGACTATCAAGGAGTGGAAGCGAGCCTGGAAGATTGAGTTGATTGAGAAAACTAATCCGCAATGGCAGGACCTGTATGAAGGCCTGCATTGACCACACGTGGTTACGAAGGGAGAAGTGTCGCTCCAACGAAAACTGGATTCCGGCTTTCGCCGGAATGACGAACTCGCACGATTCCGGATACGTCAGGGAGAGCGAAAAGTCGTGGGATCGAGTTCATGGAGAAGTCCTATCCGCAGCAGCCACAACGAAGACTGGATTCCGGCCTTCGCCGGAATGACGAAGTTAGGAATGGGAATCTCTGGTGAGACATAGCGAGCGCACAGTTTCAATGTCGGACTGTGATGAGCACTCGGATTCGCTTGTGCGCGGAGTAACGAGGTGGGAATCTCGCTACCGAAACAACAGCGGCGCAAATTCGGCTAGATACTTCCTCCACTCCGTATAGGTATGCGGCCCTTCACTAGCGCGGAAGGTGTGCTTGATTTGTTTCGCGTTCAGCAACTCCGAGAGCTTCTGCGCGCGGGGAAATGCTGGGTCTTGCTTGCCGCACCCGATCCAGAAGGCATTCAGCTTTGTGTTCGTCGCTCTGGAGTTGCCCAGGACCTCCGCAAACTGAGTCTCAAAATCAGCCGGCGCGGACGCGCTAAACACGGCCAAGGCGCTGAACCGGTCAAGGTTGCGAAGCCCGATTTGCAGCGATTGGCCACCGCCCATCGATAGCCCAGCGATCGCCCGGTTTTCCCGGCCTGCCGCCGCGCGGTAGGTCGACTCTACCAGTGGCATCACATCCTTCAACAAATACTCTTCGAACAGTGGTGTGTTCTTTGCCTGCAGCTCAGGGGGCGAACCGAAGGGCACAGCATGGCCGAACGGCATTACCACAATCATGGGAACAGCTTTCTTTTCCGCCAGCAGATTGTCGAGGACAAAGTTCGCATATCCCACCATGGTCCAGCCTGCCGCTGTATCGTTCGAGCCATGGAAAAGATAAAGGACTGGGTAGCGGCGCTTGCTCCTTTTCGTAACCCGGCGGGGTGTACACCCACATCCAGCGGGTCTCCTTGAGGACTAGCGAATTCTGCCAGTTGATGGTGACGGCGCCGTGCGGAACATCGTGTGGCTGCCAGAAATCCGGCGTCGTGGCAGGGACCTCGACAAGACTCGCCGAGGTGCGCGCCCGTAGCTTGACACGCGGGTTCACGGGATCGGCGATGGCCAGTCCGTCCAACGTGAACGAATAGATGTAGATGCTGGGTTCGAGCGGACCAAGCGTGGCGCTCCAAACCCCATCGGCGTCTTTGGTCATTTCTTCAGGTTGGCCGGGTTTCCAGTCGCCACTCACTTCAACCTTCGAAGCCTTAGGCGCGCGGATTCGGAACGTGACCCGGCCATCCGGGTGTACCTCAGGGGAAACCGGTGGTGCGGGCTGCTGAGCTTGCAGCGAAGCAACCACGGCCAGGTAGAGCGCGAGCCAGTGCAGCTTTAGGTGGAGGTGAGGAAATCTGATGTAGCGCCGCAAGCTCTTCGGTAATCGAGACCATTGTCTTTGAGGTTTTCCCATCAGCTTCCCTCCAACTATTGAAAACTATCTAGTGACGACACACTCTTGCTCGCTGGACGCCCTCGATAGGCCTCGGTCCGCCTCGCCCCAGAGCGGAAGCAGAGAGATGTCCCCCTCACCCCCAGCCCCTCTCCCACGTTGGGGCGAGGGGAGCCGACGCTTGCGACTTGTAGCCGTCTCTCACTGGTTCGTAGACGTGTCACTACTAGTAATTCTCAGTACATTGCGACTGCTCTATCGAACGCGGATGAAGCGAGCCCTCAACGGAGACGTAAAAGCGCGTCAGAATCGGCGTGCGTACGGACCCCATTCACAACCCACGACAAGCGGGCCAACGCGGTTGCAGGGCGTTTCGCTTCGCAGTCGTTTCACTGAGAAGTCAAAATGATGATCGAAGCCGGAGCTTATCACTGTTTGGCGTTCAGCAGAAGGCTGGGTGGAGTGTCTACCGGTAGACCGTTCCCGTCTGTACGACTTCAAAGGCGCTTCCAGGAACGGTCTTCATCTGGTTCAGATCGTTGTCGTTCCAGCGGGCGTCGGTGGCCCCGGAAATGAACCAATCTGAGCCGTTGTCGGCTACAAACATTCCGTACTTCTTGAGTGCTGTTAGGACGACCTTGGAAGCGCCGTTAAAGTGGGACAGGTCATAATTGGCCTTGAGTCGAACCCGCAGACCCATCGGTGGCGCGTTTGGGTTGGTGTTGCTGCTGGCGTAATGGGTGGCGGGATGGATGTAGGCTCGTTGCGTGGATTGCACCGTGAAACGGACAGCGTGGTTAATCTCCCCAGCGGTGACAGCTTCATCATAGCGAACGAGTCCGGGAAGAATCGGCAGGCCTGCGGCGTCTGCTGAGGTCCATGTGTCTGGCCGAAGTTGGTTCGACCGAAGATTGAAGATTGCGCCCGACCCACAGTGCCAGCCCGGGCCGACGAATCGAGAGTTCCACGTTTCGTAGAGTAAACAACTGTCTCGCTCCAGTACGAGAATGTGCCGGTCGCCGGTCGAAGTTGCACCACCCTCAATTGGAGCATCGGGGGGAATCGGGTAGGGACCGGGATCGCTGTCCTCGTCGTAGTCAAACGTGACGGGGACTTTCGGCTGAGTCCCTGCCACGACAACGTAAGGGATACCGTAAGTGAGATTCGATCCGAAATCGGGATGCAGGAACTTCGTCGCCCCGTTCATGTTGGCGATGTAGTTGTTTGAGTTTGGATCCACCGGATCGTTCGAGATGTCACGATTCCAAGGGTTGTCAGCGGCGAACACGGCACACCCGGAGATCTGCGGGCTGGCACTGACTGTCGTCAGCACCACCGGCATCAATGGCAGCACCACGGCGTCTCCCGTTCCATTGTCGATACGGGAAGCGTACCCGCTGGCCGACCCACCGCTGAGTTGCAGATCAACGCGAGCATTCACAGGGAAGGTGACGCCTGTAAACCATTCTGCAGCGCTTTTCTGCGTCCACTCATTCGGACTCAGACTCAGAGTGGCAGTGGAAGTTTGGACACCCAGACGGTCCCGCAGCGTAAGAAGCCCACCTGCTCCACCCGACCCGGCCAGAAATGCAAGGTTAGTCCGATGGCCGGGAACGCTAGAAGTGTGGTTGATCGCTGTGAACACTCCAGCCTCTGGACTCACCACAAATCCGCTGGCAAAGCGCGCCGGCCGCTGAAATGCGCTGAAGGAACCGGGGCGGCTTCCGCTGAGGTCTCGATTGCTTGTCCGGGCAGCCAGGAGAAACGGGCTCGATGTTCGTACCCGCAATGCTCCCGCCACGGCTTGAGAAAATCCAAAGCCGCCGGAACCCAGCACATCCGTGATCTCAATCACACCCGACGGTGGCACGGTTCTGACGAGTGTGGCTGCTCCGCCCATTCCCAGACTGTCGAGGTTCACCTGCAAAGACGAACTATCTAGATTGAGAATCCTGAGGTCGGTGCTCCAAAATGTATTGTTGATACCAGGACTCCTGGCGACGCCGTTCAGCAGGTAATCGGTCCCGTCGCTTCGTACGCTCTCAGCCATCACCGCGATGCCGTCGTTCGTGACGTTGTCAACGACGGCGGCATATCCGGCTGCGCGTCCTTGCGTGACAGCGATCTCGACGCGACCCACAGCGAGAGGTGCTGGTCCGATCAAATCGGGTAACGCGGCCTGCCAACTGATGGGCGTCGGGCTGGAAACGGTTGTCGTTCCACGCTGCCGGCCCTGTTCGTCATAAACTGTCACGCGAGCGGAGGAATTCGGATCCAGCAGAACGACAGCCACATTGGTTCGGAAGGAGTCTGTTTGGCTAGCCCAAACGGCATTGCCTGAGCTGCCGGCGGATAGAATCATCTCGGAGGCAAGGGGTTCGATGGCCAACCCATAGGTCCCAACTGTGTTGGCGATATTGACCGTTGTCATCCATAACGCGAGCGATGCAGCACTGGACACCGTGAGGGTTCCTGCGTCGGAGGACAGGCCGAAGAGCGATGGCAAGACACCGGAGATCTGCTGAGTCTCTCCAACGGCAATGGAGCGTGTCACCGGCGCAGGTGTTGCCTTTCCAGAGTAGGGAATGAAGCCAATCTGGAGAGACGCGCTTGTGCTGCTGAAGTTAGTCACGAACAGCGTCGACGAGAATCGGGCGCCGAAGAGTCCGCTGGTCTCGGCGGCGCCAGGGAGAATCCAGACCTGTTGCGTTGCCTGGGCTCGCGACAGAAACGATGCTCCCAGGCCGCCTGCCAAGGCGAACGCGAGACCCATCAGGAGACGCAACCTGACTGAATGTTGAATCCTCGAAGACATTCCTGTCACCACTCAGGCCGAACCCTTCAGCGCGGTTGGGAACGCACTCCGGAATGGGAGTGCTAACATCGGATGAACGCACCTAGACTTCGTTAGAGCTTCCCTGGTGGTATCGGCAAATTAGCCAATGTCAAATAGGGTGCAGACTGACCACAGCCCTCCATACTTACGAGATGATTTCAAGTGTTGCATTCCTTGGGGTAGACTGTCGGCGCGGTCGCAATCGAGATGCACTTGAATCCTCCGGGGACAAAGATCAGCTTCACTGTGGTCTGAGGTCCATTCAACGCCATAAAGTATCCACCGTCTTCATCTCTACATTGAGGAGCACCCATTGCCATGAGTTCCAAGGTCCGAGTCGGCATTGTTGGCGCACGTTTTGCTGCGCGGTTTCACCTGGAGGCGTATCACAAGGTTTACGGCATTCCTGTGGAGGTCGTGGGAATGACTTCGAAGTCGAAGGAAAGCCGCGAGGCATTTGCGGCAGCCCATCGTCTCAAGGCATTCGACAGCCTGGCTGAATTGCTGAACGCGGTAGATGTCGTGGACATTTGTGCGCCAGGATATGTGCACGAGACCGTGGCGGTCGAAGCGTTTAGGGCAGGGAAACACGTCATCATCGAGAAACCCTTTACCGGCTACTACGGAGCGGGTCAAAGCGGGTTCAAAGGGAATCAATTTTCAAAAGAGACGATGCTGCGTGAAGCCATGGCGAGCTCTAAGAGAATTCTGGATGCGGCAGCCGCAAGCGGTAAGCGGCTCATGTATGCCGAGAACTGGGTATACGCACCCAGCATCCAGAAGGAGCGTGAGATTCTGTGGGCGACGAAGGCCCAGGTGCTTTGGATCATGGGCGAGGAATCGCACAGTGGGTCGCACTCGCCCAGCTATGGAATTTGGTCCGAGGCAGGCGGCGGATCCATTGTTGGCAAGTCGTGTCACCCGATGACGGCGGTTCTATACCTGAAGCGTGAGGAAGGGTTGGCCACCTTGGGCCGTCCCATTCGGCCAAAGACAGTTAGTGCCCGCGTTCATGAAATTACGCGCACGCCCGGTTACCGCGATGCGAAGTTTCTTCGCACCGATTACCACGACGTGGAGGATTACAGCCAAATTCACATTGTGTTCGACGATGGCATGGTGGCCGACATCTTGTCGACCGAGATCGTGATGGGTGGCGTGCACAACTGGCTGGAAGTGTTCGCCAACAACCACCGCACGCGCTGCAACATCAATCCGGTCGACGCGATGTCAACGTACAATCCCAGGGAAGAACAGTTGAAAGACGTCTACGTTGTCGAGAAAATTGGTACCAAACAAGGCTGGAGTCATCCTGCACCGAACGAAGACTGGATGACTGGCTACCCGCAGGAGATGCAGGATTTCATGGAGTGTGTGGACCAGAATCGCGAGCCCAAGTGTGGCGCTGCGTTGGCACAAGATACGGTGGCTGTGATGTACGCAGCCTATGTTTCGGCCGAACGTCGCGGCGCCGAAGTGGATGTACCGCAGGAGTGAATGTCCTGGGACCGCGGGGGCCTCGCCCCGCAGGTGCGGTTACAGGGCTTCGGGTAAACGGTGCGCTTGAGAAGCAGTACACCTTACGCTAAAGCGTCGACCTCAATGTGGAAATCGGCTCGCTCGTCCTAAAGTCACTTGCAGCGCCAACACCTTGCATGTTCTCACTTTTTGCCTTCGAGAGAGTCCGCTTTAAGGGAATGTTTCTCCTGGCGCTGCCGTTGGGGTTAGGCTGCGCTTTGATACTGACTGTCTCAGAGCAGTTGATTCATCCTGACCAATACTTCTCCCTTGTTGATTTTCTCCAGAATGTCTCAGTCTACAGTGCCTGCACCCTGCTAGCGCTTCTCTTCGCAGAGCAGTGCAAGCTGGAGGGGTTCCTTCTAAAGAGATCCGGTTCGTTGCTGAAGAAGGCGGCGTTGCTCCTTGTCTACGGGGGCCTGGCGGGAGTTGCGATGGGGCTGGTCTACACTCGCTGGTATGCGCTCTATCGCTTCAGTGCGCGTGCACGGCCATTCCGGTTGCGAAGGATGACCACGTTCTATGATTCCTTCGTTCTCTCGCTGAGCGCAGCAGTGACAGAGGAACTGGTGTTCCGGATGTTGCTGTTCACTTCATTTCTTTGGATTCTGAGCTGGCTCTTCCGACCAATCCTGGCGATGAATGGATTCAATCGATGGATTCCGCTGGTCTTCGCCGTTGTATTTTCATCGCTGCTGTTTGGCTTGGTACATGGTGTTTATGGGTTTCTGTTCGCATTCGGAGCAGGAGTGACCCTTTGTCTCGTTTTCCTGCGCGGTGGCCTGGAGAGCGCCGTGCTGGCTCATTTTCTGGCGAATCTGGTCTTTTTCAACCTGACGTATCTGCGATAAGAAATCGAGAAGTACTGGTCATTCCCCGACGGCAACCTCGGATGTTTTCCCGAACATTCCCCTCAGTCGGCGACCCAAGGCTGCGCGAACGTCCAGCATGAGGCTGAACAGCGCCGGCACCAGAAACAGCGTGAATATCGTCGACACGATCAGTCCACCCAACACGACTGCCCCCAACCCTCGATAGAGTTCCGAACCGGCACCGGCAAACAGCACTAGGGGGAGCATGCCAAAGACGTTGCTACCGATGGTCATGAAAATCGGACGGATGCGATTCCGAGTTGCCTCTCGAATACTGGCCTGCGCTTCCATGTTTTCTTCGCGCATATGGTTTAGCGCCTGATGTACGATGAGCGTGGAGTTGTTCACCACCGTTCCCATCAGAATAAAGAAGCCCAGCATCGTCAACACGTCCAGCGACTGGTAGGTGAGAAACTTATTCATCAGCGCTAGGCCAAGAAAGCCGCCCAGAGCGCCGGGGAACACAGCGAACATGATGACGAAGGGGTAAAGAAAACTTTCGAACAGAGCCGCCATGAGAAGATAAGTGATTGCGAGAGCCAACAGCAGGTTCCACTTCAAAGCCTGGCCTGTCTGAACCAATTTGTCGGCGCTGCCGCTCAAATTCACTTGATAGAGCCCGCCCAGCCTGCCCTGGCTTCGCATCGGATTCAGAATCTTTTCCTCAATCGTCTCCATCGCCTCTTGCATCGGCATCTTTTCGGACGGCTGCACCTGAATCGTAATCGTGCGCTGGCGCTCGCGATGATCGATTTGAACGGGGCCGTCAACAGCCGTAATTTGTGCGACAGAGCCTAGAGTGACCAATCGCCCGTCGGGCGTCGCGATTGGCATTTGCTCCAACAGATGGGTGCGATGCGCAAAACTTTCGTCGGCTCGCACCTTTAAATCGATTTCGTGGCCTTCGTGCTGGTAATCACTCACTTTAGCGCCGTCCACCAGTGCACTGACCGTGAAACCGAGATCTCGATTTGAGATGCCAAGCTCGGCGGCACGCCGCCGATGCGTTACCACCTGTATCTCGGGATTGCCGAGGTCCAAGCTGGGAATCGGCCGCGCCTGGGCGCCCGGCATCAGTTGCATCACCTTTCCGAAAACCTCGCCGCCCAGTCCGATGAGCTGCTCCAACTCGGGCCCGCTGATCTCGACATCAATCGCGCGAAACGTGCTGGTGCTGCGCGCAAAGATGCTCGATTGAATGGTGAATGCGATTGTGCCGGGCAGCATCGCGTTAACGCGGTTGAACTCCGGCAGCAGTTCGCGCACGCGCAGGGGTTCATTGGCACTGATGCCCATGAACGCGTTATTTGTGCTGCTCATGCTGACGAAAAAGAGGTCACGTACGCCTCCGCCGGGTTTTGCCAGGGCCTGAGGGCTACCAGCCGGGTCCTTCCAGAGGTTTTGCAGCTCTTTGCGAATCACCGCGTGGAACTTGTCGATCTCGTCCAGGCTGTAGCCCGGCGGCGGCAACATGATGCTGAAGAGCAAGTTCTGGTTTCCGGCGGGTAGATACTCGGTCTTGGGCATCAGGCGGAAGCTAAACCAAACCGAACCGACGGTGAGAACAAGGATCACAACCATTCGTCGTAAGGTGGAAGTGTTGATCCAGGCGACAGTGCCGGAGATCCAGCCTGTGAACCGTTCACCTAACCGGTCGAGCCCGAACAAGTGGTGATACCAGCGATCACATGTGCTTGCGGTAGTGAGGATACGCGCAGACAGACAGGGAACCACCGTCATGGACACCAGCAGACTCAGCATGACGGAGCAGCCCAACCCAATCGCGATATCACCAAAAAGCTGTCCAACCTCTTCTTTCATGAAGACTACAGGGATGAAGACAGCCACGGTTGTAAGAGTGCTGGCCAGATTTGCACCCCACACTTCCAATGAACCGTCCAAAGTAGCGGTCAGCTTCGATTTTCCCATTTGCAGATGACGGAAAATATTCTCCAGCACCACGACGGAGCAATCGGACACCATCCCGATGCCGAAGGCCATACCGGCCAGGCTGAAGACGTTGAGAGTCCGACCAAACCAGGACATCATGAAGAACGTGCCCATCAAACAGACGGGAATGGCCGTCACCACCACCAGCGTGCTGGTCACGCTCCTCAGAAACAGCAGCAGAATACCGGTGGCCAGCAGAGCACCGAAGTAGAGGTTGTCCTCAACCAGCGCTATGGCACTGTGAACGTACTCGGTTTGGTCGTACGCCTGCCTGAGTTTCAAACCACGAGGCGGCAGCAGATCGCGATTCAAACGCTCGACCGTTATCTTCAAGCGAGCCATCACTTCGAGGACGTTCGCCCCCTTGTCTCTGACCGCGTTCAAAAACAACACCGGGCGTTCCTTGCCGAAGCCACGGATCGTGGCTTTCTGGTGGGTGAGTTCAACCCGGGCGATATCGCGCACGTAGATCGGAACGGAGTTGCGAACGGCCACCACGATGTTTTCGATATCCTCTGGCGATCTGTATTCACCCACCGTGCGAACAACGTAGCGACGCTTACCTTCGGTGAAGTCGCCCCCGCTGTAGTTGCGATTTTCACGCTCCAGAGCCGCTCCAAGCTGGTTCATGGTCACTTGCCGTGCTGCAAGCTTGGACGGGTCCACGACCACGTGAATCTCCTGCGGGCGGCCGCCAAAGATATTCGAAACCGCAATGCCGAAAACCCGCTCGAACTCCGGCTTGATGAAGTTGTCAGCAAAGTCATAGAGCGTGTCGACGTCGCCTTGGAAGGCATTGCCGCCCGAGGGCTGGAGCTCAAACCAGGCGATTGCTTGGAAGTTAGAGTTGGCTCCCGTAATGACAGGCTTCTCCGCGTCAGCTGGGTACGAAGGGACCTGGTCCAAACGATTGGAGACCTTCAGCATTGCGGCGTCCTTGTCGACACCGGTGTCAAACGTCAATGTGATGATTCCCATGCTGTCGGCGCTGGAGCTCGACATCTTCTGGAGGCCTTCCAACGCCTTGAGTTGTTCCTCCTGTTCATCCACAATCTCGCGCTCAATTTCCTGGGGGCTGGCACCAGGCCAGATCGTCGTGACCGTAACTTCCGGATCCTCGACGTCCGGCGTTAGCTGAATGGGGAGCTTGTAAAGGGCAATGATCCCGAACAATGAAAGCAAGAGCACGCCCACGGTCGTGCTGACAGGATATTTTATGGAGGCCGTAATTAGTTTCATGGCAAACGCATCTCCAGGGGTTGGCCCTGCACAGCCTGGCCATTCATTAGCCGCTCGTTGCCACGGGTCACGACCTTCTGTCCCGCCTGCACGCTACCCTGCACCTCAATCCAGGCGCCCACTCCGGAACCCAGCTGAACAGGCACTTCGGCGATCTTATTGTCACCGTTCACCAGATAGATCAGCTTCTGCGGACCGCGCGTGACAACCGCGTCTTTGGGAACCACCACCGCACGATAGGTATCTCCCTCAGGCAGTGAGATCTGCGCCAACATTCCCGCGCCAATGCGGCCTCCCGGATTTGGAATACGGATCTTCGCACGAAAGGTGCGGGCCTGCGGATCAGCTCGCGGGATGATGGCACTGACACGGCCCTCCACCCTCAAGCCGGAGAGCGCTTCAAAGACGACCTGTGTCCTGGCGCGCGGTTTCAGGCTGTTGAAGTAGCGCTCTGGAACTTCGGCAACGACGTCCATCTCATCCAGTGACATGAGTTCCACTACAGGACCGCCCTCAGCCAGCCATTGACCCAATTCGGTGAACTTGCGCACGACCACGCCGCCAAAGGGCGCTACAATGGTGTGGCGATCCAGTTCGTCTTTGATCTTAGCGATCTCTGCTCTCTGTTTGTCAACTCGCCCTTGCCAAGCATTGAGTTCAAATTGGGCATCATCCAGTTGCTTCTGGCTGACGTCCTTGGAACCAAAGAGTTCACGGGTACGCTCAAGATTGCGCTCAGCCAGCTTGTGACGCGCCTCGTCTTCCTTGAGCTGAGCCTCCGCCGAGGTAAGGCTGAGTTGGTGGGTTTCCCGGCGCAGTCTGGCCAAAGGTTGTCCCTTGGTTACGGCCGCTCCTTCGCGCGCGCTGAATTCCACCACCATTCCAGCGACTTCACTGGCAACCGTGCTCACCTTCAGTGCTTCTACAGTGCCGGGCAATTGCACTGACCGCCGAAGTGGGTACTCTTTTGCGTCCGTATAACTGACGGGACTCGGGGGCATCTGCTGGGCGGAGACGATCGCCACGAGCCCTAAGTGCAACAGAACGCCAAGGCAGCTGGTAGAAAGTTT
>Ga0180085_1000707_pt1 | contig 11525 bp, 9 predicted proteins | sample EasRiv730_16_10D_FD_123013 | JGI IMG/M metagenome (GOLD analysis project Ga0180085, IMG submission 123013) | Soil microbial communities from meander-bound floodplain in the East River, Colorado, USA - East River metaG ERMLT730_16_10D | ecosystem: Environmental > Terrestrial > Soil > Floodplain ... | reverse complement strand
GGTCAGGCCCGGTAGCGCCCGCAGGGGCGAGATGTCCGTCAGGACGTCTTGACCTTTGACGGGGATGAACGCCAGCTCCGTCACCACGCCATCCTCGATTTTGTGGGTCGCGGTGCCCTCAAGGCCAGGGTTGCGCCGCATCAACTCCTTGCGGACCTCCTCGACCTGCTCGGCGGCGGGCAGGGCCGCGATCCGCTGGACGTCGGCATCGGTGAACGGGGCGACGGCCAGCTGCGGCGTCTTCACTTCGGGCGAAGGAGTGCCGGCCGGAACTCGGGCCAGGCGCAGGCCGAGGTCGATGTCCTGAGTGTTGGCGGACCGCGCCGCACTCCGCGAACGCGCCGTCGCACCGGGGGCCGTCGTGCGCCAGCCGCCGCCCCGATGTATAGATTGCGATCTCGCGTTGGCCGCTTTCTCGGTATCGTCGCACCACTCCCACACGTTGCCATGCATGTCGAATAATCCCAGGCGGTTCGGCTCGTACGAGCCCACTTTGCACGGCCGATCCAGTCCCTTGTTGAAATTGGCCTGTTCGGGCAACAGGGTGTTCGTCGGCTTGGCGAAGTAGAAGTCGAAGACGCTATCCGCCCTGTCCGCCATTGAGCCGCCCCGACAGGCATACTCCCATTCCACGTTCGTCGGCAACCGATAGACCCAGCCCGACGCCTTCTCCAGCGTGTTCAGCTTCGCCACAAATATCTGGCATTGATCCCACGTCACGTCCTCCACCGGGAATCGCTTCAGATCCGCATCGCTGATGTCCATCACCGCGTCCTTGCCCTTGCCCGTGCGCGAGAACCAGCTCGGGCTTGCTCCCATAACCTGCTCCCACTCCTCGTGCGTGACCTCGTACTTGCCTAGATAGAAATCGGCCGGCATCTCCATCTCGTTGCCCACCATGTCCTTGCCCCCACCCAGCCAGGACTTGCCCTTCGGCACGAGGACGAACTCCATGCCGAGGCTGTTCTTGAACGTGGGCGGCTGCGGCGACTGCTTCGCTACGGGGGCCGGCGTCAGATCCTTGATTTCGATCTTGCGCACCATCATCGTGCCCGTCGCGCTCAGACCCACCATGCCGACTTTCTGATATTTCGGGAAGCTGTGTCGGGCCGTTTCGAGGCCGTCAACTTTTACGATCATCTGATCCCCGCGCATGATGACTTCGGCAACCTGCCAGGCGTCGGGCGTGTGCATGTCCACCTTGGACGCGGCGACGATGTTCACTTTGCCTTGTGGCTCCCAGAGAAAGATCGATCCCGTTTGTCTGAGATTGTCAATGTTGCCAAGGTACATCCCAAACACAGGCGAGTTGTTTTGCTTGCGAACGGCAATCGAACCGGAGCTGTAGGGACCGAGCTTGAATTCCACCCGGCAATGCACATCTCCGAATCTAGTGCCGTCCGTCCAGATATAGGTAGGAACACCGGCGCTTTTCTGGCTGACCGCGATACCATCCTCGATTTTCCATGAACCCGGCGGGGCCAAGCCCCAGTTGCTCAGGTCCTTTCCGTTGAAGAATTGAACCCAACCTTCGGACTCTGGTAGGACCTGTTTCCCTGCCGCGTTTGAAGCCGGCCCACCGCCGGGCTTGACCCGGTCTCGCGTCGCCTGCTGCCAAATCAGGTGAGTCACCCCGGCGAGCTCGGTCACGGCCAGCGCGGCGATCGGCACCAGGAGCGTGGCAGCCGCCGCCCACCTCCAGGCGTGGGAAGGTGCTGGGGAACTGCGCCGCGGGATGCGGGAATAGTCCCGCAGCCGCGAATTCTGTTTGAGCTGGGCCTCGCAATCGGCCAGGAGGTCGGCCACTTCGCGGGCCGACTGAAACCGCTCATCGGGATTCTTCGCATGCAGCTTGGAGATGATGTCGCACAGCCACTGCGGCGTTTCCGGGATGACCTCGCGGATGTTGCGCGGCGTGTCCTCGGCGACCCGCTTGAGCACGGCGACCGAAGTGTTGGCACGAAACGGCGCCCGGCCGGACACCATCTGATACATCACGGTGCCGAGACTGAACAGGTCGGCCCGCTGGTCGAGCGTGTGCCCCAGGACTTGCTCGGGCGCCATGTACATCGGCGTGCCGACGATCTGGCCGCTTTGGGTCATGCTGGCGTCGTCGGCGGCGCGGGCCAGCCCAAAGTCGGTGATCTTCACCTTCAGTTGACCCCCTTCGAGGAGGACATTGCCCGGCTTGATGTCGCGGTGAATCAAGTCGGTCGCGTGGGCCGCGGCCAGCCCCTCGGCGATCTGCCGGCCGATCCGCAACACTTCGAGCACGTCGAGCGGACCGATCCGGTCGAGTCGCTGCTGGAGCGTCTCGCCGGGAATGAACTCCATGACCAGATACGGCAGCGGCTGCTCGCCGACTTCGTACACCTGCACGACATTCTCATGCCGGACCTGCGCGGAACTGCGGGCCTCGCGCAAGAACCGCTTGCGGGCCGGCGAAGTGGCGGCCAACTGCGGCGCCATCACCTTGACGGCCACGACCCGCTGGAGGACATCGTCGAAGGCCCGCAGGACGATGCCGAAGCCCCCCACGCCGAGCACCTGGAGCACTTCGTAATGCCCGATCCGCCCCAGCGAATCGGGCCGCGACGATAGTTCGAGGAACGACAGCCCGTCGGAGTCTGGTTCCGGGTAATTCTGGGCAGGCATGACGTCGCTCTGAATCGTGACAGCGTGATTGAAGCTGGGCTCAACGTCGATCTGCACGGGCGCGGGGACGTTCATAAAATCGCCGCTTTTGAAATGGGCCGCGAGCAGTTCCTGCACCTTCCCGCGCAGTTGCGCATCCTCGCCGCAAGCCTCGTCCAGATAAGCACTTCGGGCGGAAGCATTGGGCAAGTCCAGGGCGGCCAGAAAGACTTGTTCTTCGGTCACAGCGGTTCCTCCGCAGACGGCAGAAAATGACGGCCTCACCCTCAATGCGGAATTCCGGCACAAAGCTGGCCAAGAATTCTCAGGTTTTTTCCCCGCTCCCTTCGACCGCCCGACGCAGCCAGGCCCGGGCGAAGGCCCAGTGACGACCCGCCGTCCGCTCCGAAAGCCCCAGGGCCGCTGCCGCATCGGGCAGGGTCAGGCCCCCGAAGTAACGAAGTTTGACCAGCTCGGCCTGGAGCGGATACTCGACCGCCAGTCGATTCAGGGCGTCGTCGAGTGCGACCAGATCTTCCTGAATCTCCGGCGCCGCGGCCAGGTCCGGATCGAGTTCGATCCGGGCGAACTCTCCGCCGTGCCTGGCGGCAGCCTTTCGGCGTGCCCGGTCCACTAGAATGCGCCGCATGGCCTCCGCGGCAGCAGCGAAGAAATGACCGCGATGGTCCCACTGGTCGCCGTTGGGTGTCCCGATCAACCGGACGTACGCTTCGTGGACGAGTGCGGTGGCTTGGAGCGTCTGGCCCGGTTTCTCTTGAGCAAGCCTTACGGCAGCCAGCTTGCGGAGTTCGTCGTACACCAGCGGCAGCAGTTTCTCCGCTGCCGACGAATCGCCGGATTCAATTTGCGACAGGATGCGAGTAACGTCCGACATGGCCGCCATTGTGGTCGAGCCAAAACGTGCCCGCAATTCACCCCCAGATTCAAGCGCTGGACAAAAAACGCCGCGGTGACTACTCGGAGCCAGTTGCAGACAGCGACCGTCGGTCACATCAACCGCGCTGTCTCCGCCCGAATCGCTCCAGGATGCTTGTAAATATCACGCACGTAGATCGCCTCATTGCAGCGTCGAACATTTGCGATGACGGAAGCACGAGAGACCGTCTTTTTGTGGGCCCTCATACAACCGGTGGTAGGTCGAGATTAGTGGACATAAAATCTGTAGTAGGTCGCTTGACAGATACATGTACGGGTGATCTAATACGGGGGCGGCTTCCGCGGCACGCGCTGGCGGGAGGCGATCGCAGCGGCGAAGGTAGGTCCCTCACGCCGAGAGGGACCAGGGCGGAAAGGTGCGGTTGCACGGCGAGCAGCCGCTCACCCGACGAGCCGCCCGTGGCACGCGGCGGGCTTATAGAACTAATAATATTAGCGCCGCAGCAAGCCACTATTAGTCGCGGAAGTGATTGACTGGAAAGCAGTTAGGGAGATTCGATGGGCGATTGGCTAATGCAGAGAAGCGTTGCATAATATGAGTCGGACCCCCCGGTCGGGAGAGAGCCTCGCTGGCATCGGAGGGCCGCCGGTCCATCGCGGGGAGTTTGTGCGTGAGAAGTCCCTCGAATCCGCATTCCGCGGCAGGCCGGAGCCAGGTATCCTCCGCGCGGTGGTCAAATCGGCAACATACCAAGGAGCGAGGCGACCGTGGTCCGGGTTCTGTGCGTGGCCAATCAGAAGGGGGGCGTCGGCAAAACGACCACCGCCATCAACCTGGCCGCCTGCCTGGCCAAGGCCGGCCAGCGGACGCTCGTCATCGACCTCGATCCGCAGTGCAACGCCACCACCGGACTGGGACACAAACCGGCTGCCCGCCAGGCCCTCGTCGAGCGCCAGCCGCTGGGTGATGCCGTGCTAGCAACATCAGTTACCGACCTCCGATTGCTCCCCGGCAGCCGCAGCTTTCAGGATGTCGATGCCCTGGCGAAAGCCGATGAAACAGAAGCCGACCTCCTGCGGCGGCACTTGCTGGGAGAGCTCGCGGGTTACGACTACGTGCTGATCGATTGCCCCCCGTCGCTGGGCACGCTCACACAGACGGCCCTGTCGGCCTCGACCGAGGTGCTGATGCCGATCCAGTGCGAGTATTTCGCGATGGAGGGGCTGACGCAGATGATCCAGGTGATTCGCGGCGTGATGCAGCGATTTCCGGGGCGATTGGAGTTCGGCGGAATCCTGTTGACGATGTATGATCATGGCCTGGAGCTGACCCACGAGGTGGATGCCGAGGTCCGCGACTTCTTCGGCGGGATCGTCTTCGAGACGGTGATCCCGCGCGATGTGGCCGCGGCCGAAGCTCCCAGCCACGGCCGGTGCGTAATGGATTACGCGCCCCGCTCGCGCGCCACGCGAGGCTATATCGAACTGTGCATGGAGGTGCTCGAACGTGAGTAAAGACCGCCGACTCGGCCGCGGCCTGGCCGCCCTTTTGGGAACGCCCCTCGAAGACGAATTGCACGCGGAAGCGATCGCGACAAGCGCCGCCTCGGCACCGCCTTCTGAACCCCGAACCCCGGGTACCCCCTGGGTGCCCGAACCCTCGGCCCCGGCTGCCGACGCCAGCCTCCTCCAGTTGCCCGTCGATCAAATCGAGGAAAACCCCTTCCAGCCGCGGCGCGACTTCAGCGACGTCGAGATCGCCTCGCTGGCCGAGAGCCTCAAAGAGCACGACATGCTCCAGCCGGTGCTCGTCCGCCGGGTGAACGGGCGGTATCAGCTCATCTCCGGCGAGCGCCGCTTGCGGGCCGCCAGGCATGCCGGCTGGACGACGATCCCCGCTCGTGTGCGCGACGCCGACGATCGGCTGGTCGCGGAGCTGGCCATCGTCGAGAACTTGCAGCGCAAGGACTTGAACCCGGTGGAGAAGGCCCTTTCATTCAAACGCTATGTCGATGAGCATCGCTGCACGCAGGACGACCTGGCCCGGCGGCTGAAAATCGACCGCTCGACAATCGCCAACCTGATGCGGCTGCTGGAGCTGCCCGGCAGCATTCTCGACGGCCTGCGGAAGGGGACGATCACCGCCGGCCATGCCCGGGCCCTGTTGCCGCTGGGAGATGAGCACGAGCAGGTCGCCTTTGCCCGGCGGATCGAAACCGAGGGACTGAGCGTCCGCGATGTCGAGCGATTCGTGGCCGAACAACTCGGCCAGGACGAACCCGAAGCGGAGATACTGCCCGGTCCTGGCAGCACCAAGAAGCGAACCCGGAGCGACCAGGTCGCGTCCTTGGAGCAGGAGTTTCGCCTGGCCCTGGGCGTGAAGGTCGAAATCAAAGCCAACGCCCGCGGTCGGGGCAAACTCGTGATCCACTTCGCCAACCACGAAGAGTTCGACCACCTGCGCGAGCAGTTGACCGACGCATTTGAGGGGTCAGCCAAGCGAAAGATTGGGTGATGTGGAAGTCGGACGTCAGAGGTCGGAAGTCAAACGTCAGAATGCAGCGGCTCCTGATCCCTGGTTTCTGGCTCCTGTCCTCTGGCTCCTGGCTCCTGTCCCCTGGCCCCGCGGCCAATTGACAACTGACGACTGACCAATGACAACTGACTAGTCGGCGGGGTGTAGCTCAGCCTGGCTAGAGCGTCTGGTTTGGGACCAGAAGGCCGCAGGTTCAAATCCTGTCACCCCGACTCACCGCAAGTTGTTGCTAGATCGTGGCTAAAGACCTGCCGAGCGTCGGCAGTGTGGCCCCTGAAAGTGATCGGCTTAACCGGACAGTGTCCGGTTAAGCCTGACGCAGGGACACTCTGCCATGACTCGTGCACCAGCGCCGCGGAAGCGGCACAAGCCGCCGGGCTATCGGCGGCACTCCACCGGCCAGGCGTTCGTCGAAATCCGCGGACACCGCTACTATCTCGGCCAGCACGGCACCGACGCCAGCCACGCTGCCTACAAACGGAAGCTCGCCGAGCTGTGGTCCAAACCGCCGGATCCGGCGCCCACACTCGGGCTCACGCCCGCGCAGGTCGATCGGCTGAGCATCATCGACCTGGTGGTTGCCTACCGGCCGTATGCCGAAGACCACTACCGCAAGAACGGCCGCCCGACGACGACGTTTCGCAACCTGGCCCCGGTGATGCGTCGGCTGCGGGAACTGTTTGGCGAGACGCTCGCGCGGGACTTTGGGCCGCTCCGCTTCCAGGCCCTGCGCGACACGTGGATCCGGGAACGCAAGGCGGTGAAGACCGTCAACGAGTACGCGAACAGCGTGCGGCGCGTCTTCCGCTGGGGAGTCAAGAACGAGCTGATCCCGCCGTCGGTGTATGCCGGGCTAAAGTCGGTGGACGGGGTGAAGCGCGGCCGCTCGGAGGCCCGTGACACAGCCCCCGTTCCCCCCGTCGCGGACGAAGTGATCGAAGCGACCTATCCCCACCTGCCGCCGATCGTGGCCGACATGATCCGCTTTCAGCGGCTGACCGGCTGCCGGCCGGCGGAAGTTTGCATCCTCCGCCGCTGCGATGTGAACCGAAGCGGCGAGCGCGGCGCCGGCAAACGCGGCAAGGCCCTGCCGCTGTTCGAAGTCCCGGTGTGGGAATACCGGCCGGCCACGCACAAGACCGAGCACCTGGGACACGAGCGGGTGATCTTCATTGGCCCGCGGGCCCAGATGATCTTGAAACAGTACCTGGTGGGCGACGCGGACGGGTATTGCTTCAGCCCGGCCGAATCGGAGCTGCAGCGCCGGGAGGTCCTATACGACCAACGGCAAACGCCGCTGCCGTTCGGCAATTCGCCAGGGACCAACCGCCAGCCCCATCCACGCTGGAAGCCCGGGGCCCACTACACGACCAACAGCTACCGCAAGGCGATCCAGCGGGCCTGCGACCTGGCGTTTTCGCCACCAGCTGAGCTGCTCGGCGACCAGGCAGCGCTTGCCGCCTGGCGGAAGGTGCACCCGCCGCCCGTGGAGCTGAAGGGGAACACGACGGCGGTCCGCCAGTGGCACCAGAGCAATCCGCCGCCGGCCGAGCTGCTCGGCGACGTGGCCGCCGTACGGGCCTGGCGGAAGGCGCACCGGTGGGCGCCGAACCAAATTCGCCACGCGACGGGGACCGACGTGCGGAGCAAGTTTGGCCCCGACGCGGCGCAAGTGATCCTGGGGCACAAGCACGTGAAGACCACGGAAATCTACGCGCTGGCCGATCGCGAGAAGGCCGCGAACGTGGCGCGGGAGGTGGGCTAATGCAGCCAACTAAGCAACAGATGCAACTGCTAGATAAGGTTTCAACTGCGATTCACGAAGCGGGCCACCTGACCGTTGCCCTGGCATTGAACATCGAATGCGAGGCCAGCGCGCGGCTCGTTCCTAACGATCACACGAAGAACTGGATGGAAGAGCGTTACTGGACGGGGACAACCCGAGCGCTGTTCATGACGTCGGTAGTTGCCGTCGCGGGGGCCGTCGCTGATTACTGGCGCGACGACCCAGGCGTGGAGGCGTGGCAAATCGACGACTATCTCGACGAGGCCTTGGACGAACTATCGCCGAGTGACGTGGCCCAGTTTCCTTCGCCGGGCAAACGGCCCCGCGCTGTCGCGAGAGCGCTCGCGTTGCTCCGCAACCACAAGCGGTTTTTCGAATGGGCTGTTGTGGAGCTGGTCGTGTGTGAGGAGATCAATGAGGACGATGCAGCCGAGCAGTTTTTGATCTCTTTGGAGGTCGGGTAAACTTTCAATCTTGCCGGGCTAGCGGGCCTGATCACCCGCGTGGCTCGCCGGCGGCGGCGCTTCACTGCCCACCGCAGCCGGCGGGCCGGCTCGGCTCAATTCTGGAGCAGTGACGATGGGAACGAACCAAGCGGACGAATACCGCACGGCGAGAGAGTTGTTTGAGGAGTTTGGGCTTCAGCGACAGCTCAAGAGGCGGAAACGCCGACGCCCGAAACGGAAGCCAGGAGCGCGACGACGCTCACCCTACACGGCGCTGCTCGGTTTCGTGAAAAAACTCGGCAAGTGGTGTCGCAACGGGATAGCAGCCCTTGACCTCAAAAAGCTCAAGCGGTTCACCGGAGCGCCGCCCTATCGATACCACCGTCCGACGGTCGCCGCGGCCTACAGTGCAGCCGAGGATGCCCGCGACGGACGTTGGGCGACGGACGATGAGCTGGCAAAGGAGCTGGGTGTCGATCGACGCACCGTGCGGCAATGGGCGGATGAGGGATTTGCCCACCTCAACTATCAAAAGTTGCCGTGTCGCCGTGCCCCAGTGAAGCGCTGGATGCGCGATGGCGTGATTGACAATCGGCGGCGCCGGCAGTTCGATCGCGCCTTTGCCTTGAAAGCGTTCGCGAAGGAACCCCGACCCGTGGGGAGCCTGACCGTGCGGGAAGCGGCGACGAAATGGGGCGTCAGCACCCACTCTGTGCGATACGCGATTGCCGACGGGCGATTGACGGCGGTGCCCGGCCGGGCGGCGACAAAGGGGTTGCCGATCATCACCTACATCCAGGCCCCACCTGCCACCTTTCCACGCGGCCTCAAGGCGACTGCCGGCGCGAATGGCCAGGCGGACGCTACCGTTACCCAGGGAAATGGAGCGTCGCCGCCGGCGGTGAATGGCGGGACCGCCGGCCAGAGGCCAAAACTTTCAGCCAACAAGGCGATCGTCGCGCGCAACGATTGGTTGTTGACCCTGCGGAACATGCCCCTCCCCAATCCGGCCATTCTGAGGATGCTGCTTGCCGAAGCTCCCAAGCACAAATGGCCGCTCTTCCGAAGCGTTGGGCACATGAACCGCGAAATCAAGGAACACGCTGAGGCGCGGGGAATCACCCTTGTGCGACGAAACCCCGGCGCGCCGAGGAAGGAATAGGCGCGCGCGCCTATTGTTCTGTCGCGTTTTTCCGCTCGCAATTCACGAACCCAACCGCTCATGCAGTGGCGCGCGCTAGTCGCGCGCCTATTCTCGTTTCCAACGCTCGTGGCCTTAATGCCTCCCAGCCAACCACGCGGTGTGGTTGGTTCGATGGAGCGCGACTGACGGATGGCGAGCGACGAGCAACTGATTCGATTGCAGGACGTGCCCGACGTCGTGTGCGAGCTGCGCCCGGGGTTCAAGCGGGTTCACTGGACCACGTGCTACCGCTGGTGCACCAAGGGGTGCCGGGGCGTGAAGCTGTGGAGCACGCCCGTGGGCTGGGGGCGAATGACCTCCGCCACGGCCGTGCGGGAGTTTCTCGCCCAACTCGACGCGCTGCACGGGCGGCCCGAATCGGCCCCCGAAACCACCCGCCAACTGACACGCGAGCAACGAACCAAAGGGGACAACCTGGCCGCCGCCGGCTGGTGAGCCGCGCACGAAAAAGGCGGCTGAGCCGCCACAGCTCAAGCCGCCAGGGACACTTGCATGTACGAGCCTACCTCAAAACGCTGGCAACAGCCACGGGCGCAGCGACCGATGCCGCTGTTCGAACCGCGGGCCAGTCGCCGCCGCACGTCGCTGGCGGCTGGGCGGAGCGTGGCGCATGCCATCGGCCACATCGAGGGGCGAATCCTCGAGCACGTGGCCGCGTGCGGCGAGCGGGGGGCCACGGCTGAAGAAACAGCGACCGCTTTGGAGCTCCGATCGGCGACGGCCAGCGCCCGGTTTTCGGAGCTGGGCCAGGCCGGCCGGATTATCGATAGCGGTCGCACCAGGCCCACCAGCTCCGGACGGGCGGCCATCGTGTGGATTTCCACGGAAGCAAGGGACGCGCCCGCATTCGGGGCGAGCAACGTTGCGACAGACGACGGCGAGTCCGGCGACCAGGCCGGCAGCCGGGAAATCGGCCGGTCCGCCAGCGGTGGCGGCTTCGTCTGATCGCGCTCGCTGCGCTGAGGGAGCCTCCGCTCCCGCTTCGGGCGCGTCCGCCACCGCGGCGGACCGGCCGGCTCAATCGGCCGGTCCGCTCGCGGAATTTTATCCTCAGGGAGGCGAGCAAGGATGCAGCCCGATCGCGAGCTGAAGATCCACGCGGCGCCGGCCCGCGCCGCTGATCCGTTTGCGGATGACATGGGCCAGGCCGTCCTACGGGCCGACGTGTCGGAGTCAGCAAAGCTCGCCTGGCGCTACCTGCGTCTGCGCTCGCGAAACGTCCGCGGCCCACTTCGCGTGAGCCCTGGCGAAGTTGCCGCCAGTTATGGACGCAGCGAAAGCTCTGGCCGGCGATCGCTCAACGCGCTGCGCGAGGCGAAGCTGATCGTCGTGCTCCACAAGCTGGCCGACGGGACCTGGATAATCCAGTTCAACGAGCCGGACGACGTGTCGGACGAGCGGCTGACCAGCGGGGATCCGGAGCTGTTCGACCTGGCGGATGCGTCGCCGCCGCTTCCGCCGGCGGAAGCGGTGCAGAAAACGCAATGGGGGGAGGGGGGGGAGTTTCTTGGCGCTAGCCGAGAAACAAGAAATCAACCTCCTCCCCCTCCTAACCTCTCTAGCGCCGGAACCGCCGTCGCTTCCGCCGGCGGAAGCGGTGCAACGAACCAACAACCTGCCGCCGCGCAAGTGGCGAGGCCGGTAGCCGCCGCCGGCCAGTCGATCGACTGGCCGCAGGTCCATCGACGGCTGCGATCGGCGGGCTTGAAGGCGACGGCCAGCGCCGTGGCCCAGGCCCGCGATCGCGGCCTATCACCCGCTGAGTTGCTCGGGATCGCTGACGAGTACTCGCGAAATCCCGCTCGATACAACGGGCCGGGCGCAATTTTTTTCGCTATTCGCCAGTGGCAGCCGGGCGACGAGGCAGAGAACCCGGCGCTCTGGCCCACGCCGAAGCCCGGCCACGATCCCGAGTCCGAACGCCGGCGAGCGGCCAAGGCCGCGGCCGACGCGGAAGAGGCAAGAGCTGCAGCGGAGACTGACGCACTGAACGCCGCGGCGAGCGCGGAGGGCGAGCAGCGT
>Ga0180085_1000706_pt1 | contig 11532 bp, 11 predicted proteins | sample EasRiv730_16_10D_FD_123013 | JGI IMG/M metagenome (GOLD analysis project Ga0180085, IMG submission 123013) | Soil microbial communities from meander-bound floodplain in the East River, Colorado, USA - East River metaG ERMLT730_16_10D | ecosystem: Environmental > Terrestrial > Soil > Floodplain ... | reverse complement strand
GGGTTCGGCTCCATGCCCCTGATTGTGGCTGGCACCCGGCCCCGGCGGCAAGCAGAATTGGCAGAATGCCCTCCGCCCGTTACAAGCTGCTTGGCACGTACCGCACGCCAACCTTTCGCTATGGCCAGCGAGTCGAGGATGAGCGCCGCGGCGAAGTGCGAATCGTCGGCTTGCCCAGTTCTAACGTTCCGGCGAGACGTGTCGATCAGCACGACCGGACTCCGCAGGAACGAACTCTGGAGGACGTAAATAAGTCTAACTCCGACGCGGTGGCCAGGCTGAAGGAGCGAGGGCACTTCATCGAGTCTCCAAATGGAAAGCTGTACGCCTATGCCAACGTCAATCCCGGGGGAGTGTCGATGATTCGCGTCATCGACTCTGCGACCTGCAAACTGGTAGCGACGGGCATGATCAACTCGGTCGTCGCACCGCTGGAATTCACCGACGACGGCGTCGCCTCGCGCGAAGCGGACGGCGAGCTTCAACTGCGTGTTCCGCTGAAGAGGCGTACCGGACCGGATGGGGCGGTCTTTGAGATTCCGAGCAGCGAGAAGAAGGACAGCGTCCCGGGCGTCAAGTCGCCGAGCGACGACCAGAGATACGCGCGAGGAAAGGATGCCTTGGATTTTATCGAGCGATGTAAACCGACGTGGAGTGACTCGCATCTTGACATTCAGTTTGGAGTGAGCCTTGCCACTGAGAAACGCAAGTTCCGCGAGGGTGAGCGAGTGCCTTTGGCGGTCGTCGTTCGCAACGTCGGCGACGAAACGCTCAAAGTGAGTTTGTCGGCCGATTTCCTGGCAAACGTACCGCAAGTGTTCGACAGCCAGTGCAAGTCAGTTCTCATCGCGCAGGTTTTTGCATCTGGTTCTGTGCCTGTTTATCGCGAGACGTTGAAGCCAGGCGCGGCGTTTTGCTTTCCCCACGCAGGGCTCGGCTTGGGGGAGAACCCACGCCCCGGAGAAATTGAATGGAATCCTTGTTTGGCGAAGCCGATCACCGGCGTTTACAGTCTCAAACTCTATCAGTCAATCGCCGTCGAGCCGCTTGACGAGTCAAAACCAGGCGAGAGTGCAGAATTCACGAGCGGCTCAATCGAGTTTGAATTCGTGGATAGAAGTGGACCCGGATAGCTGGACAGGTGGCGGGGCGGCGGAAGTGAGATTCGCGGTAAACCGGAGGCGCTCGCGAACACGGTGCCGGACGAAAGGCCCTACGCCGGGGTTCCTCACAAGAGCGACTTGGACATAATTCAGGGTGGGTTGGCCTCGGTCGCAAATAAGAAATCGGTAGTGTCAACCTGGGCATCGTCGTACAGTTGTTCCGCGAACAGAGCAGGAAGGCTTCACGGCGCTGTCTAATCTGAATCGCAACACCTTTAGACGCCGTATTTGCTGGGACTTTTTGCGACCTCGATTGACTCCACTTCGGGAATTCTGGGCTGGATGGATGCTAGCAATCGCAAAACCAGACAGCAAAACATGGAGCGCAATGCGTTGCGATTGACAGTTGACAGCGCCCACTCTTGGTGCACTCATAGATGGAGATACAAACATGCCGTCGAGTACTCATCTAATGCTCATATCCTCCTGTCTGCTCGCCAATCATGCGTGGGCCAGCGCGGCAGACGCGCCGGACCCAAAAGTGCATCCGACTGCCTGGGGGAAGCCGCTTGCGGGATTGCAAGCGGGGTTGCGCTGCCGCGGGGAACGGCGAGCGGCGGTCGGCGGTGTGCCGCTGGAGTTGGACGTTATCGTGCGAAACGTCTCTCAGCAGCCGATCGAGCTTTCGTACAACGTACCAGACTCGTACGCATATGAAGTGGAACGCACGACGGTAACAGGGTTCCATGTCACCCAGCGGAAGCTTCACAAGACGCTCAAACTGGAGCCCAGGGCCTTGTTGGTTGTCGGCATAATCCACGTCGGCCATCACCGCCCCAAACGGAACTCGCTCGTGGACGATCGCCCGTTCTGGAACGATTTGGGCGAGGGACTTTTCCAGGTTGGTTGCGACAATGTGCTGGGAGGAGACGGCCAGCGTGTGCCGAGGCTGGCTTCCGGATACCTTGATGTGGAAGTGCGCGCGCACTAACGGCGGGGCAGCCGGCGCAATTCCAGGAGAATTGCAATGAAAGCAAACGGTTGGCTTCTCAGGGGAATGCTGGGTGCGACGATCGTCGCGGCCGCCTTTGTCGTGCAGGGCGTCGCGGCGGACGAGTGGGGCGATTGGAAGGGCAGGTTCGTGTACGACGGTCCGGCGCCCACGCCCGCCAAGTTGGACATCGATAAGAACCTGGAAACGTTTGGAGCGCTGGGGCTGTCTGGGCACTGATCCAGCGCGGTGCCGACGTGAATGGAGTCGACAATGACGGCTATAGCCCACTGATGTACGCAGTGATGAAACAGAACCGAGCCGCGATCGACACGCTGCTGCGCGGGGGGGCGAATGTGAACGCCGAGCGGACCAATTCTAACGGGGACCGCGTCACTTCTTTGGTGTGGGCGTTATATCCCGAGGTCGTCGAACTGTTGCTCAAGCATGGAGCGGATCCGGCTCTGGGCGATCGTCCGGGACGCACCGCCGCCGACTTCTTCCAAAGTCGTGCGGAATTGGCCGAAAGTGATCAGCGATCAAGGCACGAGGCAGTTGGTCTGCGGCGGATAGCCAGGCTGATCCAGGAGCGTCTGAGCTAGCCCCTTTGCGACGCACGAAAGGGAAACCCAGCAAGCAGTTGACGACAGCGGCCCCGTCACTCTGGCGGGGCTTTTTCATGCGCCGTTAGAATCAGGGCATGGAAGACCCGCGCCGTGCATGGCCACGTTCGACGCGATCGTCAACGCGGTCGATCGGAAACCGTGGCCCGAATTCCAGCGGGAGACGGTCGGGTACTACTTCAGCAAGATGATCGGCGGTTGGCTGCTCCGGCTAATGGACATCGCCCTCTCGGACAAACAGCTTCAGGCTGTCTCGCCCGACGACGTAACTGCGATCACACTGCTCCTGTTTCGAGATATGTTCCGCCATAACAGCCGCCTGCTCCGCCCGGATACACCGGACGCCGGTTGGGTCGAGGAGTTGTTCTCGGAGGTGGCCGGCGACCTCAAGCTGCAGGAGGCTCGTCTCCGCGACGACGGGAAGGGTTTCGAGTTGGACGACATGGCTGGCTGCGGATGGGCCAGGACGCTGGCCGACCCGTTTGGTATCCCAACCTACACGACGGCTGAGCCACGCGCGGTACGCCTCGTAACGATCCGTGCTCGCGGTTGGCGTTGCAGAGAAAGTTGGCACTGAGTCCTGCGCCACGTTACCATCTGGACACACGTCGCCGATTCGCCCGAGGACCAGGCGCATGCTCACGCTAGCCGAGGGAAATACCGCGTCCTACTGTCACCGGCGCGAGCTACTGCGCCTTGGCGGCGGTCGGGCTGTGGCGGGACTGACACTGCCTTCACACTTGTGCCCGCAGACCGCACGGGCGGACGAGCGGGCTCCCGGCCGCGGGGCGCGATCTTGCATCCTCGTCTATCTGCTCGGCGGGCCGCCTCACCAAGACATGTTCGACCTCAAGCCGCTGGCCCCGGCCGAGATTCGCGGGCCATTTGACCCGATCGCAACGACCGTCCCTGGCCTGCAAATCTGCGAGCTGTTGCCGAAACTGGCGGCGCTGGCCGGCAAATACGCACTGATTCGATCGGTGACGCAGCGCAACAGCAACCACACCCCGATGATCTACTACACGCTCACAGGGAGACATACCGCGCAGCCCGACCAGGACAACGATACGCGGCCGCCTCAGCGCAGCGACTTCCCGCACGTCGTGTCAGTGCTTGCTCGGTTCAAGCCGGCGCCGGCCGCGTTGCCCAGTTTCATTGCGATTCCAGAGCTGGCTGTTCGCAGTAGTACCAGCGGAATGTACCAGCGCGCCCGGACTGCGCTTCGGGGCGGTGGAGCGGGTTTCCTTGGCCCGCGCTGGGAGCCGCTATGCGTCAACGGCGAGCCCGGCGCGCCCGACGCTATTCCCGCCCTGGCTTTGCCACCGGATGTTTCGGCTGAGAGGTTCCAGCGGCGAGCCGCTCTGCTCGCACTCCTCGACCGTGGCCGAGCGAATGCCGGCTCAGGTCACACGCTTACTGAAGTCCGTGAACAGGCAGTCCTCCTCACCGGCGCCGCCAATCGCGGCGGGCTGGCCCCGTTCTCGCTCGAAAGCGAGCCGGACCATGTCCGCGAGCGTTACGGCCGGCACCGCTTCGGACGAGCGATGCTGCTGGCGCGCCGGCTGGCTGAGGCAGGCGTGCCAATGGTCACGATCCACTTCAACGAAATGACGGTCTGCGACGGCTGGGACACGCACAGCCAGAACTTTGCTGCTCTGAAAACGGAACTGTTGCCGATGCTGGACCAGTCGCTATCGGCCCTGCTGGCGGATCTCGACGAGCGCGGCTTGCTCGACGAAACGCTTGTGGTCTGCTTGGGCGAATTTGGCCGAACGCCTAAAATCAATGCCAACGCTGGCCGCGATCATTGGGGTGAATGTTCGTCCGCTCTGCTGGCCGGCGGAGGCATCCGCGGGGGGCAAGTGCTAGGCATGTCGGACCGCCACGCAGCCTGGCCGGTCTCCGATCCTGTCGAACCGTCCGACATCCAGGCCACGCTCTATCACTGCCTGGGCCTCGACCCGCGGCAGCCGATCTACGACGAGCTCCAGCGGCCCTTTCCGATCAGCGAAGGCAAGGTGCTGAGGTGCCTGTTGTGAGTGACTATGTCGCGTGCCGCTGCCCGACGCGCCTCGGCGTGCGACACGACGTTCCCGAGTCAGGCTAAGTTTGTAGCTGTCAGACTCCACACCAGAATGGCAATTGATAAGGAGTGTTCTGCCATGCGAACCTATCTCATCGCTGGCCTCTTTGCTTGCGCGGCGGCACTATTCGGACCAACTGCAGCGGCTCAGGACGCACTTTACACTCAGCAAGAGAATGTCGTATTTGGCGAAGTACACGGTGTCGGCCTGTTGATGGATGTCTTTACCCCCAGGGGCGAGAAGAATGGCCTGGGGATTGTGGACGTGATTAGCGGCGCCTGGCATTCCGACCGGAGCAAGATTCGCGATCATGCCCGCGCTCAGACTTTCGAGATTTTGTGCCGCAAGGGATACACCGTCTTTGCGGTTCGGCCCGGATCCATCACCAAGTTCAGCGCTCCCGAAATGCTGGCCAATCTGAACCAGGGAATCCACTGGGTGAAGGAGCATTCCAAAGTTTACGGAATCGATCCCGACCGGCTGGGATTGATGGGCGCCTCAGCCGGTGGTCATCTAGCCTGCCTGGCCGCGGTGACTGCCAAGGAGCCAGCCGACGAATCGGGACAATTGGCGAAGGGCGTGGATACCCGCGTCCACGCCGTTGCTGTGTTCTTTCCCCCCACCGACTTCCTGAATTACGGTGGAAAAGCTATCGATGCACGCGCGGACGACCGCCTAGGCCAGCTAGTTCGCCGACTAGCATTGTCACCAGGGCCCGTTGTGGAGTCGGCGGAAGAAATGACGGAGAAAGTCGCTCAGATTTCCCCCGCCCGTTTGGTGACGCCGCAGGCACCACCCTTCCTGCTCATTCACGGCGACGCCGATCCCGTCGTGCCCCTGCAGCAGTCCGAGGTGATGCTGGCGGCACTCAAGAAGGCGGGTGTTCCCGCAGAGTTGATCGTGAAGCAAGGAGGAGGACATCCTTGGCCGACGCTTCACGTAGAAGTTCAGGTGGTTGCCGTTTGGTTCGATAAGCAGTTGATATCCAAATGAAAATCCGGCTATCGCGTTTGGCCGGCTAGGGTCCAATGGCCGGGGTCGGGCAAGGTGCGACTACGCCTTGAACCGGTAACCCATGTACGGCACGGTCTGCACGTAGTCCCGAAAGAAGCCCAGATTCTCGCGCCATGTGGCTTTGTGCTCTTTCGCCCTACTTCGTCGCGGACACAATGCGCGCGAGCTCAGCGCGCGTGGCCACGTCCCAGAGGCGGATCGTGCTGTCTTCGCTACCGCTCGCCGTAGGAAATGTGGTGAGAGATTCAGGATCGCCACCACAGTGTGCCTCGCGGCAAGAGAACACTGCGTTGCCTCCAGCCACAGCGGTTTGTCACGACAGCGGATTTTGATTCCAATGAAGCCAGCTGAAATCCTATTCCGTCACCAGTTCTACGCCAAATGCATCAAGGATCGGCTTGATCGGGATCACGATGGAAACGTTCTCGGACCCTGCGTAGAGCATGCCGACCAATTCGTTGCGGGCGTTCACAACAGGGGCCCCGGAATCTCCGCCCTCGCTGAAACTCCCTCCTGCCGTCCCCTGGCAAGTTATCAGTCCCGAGAATGTGACGGATCCTTCCCCTGTCCAAATCGACGTAACCGAATCAACTGCCACGACTCGACCCTTTGCGACACCAGACGTTCGTCCCACTAAAGTGACCTCGTCGTCGGGACTGACATCGGCCACGCCCGTGAATGCCCCTACTGCGAAGCAGTTCGGATTGACCAATGTACGGTTAGCAATCGTGGCAATGGCACCGGCGACCCGATTCTCGACGTTAATCTTCGGCGTCAACGCTTTTACCAGGTGCGCGACCACATCCGCCGGAGCCGACCCGCCGTCCAGTGGACTCGGCTGCACAACTGCTGTGCCAGGCTGTCCTGAAAAAACGTGCTCTGTGCTCAAGAAGTAAAGCTTGTTGGATGCTGATTTGTCTCTCACAACGCAACAGATCGTGCCCGCGGATGCCTCCCCGCTGGCTGCGCTGACCCCCGGCTGCACTGGACGGTATTTTTCCCTCGGCACGCCTGCTCCTTCGACGCGCTCGGCGGCCGCTACTTGCACGGGAGGCGGGGGGAGCAAATTCTCCAGTTCTTCGGCTCTTTTGTCATCGGGATTTGCCTTTCGATACGCCACCAAGTGGCCGCGGGCGCGGGGAAAATCACTCTTCGCAACCGCTGTGATCGCTCCAAGCATATAAATGGGACTGAAACGGTCGCCGGCACTTCGCTCGATGAGCCCAGCGGCCAACCGGTCGGCTTCGTCCAGGTCCGTTCGGGCCTTGTCCGTAGCCTCCTTGGGCCGCATTTCGGTGACAGCCGTCCGGTAGGCGGAATACTGTCGAAGACTTCGTGCGAAGATCTCGAATTCGGCCCGGGATAATCTCTTCTTAAACTCCTCATCCCGATCCAGAATAAGTAAGTAAAGGACATTGCATGCCGTGGCAAAGGAGGCATCGTCCAGGCTCGCGTGCCCGTCAGCAGCGAATCGCATGTCATGTGCCCGATTTCTACCGACCCTGCGCCATTCAACGAGCGTATTGAATGATTGATTTCCCTCGACCACACTCCCAACAAATTCGTCCGGAGGATCGGTCCACTGGTAGAGGCTACGTGCAAGCGATGCAAAGTCTACGCCTTGGACCGTTAGCTCGATTCCCGCCAGAGGCAGCTTCTGGACTTCCGGGATCGTCAGACTGGTCCCGATGGCCGGGGTCATGGACGGAGGTTCGAGAGTCGTGACTTGCCCTGGTGCTCGCTGCGTCGACTTCGGAATAGGTCCGGATTCGGCCGCTGGAGCCCCTCGGTCCCCGTTCAACAGATTTTGGAGGCCGCGCAACTCCTGGTAGACGCGCTGGCTGAATGCCTTGCCTTGTCCCTCGTTTTCAGCGCCATCCTTCTGATAGGCAAACGGTGCAAGAGTAATTCGTTGAACGAACCAGAGGCGGTACAACTCGCGAGCCGCGAACGCGATGATGAAAAGGAAAAGGACAGAGAGCGCTGTCTTCAGGAGGTAGTAGGTGACCACTTGCATCTGAAGCCCTCCTGGACCAGAAGAGAACGAGCGATGCTGACGGTCAGTAATCGCGATTGCGCTTCCATCCGAACAGACGCAACTATACCGAAGCAAGTCAGTACAATACAAACGGAATGGGTGGCCGCTCACTCACGCCTTAAACCGGTAACCCATGTAAGGCACAGTCTGCACGTAGTCCCGAAAGAAGCCAAGTTGCTCGCGCAACGAGGCGATGTGCTGGTCCAGTGTGTCTTCGGAAACCGGGACCCGCTCCGTCGTCACGGCGGCCGCAATGCTCTGAGCCGAGAACGGAAGATAGGGCTGGCTGGCCAGCAGCATAAGAATTCGGAACTCCACCTCGCCGAGCCGGAACGGCTCAAGGCCCAGGGCGACCCGGTAGAACGGCGGCGGCGGCTGTTGCTCGTCGACTTGTCCCTTGCGCCGCGCCGCCTCGCGGACAAATTCGGCGAAGTCGGCGAAGTACAGAGTGACCGTGTCGGCGTGGCTTCCTCCCTCGCTCATGCCTTCACGATACCTGCAACACGATTCACCCGCGACAACCTTGTCGATTCGGTGGCAGCTGAGCCAGTGGCTTTCGCGCGCGTGAGAGTATTCACCGCGCGCCCACCAATCGGGGCCGTTAAGCGAATTCTTTGCCTCGCCCTTCGCCCGCACTTCCGTGTCCTGTTAGCGGAGGTCTATAATTGCGGGATCAGGGGCCACCGCGACGGACGAGGCGTCGTTCGTCCGTTTCGACCGTGAGCGCATTGCAGGAGGGACGAGCCATGCGACGGATATTCCTTTCCACGATGTTCGTTGGCTGCGGGCTGGCCGCCGCCAGCGCAGCTGATTTTCAGACACCGGTCCGTCTGCAAGCTGACGGTGTGCCGGTCCGCGTCGAAAGTCCCGGCTGGGCCGCGCCTTGCTGGGCCGACATTGATTCGGACGGCAAAAAGGACCTGCTTGTTGGCCAGTTCAATCAAGGAAAGATTCGTTTCTATAAAAACCTCGGCGGCGGAAAGCTCGCGGCAGGCGCGTGGCTGAAGGCGGACGGAATAGACGCCGAGATCCCGGGTGTGTGGTGATGCACCAGCTCCACTCCACAGTTTGTGGATCTCAATGGTGACGGCAACGTCGACATCCTCTCCGGCTCCTACTCTCGAGAGGGATCGGAGATGGCGGGCCTGTTTCAAGTCCTCTGGGGACGCCCCGACGGCACGTTCAAGAGTGCCGAGACGCTCAACGGCACCGATGGCAAGCCGCTGATCATTCCGGTTCAAGGTAAACCGGGCGAGGGAGAAGACTGGATCAAGAACATCTGCACGCGACCGTTCGCAGTCGATTGGGACGGCGACGGGCATTTCGATCTGGTCGTGGGCAACTTTCCCGGCACTTTTTATTTCTTCAAGGGCGAAGGCAAAGGCAAGTTCGCCCCCTTGCCCGAAGAGATGAAGACCGGCGACGGTGCGCCGCTTGCGATCGAGGGGCATCACAGCGATCCGTTTGTGATCGACTGGGATGGCGATGGCGACTTGGACCTCCTGAGCGGCTCCAGCCAAGGCGGCGTGCAATGGTCCGAAAACCGCGCCAGCAAAGGCCAACCTCCCCAGTTAACCGCGTTCCGCTCGCTCATCGCGGGCGGACCCGCGGTCGCCTACGGCCAGATCGTCCGAGAAGCGGATCTCAAGGGACCGGTCAGCGACACGCGAATCTGGGTCGATGACGTTAATGGGGACGGCAAGCTCGACCTGTTGTTGGGCGATCTGGCAACCTTGATTTCGCCGGCCGACAAAGTTAGTGCCGAGGAATTCAAGCAGAAGTTTGCCGATTGGCAGAAAGCGGTAACAGAAGTCTCCAAGAACCTCGGTACGTCTGGCGACGAAAAGCAGCAGAACGAAGCGCGAGAGCGATTCCAGAAGCTCTACGCGGAGCGTAGCAAGTTCATGAACGAGGACCGGACCGGCTTTGTGTGGCTCTACCTGCAGAAGTGACCGTCGGGGCGGGGGTTATACCCACCCTTCGGCCCGGCTACGAATTACGCCGCCCGCCAATCCTCCTTCGTGATCGCGATCTCAATTGCGCAAAAACTGCGGCAGGTAGGCCACATCCAATTCAACCTACTGCGTCCCGGGATCTATAGACGCGAGTTCGGCGCGCGTGGCCACGTCCCAGAGGCGGACGGTGCCGTCGTCGCTGCCGCTCGCCATCAGCTTGCCGTTGGGTGTGAAAACGGCGTTCCAGACTTTGCCCTCGCGTCCGATAAAATCGGCTTGCGGCGACGCGAGGATCGCCTGTCGCGCGCGGCGGGCGCGAATCTTCACTTCGGCCTGGGGCGACTCCGCCGCGGCGCGCTTCAGTTCCGCTTCGGCGATAAGGCCCAACTTTATCAACTCCGCGCTGGCCAACTCGCGGGCGTCGTATTGATCGTCCTCGAACCGGGACAGCAGCGTGCGAACCTTCGCGAGCTGATCCGGCGTTGGCTCATCGAAGGGCAACTCGACGAGCAGTACATCCTTGCCGCCGGCACAAATTGCCAGCAGCCGCGAGTCGGCAGCATACGCTAGCGCATCTACTCCACCGAGCCTATCGAGGCGGGCGCGCGGTTCGCCGCTGACCGCGTTCCAAATGCGCGTGGTGCCATCCCAACCGCCGGTCACGATCCAGCGGCCGTCGGGCGAAAACAGGGCGGATCGTGTAAATGAGCGGCTGTGCTGCAAGATATGCCTGGGCTCCCCAGTCCGGAGATCCCACAGATAGACTCCCGCGCTGCCGCACGGCGTGAGCAGCAGCGAGCCGTCGGGCGAAAACGCGAAGCTCCCGTAGGTGCGATCTTTCGCGCCGCTGAGCACCTGGCTGTCGGCCCGGCTCTTCACGTCCCACAGCGGGATCGACTTATCCATGCAACCGGTGGCCAGCGTCTGGCCATCGGGGGAGAAAGCAAGAGGTCCGCGCCGATCTTCGGCCAGTGTGGCTACGATCTGGCCGCTAGCGACCTCGAGCACTTGCGGCGCGCGGTCGTAGTTCGCACACGCAGCGAGCTGGCCGTCGGGCGAGAATGCGACAGTCGAAACGCCCCGGTCGTGCTGCAATTTCAGCACGCCCTTGCGTTTGTCCACGTTCCAGATCAGCAGGCCGCCGGCGATTTCCTTCGTGCCATAGCCAATCGCCAAGAGCTTGCCGTCCATCGAGAACGCGACCGCCCGCGCTGGAACCAGCGGCGGGGCTTCTTGCGCGGGCAAGGCGCGGGCGGCAAGCAGTGCAACGCATGCAGCGGCAATCGCGAGCAATTTCATGGCGTCGCCTTTCTGAGGAAGAGCCACACGAAGCCGTGTGACTGGTAGCCGGGCTGATAATGCTCCTGGATTTCCTGCACACGGGCGATCTCGTCCTTCAGGCGCGCCAGCCGATCGCGCACGGCGGCCATACGCTCTGCGCTTTTGTCGTCCGACAGTGCGGATTGCAATTGCCTAAACTCCCCAAAGGCCGCGGCCCAGCTCCGCCGCAATTCGGGCAGACGGTCATTGGCCAGGCGTTCCTCGTCTTTTTCCGACTCCGTTTGAGTGGGCTTGGCCTGAAAGCTGCCGCAACGATCGCCCAGCAACAAGTCAAGCGCACCGTCACCGTTCCAATCGACTACGCACGGCTTGACCCGCAGGCCCCAGTCGTGCCGAGTCCGCTTATCGTCGTCACCCCAGCCCAGCGGACTCTCGCCGACAAG
>Ga0180085_1000705_pt1 | contig 11563 bp, 9 predicted proteins | sample EasRiv730_16_10D_FD_123013 | JGI IMG/M metagenome (GOLD analysis project Ga0180085, IMG submission 123013) | Soil microbial communities from meander-bound floodplain in the East River, Colorado, USA - East River metaG ERMLT730_16_10D | ecosystem: Environmental > Terrestrial > Soil > Floodplain ... | reverse complement strand
CGCGCACTTCAACAAGATGCCTCCAGTCGGCCCCGGCAGATCGCTGATCGTGATACCGTTTTGCAGCGGCGTTTGCAGCGTGATGCCGGGAATCAAGGGCGGCACTGCTCGCGCCATGTTCGGCACTTCGGCCGCCGAGCCCCAAAAGCAACCAACCCAAATCGGAAAGTCCGGGTCGCCTTGTTCGAACTCGGTCCAGACGCCCGATCCCGGACTGGGCAGCGCATACAACCCGCTTTGAATACCCGCGAACGGCACGCACGGCATGGCCCAAGTCGATGGCGTCAAGCCAAGGACGTCGGGCACCGAAACCAAGAGTCGGCCCTTGTTCAATGGGTCGACATTGGCGATGACGGTGCCGCGATACTTGCCGGCGAGGTGGGTCTGCCCCGCGCCGAGGAACGGCAGCATGGCCAGGGCGGTGCCCGGCGCTTTGCCGCCGTAGGCCCCATCGCCGTTGCAGTTGCAGTTGCCGGCTCGATGAAAGCCCGAAATGCTCCAAGAGCCGTCGCTGTTTTGATGGTTGGCCAGCCACCGCAACCCGCGGGCAACGGCGGCCTCCGTGAGCGTGGTACCCCCTTCCTTTGTGACCACCTCGGCCCGCAACCGCGGATCGCGGACCAGGAAACCGCGCTCGACGCCGTCGGCCCGGCCGACCTGCGCTTTGAGGGCGGCCAGGTCGGGCAGATAAGGAGCGTCGTCCTCGATTCGCAGCTCGCGCGCATCCTGAGCCGCGGCCAGCAGCACCTGGCGCTCCTGCGGGTCCGAGAGATCGGCCTTGTTCGGCAGCGGGAGATCGAACTGGGCCCGGTCCTCGGGCTTCATCTGGAACGTGTCGCCCCCTTCCTCAGGCACGCGGGCGGTCATCGACGAAAGCGTAATGAACGGGCCGTCGTCTCGCTCGTCTTCCCTGGTGATCAGTGCCATCAGTGTCAGCAGGATCAGATGCACCAGCATGCTGATCAGCCAGGCCGGCGTGTCGTTCAGAAGGTGCTTGACCCACGGCTCGCGGCGGATGAGCTGCCGGGCGGCAGCGGCTCGCTGAGCGACGGAGTGCTGGGGACGGGGCGGAGGCGCGGGAGGGCGAGGTGCGGGATGGCGCTCCGCGGGAGGGCGAGGTGCTGCGGGAGGGCGAGGCTCCTGCCGAGCCGGTGGCGGAGGAGGGGGCGAGGGGGCGAGGGGGCGAGAGGGAGACGGATGTTCCAGCCGTTCTTCTCTCTGTCTCTCCGTCTCTCGGTCTCTATGTCTTGGCGGCGCAGGGGTGGGTGGTGCAGATGGTGTTCCCCTAAACCTCGGCGGTGCGGGCGGTGGTGGGGGTGCAGTTCGAGCCGCCACACTCTCTCCCCCTCTCTCGGCCTCGGCCAGCAGCCGCTGGACCTCGCGCTCCTGCTCTTCGGTCAGCTCGATCGACGCCCCGCACCGCCAACAATCGGCGACCATCAGCCAGACGCGGATCGTCATGGGCGCGCGGCAGTCGGGGCAGGCGCAGAGAATCGAACTCCCTTCGAGCCAAACCTCGCCGGCCGAACGCGCCCGGTGCTGCGGCCGGGCGGATGGCCGAGCCGCAGCGGCCTGGTCGAGCTTCCTAGGCGGTGAAACCAGCGCGGACGGTCCGTCGGTTATGTCTGGCAGCGGGTCGTCCCCATTGATATCAAACGTCGGAACCGGTGCTGCCGGGCTCGTGGGCAGCGGCAGGTCTTGCCCCGCAGCGACTTCCAGCGGCAGGAAATCGAACCCGATTTCGCTGGGCCCGAAACTGTGGGCAAGTTCAGAATCTTGGGGAGCCGTTGCCATGCCGCTCGCTGCGCCGGGGGAACCGCTGGGAGCCGAACCCGCGCGCACCCTGCCTCTTTGGGCTGGGTACGACGGGTTCAGGCCCGACTTCATAGTCTAATCCGGGGGCGAAACGAGCGACACTGAGTCGTTTGCGCGGCAGGGCCAATGGCATGTGGTTGTCGCCTGCCCGATCGTTACGCCGACAGACGACCGTAGCCCGCCCGCTCGGCTTTCGTTACCTTAACTTCATCGATTTGCTCGCTTTTCGGAGAGTCTTGTCATGCGCCGCCTGCTTGCTGCTGTTGCTTGTGTCCTGTTGCCAGCGATCGCTCCCGCCGCCGAGCGGCCGCCGAACTTCGTTGTGGTGCTGGCCGACGACATCGGGGCCAAAGAACTGGCCTGCTACGGCAATACGAAGCACCAGACGCCGCAGCTCGATCAGCTCGCCAAGGAGGGGATGCGGTTCGAGACTTGCTGGGCCACGCCGCTATGCACGCCGACGCGAGTGATGATGATGACCGGACAGTACGGCTTTCGTTCGGGTTACTTTCACATGTTCGGCAATCCCTGGTCGCCGCGTCCCGATTCGCCCGAGTTTGCCCACGGCGACAAGTTGACGTTTGCCGACGTGCTCAAGGGCCACGGCTACGCGACGGGCCTCGCCGGCAAGTGGCAGCTCTCCGGCGAGCATCCGACGCTGATCCACGATTGCGGCTTCGACACCTATCGGATGTGGGCCTACGAGAACAATTTACCCGCGGGCGTGAAGCATACAGGGCGCTACGAAGGGGCGGCTGGCGGACGGACGGCCCGTTACTGGCATCCGTGCATTGTCGAGAACGGCAAATACCTGGAAACGAAGCCGACCGACTATGGCCCGGACCTGTTCAATGCGTTCGCGATCGATTTCATCCGCCAGCACAAGGATCAGCCGTTCTGTTTCTATTACACGATGCCGCTGACGCATGGCCCGCACGAAGAGACGCCCGACCCGGCGAAGCCCGGCCAGCGGCGGCCGGCCGGATATCAGAGCAACGTCGAGTATCTCGACTACCTGATGGGCCAGCTTTTGAAGGCAATCGACGACGCAGGCCTGGCCGAAAACACTGTCTTCATCTTCGTCGGCGACAACGGCACGGCGGGAACCGGCAAGGGGACGGTGACCGAGCTGGGCGTGCGCGTGCCGCTCATCGTGCGCTGGCCCGGCGTAGTGAAGCCGGGGGTCGTCAGCCGCGAGCTAGTCAGCGTGGCCGATATTTTTCCGACACTGGCGGAAGTCGCCGCGGCCAAACTGCCGGCAGGCCACGTAATCGATGGCAAGAGTCTCATCGCGACGCTGCGCGGTGAAGGCAAGAAGCATCGCGACTGGGTCTTCAGCTATCTAGGCCCCGGGCGAATCATTCGTGACGAGCGGTGGCTTCTGGAAGTGCCAGGGCAAGGCCAGCCCGAGCGGCTGTTGGACTGCGGCGATTCGCGGACGGCGACTGGGTACAAAGACGTGAGCGATTCGACTTCAGCCGACGCCGTCGCCGCCCGGCAGCGATTCACGGCCCTATTGAAGGACCTGCCCGGCCCCGAGGGACACCTTGGCCTCAAGCAGCCCAACGCCAACGGCGAGGGCAAGGCCAAAAAGAAGGGGAAGGGGAAAAAGAAAGCGGCAGCGGCGGATTGATCTACCGCTTCAGCACCCGCTGGGCATCGCACACCGCGGCAGCGAGCCGCTCCACCTCTGCTGGCGTGTTGTAGAAGTAGAAGCTGGCCCGGCAACTGGCCGACAGGCCGAGCCGGTGATGCAGGGGCATCGCGCAGTGATGGCCGGCCCGGATGGCAATCCCGTGCAGGTCGAGGAACTTCGAGATGTCGTCGGGGTGGACCCCTTCGACGGCAAAGCTGACGATGCCCCCTTTCTTCTCCGGAGCGGGGCCGATGATCCGCAGTCCGGGTACGTCGGCCAAGAGCTCGTGGGCCAGCCGCGTCAGCACCAGCTCGTGCGTGCGAATCTTCTCCATATCGACCGACTGAAGATACTGCACCGCTTTGCCCAGGCCGATCGCCGGGACGATCATAGGCGTCCCCGCCTCGAACTTGTACGGCAGGTCGGCCGGCGTGAAGCCATCCAGCGTGACGGTTCTGATCATGCTCCCGCCGCCCAGAAACGGCGGCATGGCGTCAAGCAGGTTTTCGCGGCCGTACAGCACGCCCACGCCCGACGGTCCCAGCATCTTGTGCCCGCTGAACGCCAGGAAGTCGGCGTCCCAGGCTCGCACGTCTTGCGGCTCGTGTGGGACGGACTGGGCCGCATCGACCAGGACGACCGCGCCGACTGCGTGCGCCCGCCGGATGATCTCGGCGACCGGGTTGATCGTGCCCAGCACGTTCGACACAGCCGCCACGGCGACGACTTTCGTCCGCCGCGAAAGGAGCCGGTCGAGCGCGGCCAGATCGAGCTCAAAGCCGTCGGTAATCGGCACCCAGCGGATCGTCGCTCCGGTTCGGGCGGCGAGCTGCTGCCAGGGGACGATGTTGCTGTGATGCTCCAGCTCAGTAAGCAGGATTTCGTCGCCGGAGCGCACGTTGGCATCGCCCCAGCTCCGGGCCACGAGATTGATCGCCGCGGTCGTGCCCAGGCAGAACACGATTTCGGTCGTGCTGCGGGCGTTAATCAGTCCCCGCACCGCCTCGCGAGCCGCTTCGTAACGTACGGTGCTTTCGGCCGCCAGCGCGTGCCCGCCGCGATGCACGTTGCTGTAGTAATGCTCGTAGGCCTCGACGACCGCATCGATCACTTGCTTGGGGCGCTGGGTCGAAGCGCCGTTGTCGAGGTAGGCGAGCGGGTAGCCCTCGACCAGCGTTGTCGCCAGGATCGGAAAATCGCGGCGAATCGCCTCAACATCCAGCGGCAGGGCCGCGTCGTGCTTGGAGCGTGTCGGCACGGGCTGGGCATTGCCCCGCGGCGGCAACTGCGCGGCGAGTTCCGCCATCGCGCTGCTGGGTCGCGACCTGATTGGCACCAGTGGCAGCGACGTACCGATCGCGTGCTGCTCGCCGATCTCCCGGATCCGCTTGATCATCGAGTAGAGGCCGTTACTGCGCATGGGCGTGATGAACGACCGCAGCTTGAACCGGGCCAGCAGGTCCTCGATCGGATAGGCGAGAATCTCGGCTGGCGTCTTGCCGGAATAGACCGCCAGCAGAATTGCAATCAGGCCGCGGACCATCGGGGCGTCGCTGTCGGCGGTGAAGATCAGCGTCGGCGGGTTGCCCGGCCGCTCGCTGGCCACTAGCCAGACCATGCTCTGGCAGCCGAGCACCCGGTTGGCCTCGGTCCGCAGTCGATCATCCAGCGGCGGCAGGGTCTGGCCGATCTCGACCAGGTAGGTCATCCGATCGGTTGGATCGTCGAGTTCCTCGAACTCGGCATTGATTTCGGCCAGCGTAATCACAAGAGGCTCTCATTCCAACGGTCGAGCAAATGGCGGCATCTACTGGTATTATAGACCCGCGCCGTCCGGCCGTCTGGGACCACTTGTGGGGCACGCTACTAGCCTGCCATGAAAATCGATGCGAAATCCGCTGCTGGCCAGTCTGCTCTTGGCCGTTCCGACGATCGCTGCGGCCGATCCACCGCCGGAGAAGCTCGTGATCGCCACGTGGAACGTCGAGTGGTTCTACGACAACTACCCCGGCGACAACTACTCCGACCTGGCCAAGCAGCAGTCGGCGCCGTCTCGGGCCGATTGGGATTGGAAGCTGGCCGGCGTGGCCGGCGCGATCGAGAAAATAAAGCCGACGATTCTCTGTCTCCAGGAAATCGAGAACCAGCGGGTGCTGTTCTATCTGACGCGCAAGCTCAAGCAGGATTATGGCCTGGACTACTCGATCGCCTATATCGAAGGGGGTGACTACTTCACCGAGCAGGATGTGGCGGTGCTCGCCCTCTCGGGGCTGACGGGCTACTCAGTGAAGCGGCAAACCAGGGAGATGTTCGACTCGCAGGAGTTCTACAACGTCACCAAGCACCTGTTTTGCGAATTCGAGTGGGGGAGCGGTGCCGATGCCCAGCGGCTGATGCTCCTCAACGTGCACCTGCGGGCCCAGCCGGAGCAAGTCGAAACGCGCACAAAGCAGGCCCGGCTGATCCGCCGCTGGATCGACGGCGCGGTCAAAGCGGGCGAAAACGTGGTGGTGATCGGCGACGTGAACACGAACGAAACGTTCGAGACGACGACCAAGGCGGGCGACCTAGGCACGCTTCGCGGCCTGGATACGCCAGCCACCGACGATGACCTGGACGATCTGTATGCGCACTACAAGGGGGAATCGAAAGAGACGCACCTGGTGCACAAGCAGTTCGACCACATCCTGACGACGCCGGCGCTATCGGCCGACGCGCCAGGCAAAAGCGACCTGGTCTTCCAGTCAATCACAATCCGCAAAGACCTCGTCGTCCGTGGTAAGCAGCAGGATGTTGACCACCAGGACCAGTATTGGAAGATCCCCGCCGACGAGCGCGACGTGAGCGACCACTACCCGGTGGTCGTGGAGTTCGAGTTCAAGCGGTGAGTGGGCCGCATGTCGATCGGGCACCAGGAGCCGCTTACCGATTGTGCTCGGCTGCTACCGCTCCCCAGCAACCAAAATGGTGCGTGACGAGCTTGTCGATCAGCCGCTGGACAGCTTGTTCGTAGCGCTCCGGAGCCAACGTCATCGCCTGGCGGGCGTGGAATTGGGCTTTGACCGCCTGCTGCGTCCCTTCATAGAACTGAGCGAGCAGAAAGTGGGTATCGGCCGAAGGATCGAGCCTTAGCACCTCTTGATAGGCCGCCTCCGCCGCGGCGTTGTGACCCAGCTTGCGCTCGGCGAACGCGATGCCCGTTGTCGCTTCGAGCAGGACCGGCTTCCGTTCGGGAGATGGCGGCAGCGACTCGAGCATTGCGGCAGCGCGACGAAAGGCCTCTAAGGAAAAGAGCCACTCGCTGCGGGTCTGGTGGATCGTGCCACGCAGAGTGAGGGCGCGGGGCAACTCTGCAAGCGACGCAGAGTCGTCGAGCAGTTTCAAGGCTTCAGCGGTTCGCCCGAGCATTGCCAGATCGCGGGCCCGAGCGAGGCGAGCTTCATCTGCGTTACCCGGCGGCAGTGGAACGACGACGCGCGACTCGATTTCACGGACGGCTCGGTCGAGCTCGTCTGCGACCTCTCGCAACTGCTGGCCCCGAAACTGACGATTGGGTTCGAGCGCCAGCGATTGCCGCGCCAACGTGCGAGCTTCGCCCAAACGCGACTGTTCGAGCAACTCCGCAAGCTCGCGGTCGTCATGGCTGCGACGGGCTTGGAGATAGACCCAGGGCAAGCCGATGATGATCACCAAACCAACAAGGGCGACCGCAAGGAGATTTTCGTGCCCTCGGTCGCGGGAATGCAAAGGCCCTTGCATTGCTACGACCAGCAGCATCACGCCGGAAGCAGCGCAAAACGCGATTGCGGTTCGCGTCGAATCGACCGTCCACAATCCCGCGGCCGCAAGTCCGCACAAAGCGCCGAGGGCCAAACAAAGGGCCGGCCCGCCGCGGATGCGAGCATATGCGCCGATTACGGCCGCCAGCGGCAGGCTGCACAGGAGTTGCACCAGCGCGACGTCGGTCCACACGAACGGGGCAGGCATGTCCTGCCACGCGAATAGGCCGCTGGCCACCATCGCAACCCCAACCAGCACGGCGCCAATCGCCGCGGCCGAACGAAGAGCCGTAGTAAGGAAACCTGCTTCGGCGGGTTGACGGTCACGCCTTGACATGCGCACTTCCTCCCGTGGGTCCCCCGCGCCAGATCATTCCGTCGTAGGCATAGTGGAGAAATGCAACGATCACATTCAGAAAGAGCCACGGCTGGAGCAGGTGCTGATCGAGCAGCCAGCCGCTCGAACCCAGAATCACCAGAAAAATCGTCAAAGCAATCGCCCAGCGCGGCGCCAGGTAGCCGAGCAAGCCCATCCGATCGCCCAAGGTCCCGTGGCGGCGAGCGCCCGACCAGCCAACCAGTGTCAGATACTCGATGGCGTGAAACAGGGCCGATGCGGTTGCCAGCGACAGGACCAGCCGCGGACGACTAGTGTGGACGGCCCAGAGCATGATGAGAAACATGGCGCACACGCTGATCAGGTAGAGCGAGCGACCCAGCGATCCGCGGTGCGTGCGGGCCAAATCTGCAATTACCAGTCCCAGCGGCACTACGACCACGAACCAGTCGATCGTCATCAGCCGAGTTTCAAGCTCCGGATACGACCAGGTTGCACCGGCGACACGGAGGATCACGTAGAGCAGAAACAGCCGCAGGGACCACTTTTCGACGAGCAGCCCTTGCGTGCGCGCGGGCTCACTCAACCGGCCGTAAATGCGGTAGATGCCGTGGTGCTGGGCGGCGAAGTGCCAGGCATTCCAAATGTAGTCAATCGCCAACAGGCAAGTGAGCGTACCGGTGCCGATGCGGACGCCCAGGCACACCGCAACCACCGCCCCGGCGACAGCCAGGAACGACGCCCGGCGCTCGCCCAGCCGCTCGCGGTCAAGATATACCAGGGCCAGGGTGATCCAGCGGTGTGGCGTGGTGATGAAATAGAGTTGCCAGAATTGCAGGCTGGCTTGGCCGCTGAAGCCCTCGCCAAACTGCACGAGCAGGACCAGCGGCCAGGCGACATTGGCCACCAGCAGCGCATCAAGCCACGGCCCCAGCAGCCAGCCGCGGGCCACGGGCGGTTGGTTCGTCATGGGCGACGGCGCGTCGTGCAGCCGGGTTCCGGCCGTCATTGGCAGCCTAATAACTAAGGCTTCAAGTCGAGGTTGATTTCGTTGGGCTTGGCCTCGACCTTCATGGTCAGGGGGGAATTCGTGGGATTGCTGAAGATTTCTGGAATTCGATCGGCCTCCGGCACGGGGGGAGGCACCGCAGAGCTTCCAGGGGCCGCACCGTCTTCAGTATTTGCCCCTTCCTGGAACACTACCTGGTGGATCACCACGCGAAATTCACCGGGCATAGATCCGTCGCCCGGCTTGTAAGTCGTCAATTCGTAGGTTCCATCCTCCTTGATCTCGCCGCCGGCCGCGGCGCCTGCCTGCTTCCCCGTGGGAATCAGGCTGATTGCGCCGGTCCCAACCATCGGCTTACCATTGAAAGTAATCTTTCCTTTGACGGGATAAACGGCGACGTTATCGGACGATCCGCAACCCGCGGCAAAAACTGCGACGAACAAACCGGCGAGTTTGGCAATTCGGTGCGACATATCTGCATTGGATAGAAGTGTTACGGAAATCGAGCAACGATGACCTGACCTAAAGCATCGAGGCGGGCAAACCAACATCAGCGGACGGCAGCGCTAGTTATTGCTGAGCGCTTCGCCTCCACCCCTGCTGCCATAGGCTTGCCACACGAGCAGATTGATGTTGTTCGAGAAAAACCGCACGGTACCATCACCCAGACAGGCCATGACTCCACCCGGATGATAGCCACGAGCCGCCGCGAAATTGTCGCGATAGGGGCTTCCTCCTTGAACGCATGGCATTTGGACCGGCAGTTGCGGAAAATTGCGACAGCCCCATACCCGGTCGGGAGTCGCAGAGTTGGGGCCGGTTTGAGTGCTGAAGACATTGCCCCCCATCGTCGCGTAGGTCCAGACGCCGCGGCTGTCTTCGAGCGAGGGACCCGTGCTGCTGGGCAACCGGCACTTGAGTTCGCTAAACGCCAGTGTGTTCGAAAGGCCATCGATCACGTCTTGCATCCCAATGCGATGATTGTTTCCAAACAAGCCGCCAATGCTTCCATCCTTTGTGTACCGCTGTCCGTAGCCGCCCTTGCCATAGTTTGCACAGTAGTTTCCGCGCGCCAGGTGTTCCATGTTGGTACCGTTGTCGAGCTGCTCTTCCACGCGCGGATGGGTTGGGCAGTCCATCGCGTCCAGATGCTTGTCGCCGATTTGAGTGGCGGCGTAAAAGCCATTGCCAAACCAATCGACCACCTCAGGGCGTTCATTGGCGATCTTCATGAAGTTGGCGTGCAGCGCTGGCTGCTCAAGATATGGGAGCATCATACAGATCCAGGGACCGCCAATGGCAGGGCTTCCTGGGCCGAATCCACCGGCCCCGTTACGTCCATTGGGGTCGTCGCCAGCATCAACCGCGCCCGCGGCAGGTCGGTGGTTGATTGTCCCTGGCGGAAAGCAGATGTACGAGCTTTCGTAGTTGTGCATCGCCAGGCCCAACTGCTTAAGCCGATTTGAGCACTGCGCTCGGCGAGCCGCTTCGCGGGCGGCTTGAACGGCGGGCAGGAGAAGCGCGACGAGCACGCCAATGATTGCGATGACCACCAACAACTCAACCAGCGTAAAGCCTTGTCGTTCACGGCACACAATTCGTCTCATGAGGGCAGCTCCAATCGATCGAGTCGGCAGGAATGAAGGAAAGAAAGGTGAATTTCAGAGGGAAGATTGGGCGCGAGGCCGGAGGGTAGCTGCGGCCCGAATGGGGTTTTCACAATGCACAGTTATAGCCAGCGTTGCGGCCTTAATCTTCATAATCTGGTTAAAATCCTGTGGATTTTCAGGGAGGACATGTTGATCTTGTTGATTTCCTAAGTGTCGCATTCCCCCTCACCGACGGGGGGTGATGCTATGCGAGTGGGTGGCTCGACCGGAAAGCTACTCCGTCCCTAGCTCGACCCGTACAATCGAGCTTGTTGTTTCGCCGCCTTCGTTGTTACCGGGGATGTTTTGCATGATCACGCGCTGGGGACTGATTGCCGCTTGGGCGGTTGTCGCGATTCTAGTTCAAGTTGGCTCCGCGGCCGCCGACGATTGGCCGCAGTGGAGGGGACCGGGCCGCGATGACCGCTGGAACGAGACCGGCATTCTCGACAAGTTTCCTGAGGGCGGCGCGAAGATCGTGTGGCGCACGCCGATCGCCGGCGGCTACTCGGGCCCCGCGGTCGTTGGCGGCAGAGTCTATGTGACCGACTACGTGCGCACCGCGGGCGATTTGAAAAACGATCCCCTCGCGGCGACGAAACTTGCCGGCCGCGAACGGATCCTCTGCCTCGACGCGGCCAGCGGCCAGCCGCTGTGGAAGCACGAGTACGATTGCCCATACAAAATCGGCTATGCAGCCGGGCCGCGAGCGACGCCGACCGTCTCGGGCGGCAAGGTCTATACGCTCGGGGCCGAGGGGAACCTGTTCTGTTTCGACGCGGCCGGCGGCAAGGTACTGTGGCAGAAGGAGCTGAAGAAGGAATATCAGGCCAACACGCCCACGTGGGGCTTCTGCGGCCACCCGCTCGTCGATGGGAACAAACTAACTTGCCTGGTCGGCGGCGCAGGGAGCGTCGCAGTCGCCTTCGATAAAGACACGGGCCAGGAGCTTTGGAAAGCCCTTTCGGGTCCCGACCCCGGCTATTGCCCGCCCTCGATCATCGAGGCCGGCGGCACACGACAGTTATTGATCTGGACCCCGCAGACGCTCAATAGCCTGAATCCAGAAACGGGTGAGGTGTATTGGACCGAGCCGCTCGTGCCGCAATACGGCATGTCGATCAGCGCCCCACAGAAGGCCGGTGACTACTTATATGCCAGCGGCATCGGCTCGGTCGGTGTGGCTTACAAGCTGAGCAAAGACAAGCCGGGCGTCGAGATTGCCTGGGAAGGCAAGCCCAACACGGCCGTCTATTGCGCGGCCAGCACGCCCCTGATCGACGGCAGCGTGATCTATGGCAACGATTGCCAGGTCGGCAACCTGCGCGGCGTCGATCT
>Ga0180085_1000703_pt1 | contig 11584 bp, 9 predicted proteins | sample EasRiv730_16_10D_FD_123013 | JGI IMG/M metagenome (GOLD analysis project Ga0180085, IMG submission 123013) | Soil microbial communities from meander-bound floodplain in the East River, Colorado, USA - East River metaG ERMLT730_16_10D | ecosystem: Environmental > Terrestrial > Soil > Floodplain ... | reverse complement strand
CGGGTCGCCGCGCGCGCGAACCACGCATTGCTCTACGCATGCATGGTCGGGATGCCGGCGGCGGGCTACCTCGCGACGAACTTCAGCAAGTTCGGCATCAAGTACTTCAACCTCTTCGAGCTCCCGCCCTGGGGCTATGAGGACAAGCAAATCTACGCGCTGTTCAACGGCACGCACAAGGTGCTGGCGGTAGTGCTCATGACGCTGATCGCCATTCACGTGCTCGCCGCGCTCAAGCACGCGGCGATCGACCGCGACGGCGTCGTGCGGCGCATGTGGTTCGCGGGGAGGAATACAGCATGACGATGCTGGCCTCCGGGCACCCGGAGCTCTTCGGGACGGCGCAGCGGAGACTCGCGGCGGCCGTCGTGGCATCGCTCGCCCTGCACACGCTGGTTTGGCACGTGCTTCCGCCGATCCGCACGCAGATCGCGCCTCTCACCCGCACGCTCGAGGTGCTGCTCGTCGCGCAGCCGGAGGAGCCGCCGCGTGCCCTCGAGCCGGCTCCGCCGCCGGCGCGCCCGGAGCCGGCTACGCGCAAACCACGCTCGGTCGGGCTGGCACCGCAGCATCCGGAGGAAGCTTTCGAGGCGCCACGCGAGCCCGCGCCGGTCGCGCTGCCGGAGGCCGCGTCACCGCGCACCGAGCCGGCGCCGGCGATTGTGACGCGCGCGCCCGAGCCAGCGCCCGTCGCCGCCGTCGCCACGCCTTCGCCCGATCTCCTCGCGGGGTACGGCAACAGTGTCTCGCGCCTGCTCGCCCGGCATCGCGAGTACCCGCGCGTCGCGCTCATGCGCGGCTGGGAAGGCACGGTGACGATGCGGCTGAGAGTCGCGTCCGGCGGAAAGCTGATCGAGGCGAAGGTCGAGAGCTCGAGCGGTCACCCGGTGCTCGACACGCAGGCGCTCGAAATGGTGAAGCGGGTCGCGGCGCTCCCGGCCCCCCCTGAGGGCTTGCGCGAACGCGAATTCGCCGTACTCGTCCCGGTCGTGTTCCGGCTGGAGCGCTAAAAGGCGTAAGCCGCGGTCAGGCCGACGAGCCAGGTGCGCGTCGGCGACGGCTCGTAGTAACGCTGGTTCGCCTCATTCACGATCAGCGAGCCGACGTACTCCTTGCCGGCAAGATTATCGACACGGACGAACTCGGCGAAGCGCCAGTTGCCGACGCGTTGCTCAAACCCGCCGCGCCAGTTGAACACCCAGTACGCTGGCGCCGAGGCGGTGTTCGCGTCGTCCGCGTAGACCTTGGCGCTGTAGCGCGCCTCGATCGCGGTCGAGAAGCCGGTGCCCGCGTGCCGCCAGGCGACCTCGCCGTAGAGCGAACTCCCCGGCACGCCGGGGAGCTTCTTTCCCGAGAGGTTCTGCGTCGAGAACGGGTTGGCGTAGTCCTTGAATTCGGCGTCGATCCAGGTGTAGGCCGCGTAGCCAGTGAAGCCGCCGCCGAACACGGTGTCCGCGGCGAGCTCGAGCCCCGTGCGGCGCGTCTTGCTGGCGTTCGTGAAGCTCGCCCGGCCGCCGACGCTGCGCGCCGTGACGATCTCGTCTTGCGTCTCGATCAGGAAGAGCGCCAGGTTCACGCGCGTCGCCGCGCCGACGAACGCCTTCACGCCCGCTTCGTAGTTGTGACTGATCGCGGGCTCGAGCGCGAAGTTGAGGCCTGGCTGCCCGTCGGGGCGGTAGGCGAGCTCGGCGAACGTCGGCGTCTCGAACCCGCGGCCGGCGGCGAGGTAAAGGTTCACCGCCGGCGTCGCTTCGTAGAGCAGCCCGACCACCGGGTTGGTGGCCGAGTAGCGCACCGAGCCGCTGTCGTCCCCATTTTGGGTAAGGGGCACGATGAAGTAGTCCTGCGATTTGAACTTCACCTCCGAGTGCCGCACCCCGCCCGAGAGCCGCCAGCGCTCCGCGAACTTCCATTCTCCCAGCACGTACTGGTCGAAATTGTGGACGCGGTCGTCCTCATCGCGCTTGAGCGCACCCTGCACGCCGTTGTCGTTGATGAAGCCTTTGCGCCGCTCCTTCATCGTGTCGTAATCGAGGCCGGCGGTGACCGCGAACGGCCCGGCCGCGTGCCGCCAGGCGAGACCGCCACCACCGAACTGACGGTCGAGGTCCACGACGCCGCCCGAGGCCGTTGCGGCCTGCTGGAAGCTGAGCGGGATCGCGAGGTACTGCGTAACTTGGCGGTCGCCGCCGTACGCGAACCCCGTCAAAGTGTCGCTCGACGTCAGCCTGCGCTCGTAGGCGAGCCCGCCTTGCCCGTGCCGGACGCTCTTGCGGGTGTTGAACTGCAACGCGCCGGTGCCGGCCTGCCGCCGGTCCGCGTCGAGCTGCGCCTGCGTGAGGCCAAGCGGGTCGAGCGTGTCGGGCTGATCGAGAAAGTTGCCAAGCACGGTGAGCGAGGACTGCCCGTCGAGCGTGAAACGGGCCTTGGCGTTGGCAAAGTCGCGCACCGCCGAGCTGTGGTCGCGATAGCCGTCGGTCGAAAAGCGCGAGGCGTCGAGCGTGTAATTGAGCGCGCCGGCCTGCCCGCCGAACTTCAGGCCGTAGCGCCGCGTGTCGTAACTCCCGAAGCTCGCGGAGCCGCCGAGCGTCGGCCGCGGCGGCCCGTCCTCGGTGAAGAGCTGGATCACGCCCCCCGACGAGTTGCCGTACAGCGCGGAGAACGGGCCGCGCAGCACCTCGATGCGCTTTGCCGAGTCGAGGTTGAAGAGCGCAGTCTGCCCCTGCCCGTCCGGCATGGTGAGCGGGATGCCGTCCTGGATCAGGCGCACGCCGCGCACGCCGAACGTCGCGCGCGAGCCGAAGCCGCGCGCGGAGATCTGCAGGTCCTGCGCGTAGTTCTGGCGGTTGTTGGCGACGATGCCGGGGACGCGCACCAGCGTCTCGGAGATGTTCGTGCGCAGCTGCTGCGACTGGATGTCCACGCCCGGGATCGAGTCGATCGCCGCCGGCACGTCGAAGCTCTTCTGCTCGATGCGCGTCGCGGTCACGACGACCGGATCGGCCTGCACGGTGGGCGTCTGCGCAGCCGCCGGCGGGGCGGCGAGCGCAGCTGCGACCGCGGCGGCAGCGACGGATCGGGTGGGGACGCGTCTCATCATCGGAGTCCTAGTTGCGGGCATTCTGCCCATTTCGCCCGCCCTCGGCGACTCGGTAAGCGACCCCGACCCACACGCCGAACGGCGCGCCCGGCGTGCGGAACTGCTCCGACTGCGCGTTCGCCGCCTGGAATGAATTACCCGGACCGGTGAAGAAGCTCTCGCCGAGCGCGCCGAAGGTCGCATAGCGCTTGTTGAGGAGATTCACCACGCTCGCGAACACCTGCGACCCGCGCGACCTCCCATTGCGCGTCGAGGTTGACGATCGCGTATCCGGGCACCGGCCCGTTCCCGTCCTGGTTGTTCTCGTCGCCGCGGGAATACTGGCTGGAGACCGCAACCAGGCTGACCCCGATCGTCGCGCGCTCGGTCGGCACGTACTGTACGCGCAGCTTGAGCGTCGAGGCCGGAATCCCGGGGATGCGATCCCCCGGGCTCACCTGGATTTCGCCGGTGGCGTCCGCCGAGGAGTTGTCCGGGCTGTACACAGTGAACGGCGACTGGAATGTCGCTGCCACATAGCTGAAGCTCGCCGCGAACGTCCAGCGCGAGAGCGTCGTCTCGGCGGAGAACTCGACGCCTTGCCGACGGCCCACGTTCTAAAGGTACCCCGCGTTGAGCGCCGCGCCGCCGGCCAGGCTGAGGACGAGCAGGAGCGCGGCGCGACGCTGCATGAGCAGCGTTCCGTCAGTACAGCCCGGCGAGATAGTTGGCGAGGTCGTCGATGTCCTGGTCGGACAGCGTCTTCGACACGCTCGCCATGTTGCCCGCGTCGTTGGTCCGTTTCGCCGTCTTGAAGTCCTTGAGCTGCTTCACGACGTATGCGTAGTGCTGGCCGGCGACGCGCGGGATCTCGTTCTGTCCCATGAATCCTCCCAGGTGGCACATGGTGCACAGCACTTCGTCGGCTTTCTTCTTCCCGCGCTCGACCTTGACCGGGTCGGGCTTGAAATTCGCCGCTGTCCGCAGCTTCTGCGCAGCGAAGAACGCGGAGAGGTCGAACATGTCATCGCGCGAGAGGTCCTTCAGGAACGGGTCCATCTGCGGCTCCGCCCGGCGCCCCTCTTTGAAATCCTTGAGCTGGAGGTAGAGGTAGCGCGCGGTCTGGCCCGCGAGGATCGGAAACTGCGGCTGCGTGGAGTTGCCGTTGGGGCCGTGGCAGGCGATGCACGCCTCGGCTTTCTTGCGGCCTTTCTCGACGTCCTGCGCGTGCGCGGCGACCGCGGCCGCCATGACCACCAGCGCCGTCGCGGCGATGATCGCTGCTCGGAGCTTCTCCACCCTCACCTCCAGACAAAAACGAGGCCGCCCGCGGGCGGCCTCGCCATCATGCGTGCTACCGGATCAGTCGGGCAGCGCGAATACGAACACGCTGTTGCCGCGTTTGAAGTCGAGCTGGGTGTTGCCGCCGCAGCCCATCGCGACATACTGCTTCTTGCCGACCATGTACGACACGGGCATCGCGTTCGCGCCGGCGCCGCACTGGAAGCTCCACAGCAGCTTCCCGCTCGCCGCATCGAGCGCCTTGAAGAGCCCGTTACCCTCGCCGAAGAAGAACAGCCCGCCGGCGGTGGCGAGCCCGCCGCCGATCAGCGGCTGCTCGGTGTCGTACTTCCACGCCATCTTGCCGGTGTCGATGTTCACCGCGGCGACGCGGCCCCACTGCTTCTCGCTCGGGATCGCCTTGAACGCGCCGCCGAGCCACAGCTTCGAGCCGCCGGGATACTTCGCCGGCTCGACGTGGTAGGTCATCGGCTGGTGCAGGTTGAGCGCGTAGGCGAGGCGCAGCTTGCTGTTGACCGCCATCGGCGACCACTCGACGCCGCCGTTCGCGCCCGGCAGCATGCGCGCGCCCTCCGTGGTCGGCAGGACCCACATGTTCTCCTGCGGCACCATCGCCTCGGAGAAGCGGATCAGCGAGCAGTCCTTGCGGTCGTGTACGTAAACGTGCCCGGTCTTGCCGCCGTGGATCACGCCCGGGATCATCTTGCCGGCCTTGTCCTTCACGTCGACCAGGATCGGCGGGCTGACCGCGTCGAGGTCCCACACGTCATGCGCGATGTACTGGAAGTGGCACTTGTAGGTGCCCTTGTCCAGGTCGATTGCGACGATCGAGTTGGTGTAGAGGTTGTCCCCGGGGCGCTCCGCGCCGTACAAGTCGGGCGACGGGTTGCCGACCACGAACCACACGGTCCGGGTCTTGAGGTCGACCGACGGGTTCATCCAGACGCCGCCGCCGAGGGTCTGGTAGAAGGAGCTGTCCTTGGCGAACGCCGCCTTCTCGGCCGCGATGTCGCGCTTCATGTCGCGGCCGGTCGCATCCTTCGGATCCCATTTGCCCTCGTGGCCCTTCTCCGGGATCGTGTAGAACGTCCACGCGAGCTTGCCGTCATCGGCGTTGAACGCCTTCACGAAGCCGCGGACGCCGTACTCGCCGCCGTTGGTGCCGATTAGCACCTTGTTGTCGATGACAGTCGGCGACATCGTCTCGCTGTAGCCTTTCTCGGGATCGGCGATCTGCGTCTCCCACAGGAGCTTGCCGGTCTTCGCATCGAGCGCAACGAGCTTGGCGTCCAGCGTGCCCATGAACACCTTGCCGCCGGAGATCGCGACGCCGCGGTTGTTCGGGCCGCAGCAGAAGGTCGTCACCGGCCCCATCTTGTGCTTGTAGTGCCAGAACTCCTTGCCGGTCGCCGCGTCGACCGCGTAGACGTGGTTGTACGAGGTCGTGAGGAACATCACCCCGTCGATGACGATCGGCGCGGTTTCCATCGACTCGACCACCTCGGTCTGGAAGACGTACGCGACGCGCAGGTTCTTGACGTTCTGGTTGCTGATCTGGGTGCCGGGGTAGAAGCGTTGCTGGTCGTAGCTGCCGTTCGTGTGCAGCCAGTTGACGCCCTGCCCGCCGGCTTTGGTCAGCGCCTCTTGCGAAACGTTGACGTTCTTCGGTACTCCGCCGCCGGAGGTGGCGGGCTTCTGCTGGACCTCCTGCGCGCCGGCGCCGAGCGCAAACGCGATGCCGGCCGTGAGGACTGTCCCCCTTACGAAAGCGAACGTGTTGTTCTGCATGTGAGTCTCCTTTGGCGGGCTGGGACGGATCGACCGCGCGCGTCACGGAAGGGGGAAGCGGGAAGGATGCCGCCGGCACGTCGTGCAAGTCGGCGAGGCCGATTCCCCCTACCGTGGTTTGCGTATTATTCTTCGGCCGCATGCATCATAGGCCTCGGCCACGGACAGGGCAACCCGAGTCCTCGCCGGCAGTGCCTGCCCCGGAGACTTACATGCGCCTTACGCAATCCATCGCCGTCGCCGCCGGCCTGCTCCTGCTCGCCGGCGCTGCCGCAGCGCAGAATCGCAATATCAATTTCGACATGCTGCAGGCCGCACGCGCCGGCAGCGAGGCGACCGTGCGCGCGCTGCTCGACCAGGGTGCGAACCCGAACTCGCGCAATCGGTTCGGCGATTCCGCGCTCAACACCGCAGCACGCACCGGCAACCTCGACATGGCGAAGCTGATGCTGGAACGCGGGGCGGACGTCAACCTCACGAACCTCGCCCGGGTGACGCCGCTGATGAGCGCGGCGTTCGGCGGCCACGTCGAGATCCTGAAGCTCCTGCTGGCGGCCAAGGCCGATGTCAGGCCCACGGACCGGGTCGAGAAGACCGCGATGGTGTACGCGGCCGGCCAGGGCTGCACGGCCTGCGTCGAGGCGCTGCTCGGCGTCGGTGTCGACGTGAACCAGCGGTACGCGAACGACGCCACGGCGCTGATGTGGGCGGCGGCGTACGGCCATGCGGACACCGTCAAGTTCCTGCTCGCGCGCGGCGCCGACCCCGCGGTGGCGGACAGCCGCGGCAAGACCGCAGCATCGATCGCGACAGAGGAAAAGCATTCCGCGGTCGCGGCGCTCCTCGGCGGATCCGAGATCCCAGGTCGCAAACGTGCCGAGTGAAGACATGAGGACGCTCTCGACCGATCGCCCGTTCGAGCGGATGCGGCTGCGCAGGACATCCGGCGCGGCCTGGGCCGCCGGGATCGCGCTGATTGCGGCGAGCGCAGGGGCGGCGACGGCCTTTGCCGGCACGGCGCTGGTCGGCAACGAAAATGGCGGCACGATCTCCTTGATCGACACCCAGAGCGACGAGGTCATCGGCGAGATCAAGACGGGAGGAAAGCCGCGCGGGACTGCGATCCATGCCGCGCGCAAGCTCGCGTACGTGTCCGATCAGCCCAGCAACGCGCTGCTCGTGGTCGACCTCGAAAAGCGGGCGGTCGTGAAGAAGGTCGATCTAGGAGAGTCGCCCGAAGGGGTGTACATCTCGCCGGACGGCAAGCTCGTCGCGGCAGCCGTCGAGCTCACGAACAGCGTCGTATTCGTCGACACGACAACCAATGCGCCTGCGTTCCGCGTAAAGATCAAGGGCGAGAATCCCGAGCACGCAGTGTTTTCCCCGGACGGCCGGTTCGTATACGTGAGCGCCGAGGAGGACGACAAGCTGGAGGTGATCGACGTCGCCGCACGCTCGCTGGTGGCCCAGCTCAAGGTGGGCACCCGGCCGCGCGGCATCGCGTTCACGCCCGACGGCGCCAAGGCCTACGTCGCCTGCGAGCGCGCCGACACGGTCTACGTAATCGATGCGCGCGCTCACACGATCCTGCGCACGATCAAGGCCGGCGTGCGATCCAACGGGGTCGCGATGCATCCGAACGGCACGCGGGTGTACGTGAGCAACGGTGGCGACGGCACCGTGATGGCGATCGACACGGCCGCCGACCAGGTCGTTGCGACGATCCCGGTCGGTCGCCGGCCCTGGAACATGGCGATCACCCGCGACGGCACGAAGCTCTACGTCGCGAACGGCCGCTCGAACAGCGTCTCGGTGATCGACACGCAGAAGAACGAGCGCATCAAGGACATCGCGGTGGGCGAGACCCCTTGGGGCGTGCACATCCTCGACTGACGCGACCTCAGGCAACCGCGAAGTTGCGCATCATCATCCCGTCCTCGTGCTCGAGGTTGTGGCAGTGGAACATGTAGCGCTGCGGGCCGTGGAATGCGGGATCGTCCGGCAGCGAGAAATCCACCGCCAGTTGCACCGTCTCGTTCGGCCACACCACCACCGTATCCTTCACCCCCAGGTCGGTCGGCAGGCGCCCGGCGCCCGCGGTGGCGAGCGCGCGCGCGGGGCCGAAGGTCCCCTGCCGCCGCAGCACCCGAAAGCCGAAGCCGTGCAAGTGCATCGGGTGCGGCATCGAGATCGGGCTGTTCCTGATCTCCCACACCTCGCGCGCGCCGCGCGGGATTCGAAACGCGATTTCCGCCGGGTCGTAGGGAGTGCCGTCGATCAGGAAGCCGCGGTGCTCGTCGAAATCGAGGCGGACGCGGCGCACTGCCGCGCCGGGCGGCACGGCTGCCTCGGGGAGCGCGGAAAGGCGATCGGGTAGCGACGGCGCCGGACGGCCCGCACCGGTCACCGCGAGCGAGTAGAGCGGCAGCCGGGCCCCTTCCGGAATGAAGTCGCCGGCCGTGCCGCGCCCGCAAATGTCCGCTTCCGCAAGCGCCGGAAAGCGCTCCCGCGCGGGATGGCGGTGCGCGGCTGCGCGGCCCGGCGCATGCAGTCGCGGATCGAACTCGATGCTGACGGCGTCGATCGCGCGGTGCGTGCCGGTATCGAGCGCCAGATCGACCCGCTCGGCGGGATGGAGGAACACGCGGTCGAGCGGAACCGGCGAGGGGAGCAGCCCGCCGTCGGTTCCGAGCAGCTGGAATGGGACCGCACCCGCGCCGTCGCGGAAGGCGAGCAGCAGGCCGCGTGCATTGCAGGCATTCAGCAACTGCATCCGCACCCAGCCGGGCGAAACCGAAAAGCGTGCGTCGAGCGCGCCGTTCGCCACCGCGCGGTTGCCCAGCCATCCGACGTGGCATTCGTTCACGTCGGGCGCGTACGGCAGGATGGTGCCGCCCGCGACTCGCACGTCGGACACCGCGAGGGCGAGCCGGTTGGACGGCCCCAGCGCCAGCGCTTCGTCGAGCGCGGCGTCGTCTTCGTCCTGGACGATGACCAGGCCGAAGAGCCCCGCATAGACCTGTTCCGCGGTGAATCCGTGCGGGTGCGCATGAAACCAGTAGAGCCCGCTGCGGTTCCGGACCCGGAATGCGAGCGCCTTCGAACCGCCGGGTGGGATCGGATCGAATCCCGCGCCATCCTGCGCCTCGGCGAGTGTGAGACCGTGAAAGTGAACGGTCGTGGGTTGCGGCAGCCGGTTCTCGATCACGGCGTCGAACCGATCTCCCATTCGCGCGACGAGGACGGGCCGCGGGATCCGCTCCGTCCCGGTATCGGCGACGTAGTGGCAGCGGCCAAGGACCGGATCGCCGCGCTCGACCGTGATCCGTCGCACGCCCTCCAGAGGAGCGGTCCGACCGCCGGCGCTCGCCGTCAATCGGTTCCCGGCGGGACGCCCGGGCGAGACACACGCCGCGCCGGCGGCGGCAATCGAGGCGGCGAGGAATCCCCTGCGGTTCACGTCGCGATCAATCGGAATCGGAGATCAGTACGAGCCCGTCGCGGTGCATGTGTCACTCATTCCCCGTTCCCGATCGCGCAATTCTAGTCGATGCCGCGCGGCTAGCTCGCGCTCGGCTCCGGGATGCGGTTCGCCCGGTTCGTGAGGTACAGGCCAAGGACGACCAGCACGGCGCCCACAAGGAGCGCCGGCGTGAACGGCTCGCCGAGCAGCACGATCGACTCGGCGACCGCGACCGGCGGGCAGAGGTTGATGAACTGCGAGGCGCGTGCGGCCCCGATCGCGTGCACGCCCTGCCAGAACCAGATGAACGGCAGCACGGTGGCGAACGGCACGAGGTAGGCGAGCGCCGCCCAGCTCTGCCACGGTACGGTGCGCAGCGATTGGTGCTCGAACGCCGCGGGAATCGCGAGCAGCGCCCCGCCCACGAGCAGCGCGTACGCGGTCAGCACGAGAGGGGGGACGCGTGCGAGCGCAACCCGCCCCATCAGCGTGTAGATGCTCCACAGGAACACGCACGCGACGAGCAGCCACTCGCCCGCGCTGAAGTCGAGCGCGAAGAACGCCGACGGATCGCCGCGGCACAGCACCCAGAGCGCGCCGGCCACGCACAGCGCGATCCCGAGCGCGCGCGCGGCGCCCATCGGCTCGCGCAGCACGAGCCACGCCAGCACCGCCGTCACCGCGGGGTTGGTCGGGACGATCAGGGAGGCGCGGCTCGCCTCGACGCTCGCCATCCCGAAGTTGAAGCACAGGTTGTAGCCGACGACGCCGACCAGCGCGAGCGCGACGACCCAAACCCAGTCGCGCGCCCCCAGCCGCGGCAGGGCGCCGTTACGCGCGACCACGAGCAGCACGAGTACGAGCGCCGCCCACCAGAAGCGGATGAAGGTGGCGGTGAACACGCCCATGCCCTCGAGCAGGATGCGCGTCGCCGGGAAGGCGCCCGCCCAGAGCACCGCCATGAGGACGAGCTTGCCGTAGAGACGCCGCTGCGCGCGGTCCATCGGCGCGCCGGATCTAGTACGACTTCGGCAGGCCGAGCACCTTCTCGGCGATGAAGCACAGGATGAGGTGCGGGCTCACCGGCGCGAGGCGCGGCACCCACGCTTCGCGCATGTAGCGCTCGACGTGATACTCCTTCGCGTAGCCCATGCCGCCGTGGGTGAGAATCGCCTGCTCGCACGCGCCGAAGCACGCCTCCGCGCCGAGGTACTTCGCCGCGTTCGCCTCGGCCCCGCAGGCGCGCCCCGCGTCGTACAGCGACGCGGCCTTCAGCGCCATGAGGTTCGCGGCCTCGAGCTCCATCCAGCAGCGCGCGAGGGGGTGCTGCACCCCCTGGTTCCGCCCGATCGGCCGGTCGAACACGATGCGTTCGCCGGCGTACTTCGCGGCCCGGCGCAGCGCCGCGCGGCCCAGCCCGACCGCCTCGGCGCCGATGAGGATGCGCTCGGGATTCATGCCGTGCAGGATGTACTCGAACCCGCGCCCTTCCTCGCCGATCAGGTCGGCGGCGCTCACGCGCAGGCCGTCGAAGAACACCTGGTTGGAGTCCACGCACTTGCGGCCCATCTTCTCGATCTCGCGCACCTCAACGAAGCGCCGGTCGAGGTCGGTGTAGAAGAGCGACAGCCCGCGCGTCCCCTTCGACTGCTCGATCGGCGTCGTGCGCGCGAGCAGCAGCACCTTCGTCGCGACCTGCGCGGTCGAGATCCAGATCTTCTGGCCGCTCACCACGTAGTGGTCGCCGTCGCGCACCGCGCGCGTCTTGAGCTTGAGCGTATTGAGGCCCGCATCGGGCTCGGTGACCGCGAAGCACGCGCGGTCCCGGCCCGCGATGAGCGGCGGCAGCCAGCGGCGCTTCTGCACCTCGGTGCCGGCCACCACCACCGGATGCAGACCGAAGATGTTCATGTGCACCGCGGAGGCGCCCGAGAAGCCGGCGCCCGACTCGG
>Ga0180085_1000701_pt1 | contig 11592 bp, 8 predicted proteins | sample EasRiv730_16_10D_FD_123013 | JGI IMG/M metagenome (GOLD analysis project Ga0180085, IMG submission 123013) | Soil microbial communities from meander-bound floodplain in the East River, Colorado, USA - East River metaG ERMLT730_16_10D | ecosystem: Environmental > Terrestrial > Soil > Floodplain ... | reverse complement strand
TATCCTGCGGGTGGTCCTACATTCGGCCAATGGTTGAACCCGGCTGCGTTTGCGATTCCGGCCCGTGGCACCTGGGGGAACGCCGGCCGCAGCATCGCCACCGGCCCCGGCTTGGTCCAAGTGGACTGGGCGCTCCAGAAGAACACTCGCATAGCCGAAGGCAAGGCCATCATCTTCCGGATCGAGACGTTCAACCTGCTCAACCGCACTCATGCGGGAAATCCCGGCACAACCTTAACTTCGCCGGCTAGCTTTGCTCTCATCACCAGCGGGCTGAACCGCACCATTGGTACCGGCACGTCACGGCAGTTGCAGCTCGCCCTCCGGCTGAACTTTTGATTCAGCCGCCTGCTCGAAGGAAGACAGAAGGGGCGCGTCCGGCCGCGGCCCTTTTGTTCATCCCGCCCCTCAACCGAATCTTCGGTACGGGTACCACTCGTCGGATGCAATTCATCTCCAGTGAATACTTGAGCCGAAGGCGGAACGTTGTAGCGCAGACCTGTCACCTTTCGGGTGCAGTCTGCAGCATTTTCGTGGTTTTCGAAGACCAAAAACCGCAGGCCGCCAAAAGCAGTGGTCTACGCCCCTTTCTGTTCCTCGATGTCAGAAATCATGAAACGATTGAATAGATTTGCAATTGCTGGATTGTCCTGGGCAGTGGCTTGTCTGCTTCTGCTTGGGAATACCGTCGTTACAATCCAGCCAAAACTCGCTACAGATCCGGTTTCTAAGGATCCGGATGATCCCGCAATCTGGGTGCATCGCGATGATCCGAATCGAAGCTTGATCCTAGGCACCAACAAGACGCCCGCCCCCGACGGAGCATTGCTCGTTTTCGGACTCGATGGGAGAATCCGGCAAACGATCAGCGGTATCGATCGTCCCAACAATGTCGATGTTGAATACGGACTGAAGCTTCAAGGAAAACCCACGGATATCGCGGTGCTCACGGAACGGCTGCAGAAGCGTCTTCGCGTCTTTGCTATCGCGGCGGACGGAAGCCGATTGGAAGACCTCTCAACCCAAGGGCTGCCGGTTTTCGCTGGCCAAACCGGCGAGCAGGCTGCTCCTATGGGTGTTGCTCTGTATCGGCGGCCGAAGCACGGCGCCATCTTTGCAGTTGTGAGCCGCAAGAACGGCCCCCCAAGTGGCTATCTCTGGCAGTATCGACTCGAGGACGACGGTAGCGGCAAAGTGAAAGCCAGGAAGATCCGTGAGTTCGGACAGTTCAGTGGCAGCGGCGAGATCGAGGCGATCGCGATTGATGACGAACTCGGTTACGTCTACTATGCGGATGAAGGCAACGGCATACACAAGTGGCACGCTGACCCGGATCATCCCGAGGCTGCCCGCGAGTTGGCACACTTCGGCAAAGAAGGGTTTCGCGGCGACCGTGAAGGGATTGGCCTTTACGCGCTAAAGGGCGGCAAGGGCTATATCGTCTGCACCGATCAATTGAACGGCAATAGCGAATACCATGTCTATCGTCGCGAGGGCGAACCTGGCAGACCTCATGATCACTCGGTGCTGATCAAGGTATTCCGCGGAGGCGCAGATTCTACCGATGGCATCGAGATCTCTTCGGCGGCCCTGGGCCGGCAATTCCCAAATGGGTTGATGGTTGCCATGAACAGCAGGGGTCGTAATTTCCTTATTTTCAATTGGGAAGATATTGCCAGAACGGCTGAGCCCAAGCTGCAGTTGCGCCGTTAGCTGTGAAGAAATTTACCGCAAAACTGTAGAGAACGTCCGCCGTTGCGTTTCTTGTGGCGATGGATCTCGTAAGAGGGTGTTCGGAAGGTCGCAATCCAGGAATCGGCTTGGCCTTGTAGTCGCGGCTTCAGGCGGAGGTACGCTATTGTCTCTTGCCTAAAGGCGGGACTACGACCAGATAGGGTTCCTCTCTAAACATCCTCTTGCCGTCCCATGGTGTTCATGCCTCCAACTTCTCCAGGAGTTCCTTGAATCGCCTTCGGCTCACTTCCAACCTGGCTCCATTCTTCAGCAACACTTCTCCATGGCCGCCGGGCATCGGAAAAACTTCCTGGATGGAATCCAGGTTAACGATGGCGGCGCGTGAGACGCGAAAAAACAAGGATGGGTCGAGCCGCGCTTCGAGATCGTTCAGCGTGGGTTCCATCCAGTAGTGCTGATCCGTCGCGCAGAGTTTGGTGAGTCCTTCCTCGGAAGCGAAGTACAGCACCTCGGTTCCAGCGATCACCCGAAAGCGAGCGCCGCGCTTGGCAAGAAAACGGGTGGGCCTAGTGCGGCCTGACTGCGTGAGGGTTTCGAGATCGCTCTCCTGTGTGTCCGGTTGAGTTTGCCGGGCGCGACTCAATGCATCAGCGAGACGGGCGCGGCTAACGGGTTTGAGAAGATAGTCAATGGCATGCAGCTCGAAGGCATCGACGGCGTACTGATCGAAGGCCGTGCAGAAAACGATGCGTGGCCGCGGCGAAGGCAGCGATGCGGCCACTTCCAATCCGCTGCACGCGGGCATCTGAATGTCCAGAAACACCAGGTCCGGGTGTAGTTCGAGTATTCGCTGGATGGCCTGCTCACCATCCTCGGCCTCGCCAACCACCTCGACATCGTCGATTGCCGACAAAAGCTGGCGGAGGCGATCCCGCGCTGGTTCCTCATCGTCTACAATCAGGGTCCGTATCATGCTTGGCCTACGTCAAATTGCCAATCTGCTGGCTTGAACATCTTCCTTTGGCCTCAGAACCATGAGTGTCAGATCGTCGTGCCACGGAGTCTGGCCGGTGAACTCATGGATAGCCGTCAGAAGGCGATCTACCAGTTCCTGAGCCGACTGATTAGCATTCTGGATCAGGAGTTCTTGGAGACGCGCTTCCCCAAACTCCTCGTCAAGAGCATTCATGGCTTCAGAGACACCGTCGCTAAACAGGAGCAACACATCCCCTACGGCGAGCTTCACACTCTCCTGTTGAAAGCCGGCTTTGGGCAAAAGGCCAAGCACAGGGCCACCTGCTGCAAGGCGCCTGACCATGGCGCTTTCTGGGGAAGTAACAGGCTCAGCAGGGTGGTTGGGCCCGCGGCTGAAAAGAAAGGGCGGAGGGTGGCCAGCGTTCGCGAATGTCAGAACTCTGCTGGTCTCATCATAGGTACCGTAAAACAGACTGATGAAGCGCGCCTCATCCATCGTGCTGCAGAGTGCCTGGTTGAGATCTGCGACGAGATTGCTTGCTTGTGCCAGATGCAATGGTGCGCGACTCTGCAGCCGACCTTGCAAGTTGGCCATCAATAGACCTGCCGAGATTCCCTTGCCAGAAACGTCGCCTATGCTCACAGCCAGAAGGCCTTGGGCAATCGAGAAGCAGTCATAGTAGTCGCCGCCCACAGTGCGGGCTGCAGTGCTGATGGCTGCCAATTCCAGGCCAGCCAGCGCGGGTGCAGACTGAGGCAGCATGCTGGCTTGAACGCGTCCTGCCAGAGTCACTTCGCGAGGAAGCATCGTTGAAGTTTCCAGGGATTCTCTCGTCCGGCTGACGGCCTGAACCAATCGTTCGCGTTTGACGGGTTTCAGCAGATAATCGAGCGCCTGCTGCTCGAAGGCGGAGAGGGCATACTGATCGAAGGCCGTACAGAAAATAATCTTTGGGCGCGGTGGTTTCAGTGCCTTGACAACTTCCAAACCGGTGAGCACGGGCATCTGGATGTCAAGAAACACCAGGTCGGGTCGCAGATCGAGAATTCTCTGAATAGCCTCCTCGCCATCCTGTGCTTCGCCGACGACTTCAAGGCCATCCATGCCACTGAGCATCTGCCGAAGACGCTCTCGTGCGGGTTGTTCGTCATCGACAATCAGAGTTCGGATCATCGAGCCAGCATTCCTTCCGAGGCTGAGGCTTTGGCAAGAGGAATCTCCAGAGAGACAAGCGTCAGCGAGTTTTCGTTGTCTCGCCGTACACTAAACTGTGCTTCCGATCCAAAATACCCTCGCAGCCGTTCTTGAACGCTCTTGAGCCCGAAACCTGTTCCGCGGCGATCCTCGAGCAGTGAGGGCTCGGCCGCGTCTGAGAATCCCTCCCCATTGTCGGCCACCTCAATGACCAACCTGCCTGAATGAACGGCGGCTTTGATCCTAACGACGCCTGTTCCACGCACCCTGGAGACGCCATGCTTGACAGCGTTTTCCACCAGAGTCTGGACCATCATTGACGGAATCCGGATCTCTGCGGTCTCGGGCGCAATGTCCATCTGGACTTGCAGACGCTCCCCGAATCGCGCCCGCTCGACGTCCAGATAGGCATGGACAAATTCCAGTTCGTCGCCCAGGCGCGCCCATTCAGTCTCAGAGCGCTTCAACGTGTACCGAAAGACTTCGGCCAACTGTTCCACGGTTTGCTCTGCTAGTCCGGGGTCCCGGTGAATCAGGCCAGCAATCGAGTTCAGTGCGTTGAAAAGGAAGTGAGGATTGATCTGGGCGCGCAAGGCTTTCAACTCGGACTGGCTGGCATGCAGCATCAATTCCTGCTCGCGCTTCTCCTGCTGCTGCCGTCTTTCCTGAAGTCGAAAGTAATCGACAAACATCCCGAAGCCGCTGGCTAGGTAGGCGATTAGCTTTCGATCCTCGCTCATATAAGGCGCACGATTTGATCTGGGACCCATACGAAGGGTTCCCAGCACTCCCCGCGTTGTCTGGATGCTTGTTTCGTGTTGAACTGGGAATGGAGGACCGGGGTAGGGAAAGGTCAGGCAGATCTGCACCTTAGATTGATAGATGTCCGCAAGATGAGTTTCAGCGAGGCGGACAATTTCCTCCTCGGTGGCAGCGGGGCGGATGCCCTCGAAAAAGAACCTGCCGGCCTCAATCGGTGAAAAGCTGCGGCCGAGCCAGGCTCGGTCGAGCCAATGCTCCAATTGTGAATACAGAAATGGCGCCAGCAGGACCAGGGGCAAGAGCATGGAACCCAGCACCCAGGCGCCTATCCAGGTCGATCCTGAAAAGTGAAGTCGGGCCGCCAGCGGCACGAAGCAAAGAGTGAGAGACATCTGCGCTACCAGGAAGAACAACCCGCGCTTCATGAACACATCGTAGAAGGCGAACCGACCCTGAAAATAGGTTCCGATGAAGAGGAATAGAATCGGACAAGCGCGCGACAGAATACTCAGCGCCGTGAAGTATCGCTTGGCGTCGATCCAGCCTGTCACGGCGACGACTGACTGAAGGAAAACGAGAAGGACGGACGCATACAAGAATTTGCTCCAACGGTGGTAGCTTCGCTCTTCGCCTTCGACTTTCTTGTGGGATTTCGCCAGCACCAGAAGGTTGAAGGCCATAGCGGGAATGAAAAGCGCAAAAAGGAGCAGGCTTACTTGCTGCATTGAAATTGCTTTCAGAAGCCAGCTCGCGATGAACACGCCGACGGCCAACGGCCAGCTTAAGGCATCGGCCCAAAAAATGGCCACCTTCCAGAATCGGTGCTCAGGGAGGTCCTGGGCATGTTCCTCGTAGGCACCGCGCATCAAGAAGGGCGGGAATAACATGGCCCAGCACATCATGAACTGATAGGTCGCTAGCGTCCACGGATGCTCATAGATGTCTAGAAGCGTGACGCCGAGATTCACTGCGAACCAGATGGTCGTCAGGAACATCAGCCCGCTGGCGTGCCAGGGATGGTGTTTCTCGTGCCGATCTCGGAGCTTCAGAACAAAGATGGTTCCGTAGGAATACAGGCCGAAGGAAAAAAGGATGAGTGCGAGAAGAAGAAGGAAAGTCATGGTTTTAGGATGTCAGTTGCATTCTGCTCCCGTTCTTCGATGGACTCCAGCACAAACTCGGCGGAGGCGCATGGGTAGCCGCGATTGACGCGCTTGTGCGTCTATCGTGGGCTGTCTTGTGCCATGCTAAAACGAAAACCGCAGGCCGAAGTCCGATGAGCGCTTCACTTGAAGGTGCCCAAATTCTGTACCGGCGCCACCGGCAAACTGGCTCTGCAACCAATAGAGACTCCAGTTGGGATGGACCTTCCAGGTGATCCCGGGCCGGATGATGGATGATCCGTCGCGCAGTGAAGTGATCACCATTAACTCGGCCTCCAGTTTATTGAGCCGGATGGGCCAGGACGCCCTGACAAAGCTGTAGTCTTGACCCATTCGCAACGGCGCAAATTGTCGATTCTGCTGAACAAGAGGAAACGCATTGCCAGATTCCAGAGCACGTTGACTTTCGCGGACATCATCGCGAAACTGATTCCAATCTTTCGAACTCAGGCCTGTTCCCGAATGGAAGTACTCGGCGATGAGGTTCACGTTGCGCGGGAAGGTGTACTGCGCACCCAGCAACAGCTCGGTGGAGCTGCGTCGCTGCAGCTGCCACGCTCCATCTCTTGCGACGGGCTGCAAATTGTCCTGGAACCGGGCTAGCTCGCCGTGCAACTCGAGCGCATTGCCCAAGACCCGAGCAAAGCTGACGCCTTGGTGGTTTGGCAAACCGCTGCCGCCGCTGAAGGTAAATGACAAGTCCACATCTCCTACCAGTTTGTAGGCCCGAGCGGCCCAACCAGCGCCCGCCAGAAGTCTACCTGACTGTCTCTGCCAGTCGAGCTGCGGCACAGCCAAGAGAGAAACGTTCCAGCCCTTGACGAAGAGTTCTGCCCCGACCATGTCTACGCCGCGAAAGGCGGCTCTGCGATCGTTTGGATCGCTTGGGTTCTTGGCTGGGTTCACCACACCGGTTGGGTTCCAAGCATATCCAGTGCCCCACTTTTCAATCTTCCGGCCTGCCAGCAGGTCGAGCCACGGAGTGACGGAAATGCTGCCATACAACTCGCTGACTTCGGCACGGCTGGAGAAGCTTCGTCGCCACTCGCCTTCACCGCGCAGCTTGAAATGGAACTTCCAGGACTTGTCTCCGGGGATAGCTTCTCCAAACAGCACCAAGTCCGAAGAGTTCGAAGCCGTAGGGATGCCCAGAAAGTTGCCTGGGTTCAATGGTGACTTCGGGTTTGCTGGAGTGAGGTGAGACTCAGAACCGATGGAGCCAAAGAGACGGAATTCTGAAGCGTGTGTCTGGCTGCCGGCTAGCATCGCAAGCAGCATCAACACGAGAATTTCTCTCAAGTGAATTCTCTGAGATGTGTAAGTGCAGTGCTCCATCGGTGTGTCTCAGATGTTCTGTCCCCCTTGGACAAGGGGGACGCCGCGCTTTCCGCGGCAGGGGGTTTTTGAGTTGCTAAAGTTACCCGGTGCTCCCCATTCCGAAGGAAATAAGGCGCATCGGCTTTCCAGGTCTGCGTGGACAGCACACGATCACCATTTCCCCAAATAGTTCTTGTTGAACATTTTCTCCGGGAGATGTTTGGGTTGCAGCTTGGAGTAACGCATCACCGTGCGGCGCCCTGGCCGGATTGCGTCTTGGATCTCGATTGCGGTAATCGCCCTGTTCCCGTTCAGGGTGCCAAACTCCCTGAAGAAGGCGTGCTTCATGAGTTTCCCGGAGACGACGTAGAAGTCGGCCTTGATCGGTTCGTAGCTGTTCTTCGAGACCCAGAGCATGACCTTGCTATACGAGACTGCGGCATCCTTAGCAGTCAATTCCAGACGGTAGCAAGGCAGGTCAGCCACGACTTCCTCGCCTGCCAATTCGGCGTTGTAGTCGATGCTGTAGTTGGTGCGCGCGACGTCGCCGTTCGACGCCTCTCCCATGAGTCGTTGTAACGGCGAGATGCGAATGGGACGACTGGTCCCGGGCAAATAGATCCACATGGCATCGTTGAGCATCAGTAAGTACTGGCCTTTCTGGCTGGCAGGATCGACAAACTCCACCAGACTCTTCTCCGTCCCCTGTCCAAAGACGCGCATCTTCCAGGCTTCGAACTCCTGGTTGCGATAGCTGACCAGATCGACGTCGATCTGAAAGCTCGCCAGTGGATTTCTCAGCGAGTCCACTTTCTTCAGAATTTCAGGTCCATTGAGAGTTGCTGCAGAACTTGAGGCACTGGCCATTGCGAACCAGATGGATGTCACGAGTCGAATTGTTTTCATGTACTTTCTCCGTCTCGGCTGTTCACTTTCTGTCCCCCTTGACAAGGGGGACGCCGCGCTTTCTGCGGCAGGGGGTCTCGAATTCACCGCTGAAGATCCCCAGTGGGCCCTTCTCATCCTCAAGCGGGCGAAACGTTTTCACAGCGATAACCAAGCTTCATATATGCCCCAGCGCATCGACAATCCTCAGCCTTGAAGCCTTGAGTGCCGGAAGAACAGAAGCCAATGTTGCGGTAACCGATGACAGCAACATGACGGTCACGAGAATCGAGGGTTTTAGCATGATCTTGAGGTTGTAGCCGGTCGTGTAGCCGGGAGGCGGAGGGAGTTGAATGTGCGCCTGGTTGATGAGCTCTCCAACGGCGGAACCCACGGCAATTCCAAGAAGGCCCCCCACGACGCCGATCATCAGCCCTTCCAGGAAGAACATTGCCCAGATCTGTCTGCGACGGGTGCCCATCGCCATGAGCGTCCCAATCTCCCGCGTCCTTTCAAAGATGCTCAGGATGATGGTGTTGGCAACACTAACAATGACGATGAGAAAGACGATGATCCCAAGGAATCCAAAGATGCCATTGAAGATGTTACGCACCTGGTGGTAGTAGGTGGCCAAGGCCGCCCAGTCGCGCATCTCCAGGTCCCAGCGATTCTGCACGAACCGTGATTCAAGCATGGTCTTCACTCCGTCGGTGTCATCGGTGTTCTTGAGAAGTACCAGCAGCCTCTCGATCTTCTGGGTTTGGAGCAACTGCTGAGCACCGGCCAAGGGCATCTTGATAGCCCGCTCATCGAACTCCTTCATGCCCGTTGCAAAAGTGCCCCGCACCCGAACGTCGAGGCCATTGAGCGACCCGCTGACGGTCGTCGTCATGAGGGTCAGGTAGTCTCCCGGTTTGACGCCCATTGAGCGTGCCAGGAGCTCTCCCACGATGACGCCGTCAGTTTCTTTGTCTGAAATAGACTCGCCTGCCACCAGGCGCTGGGCCGACATTTTCTGATCCTTGTCCGACTCCACTCCCGTGGCCAGGAATGTCTCCGATTTCTCACCGTTGGTAACCAGACCCATCAAAGAAATTTGTGGGACGGTCATTTCAACGCGCGCATCGCTTTCGATGGCGCGGCGCAATTGGCTGACATTCTCGAGACCAAATTCGAGCGGCTTCTGGGACTCTGAGTCCAGGAACCCCTTTTTGTAGACCTGCAAATGGCCCACGCGATTGCGAATGGTGGATTCCCTGAGCCCGTAGAACGAGATTTCCTTGTAGCCCCCAAACAGGATCAGTGCCGTGGCGCCCACGATGAGCACCAGCATCGTGATGAGGGAACGACGCCGGTTTCTAAAGACGTTGCGGAAGGCAATCCTAGTGAGCATTGGCAAACCTCCGTGATGTTTCGGTCAGGATCACGTCGTTCGCGATCTGACCGTCGTGCAGGTGGATCTGACGGCTGGCGCGATCCCTGATTCTCGGGTCATGAGTCGCAAACAGGAACGTAGTGCCGGTTTCTTGATTGATTTGGCTCATCAGGTCCAGGATCTGGCCTGCCGTCTCAGAGTCGAGATTTGCGGTCGGCTCGTCTGCGAGCACGAGGTTCGGCTGAGTTACCATGGCCCTGGCAATCGCCACGCGCTGGCGCTGTCCGCCTGAGAGCTGATCGGGACGCTGTCGCGCCTGGTTCTCCAAACCCACCTGGTTAAGCCATTGCCGGACCCGTTCTTGTCGCTGCCTGTGACCCAGTCCGGCGAAGAGCAAGGGATACTCAACGTTCTCAAAGGCGCTCAAAACTGGAATCAGGTTGAAGGTCTGAAAGATGAAACCGATCTTGCGGCTTCGGATGTTCGCGAGTGAGGGAAGGCTGAGTGCGGTCACATCGAGGCCCGCCAGCTGGATCGTTCCAGCACTGGGCTTGTCAAGGCATCCGATGAGATTCAGGAGGGTGGTTTTTCCGCTTCCAGAAGTTCCGGACAAAGCCACAAACTCCCCTGGGTCGATTACTAAAGTGACTTCGCGAAGGGCGGTGACGTCTACCTTGCCGAGCGAGTAAGACTTGCGGATGGCTTGCAGCTTGACGAGTGGTGTGTGCATGGGCTGATCTCCTCCACGCCGAGGTTACGAGGGACAGACGAATTCGCTCACTGGATTCCGAGGAGCGGCAGGAATTGGCGATAAGTGGTGTGAATGAGTGAATGAGTGGGGCAATGGCAAAGCTGCCGGGGTTGGGGCGCTTCTCCACAGCCAAACCTAGCTGCTTGAGATGACAAATGACTAATTAATAAGGACGAATGACGAAAGAATGACGAAGGCCTAGTGTCTAGACGGCCCTTCGCCATTCGGATTTCGGGTTTCTTTCGTCATTCGTGCTTGGTCATTCGTCATTCTTCCCAAACGGATGGCCACCATGGCTCGCTGAGTCCGCCACTACATAGATGCGTCGATGCGATCTGTTCGAAGGGTAGTGGGTCAATTTTCCGGTTACGCCGTCATAGGTCAACTTGTGTTGGTTTTGGTAAACGCTAGGCGACCACACAGGACCCATCCGGGAAAAGGCGACTAATTCCTTTTGAAACCCAGAGGTTGCAGCAATCACCCGCCGTAGAACCCAACTGTTCTGCCCCTAAATTCCGTGTACGCTGTGGGCGGTTCGGAGCTGATGACCCTATGGGAAAAGATTGGTGCTCGGTTGGGCGCGCAACGCTTGGATCTGGTCGATCGTATCGACGTGAGGCCGCCATCTTGACAGCCTTGCGCAGCGGAATTATTGTGCGACGGGTTCGGCTCTCTCGGAGTATCATCCTTTCATCAGCTCTCACTTCGCGACACACTGTCCTGCCTGTAAAGCAACCCTTGGTAGGGGAGTAAACTCACTGTCGTGCATGTGGCTTGGCTCGAAGGGCTTCTGGCGGCGGCGTGGCAGCGACACGGTTGGGTGTGCGTCCTACGGAGCGCCGAGGTTACCGGATTAACCCGGCAAGCTCTTGTGATCGGAGTCAATTCGTTCAAATTCAGCACAGCAAATATAGACGATATCGGTTTAGCAACCAGGAGCTCCACCATGTACTCGTTCATTCCAGTCGTCCTCGCCGCACTGCTGTTCTTCACTCCGGGCAGGTCGTTTGCGCAAACAACTGCGCCCCGAACACTCGTCGCCGTATTGGCTCACGCTGATGACGAGGGTCCGGTCGCTCCGGTACTCGCACGCTATGCGCGCGAGGGTGTCCAGGTCTATCTGCTGATCGCGACCGACGGCGGGCAGGGCACCGGCCTTGCCGCCGCGCGCGGGGAGACAGCGCCGCGCGAGCAGGACCTCGTGCGTATGCGCGCTGAGGAGGCGCGCTGCGCCGCGCAGGCCCTCGGCGTGAAGCCTCCCACTCTGCTGAGCTTTCCGGACGGCAAGCTAGGTGACTACGTCGGCGATCGCGCGCTCGTGTACCGATTGACGCAGCGCATCGCCGAGGAACTCGCGCGCCTTCGTCCCGATGCGGTGATCACCTGGGGGCCGGATGGCGGCACGGGTCACCCTGACCACCGGATCGTGAGCAACATCGTGACGCAGCTCCAGCGAGCGGGAGCACCTGGGGTG
>Ga0180085_1000698_pt1 | contig 11633 bp, 6 predicted proteins | sample EasRiv730_16_10D_FD_123013 | JGI IMG/M metagenome (GOLD analysis project Ga0180085, IMG submission 123013) | Soil microbial communities from meander-bound floodplain in the East River, Colorado, USA - East River metaG ERMLT730_16_10D | ecosystem: Environmental > Terrestrial > Soil > Floodplain ... | reverse complement strand
TGCCTATTAATGTGAGCGTAAGTCGGAGAACACTCGTGCACCGCGTCACGTTTGAAAATGGCATCCCGTCATTCCCGCGAAAGCGGGAATCCAGTACTGGTACCGGCATGCCACACGTGGCCCTTCAAAAGAGCTCTGGGTTCCCGCTTTCGCGGGAACGACGTTGGTCGCATTCCGCCCTTGGGAGATGAGCCATGAATCGCAACCGGATTTTTAGATCTACCTTGGTAGCACTTTTGGCGTTGGCGACACTATTGGCTGCCGGCGTCCTGGTTGTGCGCAGCCGCGCCTTTCACCGATATGTGATCGCTAGAATTATCGAGCATGCTCAGCAAGCCACTGGAGGACGTGTTGAGATTGGCGACTTTGCGTTCCGGTTCTGGGGACTGCGCGCGGACCTCCATCGTATCGTATTGCATGGTACGGAAGCTGATCCTCAAGTACCACTATTCCGGGCCGACCGTCTTGGTGTCGGCCTCAACCTCGTATCGGTCTGGAGGCGAAAGATTGATGTGCAGGAAATCGTGATCGATCGCCCGGTGGTCCATCTCTGGATTGACGAGCAAGGGCATACCAATATACCTCAGGCACAACGCCCACCCCCCGAGCCTGTCAATGTCTTTGATCTGGCCATTGGACGCCTTATCCTCAATAACGGCGAAATCTTTTACAACGACCGCCAGACTCCTTTGGCGGCAGAGGTTCACGAGCTTCAGTCGCAAGTTTCGTTTGACCCTTCGAAGACCGGGTACGACGGCACGTTACGCTATCGCCAAGGTCGAGTTGCATTTGGTGACTTCAATCCTTTACAGCACGATTTTCAGGCACAGTTCACCGCCGCGCCTTCTGGTCTCACCCTGAGCTCGATGGTCCTGACGAGTGGTTCCTTGCGGGTGACGGCAGACGCGAGCATGCAGAATTACGCCAGTCCTTCCGTGGAGGGCTCTTACCAGGCCGTTGTCTCCGGCGGCGAACTTGGGAAGCTCCTCAAGAACAAACTACTTCCCGGTGGGCAAATCAATACAAAGGGAATTGTCCGCTACCGAAGTGATCCCCGGAAACCCTTGCTGGACGGCCTGTCTATTGAGGGACAACTCGATAGCCCGGAACTGGCGATCGATTTGCCGGAAGCACGCACTAGCGCTCGGTCCTTCAAGGGGGAATATCGCCTGTATCGCGGAACTCTTGAGGCCCGGAAACTGCAAGCGGATGTCTTAGACGGTCATGTGGCCGCTGATCTGACGATTCTTCATGTGGCCAACAAGCGAGAGGCGCGGCTTGAAGGAACGATGCGTTCCGTTTCGCTGGCGGCCGCGAGCGCCGCCTTGCGTACGCCGAGGGAACGTGTAGGGATCACCGGCCGTTTGGACGGAACGGTCAACGCTTCGTGGCGTGGCAGCATGCAGGCCCTGCAAGTCCGCTCGGATGCCGTGATTACTGCCCAGGCCCCATTGGCGAAAGGGAACTCGGCTAGTTCAAGTGCCATCCCTTTGGACGGGGCCGTGCACCTGGCTTACGATGGCAGCAACGAAGTTGTCTCCTTGCAGCGTACTTACCTCCGCACACCGCAAACGACGGTCATGCTCGAAGGCACTCTCGGCAAACGCTGTAGCCTTGGGATCCAAGCTCGCTCAGCTGATTTGCGCGAAGTGGATCGTCTCGTTCTGATCGTTCGCGGATCTGCTGAAACTCACGATCAGCGTTCATCGAAGCCTGCCGAACCGCTGGGTCTGGGAGGGTCAGCGTCATTTAACGGCCAACTTCAGGGCTCGCTGAAAGAGCCTCGCCTCACCGGAGAACTGGGAGGGGAGAACCTTCGGTATCGAGGCACGACTCTGCGCACGCTTCGAACTCAGCTTGACCTGGGCTCGTCTGCAATTGCTTTGCGCCAGGGACGGCTGCAAACAAGTTCCCAAGGCCGCGTTGAATTCGACATCACAATGAGTCTGACAAACTGGTCGTATGAACGGGAAAACCCTGTCAGTCTGCGGGTTGTTGCCAACAGGCTGCCGGTGGCCGACGTTCAGCAGGCAGCGAACCTGCATTACCCGGTCACCGGGCTTCTGTCAGCGGATGTCTCGGTGCGAGGATCGCAAACGAGCCCTGTCGGCCAGGGATCGGTTCGCCTATTGGAGGCTCGCGCCTGGAATGAACGGGTTCAGGATTTTTCGTTGCAATTTCAGGGTACCGGGAGTGCCATTCACTCCACCTTGAATCTTCGCACTCCCGCAGGATCAGGTAGCGCGAAATCCACCTTTTACCCCAAAGACGAGCGATACGACGCACAAGTGGACTTTCCCGGGATACACCTTGACCGGTTCGAAGCTGTGCGCACCCGCAATTTGCAGGTGGCCGGGACTGTGACGGTGTCTGCCCGGGGGCGAGGGACTCTGAAGGCACCACAACTGGAAGCGATCGTTGAAGCTCCCAAGTTACAGTGGCATCAGAAGGTGCTCGATGGCTTGAAGGCCCGCACCACCATCGCTGCGCAGCAAGCCACATTTACGCTGGATTCGAGTGTCTCGAGTGCTTACATACGGGCGCGGGGAGCGGTGAGTCTGAATCCGGAGTATGACGCCACGATGAACATCGATACACGTGCCGTGGATCTCGGTCCTCTCTTGGCCATGTATTTCCCTCGGCACGGGCAAAACATTCGCGGAGAAACTGAACTGCATGCCTGGCTCAAAGGTCCTTTGAAACGCCCTGAACGACTTGAGGCTCAGCTCGAGATCCCGACACTCAGCCTGAGCTATCAGTCCGTGCAACTTGCGAACGCGGCCCCGATTCGAATTGGCTATCGCGGCGGAACTGTGACGATGGAACGTGCCGAGCTGAAGGGCACAGGGAGCGATCTTCAACTGGCAGCCGTCGTCCCTGTTGCGAGCGAGGGAACCGTGCGAGCAACGGCCACGGGCAATCTGGACCTTCGCATTCTTCAACTGCTGAGTCCGACTCTAGAGAGTTCCGGGCAGGTTAAACTGGATGTCGGTGCACGCGGCACTCGTGCCCGTCCTGACATTCATGGACTAGTACAGGTTGTCGACGGAGCGTTTCAAACTCCGGACGCACCGCTCGGCGCGGAGAAAGTCAATGCCAAGCTGGAACTTCAGAAAGATCGCATCGACATAACAAGCTTCACCGCTCAGACGGGAGGCGGCACCGTCACAGCTCAAGGCTCTGTTGCTTATCAGTCTGCAGTTCGATTCAACGTCGCGCTATCGGGCAAGGAGGTTCGTCTGCGCTACCCGGCGGGAGTACGGGCCATACTGGATAGCAATCTGGCCCTGAACGGTACCCCCGATTCGGCTTTGTTGACGGGGCAAGTCCTGATTGATCGGCTTTCCTTTACCGAAGCATTCGATCTCGCAACCTTTGCCGATCAGTTCACCGGACCTTCCTCGCCACCCGGCGAGGGGATGACCCGAAATATCAAACTGAATGTCGCCCTGAAGTCGACTGAGGAAATGGGGCTATCAAGCAACCAGCTCAGCGTGCAGGGCTCCGCTGACCTGCAGGTGCGGGGAACAGTCGCCGAGCCCGTTATTCTGGGTCGAGCGAATGTTACGGGCGGGGAGCTTTTCTTCAACGATCGACGCTACCAGGTGCAAAGCGGAGTGATCCAGTTCATAAATCCCGTACGCACCGAACCTGTACTGAATCTGTCGGCGACGACGACGGTGGACCAGTTTAATATCAGCTTGAACTTCATAGGTCCGATCGACCGGTTGCGCACCAGCTACACATCGGACCCGCCGCTTCCACCTGTTGATGTCATCAATCTGTTGTTTACGGGTAAGACGACAGAAGCTGCTGCCGCCAATCCGAGCTCGCCGCAATCCGTGGTGGCGGGGCAATTGGCGGGGCAGGTCAGCAGTCGAGTTGGAAAGCTGGTGGGCATCTCTTCGCTGACCATCGACCCGCAGATTGGGGGCAATCAGAGCAATCCTGGCGCACGCATGGCGATCCAGCAACGCGTCACCAAGAATCTGTTTTTTACCTTTGCCACCGATGTGACTTCAACTCAGGGTCAGGTAGTCCAAGTCGAGTATCAAGTGACCCGCAAATACTCGTTAAGCGCAGTACGCAATCAGAACGGTGGTTATTCTCTCCAAGCCAAAATGCGTAAGAGGTTTTAACAACTCCAGGCCCTTGTAGTGTCTGAATGGATGAATCGCATGATGCACGGAAAACCAGCCAGCCTGCTTTCTCTTTTGTTGCTGATCTCAGCAATACCGTTCGCGCAACCCACCCAACGAAGTGACCCCGCTTTTCGGCTTAGCATTCCTGAAGGGCCGTGGTCTCCAGGAGACATCGTCCAAGTCAGTGCCTCGAGCCGACATCCGATCCAGCAGATACAAGCCAGTTTTGCCAATCAAAGGATAAGCTTCTTTCCCGACAGCAGAAGGCAACAATGGAGTGCTCTGGTGGGCATTGACCTGCAGACCAAGCCGGGCCGTCATACCATTCGAGGAACAGTCGGGTATCAAGATCACACGTCAGCAATGTTCGAAGAAAGCCTGGAGATTTTGCCTAAGGAATTTCCAGAGGAGCGGGTGGAAGTGGATGAAGAGTACGTGACACCCAGCGCTGAAAACGTGAAGCGGGCCGAGGCAGAAACCAGACGTCTGGAAGCTTTATGGAAAACCTCCTCGCCCGTAAAGCTCTGGCAGGGAGGTTTCATCCAACCCGCAAAAGGTAAGGTGACGAGTCCGTTTGGTGCCCGGCGTTTACTCAACGATAAACCAAGCAGTCCGCATAGCGGTGTGGATCTAGCTGCCTCCGCGGGATCTCTGGTAAAAGCCGCCAATGCGGGCCAAGTAGTTGTGGCTGATGAGCTGTTTTTCAGTGGCAATACCGTGGTGATCGATCATGGACTGGGACTCTATACGATTTATGCTCACGGCTCAAAGCTGCTAGTCAAGGAGGGGCAAGCCGTAAAAAAAGGACAGGTAATTGGTCGTGTGGGATCGACCGGACGGACTACGGGAGCTCACTTGCACTGGGGTTGCCGCCTGCATGGGGCAAGAGTCGATGCCTTGGCATTACCCCGACTACGCGCAGCGAGGTCGGTATGAGCTAAACTCAATCGCCTTCGGTTCCCCTCGCCCCAACGCGGGAGAGGGGCCAGGGGAGAGGGGGCGAGCACACGGCTGATTGATCCTGCTGTGTGCTGATCCGCCTATTGGACTCCCCCTCACCCCCAACCCCTTCTCCCGCGTTGGGGCGAGGGGAGCCGAACCCATTGTGCTGCCGCAGCGAACATGCATACGCGGACTTGTCAGGATGATTCGCGAGGTTCAGTAAGGGATGGGATGAACACTTAATGAAAGAGAATGGCCAAAACAACCTGTCCACTGAACTCCTCACTCGCCTGAACGAGATCGGTGAAGCTGAGATCGTTGTGGGGATCCCCAGCTACAACAATGCGCGCACCATCGGTCATGTCGTCCGGGCAGTCAATGCCGGCTTGGCAAAATACTTTCCGGAGCGAAAATCGGTCATTGTCAATTCGGATGGTGGCTCGAATGACAACACCCGCGAAGCGGTGCTCAGTGCCGAGTTAGACGCCGACTCGGTCTTGTTTGTGGCGCACCCGGTTCGGCTGGTTTCAAGGATCAGCACGCCGTACCATGGCATTCCAGGCAAGGGAAGCGCCTTCCGCACCATTTTTTCCGTTGCCAAGCACCTGAATGCCAAGGCTTGCGTCGTGGTCGATTCGGATCTGCGCAGCATCACTCCGCAATGGGTGGAGCTGCTCGCAAAGCCAATCCTGGAGCGCGACCTGGACTTTATCGCTCCTTACTACTTGCGCCATAAGTACGACGGGACAATCACCAACAGCATTATCTATCCCATCACGCGCAGTTTGTTTGGCAGGAGGGTACGGCAACCCATCGGCGGTGAATTCGGACTTTCCGGTCGACTGGCTGCCCACTACCTGGAGAAGGAGGTCTGGGGAACGGACGTGGCTCGCTTCGGGATTGATATTTGGATGACCGTTACCGCCATCGCCGAAGGATTCAAAGTGGCACAAGCCTATCTGGGGGCGAAGCTGCACGACGCCAAGGATCCTGGTTCAGATTTAACCAGCATGTTCCGGCAAGTGGTCGGTTCAGTCTTTGGATTGATGGAGACTTATTCTTCCGTGTGGCAGTCGATGAACGGTTCGCAGCCGGTGCCGATGTTTGGCTTTCCTTTTGAAGTGGGGGTTGAGCCGATCTCTGTCAACGTTGACCGGATGGTCAAGACCTACCGCCAGGGCATTTCAGATCTTCGCGAGATCTTCCAAGGTTTTCTCTCACCTCAGACCTTTCACGACTTGACCGCTTGCGCAGAACGGAGCGGCGAGGATTTTCGAGTCCCGGACCTGCTTTGGGTGCACATGATCTATGAGTTTGCTGCGGCGTATCATCACAAGCTGCTGGATCGCGATCATTTGATGCAGTCTCTGGTGCCGCTCTACCTCGGGCGCACGGCATCCTTCGTCCTGGAAGTGAAGGAAAGCAACGCATTCGAGGTCGAGCAGCGCATCGAAGAGTTATGTAGTGTCTTTGAGGCCGAGCGACCCTACCTGGATCACCACTGGAGCGACACGTCCAGAAAGGAGAAAAACTATGCCAGGGCTAATTGAAAAAGCTTTTATCGAGCCTTTCGACCGGCTGGCTCAACAGCTGGCGCTGGTTGTTCCCGCGCTGATCATCGTACTGGTGATTTTGATCGTTGGAGGGGCGGTCGCTTATGTGGCGCGACGGCTCACCTACCGCCTGCTCGTGACAACCCACTTTGATCGCCTGATGATCCAGACGGGCGTGGCGAGCACGATTGATCGGGCGCGTGTTTTTCGTTCACCCAGCGATTTCGGAGCCAGGCTGGTGCAGGGGGTCTTGTGGATGTTTATCATCCTGCTGGCTCTGAGTGCGACGAACGCTCAGATGACTCAGGACCTGGTGGTCCGCTTCGTGAACTATGTACCAGACATCCTTACGGCGACGCTGGTTCTATTGCTCGGTTCGGTGGTGAGCAAATTCCTGGCGCGCAGCGCGCTGCTGGCCGCCGTGAACGCACATTGGTCCGGCGCGCGCCTCATTGCGGGAGGAGTCCGGTTGCTGGTCATGAGCCTGGCTGTGGTCATCGCCCTCGAACAGCTTCGCATCGGGCGTACCGCGCTGCTCGTCAGCTTCGGGATACTGTTCGGAGGAGTCGTCCTGGGAGGAGCCATTGCTTTCGGCTTTGTGGCCAGGGATCTGGCCCGTGATTGGGTGCAGTCGATTCTGAAGTCTCGTGCTTCCGAGGATGAGGAAGTTTTCCGGCATCTGTAAGGAAGGTGGCTTAGTCCTTAGAAGTGGTTGATCTCAGATTTGGCAGGAGAATGTCGATAAGGCAGATCAACGAGATTTCTGCGCCAAGGGCTATGTCACACTGAGCCGGCCGGCAATACACATCCAATTCAAGCTGAAACCCTCGCCAGCTGTGGATTCTGCACCGCTAGGCGAAGTCGCAAGGTCTGTGACTATGTCTCGATGGTGAGGAGTCGCAAGGTGGTCCGAAAGAGTTGTAAAGCCATCAACACTGACCGGGGGGTGAGGGGAATCTGACACTGAAATCAGTTTCGAAACCCAGCACAGCATGGGCTTTAGCCGTGGCGAAACAATCGAGCGCTGCCAGCCCCTGACACCCCTCTCCCGCGTTGGGGCGAGGGGAACCGAGGTTTATCGAGTGTCTCCCGAGTCTGGCTCACTCATACCGCAAAGCCACCAGCGGATCTGTCTTGATCGCTCTCCGGGCGGGAACGGAGCAGGCCGCGAGTGCGACGATGATCAGGACCGTTGGCACGATCGCAAAGGTCAGAGGGTCGGTGGCACTGACTCCGAATAGCAGGCTGGACATCAGGCGGGTTAATCCGAATGACGCCATCAGTCCGATTGCCACGCCTGTCACCGCGAGCCGCATCCCGTCACCCACAACCATCTTCAGCACATGCAGCCGCTGGGCACCGAGTGCCATGCGGATGCCGATTTCCTGCGTTCGTTGGACGACGACCCAGGACAGAACTCCATAAATGCCGAGCGATGCCAGCAGCAATGCCAGCGCGGCAAAGGATCCCAGCAGCGTCATCCCGATGCGGCGTTGAACCATCTCCTCGCCGAGGATCTCCTCCATCGTTCGGATGTTGGAGACAGGCTGATCGCGATCCACCGACCAGACCGCTTGTCGCACTGCGGCAGCAATACGCAGTGGATGGGCCAGGGTCCGAATCGTAAGATCACGCGGGGCAGCCCAGAAGGCATCCGCCATCTGGGAGTACGGGAAATACATTTCTGGTTTGCCCGGGGCTTCCAGGCCCATCTGCTTCACGTCGGCGACGACGCCGACGATGATGAGCCAGGGATTCTGTGAATCTTCTCCACCCAGCCTGAACCGCCTGCCCACTGCGCTCTCACCTTGCCAGTACTGCTGGGCCATGGTCTCGTTAATGATGGCTACCGGTTGTGCTTGGGGGCGGTCCTGTTCGTTGAAGAATCTTCCCAGCCTCAGTGTCATGCCCAGGGTTTCCATGTAACCCGGACTCACCTGCCGGTGATTGGCATCCTGTCCAGGCAATTGCTGCCGGCCTTCAATCGAGAACCCGTTGGTCCCGCCCTTCCATGTCAGCGGGACGGCGGTCGTATAGCCGGCCGCGGCAACTCCGGGCAGCGACCTGACCCGCTCCAGCACTTGCTCGTAGAAGGCCGCCCTCTTGGGCAGTTCAGCGTACTTGCTCCGTGGCAGTGTCGTTCTGACTGTCAGCACGTTGTCGGGGCGGAGGCCGATGTCCATGGAGCGCAGATGCAGGAACGTCTTGATCAAAAGGCCTGAGCCGGTGAGCAGCACCAATGCCAGGCTCACTTCGGCAACCACCAGCGCATTGCGCAGGCGACGATGACCCATGCCTGCACCCGTGCGTCCGCCACCCTGTTTCAAAGCTTCATTCAAATCGACCTTGGCTGCCTGGAGTGCAGGCGCAAGTCCGAAGAGGATGCCGGTGAGCAATGACAGCAACAACGTGAAGCCGAAAACGTTCGCATCGAGCCGCACCTGAGCGTTCAGCTCCAGACCGTCGGGAACCAATTGGCTGAGGAACGAGAAACTCCCCCAGGCAAACAGCAGCCCGCCCAGCCCGCCCGCGATGGAGAGCAGTACGTTCTCGGTCAGAAGTTGCCGGACAATATGCCCGCGTCCCGCCCCCAGGGCGCTGCGGACCGCCATCTCCTTATGCCGCACGGCTCCGCGTGACAACAGCAGGTTAGCAATGTTGGCGCAGGCGATGAGCAGCACAAACCCGACTGCACCCAACAAGACCAGGAGCGCTGGGCGAACTTCTCCGGCTAGCTGCTCGCGCAATGGAATGACGACAGAACCCAGTCCGAAAGCTTCGGTTGGGAAATCGCGGCTGATGCGCTGCGAAATAGCGGCGACATCAGCGTGTGCCTGTGGCAACGTCACACCCGGTTTCATCCGCGCGAGAACCGTCAGGTAATGCCCGCCGCGATTTGCCAGAGCTTCTTTGCTGAAGGCAATGGGTACCCACAGCCCCGTTTCTCTTCCCAGAAACTGAAAGCCAGGCGGCAGGATGCCGACGACTGTGTTCTTTTGACCATCCAGCAGAATGTCGGCGCCCACCAGTCTCGGGTCACCGCCAAACCGCCTTTGCCACAAGCCGTGACTCACCAACGCGACTTTGTTGCCGCCGGGCTGATCTTCCTCGTGGAGAAACGTCCGTCCCCGGTAAGGTACGACACCTAGCAGTCGGAAGAAGTTTGCCGTGACAGCTTGCCCTTGAATTCGTTCCGGCTCTCCATCGCGGGTGAGGTTGAAGCTTCGTGGGGCAATTGCGGCCATATCCTCAAAGACCTGGTTCTGGGCTTTCCAATCCGCATAGTTGGCCGGTGCCGGCGTGTTGCGCGGGAAGCCAATTCTGGAGGCGTCTTCCCAGACCACCACGAGCTGGTCGGGCTCGTGGAACGGCAGCGGCTTGAGCAGCACGGCATCCACGAGGCTGAAGATGGCCGTGTTCGCGCCAATCCCCAGTGCCAGGGACGATACTGCGACAAGCGTGAAGCCCGGTCTCTTGAGCAACAGCCGCAAGCCGAAGCGAAGATCTTGCCAGAACGTTTCCATGCCTTTCTCCCATTGGGACGGACGAATGAGCCCGTTAACTCTGGAGAATAACCCGAACCGATGTACATGAAAACGGAGGATCAATACCGGAGGTTTCAACAAAAGTCGAACCCCTAGCTGACGGAAACGAGACTGGAGGACTCCACTCTTGGGGGCAAATCCAGACGGAGGGCTTGATCAGATGGCACTGACCGCGGCAATCACGACGGTTTCACTCGATTTCTCATCGCTCGGCAGGCAACTTTCTTCAGTGACCGGCTACTAAGGAGAAGGGACCAATCCACTTGGACTCGGCTCCCGGCAAGACCGCCTCACTTCCATGCTCCGAATTCGACAAATCTGCCACAGCCCTTTTGAACTCTCCCGCAGCGGCTACGGGCAGGGCTTTCTGTTCTCTTGGATTTTCTTTTTCTTAGTCACAAGCGCGCCGCAAGGCGAAGAGGATTCAACGCTATCAGTTGATGTGAAGGTGGTGAACGTCCTCGCTACCGTGCGCAACAAGCAGGGACAGATCGTCCGCGACTTGAACCAAGAGGATTTCAAGTTGGAAGAAGACAGTCGTCCACAAACGATTCGCTACTTCGCGCGGGAAACCAACCTGCCGCTGACTTTGGGTTTGCTGGTCGATACCAGCCTGAGCCAACGACGACTTCTTGGCCAGGAGCAGACCGCCAGCTACCAATTCCTTCAACAGGTGCTGCGTGAAGATAAGGACATGGCCTTTGTCCTGCACTTTGACCGCGAAGTGGAGCTGCTGCAGGACATTACTTCCTCTCACAAGCGGTTGGAGACGGCCCTCGGTTCTCTCGAGACACCGGATCCCGGAGAGTGGAGAGGACGCGGTTCGCCTGGTTCCTCACCCCGTTCACCCGGATCGGGACCGAGACCGCGTGGAAGAATGGCGGGCACTTTACTCTATGACGCAGTTTTCCTGGCCTCTGACGAATTGATGAAGAAGCAGACGGGCCGCAAGGCGCTGATTATTCTTCGGATGGCGTTGACACAGGAAGCAAGCTAAGTCTGCAAAGCGCTATTGAAGCAGCCCAACGGGTCGACACGCCGGTGTATGCCATCCTGTTTGCGGATGAGGCCATGTATGCGAATGGCGGAGGCTTCGGAGGAGGACGGCGACCTGGCGGAATGGGCCGGTGGCCGGACGGACGATCGAGATTTCCTCAACAAACTCACCCTGACGGCAAGAAAGTCCTCAAGCAGCTTGCTCAAGAGACTGGCGGAGGATTCCTTGAAGTCTCCAAGAAGCAGTCCATCGAGCAAATCTACACGGAGATCCAGGAAGAGTTGCGCAATCAATATAGCTTGGGCTACACCCCAGACCGAACCAAGGGGAACCCTGGCTATCACAAGATCCATCTGACAACCCAGCAGAAGGGCCTGATTGTTCAAGCGAGGGATGGTTACTACGCGAACTGGTGACGCTCTAGCGACACCCGATTTCTTTACGGGAGGGAGGG
>Ga0180085_1000697_pt1 | contig 11642 bp, 10 predicted proteins | sample EasRiv730_16_10D_FD_123013 | JGI IMG/M metagenome (GOLD analysis project Ga0180085, IMG submission 123013) | Soil microbial communities from meander-bound floodplain in the East River, Colorado, USA - East River metaG ERMLT730_16_10D | ecosystem: Environmental > Terrestrial > Soil > Floodplain ... | reverse complement strand
TCACCTTGTGGCTTGAAGTAGAAGTTGCCAGAACACCCAGAGACTTGCTGCCATCTTGCCGGCTAAGAAAGAATACAGAGTGGTGCGCAGCTGCGATGGAACCCGGGTACACGTGCAATCCAGTCAGGCTGCTGAGTTCCGCTGCCAGACGCTGATCATCAAGCTCGCTGAGTTGAGGTACGAGAGGCTGGCTTCCCAGGTAAGCCGAAAGAGAGTGGTTCATGGGTAAAAAGTCCTCAGAGTCGGAAGGGCACGACAGGGTGGGCTCACCGCACCCGAAATGAAATGCCACTGTGGGTGGCTGAGAATAATGTTCGCCGAAGACCTCACCGCGGACGCCGCCGGCGCCACGATACCGTCTCAGGTTTTCTTCGGCCCTCGGGAGCTCGGTAGAGGCGCTGTGCGGCTTTGAGATTGCAACACCCAGTCCTTGCGGGGCTCCAAGAGTTGAAAGCCAACCATCCGGCGAATTGTCTTGAAGTCTTCCTTCACCCAAACCACGCGCACCAAGGAAACAAAGCCCTTTGGTCCCGTCAGCTTGAGAGTCGCACCAACCCTGACCTCCCACTTCGTTGGGAAACTACCGCCGCTGCTTCCCACATCCGTGGTCTCAACATGATCTTCAAACTGATTGCCAAATTGATCGCGCCCTGAAACCTTGAAGCGTATCTTCAGATGCACTCGCTTGGATTTTCTCGCGACGAAGTTCTTAACCGGCGGCTTCTCTTTTTTCATAAGCTGGATCGTTGGGGCCTCAACCAGTGTGCGTATCTTAGAGTTTCCAAAAAACCAACTCAAGACAAAAGGCAGTCCTGACTCATGATTCGCAAGAGTCGCGCTCAGTCTAACTTACAGAGGGAACAGGCGTGTTGGCGCGATCTTGGTTATAAACAAACAGCGTGAGGATGCCGAACATAGAATATATAGTGAAGATGGAATCTGGGTCTGTGCCGTTTAGCCTCTGTCGTGATAGGCCGGTGGTCTTTCATCACCCAATTCAATATTGATGAAAGTTACAGATTTGCAGGCTTACCTGCTATCGGCGCCGCTGGCGGAGCCGATTCGTACTCGGATCGCGATTGGAGAGTGGATCTGCTACAAACAGGACTGTCTGGTTGTTCGCATTTACACGGACCAGGGCCTTAGCGGCTATGCAGCCGGACCGCCGTCGGCAAATTTGGCTCAGTTAATCAATCGAAATCTGAAATCGGCCGTCGTCAACATCGATCCAGTCAAAATCGAAACGCTCAGGAAAAAGGTCTTTGAGCGCCGCCCTCAATTTCCTGGACTCCCTCAGGCATTCGGTCTCGTTGAGGCTGCATTGATCGATTTGCACGGTAAGATTGAAGGGCGCGCAGCGTCGGAGCTGTTGGGGACTGCGCAAAGACGCAAAATTCCGCTGGTGGCCCGGTCTGTATTGTATCTGGATTCGGACCATTGCGCGCAAGAGGCCGTGGCAATGTCGGAACAGGGATTTGGCACGTATCGGTTCCGGCTTGGACTGGGCTACGTGGGTGATATGGAGACGCTAGGCAGTCTTCGCGACGTGCTGCCGAAGGCCTGCCGAATCGTGGCGGATGCACAAGCCTGGTGGCAGATGGGAAACGCATACTCTGAAGCACAATCTGAGGCTTGGGTGAGCCGGCTGGCGGAGCATGCGCCCCTCTGGCTAGCCGAACCGTTTCATCCCGACGATACTCATGGATACAAGCGGATTGCTGCTACCAAGACAGTTCCCATCGCATCCGGGGAGAATGAATCGAGTTCTGAGAGGCTGCAGGCACTTGGGGAAAGCTCCGTGGATGTTTTGCAAGTCAAGGTCATGCAACTCGGCGGTTTGATTTCCAGCCGGCCCGTCCTGCAATCGCTCGCCGCAGGGGGACAGCAGTTCGTGTTGACAGGAGCAACCACACCTCTTGAGGTGGTCGCGTTGGCGCACCTGGCTAGCGGCTTCAGCGAAGAGAACTGCCTGGGTATTGACTGGCCCTGTTTCTCGAGCCCTGCCAGCTTCTCGTTGCTTGCGGAGGAGCTGCTCAAACAACCACTCCCGATCGAGAGCGGATCTTTGAGAGTTCCAGACGGCCCTGGCTTTGGGGTTGAGGTGAACGAGTCAGTGCTGCACCGGTTTCCATGGAAATCAGGCGCAGCCAGCTGCGTCGTTTGAAGTTGGAGTGGCAATCAGTGGCATCAAAAGTGCCTTTTGGCTCATCGAACCAGACGGACAAATAGTAAACTACTTGTTTCACAAGCGTTCCAAGGAGAAATCACATGGAAAAAATTGCAAAGTGCCTGGCTATTTCTGCATTTGCCAGCCTGCTTCTCGTGCCTCTTGCAATCGCTGCACCGCAGGCGCAGGCCGAGGCTGAGAAAAAACCGGAGTTGGTGCAGGCCGTGAAGGCCATTACGGGCACACGGGAGAGCCTGGCCATCACCTACCCTGAAGGTGTAACCATCGCTGTCAAGTTTCAAGGCACGCAGCGGCTGCCGTTCTCCGCAGGCGAAGCAAAAGTTGAACGGAAGAGGGGAACAACGGAGATTGAGGTCGAACTGGATGAGGTGAAGCCCGCTTCCTTGTTTGGCGGCGACTACAACACCTACGTGCTCTGGACTGTCTCGCCTGAAGGGCACACCATCAATGCGGGCGAGTTCATTGTGAGGGGTAACCGTTCGAAGCTCAATGTCACCACGACGCTGGAAACCTTCGGCATGTTCATCACAGCCGAACCACACTATCTGGTGCCTTACCCAAGCCGTTTTGTGGTGATGGAGAACACTCGCCCGACGCACCGCTTGGGAGGCGTCGTCAGCACCTCGCAGATTAAGTATCGAGAAGCCGAAGGGGTTTATAACTTCGAGAAGGAAACCCTGGCCAGATCTGCTGAAGCCAAGACAGAAATTAGAACGGATATTGCCCAAGCGCGTACAGCGGTGCAGCTCGCGGAGCGGGCGGGCGCGGCCAAGTTTGCCGCCGACGAGTTGAACCGGGCCAAGGAGCAGCTGCTTAAGGCCGAGCAAGGGCAAGCTGTTGGTACCGGTGTGTCAACGCAGACGATTCAGGGCAAGGAAATTGTCCGTTTAGCCTTCGAGGCCCAAAAACTGGCAGAAGAGCGCACATTCCAGGCGGCTCTGGATGCGGAGCGTAAGGCCAACGCGGACGAAGCTGCACGGCTGGAAAAAAACATTCAAGATGCTCAGACCGAGGCAGAGAAAGCCCGTCTGCTGGCGGAGCAGCGCCGGTTGCAATTCGAGATGGAAGAGCGGGCGCGGCGGGCCAGCGAAGAAGCCAAAGCTCAGGCAGAACGTGACGCACTGGCTGCGGTGATGGCAAAGCGGCAGGCGGAGGAGGCAGCGGCCAAATCTGCGGCCGATGCCGAAGGTGCCCGGATCGCCAAGGCGCAGGCGGACGCTGCCGCTTTGGCGGCGCAACAGCAAGCCGACCTTGCCAGGAAGCAGGCTGAAGAAGCATCCAACAAGATGCAGGCTGCCTTAAGCAAGGTGGTTGAAACCCGGCGCACCGCTCGTGGCCTCATCCTCAACCTGCCCGATATTCTCTTTGAGTTCGGAAAGGCAAACCTGAAGCCGGAAACGCGCGAAGTGTTGGCAAAGGTCTCCGGCATATTAATGGTGGCCTCGGGTTACCATCTGAGCATTGAGGGGCATACCGACAGCATTGGTTCGGATGAATTCAATCTGAAATTGTCTGAAGCGCGAGCCCAAAGCGTCCTCGACTATCTCTTCCAATCCGGTGTTTCGCCAGACATCATGGCAAAGAAGGGATTCGGAAAATCGCAACCGCGCTCGTCGAACGACACCGCCAAAGGTCGCCAGGAAAACCGGCGGGTTGAAATCGTCATCGAAGATAAAGAAGGTGACATGAAGTTGTGAGGTAGGAAAACTCCGGGACGCAGATTGCGCAGACGAACGCAGACAAGCAGTACTGCCCGGCGCGGTCTGCGACCTATTCAGTGCCCTTCCCAAAGTTGAATATTGAACTCAGATGTCCGTGGGTCACCGATCTCAAATCTGAAACTGCAAATCTGAAGTTGCGTGGGGGACGTTCCAGATGAAAGCTCTCATGAAATCCGGCATTTCGCTCCCGGTTTCAGCGTTGATTTTTCTGGCCAGCTTTGCCGTTACCTTCGGCCAGTCGGAGGACGGAATTTCCGGCGTCGTCATAGACCAGGACGGAAAGCCAATTGTCGGCGCCTTGGTCGGAGTATTGGACCAACTGGCGACCGGCATGAAGGATGCAAAGACAGACGCAGCGGGAAAGTTTCGTGTAACCGGCCTAGTGAGTGGTTCAACCTACCGGGTCGTGGTTACGAAGTATGGCTATAGTCAAGCGACCTTGGCTGACATGAAGACTTCGTCGCAGGACCTTAAAGTGCAGTTGAAGCGCGACGAGAAAGTGCTCAGCCGCCCAGCGCCAGCGACACCAGCCCCTCCTTCTGAGCCGGAGGCCAAAACTCCGGATGGCGAGGAGGTGCCCTTTACACTATCCGTGGCTGTTGAGGAAATCCTGCTCAACGTCTCCGTCGAGGACGCCGCCGGCCGCCAGGTTACAGATCTGGCTAAGGAAGATTTTCAGGTCCTCCAGGACGGCGTTCCTCAGGAGATCAAGTATTTTGGGCATGAAAACGTCCCCATCAGCGTGGTGTTATTGATCGATACCAGTGGCAGCATGGAAGGATCTCCGCTGGTCGAGGCGAAAGTTGCTGCCCTAGCGTTCTTGAACGAGAGTCGCCCGAACGATGCTGTGAGTCTGGTCACCTTTAACGACAAGGTGGAAGTGGTTCGTCCGTTTACCTCGGAAATGCTCAAGGTGCGCACCGGCGTGCATTCGCTGGCGTCGCGGGGCGGCACGGCGTTGTACGACGCGCTCTCCAAAGCAGTGGACCTGACGCAATCCGCGCCTCATCCGCGGCACGTCATCGTGCTCTTGAGTGACGGCAAAGATGAAGATAGCGTCGCCAAGTTCGCGGCCATCGACAAACGAATACAGGCCAGTGATGTCGTCCTCTTTTCAATCGGCGAATATGCGGAGCTTGATCGCAAGCTGTTCATGAGCGGCAAGAAGCATTACAAGCTGCCGGAACTTGACGTGAACCTCAATCCGGTTTGGGTGTTGCGCTACTTTGCGGATCTTTCCGGGGGACGTGCTTACTTCCCCAGACTGGGCGAACCGCTGGAGCCGTTCTTTTCACGCATCGCCCGTGAACTGCACCAGCAGTACGTTGTCACCTACCAACCTACCGCCACCACCGGCAAGGATCGCTTCCACACCATCGACGTGCGCGCCAAGAGTTTGCGTTATCCTTCGTTGAAGGTGCGCACACGCAAAGGATATCTGGATCGCAACTCTTAGAGGGTGTCTTGAGACTTGGCTGACCGCCTCGGGCTAAAGGCCCTCTGGCCCTGCCGGTTTTCAGGTACTGTCTGGGACAGTTCTCGCGGAAGGACCAAAATGAATCAACCGACTCTCACACGCTGCCTTGCCGGTGCCACAATCGGATTTTGTCTTCTCGCGGGCAGAGCAGTGTCTCAAGATAAGACGCAATTTCCCTGCGCTGAGAAGGACATTCCTCACTATACGGCTTATCGTTTGAAAGAACGGATAAGCGTCGACGGTGTTCTCAACGAAACCAGCTGGCAAGCGGCCCCGCGCTCGTCCCGCTTTGTCGATCTCATTAGTGGTCAGCCGACATTGTACGACACGAGGGCAGCTTTGCTCTGGGACGACAACCGTCTCTATGTCGGATACTGGGTGGAAGAACCCAACGTGGCGGCGACGCTCACTGAGAGGGATTCTCCGATATATAAGAACAATGATGTCGAATTCTTTGTTGCTGGCAAAGACAGCTACTACGAGTTCGAGATTAATGCGTTCAACACCATCTACGAGGTGTTCTTCATTTGGGAACAGGCTTACGATAAGGGTGGCTTTGCGAGCGTTCCAGAGTTTTCCCGCACTAACCCGAAAGTCAGGCCGTTCAACGGAGTCGGTTTCAAAACGCATCCGCGCGGACGGCGCCTGGGATCCTGGGCTTGGGATTTTCCAGGGTTGCAGACTGCAGTCCACGTGAATGGCACTCTGAACCAGAGCCAGGATAAGGACAACGGCTGGTCCGTTGAGTTGGCTTTTCCCTGGCCGGGAATGAAGTGGCTGGCCCAGGCGGATGGCCGGTCGTTGCCGCCGAAGGACGGAGACGTCTGGCGGATGGATTTCTCGCGGTTCAATCAGTACAAGGCTCCGGCGCCAGCGAAGGACTCCGGCGGCTGGGCCTGGAGCCGGCACGGCATCTGGGACTCGCACGTCCCTGAGTGTTTCACATACATTCACTTCTCTACTCAGGACCTCAGCAAGGTCCCGCCTAACCGCAAACCCTAGCGGTCCTCACATCACGAAATTGGATAACAACGGTTCCTCCAGGAGACAAGAACCATGACGACACTCCAGTTCCTCGGTGCGGCTGGATGCGTTACCGGATCGCGGTTTATTCTGGAAGCCGGTACCGCCCGTGTGCTGGTGGATTGTGGATTGTTCCAGGGGACCAAGGAGCTGCGCTTACGCAACTGGGCGCCGTTCCCCGTGCCCCCGTCGAGTTTGAAGCACATTGTGTTGACGCATGCTCACCTGGACCACTCGGGCTATCTGCCGAAACTGGTCAAGGAAGGATTTCGTGGGACGATCTTTGCCACTCCGGCGACGGTCGATCTTTGTGGTGTGTTGCTGGCAGATTCAGGTCACATTCAAGAGTCCGACGCTCGTTTTGCCAACAAGAAAGGATTCTCGAAGCACAAGCCGGCGCTGCCGCTTTACACCGAGGTTGAAGCCGTTGAGACGCTCCAGTTTCTAAAGCCCGTGCCCTACGGACGCACCGAGACAATTCCTCCGGCTTTCTCCTTCTCCTTTCAGCCAGCAGGCCATATTTTTGGTTCAGGCTTCATACGCCTGAAGGTCGACGACGGTCGCCAGACGTTGGCCATTCTCTTTTCAGGCGACCTAGGGCGCTATGGCCAGCCCATAACGCATGACCCTACTCCGGTCGAATCCGCCGACTACCTGCTCGTGGAATCCACGTACGGCGATCGTTTGCATGAATCCACAGATGCGAAGGATGAATTGGCCGGCATCGTTCGTGCCACGTCGGAGCGTGGTGGCGCTCTACTGATCCCTTCATTTGCAGTGGGTCGAACGCAAGAATTGTTGTACATCCTGCGCGAGCTCGAAGACGGGGGCCGTATTCCTACACTGCCGGTGTATGTGGACAGTCCGATGGCGATCGATGCCACGCGCATTCTCATGAAATATCCAGAGGAGCACGATGTCGACATGAGCCGCGAGCAGAAGGCCGGGGCGGATCCGCTCAATTGTCGTGAAGTAAACTTCGTGCGCACCGCTGAGTTGTCGAAGACTCTCAATGGTATGCGATATCCGATGATCGTGATCGCTTCGAGCGGCATGGCGACGGGCGGGCGCATTTTGCATCACCTTGCGCATCGCTTGCCCGATAGTCGCAACACGGTTCTGTTTGTGGGTTATCAAGCAGAAGGCACTCGGGGACGATCATTAGTCGAAGGCGCAAGGCAGTTGAAGATTCACGGACAGATGGTGGATGTGCGCGCAGAAATCAAAATGCTGGGACAGTTCTCTGCGCACGCGGATTACTCTGAAATCCTGCGCTGGCTGGGCAATTTCAAGAAGTCCCCGAGGGGAGTCTTCATTGTGCATGGCGAGCCGGAACCGCGAAGAGCACTGCAAGAAAAAATCGTTCACGAGTTCGGATGGAGTGTGACTCTGCCGGAACATCTCGAGAGATTCGATTTGAAGTAGCAATTCCGATCGTGGCATTCGTGTCGAAAAGGATTGCCAGCTGTTCTAATTTCTTTCTATAATCGCGGCTCATTTTATTGCGGATGAATCTTTCAACAGACAGTTGGGTGAATCGTCATGAAAGTCACAATCGTTACCGTCTATTCAAATGCCACCGTGGTTGATGATGTCGAGGAGTTGATTTTTGAGGTCTCTGAGGCGGAGCCAGAGGTCTACACGGAACTCAGCATTCAGCGTTTCAACGGCGGGCTCAGTGCGGAATGGTTTCATCCGGAATTGGGAGAATCGAATCTTGACTACCGGGAGAAGCTCTACCAGAGGATCCACGCCATCCTTCCCTCACCTCACCTGGCGATCGTCGAGGATGAAGAGAGTCAGGAAATCATGACGATCGGAGACCTGAGTTATTTCAAGCAGGTGATCCAGCAAGCCAAATCGTTAGAGGAACTGGAAGAGGTGCAGGAACGCATCGACCAGACTGAAATTGGAAATCCACTTCTAAAGCAGATTCTCAGCAGATCCTACCAGTCCCGCCTGAACGCGCTAAACGCATTGAACGCGAGCGCCTGAAATTAACCCACGTGAGACGGGATTCGTGTTTCGTGTTACAGTCTCTCCCCCTTGCAGAGCGCATAAGGGGGAGATCAAGAGGGGGTCTTGAGCCACGAACCCAAACCCAGACCTCAGGTGACACCGGAATCAGTACAGTGAACCTTCCGAAGCACTGCCCGCTTCTTGTCTGACCGAAGCCACAAATTAGAACTCTGCTGATGTGCGCTGCGACTTTGCGAGCTGTCTGAGGATGTGAGCCACAAAGATCAGGTAGCCGACACCTGCCAAAATCACGGGATACATTAAGCGTGGGAACGCCGTGAAGATCTCTTGCGAGAAGTAGGCTTGAACAAAACAAAGCGGTGACATCCCAAGCAACGTTCCTGCCATAACCTTCCAGGCGGGAATCCCGCGTCAGGCCCGCCGCATAGGAGACCAGGTCCGACGACGTGAAGGGGTTGATGCGGAGCAATAGGACGACCCAAAGGCCGCGGGCCTCGATGACGGCCAGATACTTCTGCAGTGTTGGGCGTTCGAGATACCGTTCGATTCTTTGTCTGCCGATAGTCCGCGCGATCTGGCAGGCGATACCGGCACCCAGAACATTTCCCGCCAGAGACATCGTGCCGCCGATCAGCCAGCCAAAGATCAGTCCTCCGGGCAGGTAGAGCAGCGCACCGGGGATGGGCGCGACAATCACTTCGACGATAACTACCAGCAGGTACGCTCCCGGCGCCGCCGGACCCCACGCCTTGAAGTAGTCCTGGATGTGCACCAGCCGTGTCGGTGATTCGATCTGAGGATCGAGCAACACATGCATGATGCCGCCGGCCCGATACGACCAGGCGACGCCGCACATGACGACTACTAGCAACAAGGCTAAGAGAGTCCTCTTCATGGTCCGCGCATTCTACCTACGGGCCTTGCGCTAGTCTAGTTTCTGTCGCAAAACTCGGAGAGTCTTGTTATCTGCTTTGGGCCAACCTCCCTAACAATCTCAGCTCCCCTCGCCCCAGCGGGGAGAGGGGCCGGGGGGTGAGGGGGATTACCGCGCTGTGACAACCTGCGCTTGTCGTTCGGCATCGGGCGCGGCTGACGCTCGCTTTTTGGGGTCAATTCGACGCTCGCTGGCCTTCAGCCAGTCGCTTCTTGACCAGATCCTGAAGGCCCGTGTCAATGTCGGTTGGGGTCAACCCGCGGGCGAGGGTCTTAACGCTAGGGTCTTTGCCTGTCGCAGCATTCTCAATCTTCACTGTTCCGTCTGGGGCGAGTTCAAGCAGCACCGCCCTGTGGGCACTCAGATAGTTGCCTCGAACTGCAACTAACCACACTCCTTCTGTTGGCCACTGCTGCTTGATTGCATAGACTCCCTTGGAAGCCGGATGAAGCTGTAGCTTGATTGTTTCACGGTGGCCTTTCACGAATCCTTCTGCAGTTGCGGAGATCAGAGCGTCTTCAGGTTGATGGCAACCGTACGGCCTAACCAACAAGACGGCATCCTTGGCCTGAAGGATGCCTGCACTGGCAGGCTTTTCGAGCGAGAGATAGAAGCCGCCAGCGGTTAGTGTGGTGGCCGTGGCAAGGATGCAGAGTGCGAACACGATGGAACTCCATCTGAGTTGAGTTGTGAAACGCATGGAAGATACCTCCTTGAGTATCGAAATGATAATGTTAGACGGGGGATCGGCCCGATTTCTTCCAGGAAACATGCGTTCTGCACACCCGACTCGATACAGCATCGCTATTCGCAAATTCGACAACCAGGACTCAAAGCCGTGACGCTGGTCGATCGCGCACGATCTCTCTGCGTCTCCGCGCCTCTGCGGTGACTGTTCAACGTTTTGAATGAGGTTCCGATAACGTCGGACTGCAGTTACTGCGGGCTTTGAGGAAAGGGACCCTTCCAGATGCGCCACCATGAGGCATCGTCGAGACCGAGCGCATTCCACCACAGGTCCAGCATGTCGCGGTCGAGCCGCAGGATGCCTTCGCGGGTTACTCCCGTGGGAGCAGGGACCAGGCTAGCCAGGTGGTCGTATACGCTGGAGCGCGCTTCGCCGCCGGTGCGAGCCAGCAAATGCCAGAGGGTAAAGGCGTCCGCCTTGCGAGCATTCGATAAAACGATTGCCAGTTCCGGGCCTCCACCGTTCTCAAAATCAAACCGTCTGAGCGACGCAATCAACTGCGTCGGAGCGTCTTCATAGTGCGGAGTTCCAGGACCGATCGACGGCCGAGTTTCGCATGTGGCATCAGCCGGTACGAACGATTCGCGGCCGTTCAGTTCGAACGCCACCCATCCAAACTGGACGTTCAAACGCCCGGTGCCGTCACGGTTGACCTCGATGGTGTACATGCAACCCAGGTCTGTGGCCACAGCGGACGGAGTGTCCACAACGAAGTAGCGCGGTGGCGCAGAGATGGTGACGTGCAGCGTACCCCGTGCCAGCCGCAGCCGGTGTTCGGTGTCCATGGCCCGCACCATGCGCACGCGTGTGTTTGGGTCGACTTCCACTTCGCCGATGTCACCAACGCTGATCAGAGCTCGCGAAGTGTTATCTGTTTCCAGCCAATCGCCGACGGCGATCCTTCCGGTTTCACCAATGGCGCTCCATCCCACTTTAGGCTTCCCTTCGAGGCGGGCCACCTCCCAGGAAGGTCGATTCAACCGCCAGTAGTACCGACTGGTTCCCACGGCACTCACGACCAGCAACGCTGCCACCGCGAATGCCCAGCGCGGCCAAACCCGGACGGCAGAGCCTGGGGACTTTTCAGGAACCGCACCTGGTGTGTTGTCCAGCACGCTAACAACATCACTCCATAGCGAGTCAGGTGGCCGGCGCAGACTCATCTGACTGGCGAGGTCCACCGTCAGCCGTATGCTGTCGTACTCTCGTCGACACGGTTCACAGACCTCGAGATGCTGGTCCACACGGCTGGATTCGGCTGCGGCCAGCTCGTGATGGCAGTAGGCTGTGAGGTGCCGGACAACATGCCTTTCAAGCATTCTTCATTCTCCTGCAGTCATCGCATGGCGGAGGTGAGCCAGCTTGCGAGCCAGCAGCGTGTGGCCTCGATTGAGCCGCGACGCCACGGTTCCCACGGAGCAGCCCAGCACGCTGGCGATTTCCTGGTAAGAAAGGTCGTCAAAGTATTTCAGCAGAATGGCAATCCGCAGTTTCGGCTTGAGCTGCGCCACGGCGGACTTGACGCCATCAGCCATCTCTCTTTGCAATTCCATGGTTTCCAATGATCTTCG
>Ga0180085_1000696_pt1 | contig 11644 bp, 24 predicted proteins | sample EasRiv730_16_10D_FD_123013 | JGI IMG/M metagenome (GOLD analysis project Ga0180085, IMG submission 123013) | Soil microbial communities from meander-bound floodplain in the East River, Colorado, USA - East River metaG ERMLT730_16_10D | ecosystem: Environmental > Terrestrial > Soil > Floodplain ... | reverse complement strand
TATCAAGATTTCTAGCCATCTCTCGCCCCTAGACGCGGCGCCGCTTCGGCGGCCGGCAACCGTTGTGGGGAATCGGCGTCACGTCGGCGATGCTGCCGATCTTGAGGCCGATCGCGTTCAGCGCGCGCACCGCGGACTCGCGCCCGGGTCCCGGGCCCTTGATGCGCACCTCGATGTTCTTCACGCCGCATTCCTGCGCCGCGCGGCCGCAGCGCTCGGCCGCGACCTGCGCGGCGAACGGCGTGGACTTGCGCGAGCCCTTGAAGCCGGCGTGGCCCGAGGTCGCCCAGGCGAGCGTGTTGCCCTGCCGGTCGGTGATCGTGACGATGGTGTTGTTGAAGGACGCGTGGATGTGCGCGATGCCCTCGGCGACGTTTTTCTTGACCTTCTTGCGCGCGCGCGCCGAAGCGGTCTGCTGCAGTTCCTGGCGCGTCGGGCTGTTTCGGCTCGCCATAAGTTAAGCGGCCTTCCCTACTTGTACGTTGAGTTTGATCGCGGCCTTCCGGGGTCCCTTCCGCGTGCGTGCGTTCGTACGGGTGCGCTGGCCGCGCACCGGCAGCCCCTTGCGATGGCGCGAGCCGCGGTAGCAGCCGAGGTCGATCAGCCGCTTGATCGACATCTGCACCTCGCGGCGCAGGTCGCCTTCGACCGTGAGGCGCTGCACGTTCTCGCGCAGCCGCTCGAGCTCGGCGTCGTTGAGATCCTTGATCTTGCGCGTGCCCTGCACGCCGGCCGCGGCGCAGATCGCCTGCGCGCGGGCGCGGCCGATGCCGTAGATCGCGGTCAGCGCGATCTCGGCGTGCTGGTGGTTCGGGATGTTGATGCCTGCGATGCGTGCCATATGCGGAACCTGAAATTATATCTGGTTTAACAAGGTGTTATCAACCTTGGCGCTGTTTATGGCGCGGATCCGAGCAGATCACCCGCACCACGCCCTTGCGCCGCACGATCTTGCACTTGCGGCAGATTTTCTTCACTGAGGCCATGACTTTCATTTCGCTTCCTTCACTTTGCCCTGAACGTAATGCGGCCCTTGGTAAGGTCATACGGCGTCATCTGTACCGTCACTTTGTCCCCCGGGAGGATGCGGATGTAGTTCATGCGCATCTTCCCGGAGATGAAGGCGTGGATGGTATGGCCGTTCTCGAGCTTCACCCGGAAGGTCGCGTTCGGCAGGTTCTCCAGCACTTCGCCCTGCATCTCGATGACGTCTTCCTTCGCCATCAGCGGACCGGCAGGCCTCCCTTGAAATTCGCCTTGCGCAGCAGGCTTTCGTACTGGTGCGTCATGATGTAGGCCTGCACCTGCGCCATGAAGTCCATCGTCACCACCACGATGATGAGGAGCGAGGTGCCGCCGAAATAGAACGGCACGTTCCAGCGCAGGATCAGGAATTCCGGCAGCAGGCACACCGCGGTCACGTATACCGCGCCGGCGAGCGTCAGCCGGGTGAGGATCTTCTCCAGATAGCGCGCCGTCTGGTCGCCGGGCCGGATGCCGGGTACGAATGCGCCCGACTTCTTCAGGTTGTCGGCGGTTTCCTTGGGGTTGTACTGCAGCGCGGTGTAGAAGAAGCAGAAGAACACGATCAGCGCGCCGTAGGCGAGCACGTAGATCGGCTGCCCGGGGGTCAGGGTGCCGGCGATGTCGCGCAGCCAGAGCAGGCCCTCGGCCGAGCCGAACCACCCGAGCAGCGTGGCAGGAAACAGGATCAGCGAGCTCGCGAAGATCGGCGGGATCACGCCCGACATGTTGAGCTTGAAGGGCAGGTGCGAGCTCTGGCCGCCGTACACGCGGTTGCCGACCTGCCGTTTCGCATAGTTCACCAGGATCTTGCGCTGGCCGCGCTCGACGAAGCACACGAAGGCGGTCACGACCAGAACGGCCACGACGATGAGCAGCGCCGTCAGCGGGTGCATCGCGCCCGTGCGCACCAGCTCGAGCGTGCCGGCGATGGCGGCGGGCAGTCCCGCGGCGATGCCGGCAAAGATGATGATCGAGATGCCGTTCCCCAGGCCGCGCTCGGTGATCTGCTCGCCCAGCCACATCAGGAACATGGTGCCGGTAACAAGCGACGTAACCGTCGTGATCCGGAACATGAGTCCCGGCTCGAGCACCAGTCCGGGCTGCGATTCGAGCGCGATCGAGATGCCGGTCGCCTGGAACAGCGCCAGGAAAACCGTGCCGTAGCGCGTGTACTGCGTGATCTTGCGTCGGCCCGTCTCGCCTTCTTTCCTCAGCTGGTCGAGCTGCGGGCTCACCGCGGTCATCAGCTGCATGATGATCGAGGCCGAGATGTACGGCATGATGCCCAGGGCGAAGATCGTGAAGCGCGACAGCGCCCCTCCCGAGAACATGTTGAACATGCCCAGGATCCCGCCCTGCTGCCCCTCGAACAGCTTGGCCAGCTCGTTCGGATCGATACCCGGGCACGGGACGTGCGCGCCGATGCGGAACACGACCAGGGCCGCGAGCAGGAACAGCAGCCGCCGCTTCAGGTCGCCGTACTTGCTGGCCTTGCCGACGTTGGGGAGTGCCGTCGCCATCAGGCCTTGGCCTCACCTTCGGCGGGCTTGGCCTTCTTCTTTTGCTTCTTCTCCTTTTTCGGCGCCACAGGCTTCTCGGTGAGCTGAATGCTCCCGCCTGCGGCCTCGATCATGGCGCGCGCGCCTTTGCTCACGGGGATTTCCTTGATCGCGATCCTGCGCTCGAGCTTGCCCGAGACGATCACCTTCGCGCCCAAGGCCTTGCGCGGCACGATGCCCGCTTCTTTCAGCGCGGCGAGATCGATCTCGGCAGCCTGCATCCCCTGCAGCTCGCTGGTGCGCACTTCTGCGATGTCCTCGCGCGTGGGCGAATTGAAGCCGCGCTTGGGCAGCCTGCGGTGCAGCGGCATCTGGCCGCCCTCGAAGCCGAGCTTGTGGAAGCCGCCCGAGCGCGCCTTCTGGCCCTTGTGGCCGCGCCCCGCAGTCTTGCCCCAGCCCGAACCGACGCCGCGCCCGACGCGGTGGCGGTCCTTTTTCGAGCCGGGCGCCGGTTTCAGCGAATTAAGCCGCATCGATCCGCACCAGGTAGTTGACCTTGTTGATCATGCCGCGCACCGCCGGGGTGTCGGCCAGCTCGACGACGTGATTGATCCGCTTCAGGCCCAGGCCGCGCACCGTGGCGCGATGGGTCCTCTTGATTCCGGAGACGCTCTTCAGCAGCCGCACCTTGATCTTCTTCATGGGGTGACGATCTCCTCGACCTTCTTGCCGCGCCGCGCCGCGATTTCGGCCGGCGTGCTCATCGAGCGCAGGCCGTTCAGCGTCGCGCGCACCACGTTGTAGGGGTTGGTCGAGCCGAAGCACTTGGCGAGCACGTTGGTGACGCCCATCACCTCGAACACCGCGCGCATCGGGCCGCCGGCGATGATGCCGGTGCCTTCGTGCGCCGGCTGCATCAGCACCCGGGCGGCGCCGTGGCGGCCCTTGAGGATGTGATGCAGCGTGCCGTTCTTGAGCTTCACCTTGAACAGCTTGCGGCGCGCCTCCTCCATCGCCTTCTGCACCGCGACCGGCACTTCGCGCGCCTTGCCCTTGCCCATGCCGATGCCGCCGTCGCCGTCGCCGACCACGGTGAGCGCGGCGAAGCCGAGCACACGGCCGCCCTTGACCACCTTGGTGACGCGGTTCACCGCGATCATCTTCTCGCGCAGGCCGTCGCCGCGCTCCTCGTGCTGCATCCTGGGTTGGATCTTCGCCATGACTCCTCGCTAGAACTTCAGGCCGCCGGCGCGCGCCGCGTCGGCAAGCGCCTTGATGCGCCCGTGGTACCGGTAGCCGGCGCGGTCGAACGCGACCTTTTCGATGCCCTTTTCCTTGGCCTTTGCGGCGATGCGCTGACCGACCGCCTCGGCAGCCTTGCGGTTGCTGCCGTTCTTCAGCTGGCCGCGCAGGTCCTTCTCCACGGTGGAGGCAGTCGCGAGCACCTTGTCGCCCGAGGGCGAGGTGATCTGCGCGTAAATGTGCGTGTTGGTCCGGTGGACGGTGAGCCGGACGGCGCCGACTTCGCGGATCTTGAGTCGGGTCTGGCGCGCGCGGCGCAGGCGGGCTAGGTTCTTGTCGCTCATGATGGCTACTTCTTCTTCGTCTCTTTCAACACGATGACTTCGTCGCGGTAGCGAACGCCCTTGCCCTTGTAGGGCTCGGGGGAGCGATACGCACGAACCTCGGCGGCCACCTGGCCGACGAGCTGCTTGTCGATCCCGCTGATCACGATCTCGGTCTGCGTGGGCGTGGCGACCTTGATGCCCTTCGGCATCTGGTGCACCACCGGATGCGAGAAGCCGAGCGAGAGCGAAAGCTTGTCGCCCTGCGCCTGGGCGCGGAAGCCTACGCCGACGAGCGCGAGGCGCTTCTCGAAGCCCTTGGTGACCCCGGTGACCATGCCGGCGACCAGCGCCCGCATCGTTCCGGACATGGCGTTGGCGTGGTTCGAGTTGCCGAGCGCCTTGAAGACGATCTGCTCGCCTTCCTTTTTCACTTCCACGTTGGGATCGGCCGTCCGACCGACCGTGCCGAGCGGACCCTTCACCGAGATATTGCCGCCGGCGAGGTTCACCTCGACGCCTTTCGGCACGGCAATCGGGTATTTGGCTATTCTGGACATGGGCTATGCCACGATACAGAGAACTTCGCCGCCGACGCCGTCGGCGCGGGCCTTGCGGTCGGTCATGACGCCGCGCGAGGTCGACAGGATCGCGACACCGAGCCCGTTCATGACACGCGGGATGTCGTCGCGGCCGCGGTACACCCGCAGCCCGGGCTTCGACACGCGCTCGAGGCGCTCGATCACCGGCCGGCCGGCGTAATACTTGAGGCCGATGCGCAGCTCCCGCTTGGCGCCGTCATCGCGCAGCGCGAAGTCCTCGATGTAGCCCTCGTCCTTCAGCACCTGGGCGATCGAGGCCTTCAGCTTGGACGCCGGCATCGCCACTTCCGCGTGCCCCACGAGCTGGGCGTTGCGGATGCGGATCAGCATGTCCGCGATCGGGTCGCTCATGCTCATGCGTGTCTCCTTACCCTCATTTCTACCAACTTGCCTTGATGATGCCGGGCACTTCGCCCTTGAGCGCCAGGTCGCGCAGCTTGTTGCGCCCTAGGCCGAACTTGCGGAACACGCCGCGCGGCCGCCCGGTGAGCGCGCAGCGGTTGCGCAGCCGCACCGGCGAAGCGTCGCGCGGCAGCTTCTGCAGCTTTGCGCGCGCTTCCTCTTTCGCCTCGTCGGAGGCGCGCGAGTCGCGGATGATCTCGAGCAGCTGCGCGCGCCTGGTCTTGAATTTCTCCACCATCTTGCGGCGCTTCTGGTCGCGGAGCTTGAGTGCGAGCTTGGCCATGCGGTTCTCTCTCAGTGCTTGAACGGGAAGCGGAACGCGGCGAGCAGCGATCTCGCCTCGTCGTCGGTCTTCGCCGTGGTGGTGATGGCGATGTTCAATCCCCGCAGCATGTCGATCTTGTCGTAGTCGATCTCGGGGAAGATGATCTGTTCCTTGAAGCCGAGGTTGTAGTTGCCGCGGCCGTCGAACGCGCGATTGGAAACGCCGCGGAAGTCGCGGATGCGCGGCATCGACACGTTCACCAGCCGGTCGAGGAACTCGTACATGCGCGCGCCGCGCAGGGTCACCATGCAGCCCACCGGGAAGTTAGCGCGGACCTTGAAATTGGCGATCGACTTGCGCGCCTTGGTGACCACCGGCTTCTGCCCTGTGATCTTCGCCATGTCGGCGACAGCGGCGTCGAGGACCTTCTTGTCGGTGGTGGTCTCTCCCACCCCCATGTTGACGGTGATCTTCTTGATGCGGGGGACCTGCATCACCGTCTTGTAGCCGTGCTTTTGCATCAGGTCGGGCACCACCTTTTCGCGGTAGTGCGTGGCGAGCCGCGCGGGCGGGGCGGGGACCTCGGGAGCCGTACTCTTAGGAGCTTCCTTCTTGGGAGCCTGGGCGTCCTTCTTCGGCTTCTGCGCCTGCTGCTGGGCCTGCGGCGCCGGTTTCTTCTCCGGCGCGTGCTTGCCCTTCTCCTGCTTGTCTTGCTTGTCTTGCTTGGCCATTACGCGTCCACCTGCTCGTCGTTTGCCTTGAAGATGCGCACCTTGCGGCCGTCCTGGAGCGTCTTCACGCCCACCCGGTCGGCCTTCTTCGTCGCGGGATTGAAAAGCGCGACGTTCGAGACGTGGATCGGCAGGTCCTTGTCGATGATGCCGCCGGTGATGCCTTTCATCGGGTTCGGGCGCTGGTTCTTCTTCACCCGGTTCACGCCTTCGACCACCACGTGGTCGGCGTCGACGCGGCGCAGCACGGTGCCGCGCTTGCCCTTGTCGCGCCCGGCGAGCACGACCACCTCGTCGCCTTTTCTGATCCTTTGCATTACAGAACCTCGGGTGCGAGGGAAACGATCTTCATGAACTGCTCGGTGCGCAGCTCGCGCGTCACCGGGCCGAAAATGCGCGTGCCGATCGGCTCCATCTTCGGCGTCAGCAGCACCGCGGCGTTGCGGTCGAAGCGGATGAGCGAACCGTCCGAGCGCCGCACGCCCTTCGCGGTGCGCACCACGACCGCGTCGTAGATCTCGCCCTTCTTCACCCGGCCGCGCGGCGCCGCGTCCTTCACGCTCACCTTGATCAGGTCGCCGATCGAGGCGTAGCGCCGCTTCGAGCCGCCCATCACCTTGATGCACATGACGGCGCGCGCGCCGGTGTTATCGGCGACGTCCAGCACGGTCTGCATCTGAATCATTGGCTTTGTCTCTCCACTCCAACTTGCACCGCTGCGCGGCGCAGTTTTGGACCCCGTCCGGGGACCCGAATTCTAGACGGCCTTGGACTTCTCCACAAGGCGCGTGACGCGCCACGACTTGGTGCGCGAGATCGGCCGGCACTCAGCGATCTCGACCAGGTCGCCCTCGCCGAACTGGCCTTCCTCGACGTGCGCATGGTATTTCCGCGAGCGCGTGATGGTCTTGCCCATGAACGGGTCGCGCACCCGCCGCTCGACTCGAACCACGACCGTCTTCTGCATCTTGTTGCTGGTGACCCGGCCCACCAGCGTGCGCTGATTCTTCACCGGGGCTGCGGGCTGTGCTGCCGTGGCGCTCATTTTGCGGTCTTCTCCTTCATGATGGTGCGTACGCGCGCGATGTCGCGCTTCACCTTCTTGAGCTGGCTCGTGTTCGAGAGCTGCTGCGTCGCAAGCTGCATGCGCAGGCCGAACTGCGCCCTGAGCAGGCCTTCAAGCTCCTTCTGCAGCTCGTCGCCATTCTTCGCCCGCAGTTCACTCGGCTTCATCTAGCCTCCGAGCATGCGCTGCACGAGGATGGTGCGGAACGGCAGCTTGGCCGAGGCGAGCGCGAATGCCTCCTTCGCCAGCGCCTCGGTGACCCCGTCCATCTCGTAGATGATCTTGCCGGGCTGGATCTCGCACACGAAGTACTCCGGATTGCCCTTGCCGTTGCCCATGCGCACCTCGGCCGGCTTCTGCGACACCGGCTTGTCGGGGAACACGCGGATCCAGATGCGGCCCCCGCGCTTGATGTGGCGCGACATGGCGCGGCGCGCGGCTTCGAGCTGCCGCGCTGTCAGCCGGCCGCGCGTGGTGGCCTTGAGGCCATACTCGCCGAAGGAGACCTTGGCGCCGCGCGTTGCGCTGCCCGTATTGCGGCCCTTCTGCTGCTTGCGGTACTTCGTTCTTGCCGGTTGCAACATGACCTATTCCTTTTTCTCGCCTTCGTCCTTGACGATCTTCTTCGCCTTCTTCACGACCGTCTTGGGCGCGGGCGCGGCGTCCGGCTTCTTCGCTTTCTTCTCTCCCTCGGGGCGGGGCTTCGCGGGCCCGCGCTTGGCGCCGGCCTTCGGGAAGGGCTTCTTGGCGCGCTTGGGCTCCGCGGGCGCCTCGGGTTGCGGCAGCGGTGCCGTCGCCGGTGCCGGCAGCAGCGCGGTCTCGCCTTTCGGTATCACTTCGCCCTTGTAAACCCAGACCTTGATGCCGATCACTCCGTAGTTGGTTTTCGCTTCGCCCGTGCCGTAATCGATGTCGGCACGCAAAGTATGAAGCGGGACGCGGCCTTCGCGGTACCACTCGGTACGCGCGATCTCGATTCCGTTCAGCCTGCCGGCGCTCATGATCTTGATGCCTTGCGCACCCAGGCGCATCGCGTTCTGCATGGCGCGCTTCATCGCGCGGCGGAACATGATGCGCTTCTCGAGCTGCTGCGCGATCGAGTCGGCGATCAGCTGCGCGTCGATCTCGGGCTTGCGGATCTCCTCGATGTTCACGTGCACCTGCTGCACGCCCATGATGCGCCGCAGCTCTGCCTTGAGCGACTCGATCTCCTCGCCCTTCTTGCCGATCACCACGCCCGGCCGCGCCGAGAAGATGGTGATGCGCGCGTCCTTCGCCGGGCGCTCGATCAGCACGCGGCCGACCGAGGCGTGCGCGAGCTTGCGCTTCAGGAAGTCGCGCACCTTGATGTCCTCGGCGAGCATCGGCGCGAACGCGCGGCTGTTCGCGTACCACTTGGAGCTCCAGTTGCGGTTCACCGCCAGCCGGAACCCGATCGGGTTGATCTTCTGACCCATTAGTCACCCACCGTAATGTAGATGTGGCATGTGTACTTGAGGACTCGATTGCCCCGTCCCTTGGCGCGCGCCTGGAAGCGCTTGAGGAACGTGCCGCGCTCGACGGTGATCGACTTCACCTTGAGCACGTCGATGTCGGCGCCGTCGTTGTGCTCGGCGTTGGCGATCGCCGACTCGAGCAGCTTGCGAACCAGGGCCGCGCCCTTCTTCGGCGTGTAGGCGAGGATGCTGATCGCCTGGTCGACCGGCTTGCCGCGGATGAGATCGGCGACCAGCCTGCCTTTCTGCGCGGAAAGCCGCGCGCCGCGCAAGCTTGCTTTGGTCTCCATCATTTCTTCCCTGCGGGCGCCGCGGCCGGAGCGGCGGCGGGTGCCGCGCCCGGGGCGCCTGCGGGTGCCGCCGCAGGACCCTGCGTGCCGGGCGGCGGGCGGCGTCCCTCGCCGACCGCCTCCTCGCTGCGCTTGCCGACCGCCGAGTGGCTCTTGAAGATGCGCGTCAGCGCAAACTCGCCGAGCTTGTGGCCGACCATGTTCTCGGTCACGTAGACCGGCATGTGCTGTCTTCCATTGTGCACGGCGATGGTCAGGCCGACGAACTCGGGCACGATGGTCGAGCGCCGCGACCAGGTCTTGATCGGGCGCTTGTCGCTCGTGCTGCGCGCCTTGTCGACCTTGGCCATGAGGTGGTGGTCGACGAACGGGCCCTTCTTGATGGAACGGGACATGGCTTGGGTTCCTATTTCACGCGCCGGTCGCGCACGATCATTACCTGCGTGCGCTTGTTGCGGCGGGTCTTGAATCCCTTGGTCTGCACGCCCCACGGCGACACCGGAGGCTGCGCCGCGGCCGTACGCCCTTCGCCGCCGCCGTGCGGGTGATCGATCGGGTTCATCGCCACGCCGCGCACCGTCGGGCGCACGCCGCGCCAGCGCACGCGGCCGGCCTTGCCGATCGATTCCAGGTTGTGCTCGGCGTTGCCCGCCTCGCCGATGGTGGCGCGGCAGTCGATGTGCACCTTGCGGATCTCGCCCGAGCGCAACCTGAGCTGCGTGTACGAACCCTCGCGCGCCAGCACCTGCACGTGCGCGCCTGCAGAGCGCGCGAGCTGCGCGCCTTTGCCGGGCAGCATCTCGACGCAATGCACGATGGTTCCGATCGGGATATTGCGCAGCGGCAGCGAGTTGCCCGTCTTGATCGGCGCCTCGGCGCCCGAGACGACCTGGGCGCCGACCTGAAGACCCTTGGGCGCGATCACATAGCGGCGCTCGCCGTCAGCGTAGAGCAGCAGGGCGAGATGCGCGCTGCGGTTCGGGTCGTACTCGAGGCGCTCGACCTTCGCCGTGATCCCGTCCTTGTTGCGGCGGAAGTCGACGATGCGCAGGTGGTGCTTGTGGCCGCCGCCCTGGTGGCGCATGGTGATGCGGCCGTGGTTGTTGCGGCCGCTGCCCCTGCGCTGCTGCTCGGTGAGGGGCCAGAACGGCTCGCCCTTGTGCAGCTCGGGCGTCACGACCTTGACGAGCGCGCGGCGCCCCGGGGAAGTCGGTTTTACCTTTACCAGTGGCATGGGCTATTCCGTCGCTGCAAAGTTGATCTCCTGGCCCTCAGCCAGGCGCACATAGGCCTTCTTCCAGCTGCGCTTGCGCCCGATGGTGCGGCCGAAGCGCCGTTCCTTGCCCTTGACGTTCGCCACCGTGACCGAGTCGACCTTGGTCTTGAACATGAGCTCGACCGCCGCCTTGATCTCGGGCTTGGTGGCGCCATCGGCGACGCGGAACACGTATTGGCGGTTCTTGTCGGCGACGAAGGTGCTCTTCTCCGACACGACAGGCGCCAGCACCACGGTCATCAGCTGATCGACGTTGTACTTTTTCACTTAAGCAGCTCCTCGAGCCGCGCCACGGCGCCCTTGGTCAGCAGCACCTTGGCCGAGCGCACCAGCGCGACCGGGTTCGCGTTGCGCACCGCCATCACCTGCACGTTCTCCAGGTTGCGCGAGGAGAGAAGCAGGTTCTGATCGACCTCCTCGGTCAGCACCAGCACCTCGTCGAAGCCCATCGCCTTCACCTTCTGGGCGAGCAGCTTGGTCTTGGGCGCGTCGACCTTGAACTCGTCCACGACCCGAATGCGGTCCTCGCGCGCGAGTTGCGACAGGATCGACGCCATGCCGGCGCGGTACATCTTGCGGTTCAGCTTGTGCGAGAAGTTCTCGTCGGGCGAGTTGGGAAAGATCTTGCCGCCGCCGCGCCACAGCGGGCTCGAGGTCATGCCGGCGCGCGCGCGTCCGGTGCCTTTCTGGCGCCACGGCTTCTTCGTCGAGTGGTGCACCGCGCCGCGGTCCTTCTGGGCGCGCGAGCCGATGCGCGCATTGGCCTGGTATGCGATCACCAATTGATGCACCAGCGCCTCGTTGAAATCGCGCGCGAACACCTCGTCCTTCGCCTGCACGGTGCCGGGCTTGTCGCCGATCGTCTTGAGTTCCATGGTCAGGCCTTCGGCGCCGGTTGCTTGGCCGCGGCGGGTTTCGCCGCCGGCTTCGCTTCAGCTTTCGGTTCGGCCTTCGGTGCGGCCTTGGGTGCGGCCTTGGGCGCCTGCGCCTTCACGGGCGCTCTCTGCCCTTTCGCCGCCAGCCGCACCAGCACATCGCGGCCGCTCGACCCGGGCACCGATCCCTTCACGAGGAGCAGCTGCCGCTCGGCGTCGATGCGCACGATCTCGAGATTGGAGATGGTGCGGCGCACGTTGCCGAGGTGGCCCGGCATGCGCTTGCCCGGGAACACGCGCGCCGGGCTCTGGTTCTGGCCGGTGGAGCCGGGCGTCCTGTGCGAGATCGAGTTGCCGTGGCTCGCGCGCTGCGAATGGAAATGATGGCGCTTGATGACGCCGGCGAAGCCCTTGCCGATGGTGTAGCCCTGCACATCGACCAGCTGGCCGACCTTGAACAGCTGCTGAACCGGGATCTTGGCGCCGGGCTTGAGCTCGCCCAGCTCTTCGGGCTTGGCGACGCGGAATTCCTTGAGCACGCGGCCGGCTTC
>Ga0180085_1000695_pt1 | contig 11649 bp, 8 predicted proteins | sample EasRiv730_16_10D_FD_123013 | JGI IMG/M metagenome (GOLD analysis project Ga0180085, IMG submission 123013) | Soil microbial communities from meander-bound floodplain in the East River, Colorado, USA - East River metaG ERMLT730_16_10D | ecosystem: Environmental > Terrestrial > Soil > Floodplain ... | reverse complement strand
GTCGAACTCGATTCCGGGTTTTGCAGCCGTTTCTTCAAAGGGATAGAGGTTGACGACCACGAGGTCGATTGGGCTGATCTGTTGCTCGGCCATCTGCCGCTGATGGCTTGGGTTTTCTCGGATTCCGAGCAGTCCACCATGCACTTTAGGGTGCAGTGTTTTCACCCGGCCGTCCAAAATCTCAGGAAAGCCGGTCAGATCGGAAATGTCCTTTACAGCGATGCCGGCGTCCCGAATCGCTCGAGCTGTGCCACCGGTCGATACGATCTCAATGCCAAGGGTTGCCAGGCCCCTGGCAAATTCAATGATTCCATCCTTCTTCGACACACTGATCAAAGCCCGCTTCAACATTTCGATGGTTCTCTCCTTATCGTGTCCTAATAGCCCTGCCCTCAAGATTCACGGTTGAGCCTGCAGTGACGGCCGGCCTGACATGTCTCCGTTTGCCGACCTCCAAACCCATAACCATGCCCTGGCCGTGTCGTTGATGGCATGCGAATAGACCAGGGCCGCAATTCCGTAGAGTGGCGACCTTGGGTCAAGAGCGATCGTCGTCGTGGCGAGGCGTGTTGCTTCAAGGCTGAAGGGCTCCGAAAGCCTCTTGCGTCGCTGGCGCACAGTCTCCAGGAGGGTTCTCACCTCATCGGAGTTTCCTCCGATTTCGAAAGCATCATACACTACGACGCGAAAGGCCTCACTGTTGCGGCCAATCACATCGCTGAAGGTGAGGAGTCTGTCGCTGGAGCCAGCCTCATTCTCCGGCAAGTTCAGCAGAAGCATCATCTGTGCAAGAGCGCCAAAGTCTTTGGCGGCTTCTGAAAATCTTGGACGAGACTGGAGCCGGTTAACTGTGGATGCCATCCGTTGCAGGAGGTTTTCTTCCAGGGTCAATCTGTCAGACGCCAGCAAGAACTTCGCACCATGTACCTCATCGATTCCGTTCCTGAGGCCATCCATGTTCCGAGACAGGACGCGTCGAAACGACTCGGGCATCCACTGAAGTGCTTTCTCGGCGATGGCGAGTGAAGCAGACTTGGCCGGTTTGATAGTGGTGGCGCCCTCTTGCTGTGCGGAAGCCATTGCGCAAAACAGCACCAGGCCGGGAATCGGGCCCCACACAAGTTTGAATGATTGGAACACAGTATTAGAAATCGAAGGGAGATCGTAGCAGTTGAACAACTGCCTGGGGAGGTCCCAGCATTAGAAGGAGACTGTCAGATTTTGCCCTTTGCCGTCAGCTTGACCTTTCCAGCTTCCACAGAAATGACATAACAAACCGACTCGCACTTGAACTGGTCTTTTAGCTTGGAGGTCTTTTCGGCCAGAAATTTCTTGAAATTGTGAAACTGGAGCGTTTCTGGCTTTTCGCCGCACTCGCGCTTGGCTTCGACGAGGCTCTTGAACAGATTTTGCAGTTTCTCTTCTTCGGCATCCGGATCGCTGCAGACCAACTGACAAATCATCCGGTCACCCGCAGCTTGTCCCTGGGTGTCGAGGTTGGTTTCGACTTCGGCGGTCGGCAGCGTGGCAAAGGCCGGGCGGCCTTCCTCCTTGCTCTTCACCATTCGGCGCCAGAGATCGCTGTAGGACTGGAACTTGGCGACCAGAGTGTTGTACCGGAACCGCTGGGCAAAACTCATTTTGCCAAAGTCGCTATACTTCTTGATCAGCGACTCGACTCGCCAACGGAGGTCATACGGAAGTCTCTTGGCGCCACCGTTGAAGAAGATCTCGTACTCGATCTTCAGCCTGCGGATACTATCTTCCAGAATCGTCAGTTCCTGGTCAACATCCATGTCAATCTGCTCTAATCCGTTTACCTGGCAAAAATGGTTGCGATATTATCGTTGCCTACCTTAAAGGGTCAACGTGAAAGACTAATACGATGCCATTACCTCAGCAAGATCTCCTTCGCAGCATCCCGTCTGTGGACAAGCTTCTAGAAGAACCTGCTGTCTTGAACCTGGTCCGACAAAGCAGCCGTCCCTTTGTTGTCAGACTCTTGCGCAAGGTTCTGTTGTCTTTTCGGCAGAGTTTAAACGGTGGAATAGTGAAAGATTCTCAACCAGTTAGCCCTCTGGAGAGTATCCTGAGAGAGCTGCAAAACGAGTTCGAACGCTCGACTAACCCTCAGCTAATGAAGGTCATCAATGCCACGGGCGTTCTGCTCCACACCAACTTCGGGCGGGCGCCAGTGGGTAGCAAGGCCTTGCAGCACTTGACTTCCGTGGCCAGCGGCTACTCTAACCTGGAATTCGATTTGGAGAAGGGCACACGAGGCCGCCGGGATGTATTTGCCGATCGCCTGCTGAAGGAGCTGCTCGGCTGCGAACAAGCCCTCGTCGTGAATAATTGCGCAGCAGCCTTGTTTCTGGCCCTGAACACGTTGGCCGAAGCTGCTGAAGTCATTATTTCGCGGGGAGAACTGATTGAGATTGGCGATTCGTTTCGCATTCCAGATATTCTGCGCAAAAGCGGGGCGTTGCTCAGAGAAGTCGGAACGACGAACCGGACGCGGCTGGCGGATTATGCGGAGGCCATATCCGACCAGACCCGGCTCATCCTTCGCGTGCATCCGAGCAATTTCCGCATCGTGGGATTTTCCTCCCGACCTGCATTGGAAGAGCTGATTGCGCTGGCCAAAGAACGCGCGCTTCCGCTGCTCGAAGATGTGGGTGGGGGATGCCTCGTCGATTTGCAGAGTTTTGGAATTCAGGACGAGCCGAACCCGCGTGATAGCTTGAACTCAGGTGTTTCCCTGGTTTGTTTCAGTGGCGACAAGTTGCTGGGCGGTCCCCAGGCAGGCATCCTTGCCGGTACCAGAAATCTTGTTGAGCGGATTCGCGGCAACCCGCTGTTTCGGGCCCTGCGCGTGGACAAGCTTACCCTGTCGGTACTCGAGTCGACCTTGATTTCACATCTCGGTGAAACCACGACTGAAGACATCCCACTGATGCAAATGCTTCATCAGTCCGCCGCCGGCATTGGCGAGCGTGCTCAAGCGATAGCGAACCAGCTGAAGCTTCCTCATTCAGTTGAGCTGCGGATCATTGATGGCGAGTCAATGATCGGCGGCGGCTGCACGCCTGATCGCATGGTTCCCAGCCGGCTTCTCGCCTTCTCTGGCCCGGACCTGTCACCCTCGAAACTGGAGACGTTATTGAGAAGGGGCTCGCCACCGGTTGCCTCGCGGGTGGAAAACGATTGCTTGCTGCTCGATTTGCGCACGGTTTTTCCGGAAGATGACAAACAAGTGGTTGAGGCCCTTCAAGAACTCTTTGCCGTCGCACAGCTACCGAGCTAAAGACGCAATGGAGCCAATTCCTGGAATGTGGGAGCTGCTCGCGCGTCTGCTGACGCCCGAGCGGCGATGAGGGTTGTCGGTTCGGTGTGCTAGATCGCCGCTGGGGACAGCGGTTTCCATCGCTCTTTTCATTGATTTCCGATAAGAGATGTCATTCGTGAGCTGCGCCGCATGAGGGAGTCAAGACTCGGACTGCAGGTTCTGATCATTGCTGGTAGCCTGGCGTCAACCGCGGCTCTTGGGATTCTGGCCGTCCTCTCGATTGCACAACCCATGCTGGCGTTGATTCCTGGCGGATTCCTGGCAGCGCTCTATTGGGTCTCACGCAGAAGGGTGATTCTCCTGGCAGCAGGTTCCTGGTTCTGCTATCTCCCATATGAGTGGGGTATGAAACTACGGATTCTCTGCTCAGGCGAGTGCAACATTCGCGTTGATCTGTTGCTCATCTATCCTTTTTTGCTGCTGGTCTCATTGGCAGCTATCTTCATCTTCCTGCGCAGCCGACTGATGGCGAAGGCTCCGTAGAACGGCAAGCCAGCGAACACGACACGTGCTCCTCAAACCATTCCAGGGGCGTCCAATTGGTGCTAATCCAAAGGCTCAGAACGTCGCCAAGGCACCAACCCATCTTTGCTCGCAGATGAGAGACTCAGTTTTTTGCTTGGCCAAGTTGCGAGTGCTTCTTGCTGCGCTGAAGGGCTTGTTTGACCTTGAATGCCAGAGTCTCTGGCAGGTAGGGCTTTTGCACAAACCCAGCCAATTCGTGTGAGAGAAAGTGGGTAGTGACCTCATTCTCCTGGTAACCGCTGGTAAGGATGGCGATGAGGCCGGGTTCAATCGCCTTCATGGCGCGATAGGTTTCTTCACCGTCCAAGTCGGGCATGGTCTTGTCGAGCAAGACCAAATCGATATCCTTGCTTCTCTGGCGAAAGATCTCCAAGCCTTGTCGTCCATTCTCGGCAGTAACAACGTTGTAGCCATAACCCTCCAGAATCCTGCGAGCGACTTCCAACACAAACAACTCGTCGTCCACGACCAGGATTAGTCCTCTTCCGGACAGGCTGCCTACCCTGTCCTCGGGCGTCTGGTCACCAACGGCCCTCTGAGAGGCAGGCAGCAGTACCCTAAACGTTGAACCCAGTCCAGGCGCTGATTTCACTTGGAGGCTTCCGCGATGCGCCCTGACGATTCCCAAAACTGTGGAGAGTCCAAGACCCCGACCTGTGAACTTTGTCGTGAAAAAGGGATCAAAAATCTTGGCCACGGTTTCTTCGTCCATCCCAGAGCCCGTATCCTGAACCTCCAGGCAAACGTAGGAGCCAGGGCTGAGGGCTTCACCCGTGAACCATTGTTCGTGCTGTCCCTCCTCCACATTAGTCTGTCGCGTGCTGACTGTCACGGTGCCTGGACCGTCGCCGCACGACTCCGCTGCATTGATAATTAGATTCATCGCGAGCTGCTGGATCTGAGCGGGGTCAACTTCGACAGCGGGAAGGCCGTCTCCCAGGCGAAGATCGAAGGAGACCTTCTTCGAGATCGTGGCCGTCAAATGGTGTGTGGTCTCCAGGATGTGTTCCGAGAGAGATATCGGGCGGATCTCAAAGCTGGCTTTGCCTGCGTACGCCAGCATTTGTCGCGTCAGCTCAGCGGCTCGCTCAGAAGCACTGATGACGCGCTGAATGCACTCACGCGCTGGACTAGAAGCGTCCAAGCGAAGAAGGGCGAGGCCGGCGTTTCCCAGAATTCCTGTCAGAAGATTGTTGAAGTCGTGAGCGATCCCTCCGGCAAGCACGCCCAGACTTTCGAGTTTCTGAGTTTGGAGCAGCTTGCTTTGCATTTGTTCGCGCTCAGCCTGGGCTCGTTTGGCCGCCGTGATGTCAATGCCGATGACCCAGCTCGACCAGCCTGCAACTGGAAATGCTTTTGAAATGTTTGACCAGGAAACGGTCCGGACAGTGTTGTCGTTGCAGGTGAGTTCCCATTCTCGTCCTCGGTAATCACGCGGCGGCCAGCGCCACTCCGCCATCATTGCCATCCGCTGCGCGGCATGGGGATAGAGCCTCTCCATGGCGCCCGGGTTACCGACCATTTCGCCGGCCTTGTAGCCAGTCACATTTTCACATTCTTGATTCCAAGCGATAATGCTGCCTTGTTGGTCGAAGGCTACCATCAGGACCGGCATATGCTGGATGACTGTTCGAAGCCGCTCTTCGCTCTCACGGAGCGACTGCTCCGCACGCCGGAGTTCCCGGCGTTCCTCGGCCTCGCGCAAGGCACGGCGGATGGACGGGACAAGTCGCGAGGGCCGGTCCTTGAGCACGTAATCGGTGGCACCACTCTTCACGCTCTCGGCTGCCACCTCTTCCCCTGCGGTGCCGGAGAGGAGGATGAATGGCACCGTTGGGCGTTGGCTTAGGGCAATCGCCAGAGCCGACATGCCGTCGAAGGAGGGAAGTGCGTAGTCGGCAAGAATAATATCGAAAGGCTCCTGCTCGATAGCTGAGCGAAACTGATCCCGATTGCTGACACGGATCATTTCGCAATCGATTCCTTCGTCGACGAGCAGAGATTCAACGATTTCGGAGTCGTGAGGATCGTCTTCCAAGTGGAGGATGCGGAGTTTTGATGTCATAAGGTCGCACACTTGCATGGAGGCGCTTCTCGGCTTTGGGAAACATCACGCTGCGCCGGAATTTCGGTCGGGGGGAGGTTCGTTGAGAAGCGCCCAGAACAGACCTAGTTTTCGAATCGCCTCGAGAAACTGCTGGATGTCAACCGGTTTTACCACGTAAGCATTCACACCTAGCTGATAGCTCTCGATAACATCTCGCTCTTCTGCCGATGAACTCAACACGACCACGGGAATCATCTTGAGGTCCTCATCGGTCTTGATCTGGCGCAAGACGTCGATGCCGCTCACCTTTGGCATTTTCAAGTCGAGCAAGACAACTGCTGGAGTTTCCCGAATGCGGTCGGCGAAGCGTCCCCGATAGTAAAGGTAGTCCAGAGCCTCCTTTCCATCGCGTGCGACGTCCACCTCGTTGGCGAGATTAGATTCTTCCAGTGCGTCCAAGGTAAGCTCGACGTCTCGCGCATCGTCTTCAACCAGCAGCATGCGCTTGAACTTTGGCATAGGTTGTCGCCTCCGTCGCTTTCGGAAGAGAAAAATAGAAGGTAGCGCCTTGATCGACCTCACCCCGCGCCCAAGTCCGCCCTTTGTGCCGGTGAATGATGCGTTGGACATTGGCCAGCCCAATGCCCGTGCCTTCGTATTCTTCTGCCGGATGCAGTCGCTGGAAAACACCAAAAAGCTTGTCGGCATACTCCATGTCAAAGCCAACGCCGTTGTCTCGGACAAAAACGACGATCCCCTCGGCCTCATCTCGGGAGGCGCCAACTTCAATCTCGGCTCGTTCCCGCTTGCCCGTGAACTTCACGGCATTGGCGAGCAGATTGATCATAACCAAGCGCATCATCGAACGATCAACCATCAACTCGGGGAGTTGGCCGATCTTCCAGGTGATGTCTCTTCCCTGAGTCTCTTCACGCAGTTCTTGCATGGCTTCCTGCACGAGTTGTTGGAGGCTTACCGGCAGTAATTTCAATTCAGCGCGCCCTACCCTCGAGAAGGCCAGCAGGTCATCGATGAGAAGCCCCATTTGTCTGGCGGAATCAGAGATGATTCCAAGATACCGTTGATTCTTTTCCTCCAAAGAGGCCCAAGCGTGTTTTTTTAACAGCCTAATGAATCCATCCATATGCCGGAGTGGCGCCCTGAGATCGTGGGCTACCGAATAGCTAAAGGCTTCGAGCTCCTTGTTGGTTGCGTCCAACTCGGCGGTACGAGCGAGCACTCGCTGCTCTAGGGTTTCGTTAATTCTGCGAAGTTCTTCCTGCTCGCGCTTCCGCTGAGTGACTTTCTGGGTCAGAAGAGCGACAACTGCACCCATTCCGGCATAGATCACACCCAGCAGCGGCTGGCCAAAAACGATGCCCACGAAACCGGTGACACAAATAACTGCGGTTCCGATCATTAAAGCAAGCTGCAATAGCTGGTGGGCGTTCGTCTTTGCCATGGCGTTCCGTCAGGGCCAAAGGGGTACAGCCGACTTCGTGGGGTTCGGCGTCACTAGGCCGGGGATAGGAATGACACTCTCGATCCTCCACAATGACGAATGCAAACCAAGTGAGCTTGAGCCAAGTTTGGTCTTCGAGAATTTGCTGTGTCAAGCAATATTCTTCAGGTCAAGAGGGTCAACTACTTACTAATCCGGAATTCGGCAGGGCAGCGGGAAGGACGTGTTCAGAAGCAGCCGTCTCAGACTCAGGAGACTCAGATCAAAGTGTGGAAGGAGATCGACAGAAATCGAGAGTGTCCAACTCGTGTGTGACCAGGCGACTTCCGACCCGCAGGAGTAACCGTCGACAGCGGTCTAACGGTTACATCCCGCGAGATTCATTGAAGCCAGGACTGGAATAACCAACTGGTTCCGAGCACGAGGATAATCGCGAGTCCCCAACCGATCGCGAATCCTTTCAAATCCACGGCGTATGCCTTAAGAAATCCCACTCCGTGGGTGCCACGCACAGGATGGAGAAGGTTAACCAACAGCAGTTGTTTTCCCGCTTCAGCTACCTGCTTTTGTTCGGCGTCCGACTGCTCAACGGCATCCAGACTCACTGCCCCTTCCGCTGGTACGTGCAGGCGTGCGAAGAATGGCCGCAGCTTCTCTCGCGGTTCGGGAGCAGTGAGCAGGCTCACGACTACTAGGGCAGCAAACCCCGCCAGCAAGGCAGCGAGAAACACATTAGGGTCCCAGTGGTCAAGTCGCTCGTTGCGCCAGGCGTACAGCGAAAAGTTGGTACCCAGAGCAACCAGCAAGCTGGCGAGTGCTCCCCAGCGATTCGCGCGCTGCCAGAGGATGCCGCCCAGAAAGCTGATGCCCATGAATGTTGCCATGGTCTCGGTCAACAGGAAGGAATACAAGACCCTTTCCACCAACAGCAGCGCATACACGACACCCAGAAGAGTCAGAGCCAAGCCGCTCATCCTTCCGACCCAGAGATAGTGACTGTCTGGCCTGCCTTTGGCCAGCCACTGCCGGTAAACGCCTTGGGTAAACAGGGCACCGCTGTCGACCATGAATGCGGAGCAGGTGGACATGTTTGCGGCCAGCACTCCGGCGATCATCAAGCCCAGTCCACCTGGGAACAGCAGTTGCCGGCAAGCAAATCCGAAGGCATCTTCCGGGTCGGTTAAGGCAGTCGTTCCAAAGCGGCCCTGAACGACCATGACTGTCGCCACCAATCCCACCACGGCCCAGCCGACTGTGCAGAAGCGCTTGATGTAGTTACCGTAGAGCATGCCTTCGCGGCAGGTCTTCTCGTCTTTGCCGGTTCCCACCGCTGCCAGCTGGTGAGGTTGGGCCATGATGCCCACCAGACCGTTGATGGTCAGCATTGCGATCACCCAGGGTGTGATGCCTTGAGGTGTCGCCAGGGAGAACTTGTAGGCTTCGAGCGATGTTCGCAGACCCTCGGTGCCGCCGATGGTACTCCAGCCCAGCGGGATAAGCATGAACGAGAGGATGATGATGAGGAATCCCTGGAAAAAATCTGTCCAGGCCGCAGCCTCCAGTCCCCCGACAAAGCTATAAATGATGAAGATGACGGTCATGGAGATGACGATCTCGTTGACGCCAAGACCTCCACCGGTAGCCTGGTTAATGACCTTGGCCGCACCTTTCAACATGTTGGCCGTGTTGATGGTGAAAAAACAAAGAGCAAAGATGGTGTAGATGCCCCCCATCCAGGCCCCATACCGGTCTTCCATCACCTCGGCCAGAGTGGTCCGGCGCATACGCCGAAACACGGGAGCCATGATCCAGTAGAACGGCGTGGCAAACAGATTCTTCCATTGATACCAAATACCGGAAGCGCCAACACTGTAGACGGCTCCAGCCAGAGACACGGGCATCTCGGCATGTGTACCAATGCCAAAACTCTGACCCATCATCAGCCACTTCCCGAAACGGCGTTTTCCGAGAAAGTAGTGATCGGTGTCCTTCACACGGAGGCCCACAATAATCCCTATGCCGGCGCAGAACAGGAGGTAGCCGATCAGGAAAATCCAGTCGAGGGTTGTAATTTGCATAGCGCGGGAGTTTACCTCAGTTGCTGGGATGAAACTACAAAGAGCGACTTCTACGAAATGAAGACCACAGAGTTGAGGCTGTGAGACAGCCTCAAGAGGCAAGGAGAGCCGAGTGAGGAATAGGAGACAGAACCGCAAACGACTATGAACGACCGGGAAACATAGTTCTGCATCAGTTGTCAGGAATCATGAAGTGCGAAAGGGTCTTTGCGACTACAGGCTGGATCATCTGCCCTCGCTCCAACGCTGGAGAGCGTTTCACCTGCGAGACCAGAGACCGGAGTTTCAAACGAGAATCATCTCCTATCCCGTTTCTCTGCTTCTCCAGGTTTCCCCGATTAGCTCTCCGTGCCTCTGTGGTTTGCTTTTTTCCTAGTGGCAAGAAAAAAGGGACCGCGAACTGTCGCGATCCCTTGAGGGTTAGCACAAAGCGAATGCAAATTTCAGAAGCTCAGCCGCATGCCAAACCGGAAGACGCGCTCATCGACGCCTTCGCGGCCGGTCCCCTTCGTAGCATTGAGGACCGTGTAGCCACCCAGACTTCGGACAGTGCCATCCGCGTTCAAGGTCATGTTGGAAACGTTCCTTCCGGCATCAGGCGGATTTGCGAAATGTGGTGTGTTGGTCAAGTTGAAAACTTCGGCCCGGAACTGAAGCTGTAAGCGTTCTGAGATGCGGAAGTTGCGGAATAGCCCCAGATCCATATTCACGGTGCCAGGTCCTTGAACACTATTGAAAGAGGAGGTGCCGAAGCGAGGGCCAGTGACTGGCTTAAAATAGAATGGATCGAAAAACGACTGGCCGGGTCCGGCTCCCCCGATGATCTGGGGTTTGCCTTCCTTGGCGTAGTCAGCCCTCTGCGTGTTCGACGGCGCATCCAGTGATGTTCCGGAAGCGTTCACAGTGAAATACTGCCCTGCGATGAGGGCCACAATATTGTTGACCTGCCAGCCCCCCAGGATGGCTGAGGCGGCGCCCCCACTATTGGCCCAGCGCTTGCCCTGGCCAAACGGCAGTTCGATGATGCTGGTGAGCTGGAAGTTGTGAGGAGTGTGGATCGGAGTTACCCCGTAGTTCAGATGGTAGTACTCGGGAATCTTGATATTTGGATCACCGTCGCTATTGGCTGTGTTGGCGATCCCCAACGACTTAGACCAGGTGTAACTGGCCTGCATTTGAAAACCATTGGAAAAGCGACGCCGCAGAGAGGTCTGGAGCGAGTCGTAGATGCTATTGCCAATTGGGCCAACCACTCTCGTGTCAGTGGTGCGCCCAAACTTCACGTTGTAGGGGCGGCTGGCGTTTCCGCCGCCTGGGCGTCCCGCGTTAAGATCCAGGTAGCCTAGCTGCCTGATTGACCGCGTTCCAATATAACCGACCTGGCCCGTGAATCCCCCAAACAGCTCTTTTTCAAGCGAGAGATTCCACGACTGAACGTATCCACGGTCAAATTCAGGTAGTGTGCTATTGACGGCAACGCGAGTCGGAACATCGATGATACCATTGCCCAAGTCAGGAGCAGTAACCACAGGGATCCCATCCTTCAGTTTTCCAGCCGCCACCAGCGAGTTTGGCGCTGTGACGTTTAGTGCCAGCAAGATAGGATGATTGGTGCGAAGGAGACGTGACAGGCTGTAAGGGTCGTTGGTCAGTCCGTAGCCGGCCCGGATAACCATCTTTTCCGTGGGGCGATAGGCGAATCCGACACGGGGGGCAAACAGCAAATTGCTCTGCTCGACACCGCAGTCTTTCGGCACCGAACCCACGCCGCAAACGAACATCTTGTTGTTCACGAAATCGTATCGCTCTATCCCGCGATCCTTGCGGTAGGGATATGGGAAAATCTCGTAGCGGGTACCGAAAGTGACGGTGAGCTTCGGCGTTACTTGCCATTGGTCTCGAATGTAGTAGCTGTACTGCCAGACTCGTGTCGTATACACGTCAGGCACCTGCAGAATGCGGCCTGCAACGGTGTGATAACCCAAAAGGAACGTTGCGACGTTGTTATATCGGTTACCTCCTGGGCCGGTTTGCTGGCATCCGGTCCCGGCTGCATTGGGCTGCAGACACACCTGCGTGGGACCGCCTCCAAATGTGAAGCCGCCTTGGGCGCCATGTTCGGCCCCTGCGAACTCAGGTTGGGTGTGGTTCATCTGCTGATGCGCCCAGTCCATGCCAAAGCGAACGTTAT
>Ga0180085_1000694_pt1 | contig 11654 bp, 10 predicted proteins | sample EasRiv730_16_10D_FD_123013 | JGI IMG/M metagenome (GOLD analysis project Ga0180085, IMG submission 123013) | Soil microbial communities from meander-bound floodplain in the East River, Colorado, USA - East River metaG ERMLT730_16_10D | ecosystem: Environmental > Terrestrial > Soil > Floodplain ... | reverse complement strand
CCCCCGACGAAAAGATCACCGCCGGACGTCCGGGCGCGGCCGTGTCGGCCTACGTCCACTGCGGCCGCCGGCCGCTCGGCTGGTGCCTGCTTCACGAAGCGTGGGAATGGCTCGAAGCTAATTTGTTTTTCTAGTGTCAGGCGAGCGGGAAGCGTTAGCTTCCCGATAGCGTGGCTCGACAAGTCGGCGAAACCAGGAGGCTTACGCCTCCCGCTCGCCTCAGATCACACGGGAAACCAACCATGAAAACCCGCCACCTCCTGGCCATCGTCGCCCTCGCGGCGGCGTGCATCACCCTGGCCCTTTCGGCCCGTGCTCAGTCGCCCGCCAGTGGCAGTAATCGGCTCAAGATCGAGGGGGGCCTCGTGACACTGATCAACGATGTCATGGTACCGGCCCAGGAAGCGGGCCGGCTGATGAAGGTCAACGTGAAGGGGGGTGAGGCGATCGACGTCGATTTTGTCATCGCCGAGATCGACAACCGCGATACGCTGGCCAAGCGGAAGATTGCACAAGGGGAATTCGATGTCGCCCAAGCCCAGGCCGACAGTGATGCGGAGCTCGAACTAGGTAAAAAGGGAGTTGAGGTGTCCAAGGCCGAATACGACCAAAACGTCGAAATTCGAACGAAGAATCCAGGCGCGGTCAGCGACACCGAATTGCGGAAGTTCTTGTTCCAGTGGGACCGGGCGAAGGCTCAAGTGAAGGTTGCCGAAGTCGATCGCGTCGTTGCCGGGCTGACCGCCAAAGTCAAGGATGCGCAACTGGAAGCGACGGCAAACGAACTGGCCCGCCGCCAGATCACCTCGCCCTTCAAGGGTGAAGTCGAAGACGTCAAGCGGCAGGTCGGCGAATGGGTCCAGCCGGGCGAGCCGATCGCCCGCATCGTGCAGCTCGACCGTCTTCGTGTGAAGGGAATGGTCTATGCGAACGCCACCTCACCGACCGACGTGATCGGCAAACCGGTGGAGATCACGATTATCGCCGCCGGTGGCAAGTCCGAAACCGTCAAAGGTCATATTGATTTCGCCAGCTCGATCATCGAAGTCACAGGCGAATTCCGCGTCTGGTGCGACATCGACAACCAGAAGTTCATCGATCCGGTCACCAAGAAGGAATCGTGGAAGATTCAGCCTGGTTCGTCGGCCATGCTCTCGATCGATCTGAATCCCCCGCTGCCCAAGCCGGCGCCGCTGAAGGCCGAACCGGCCAAGGGGGGCCCGACACTGCCGGGTACAACGCTGCCCGGTACAACGCTGCCCGGTGCAACACTGCCCGGTGCAACACTGCCCGGTACGTCGCCCGGTACGTTCCGCCCCCGCAGCGCCCTGGAAGCCTCGGGCGTAAAGGTCGAAGCGCGCAAACCGATCGTCGGCGAACCCGCCGCGACAAACCCCGAAGACAAAAAGCCTGACGACAAAAAGTCCGCCGAAACCAAACCGGAAGACAAACCCGGGCAAACCAAGGGCAAGACAAAGGAACGGTAAGAGCCACTTGGCAATTTGCAATGGTCATTTTGCAATTTGCAATCGGTCGTCGTTCCATCACGAAGCCCCGTGCCGAAACTCAATTGCAAATGGATCAAGGATCATTGCAAATTGCAAATTGCAGAGATTCTGCTAACGCCTTTCCATGACCACGCTCGCCGAAAGCCTGATCAGCAGCACGTCGCGTCCCTTGACGCTGCGCATGCGGCCCGACCTGACGGCTCGGCGGCACCGCTATCACGGCCGCACCTTCTGGGTGGTCAAGGAGCCGGTGGGGCTCAACTATTTCCGCTTCCACGAAGAGGAATACGCGATCCTCTGCATGATGGATGGCCGGACGAGCCTGGAAGACATCAAGGAACAATTCGAGGTCCAGTTCGCGCCGCAGAAGATCACGTATCACGACCTCCTGCAATTCGTCGGCATGCTGCACCGCAGCGGCCTGGTGATCAGCGAGGCGACCGGCCAGGGGCACCAGCTTCGCCAACGCCGCGACGAGAAGAAGTGGCGCGAGCTGCTCGGGAAGTTCGCCAACGTCTTCGCCCTGCGGTTTCGCGGCGTCGATCCCGAGCGGTTTTTCAACGCGATCTATCCTTACACCGGTTGGTTCTTCCGCTGGTACACGGTCATCTGCGTGATGCTGCTTGGGCTGTCCGCGCTGACGCTCGTCGCCGTCCAGTTCGACGAATTCTCGCGCCGCCTGCCAAATTTTCACTCGTTCTTCGGCCCGGAAAACTGGTTCTACCTGGCGATCACAATGGCCGTGGTCAAGGTGCTGCACGAATTCGGCCACGGCCTGTCGTGCAAACACTTTGGGGGCGAATGCCACGAGCTGGGGGCGATGATGCTCGTTTTCACGCCCGCGCTGTATTGCAACGTCTCCGACTCGTGGATGCTCCCCAACAAGTGGCACCGGGCGGCGATCGGCGCCGCGGGGATGTATGTCGAGCTGTGCCTGGCCTCGATCGCCACTTTCCTGTGGTGGTTCTCGACGCCGGGCCTGTTCAACCACATCTGCCTCTCCGTGATGTTCATCTGCTCGGTCAGCACGGTCGTCTTCAACGGCAACCCGCTGTTGCGCTTCGACGGCTATTACATCCTGATGGACATTTTGGAGATTCCCAACCTCCGCCAGAAATCGACCGAGATCACGCGGCGGTTTTTTGTGTGGCTCTGTCTGGGAATCGAGCAGCCGGAAAATCCGTTCCTGCCGCACAAGCACCAGTGGGCGTTTGCCCTGTTCACGATCGCCGCGGTCATCTATCGCTGGATCGTGGTGTTCTCAATCATTTTTTTCCTGAACAGCGTGCTCGAGCCGTATGGACTGAAGATTCTGGGCCAATTGATGGCCATATCGGGATTGTTTGGATTGCTGGTGCAGCCAATTTGGGAGCTGGGCAAGTTTTTTTACACGCCGGGGAGGATGAACAAGATGAAAAAGGAACGCCTGTTCGCCACGGCCGGCGTAGTGGCGGCGACGGTCGCCTTCGTGCTCTTCGTGCCGCTGCCGTTCTCGGTCAAGTGCACCTTCGAGATTCAGGCGCGCGACGCACAGCCGGTCTTCACGCTGACGCCGGGTCAGATCACGCTCGTCAGCGCCAAGCCGGGCCAGACCGTCGCGCAGGGCGACCCGATCATGCAGCTTGCGAATCCGGACCTGGAGCTGGAAGTCGTCGCGCTTGACGGCCGCTGCCGCGAGGCCCAGCAAAAAGTCGATTCCCTGCTCAAGCAGCGCTTCAGCGATCCGTCGGCGAACGACCAGCTCGCCATGGCCCGCGAGATTCTCGATTCGGCCAAAAAACAACACGTCCAGAAGAAAGACGAATTAGACCGGCTTTCGATCAAGGCCCCTACGGCGGGAACGATCATTCCGCTCCCGTCGCGGTCCGCCAAGGCAGCCTCGGCTCCGGGCCGCTTGCGGACCTGGACCGGCACCCCGTTCGATGAGAAGAATCTCGGCGCCCTGCTCACGCCGACCGACCAGATTTGCATCGTCGGCAACCCGACCGACATGCAGGCGGTGCTGGTCGTCGATCAAGCTTATGTCGGCCTCGTGAAGAATGGGCAGGAGGTGCGGCTGCTCCTGGAGGCCGACACGCATCGGGCCTATCACAGCCAGATCGAATCGATCGGGGTCAACGAAGTGCAGGCCGTTTCGGGCGGCAGCTCGACGATGCATGGCGGCCGTTTGGAAACCAAGACCGATCCCTCCGGCATGGTCAAGCCGCTCAGCACGTCGTTCCCGGCCAGGGTGCTGTTGGGCGATTCGGTCGGCCGGCTCCAAGTCGGCATGCAGGGGCAGGCAAGGATTTACACCGGCTGGCAGCCGCTGGGCCGCCGGCTCTATCGCTTCATGGCCAAGACATTCAATTTTGACTTGTAATCAAACCAACCCGACGCGCAAGCCAGGGTGAATTGTGATTTGACGTTAGTGAACCCTTTTTCAACCGCCGCATTTTGCGGCCAGGAGACCCTACGAATGGCAGAGCACGCAGAAAAAGAGACCGCCGAAGAGACCAAAGCCCCCGCCGCCCCGCCGCAGCAGCAGTTCCAGGTGGATGTGGACGACTCCCACGTCACCGCCTTATACGCCAACTTCTGCCGCGTCACCGGCTCGCCGGAAGAGCTGATCGTCGATTTCGGTCTCAATCCGCAACCTGTGGGCATTCCCAAGAGCCCGATCGCCGTCACCCAGCGGATCGTGGTGAACTACTACACCGCCAAGCGGCTGTTGCACGCCCTCTCGCTTTCCGTGCAGCGGCACGAAGCGGTGTTTGGCGTGCTGGAGACCGACATCCAGAAACGCGTCAAGCCGATGCAGCAGCGCTAGCGTCCCGAGGGCTTGCGCAGCGCGCAGCGCACCCTTGGTCGAAGATCTTTAGCCCGCGGCGATGCGATCGCGCATCGACCGCGGGTTTTTTCTTGCGCCGACCCAATGAATCGCATACGGCTTTGCGCACGGCGGCGAAACAGACTTGTTCGGTTGGTGTTTAGGGATCACAATCTTGCGCCCTTCAAACTTCTGTCCTGCCCGGAGCCCTGCCGATGGATGCTGATTTGGCTTTTTTCACAACCGCCGAACTGATCGACGAATTAATTGGCCGGCATACATTTCTGGGCGTCATTGTCATGTCGGAACAGGAGCACCGGACGCGCCAGTGGCAAAGCGAGAAGCAGTTCAAGGTCCACTTCAACGACAATTTGTCGCCCCCCGAGGCGGCCAGCCTGCTGGGAACTGTCTCCGAATGCATGAATCAGCGCTGCTAGCAGCCAAGCCCGCTGTGACGTTCGGGTCGCTGGTTGATTGCCGAGCGAATTTTGAGATCCGCTACTTCTTCCCCAGCCGCCGCTGGTCCTGGAAAAACCGCGATAAGATCTCGCCGCAGTGCTGGGCCAGAATGCCCGGCACGACCTGGCAGCGGTGATTCAAGCGATTGTCGCCGAGCAGGTGAAACAGCGTCTGGACCGCTCCAGCTTTCGGATCGGTCGCTCCATAAACGACCACCGGAATCCTGGCCTGAAGAATGGCCCCGCTGCACATGATGCAAGGCTCGAGCGTCACGTACAGCGTGCAGCCCTCCAGCCGCCAGTCTTCCAGGGCCTGGGCGGCCTGTGTAATCGCGATCATTTCGGCATGCGCTGTCGGGTCGGCGAGCTGCTCGCGCTGGTTATGAGCCGCGGCGATCACACGCTCCCCCTGCACGATCACCGCGCCGATGGGCACTTCGTCCTCGTCCAGGGCCGCCTGGGCCTCGGCCAGGGCCAGTCGCATGTAGTGGTCGTGGGTCATGCGTCGTACAGTTCAATGTTCCCAGTCCAAGGTTCAAGGTTAAAGGGAACCAACTTTGAACTTTGAACCTTGAACTCGGATCGCCGCACCTACTTCACCCGTTTTATTTGCACATCTTTGATCGCCGACGTCACCTGATACGTCGAAATGCCCAGCGGCCGGCTGGCGTCGGACTCGATGCGGGTCGAGATTCGCTTGTCCTTGAGATCGAGATCGACGAGCTGTTCGTCGTCGATCCAGCACTCGATCTTTCCCCCGGCGACGCGGACGCGGATCTTGTACCACTTGTTGGGCTCGAACTTCTTGTAGCTCGTCGTTTCGTTCTCCGAGGCGTCTTGGCCGCTGATGCTGGAGATGCCTACGACCGTGCCCGCCCAACCGCCGCAGATGAAGCTGGCGTGCGAATCGCGCACCGGAAACGTCAGCCCGCAGAAGAAATCGTCCCCTTTGAGCTTCATCGCCGATAGCGAGATCTCGTAGTTGTCCTTGGGCAGCTTATCGGCGTCCTTCCAGGTCACGCCGGAGAGCGATTCTCCTTTGTTGATGATGAGCTGGCCGTTTTCCACCGCCACCTCGCCGCCGCCGGCGAAGTTGCTCGGCTTCCAGCCGGTGAGCGATTTGCCGTCGAACAGCTTCACCACCTCGACATTGCTCAACGTGGGCCTGGCCGGCTCGTCAGCCAGAGCGGCCCAGGACAGAGCGGCCCAAGTCAGGGCCCCAGTTATGCAGACGAGGTGCAAAGAGCTTCGGCTTGACAGCGTCATTCGCGGCATGGCGTATCCCCTACAATGGAAGTGCGTCGTGGACTGCGGAGCGTTGGCGGTCACAGCGACTATGATAGAGTCTCGCTCCACCGATTGCAGCCAATTCACCCCGTCCCGTCAATTACTCACCTGCCGCGCGACCTCATGCTTGCCGATTCTTCGTCGCGCCGCTGGCTGGCGCTGGTGGCCATCGGGCTGTACTGGGCACTGCTGTTCACGCTCACGCATTTGCCGGGCGACGAGGACAATGAACGGCCTGGTCGCAAGATTCCGCATCTTGACAAAGTCGCCCACGCGGCCGCCTTTGCGGGCTTGGCGGCGCTGGCCTGCCTGGCTGTGGCTGCCTTTCGGCCAGTAACACCGCAGGTGCTCGCGTGCATTGGTGGTTTGCTGGCCGCTTATGCCGCGTTCGATGAATGGACGCAGGGCTTAATCCGCGATCGAACCCCCGACCTGCGCGATTGGTTGGCCGACATGCTGGGAATGCTGGCCGGAATCGGCGCGTTTCTCCTGGCTCGGCGTGCCCTCGTCGGCCGGTTGTCCAAGGCAGCTAAGGCTCCGGCTGGCGTGTCGTCATTGCGATGACCGGATAGATCTCGACCGGTCGTGGCCGGTCGGGCGTGGGCGGACCAAGCAATTGGGGGCGGCCGAGCACCCCCTGGGCGACCAGCTCGTCCAGCAATTGGGGCTCGAACCGCGGATCGAAGCCGTAATTGCCCGGCAATTGGTAGCGGGCCAGTTCCGGCCAATCGACGAGCACCCAGGCGATGTTGCGCATCGCCAGCTCCAGCCGTCGCTCGTCCGCAGACTTGCCGAGCATCCAGTCGCAGAGCAGGCAGTCGTCAAAACACGTGTTGTAGTAGGCCCGCATTTCCAGGTCGAACGGTTCGGCGTCTCCGACGAGCAGTACGGCCTGGCCCGGCTGGATGTTTTCGTTCAGGAACCTTTGAGCTGGCTTGATGCGGAGTGCCGCGCCTTCGGGCCACGGGGCATCGCGGCGAAGCTGCTCGAGCGAAACGAACCAGCGGTTATCGCCGACGAGCTGCGAGCTGGCCGCCACACAGCAATAGGCCAGAACGACCAGGACGATCGTTTGCACGGCCCACTGCCACCAGCGATCACTCTGCCACGCGGCGCCCGCCGCCAACAACGCCGCAAACGGCCAGGCGGGCAAGAGAAAGCGATCGATCCGATGCGACAAGAGCCACCAGACGGCGACGATCCAAACGAGAGCCAAAGCGGCAAGCAGAGCCAAATGCGGATTTCGGAGTGCGGATTGCGGATTGGGGGAGCGCCGCGAAACGAAAAAGGCGATACCCGTCGCAGCCAGCAGCGGCAGGATGAGCGGGCTTGCCAGATCATCGCGGCCCGCGATTCGCGCGAGTGAGTTGCCAAGTTGGCTGGGCGAGTAACGTCGGCCTTGGTCATCGGGCGGCACCTGATGCGCCTTGCTCCACTGGGCGTCCTTCTCCGGCGTGCGTGTCGCGCCGCCGAAGATGCGATAGGCGAGAGGATAGGCCGGGTTGCCGGCTAGAATGGCGCTCTTGGCGTACCAAGCGCCGCCGCCGGCGAGTATGCCCGCGATGAGCAGTGCGAGAGCAAGCGCAGGACGGATTTTCAATCCGCCCTCAGATGACGGGTTGGAAACCCGTCCTACGGGAACCATCGCCCAGACCGCGAGCGGCGCAGCCGCGAACACCAAACCCGGGTATTTACAGGCCCCCGCCACGCCGGCGAGCAAACCCGGCAAGAGAAAGCTGCACGCCCCGCCGCGGGCCAGCCACATCGCATAGAACGCCAGAAACACGTAGCAAGCCAGCGCCCCGTCGTTCAATCCGTTGACGGAAACGTCGATGACCCAGGGATGCGATAGAAAAACCACTGCGGCGAGAAGGCCCCCGGCTCGGCCCGCCAGTCGCTCGCCGGCTGACGCGACTCCTAAGCCAGTAATTACGGCAAACGACCCCATCACCACCTTGCCGGCCAGGGCCCCGTAGAACCAGCTGTGCTCGCCCGGCCAGAGACCCATTGCCAAGAGCGCATGCATCTCGGCCCCGAGCGGCATGTTGCCATAGACGTTATGCGGCAGAAACGTGATCTGCGCCCGCTGAAGCCATTCCTTGGGAACCTGAAGGTGATATTCGCGGACGTCAAAGTCCCACGGCGGCAAGCACGCGCCCAAAAGCAACATCATAACAAACGGAATTGAAAGCCAGGCAAGTGCGGATTGCGGGCTGCGAATTGTGGGTGGCCTTGATAACCGCGAAGATTGGTCGCGATAGAACTGCCAGCTCGCCAGGACCGCGAAACCGCCGACGAGCAGCCACAGCAGCCAGCGTTGACCGAGGCCGCCAGCCAGACCCACCAATAGCACGATCGTCGATAGCCCGCTCAGTCCCGCACCGGCCGCGAATACGATTCGCTCCAGGTCGGTGATTCCCGGCGCCAGGTGTAGTTGCTCAATGACTAACCGGCCCAGTCCGATCGCCGCGATGATGATCAGGGCCGCGATGATCAGCACCGGCAGGCGGTCCAAGAATCCCAGCGGTGTTCCCGCCGGCCCGAACCACTCGGCGATCAGTCCAAAGGGGTCACGCAGCTCGTTAAGCAGTGCCAACCGCAGCGGCAGCCGTTGTCCCGGTCGCGGTGGAGCGGCTTGAACAAACCAGAGCAGATAAAGACCAGCCACAACCACAATGCCGATCGCCGGCAGCGGGCCCGCACGCGGTGCCGCGTCGGTAGGTCGGGGGTCTTTGGCGGAATTGGACTTTTTCATGCCCGATATCGGCTCCCGCCAAAGACTCCCGACCCCGTGGGGTGTGAGCTATGATTGAATGGCTCTTGCGCCAAAGCTGCCGGTCGTGCCGATTGTACAAGGTAGTAGGCACACTCCGTGTGCCGTGGCCTAATGACGGCACACGGAGTGTGCCTGCTACTTCCCGCCTTCCTTTCCACGCTCCATGTCCAGCCCTTCCGCCCGCCTCCGCGGCATCTTCACTCCGAATATCGTCCCGCTGCACCCCGATGGCGAGATCAACGAAGCCGAAACCCGCCGCTACGTCGATTGGCTGATCGACCACGGCGTGCATGGTCTCTATCCCAACGGCTCGACCGGCGAGTTCCTGCGGTTCACGGCCGACGAGCGGCGGCGGATCATTGAGATCATCGCCGACCAGACCCGCGGCCGAGTGCCGATTCTGGCCGGCGCCGCCGAAGCCAACGTCAAGGAGACGATCTCGGCCTGCGAGCACTACCACCGCCTCGGCTGCCGGGCGGTCGCCATCGTCTCGCCGTACTACTACAAGCTGTCGCCAGCCGGCGTGTATGCGTATTTCAAGGAAATCGCCGATCACTCGCCGATCGACATCACGCTCTACAACATTCCGCTCTTCGCCTCGCCGATCGACGTCCCCACGGTCCAGCGGCTGGCTGAGGAGTGCCCGCGGGTCATGGCGATCAAGGACAGCTCGGGCGATCTACCCCACATGATGCGGATGATCGCCGCCGTCCGTCCGCTGCGGCCCGAATTCGCCTTTTTCACCGGCTGGGATCCCGCCCTGATGCCGAGGATCCTGATCGGCTGCGACGGCGGCACCAACGCCACCAGCGGCGTCGTCCCCGAAATCACGCGGAAGCTCTACGACCTGACGCTCGCCGGCCGCTTGGACGAGGCCCGCGACCTGCAGTATCGCCTGCTGTCGCTGTTCGATGCGATGATCTATCACAGCGAGTTTCCCGAGGGATTTCGGGCGGCGCTCGGCCTGCGCGGCATCCAGACCGGCCCCGGCCGCCAGCCGCAATCGCCCGTCCAGCAGCAGGCCCTCGTGAAGCTGCGCGATCAGCTCCAGTGCCTGTTAGCTGCGGAAGGCTTCACGAGCGAGCCGCTCGGCGGATGTGCTGTGGGTGAGCCCATGGATCCCGAGCAGGTCGCCCGGATCGTGCAGGGGGTGGTGGGCGAACTGAAACGGCGGGGAATCGCTTAGAGTGCAGGCCACTTTCATTCGGCCTATAGCTCCCGCTTCTGCCGCGCTGATTGCAGTTCCCCAGGTCGGCCCCTATGATGGCGCGCCCTATCAACCGTTGAGGAATCGACCCATGTCGCACCATGTCCGGAGTGTCCTGTCCCTCGTAACCGTACTCCTTGTTGCGGTGCCCCCTGCCTGGTCGCAAGAGGTCCAGCCGAAGGCCAAGCCAAAGGCTGTCAACCCGGCGTTCGCCAAGGTGGAGGACGTGCCCGGCCTGCCGCGGGTACTGTTGATCGGCGATTCGATTTCGATCGGCTACCACCTAGCCGTGCGCGACGCATTGAAAGGCAAGGCCAACGTCCACCGCCCGGCGACCAACTGCGGCCCGACGACCAACGGCGTGAAGAACATCGACGCCTGGCTCGGCGACGGCAAGTGGAACGTCATCCATTTCAACTTCGGCCTGCACGACCTCAAGTATGTCGATGAGCAAGGCAAGAACGCCGAGCCGGGCAAGGGGCGGCCGCAGGTGAGCATTGCCGATTACGAGAAGAACCTGGAGTCGCTCGTCGCCAGGATGCAAAAGACCGGGGCCAAGGTGATTTTCGCCACGACGACCCCCGTTCCCAGCGGATCGCCAGCCCGCAAGCTGGACGACCAGAAGCAGTACAACGAGGTGGCGGTCGCGGTCATGAAGAAGCATGGCGTTGCGATCGACGATCTGCATGCCATCGCCCTGCCCAAGCTGGCCGAGATTCAGCTTCCGGCCAACGTCCACTTCAAGCCGGAAGGCTCGCAGCAACTGGGCCAGCAGGTTGCGGCGGAAATCGCCAAAGCCCTCGAATCAAAATAATCTCCACTTCGCCCTCACTCCCCTTCGTCTCATGCCTCGCACCACCCGTCGCCGCGTCCTCCAAGCCGCTGCCGCTATGGCCGCGCTTCCGCTCGTCAACCGCTACGCTTACGCCGCTCCGGCCGACGGCTGGATCGAGCTGTTCGATGGCAAGACGCTCGCCGGCTGGCACAAAAACCCGATGCGAATCGGCCACGGAACGGGGGGCAACTGGCAGGTCGAGTCGGGAACGATCACCGGCGAGCAGGACCCGCCCGGCAGCGGAAACGGCGGCATCCTGCTGACCGATCGGAAGTTTGGTGACTTCGAGCTGTCGCTCGACATCAAGCCCGACTGGGGCATCTGTTCGGGCCTGTTCCTCCGCGGCAACGACAATGGGCAGTGTTTCCAGATGATGGTCGATTACCACGATGCAGGAAACGTCGGCCAGATCTATGGCGAGGGGCTCGGTGGCTTTGCGGCCCGCACGTTCGATATCAACGGCAAGCTCGACGGCGGCAAACTTGTCGGTTTCACCACCGACAAGCACCTGACCGCCGCCGAGGTTGGCCTGGTCAGCGCCTGCACGCCGGCGGCCTGGGTCAAAGCGTGGAAAATCGACGACTGGAACGCGGTCCGCGTCGTCGCTGGCGGCAAATACGCCCACATCTCCACGACGATCAACGATCTGGCGGTCTGCGAATTCGATGGCAGCACCTCGACGGCCAAAAGCTACGACAAAGACCAGGTCGTGGAGCAACTGGGGGTGGCCGGCTCGATCGCGGTGCAGGTTCACGGCGGAAAGAACTGGCCCGT
>Ga0180085_1000693_pt1 | contig 11663 bp, 9 predicted proteins | sample EasRiv730_16_10D_FD_123013 | JGI IMG/M metagenome (GOLD analysis project Ga0180085, IMG submission 123013) | Soil microbial communities from meander-bound floodplain in the East River, Colorado, USA - East River metaG ERMLT730_16_10D | ecosystem: Environmental > Terrestrial > Soil > Floodplain ... | reverse complement strand
TGCCCAATCCTCGGCGAGCGAGCGTACCGAGTGCTCGGAGTCGACGAACGACTCTGCCCAATCCTCGGCGGGCGAGCGTACCGAGTGCTCGGAGTCGAAGAAGGACTCTGCTCTATCCGCACGAAAAGCGCTGAGGGATCGCTGGTGCGATGAATTCAGCCGCTGCAGCTTAGTGCTGGTTGGTTGGTCACCCGCAATCCCAAGTGCAGCCGAGCCCAATCAATTGGCGAATACAGTGCACCGCTTATGCGAGATCCACGAAGATAGGTGCGAAAGCCTACGCATCTGGCGCCAAACGGATGGGAGCCTTGGACCATTACTGCGCACCGTCCAGTGCGGGAGATCGCAGCCGATTGGCGACGCGCTCGAAAAGTCGATTGAGGAGATATTGCAAGCGGGCGATTCCAGAGCCACCCCTACCGGAGCTCCCGCTCGCCGTGTTGTACGACAAGCTTCAGTATTACCTGGAGGTTCAATATCCTCGAGGGTTAAAAGAAGTCCGAGACCAGATCCTGCGCCGGTACAAAAAACTACTTATCGACCCCCTGCGGACACAGGCCGAAACAACGAACGATTTTCGCAAGGCGTTCTTCCTGGTAGAACTGGCTGACCTCGTCGAGCGTCAGCGAACTATTGCTTTGGAAAACACGATAGCGCCCACACCCAACATGCGAATTTCACCCGGCGTGATAGATAGACGGACAAGTGAACAATTTAAGCTGGTCGATCGAATCTTCAAGCTCACGGAGGCCCTTCGCAAATGACGCCGCAGGACTTCGACACTCACCCAGCTTCGCGATCGCTCGTGATTCTCGACCAATTGGGTTTAACCCCGGAAGAGTGCGACTCGCTCCGACGGCAAGGATTTGTCTCAGCCGAGCGCCGCGGTCCAGCCTGCGTTGTTTTCAAGCTGCGCTTCCGAATGCGCGGACGTCAGGTCGTGCGCTACCTGGGAACCGATCCGGAGTGGGCGGATACAGTGCGCCGGGCACTGTCCGCCTGGCGGTCACCACAACATGCCCAGCGTTTGTTGCAGCGGACCGAGCGGGATTCCCGCCGATTACTGCGAAGCGTCAAGCCGCGGTTAATTCAGGCCGTGGAAGCTGCCGGTCTAAAGTTTCACGGCCGCCAGATCAGGCGGCCTCGCAAGTTGATCGCCTTGCATCGCAACTCGTCCACCATTCCCACCAGCCGGCGTCGCTCGCCGGCCCAACGCCACGTTTAGAGACTCCATGGCTGCTATCAACGACCCCATGCCGACCCCAGCCGCGCTCGCGTCCCGGACCGCCCAGCAAGACGATGCGGATCCGAAATTGCTGGCCAAGCGACGCGAGCGGATTCGTGACTATGAAGTTGAAGCACTCGGCAAGTCGAATTCCCTGGAAGCTGTTCTGGGAGCCTGCGCGAGTGACCTGATGATGGGAATGCTGTACCTGCGCGAAAGCATGGAACAGGCCTGGGGTGAGGAATTCGAACCCCTCGAACAGCTGTCCCAGCTCCTGCCGTGCCTCGATCAACTGGGCAAGGTAAGCAAGCAACTGGAGTCTTTGGTGGAGTTGCAGTTGTCGCTCCAGGATCGTCGCCTGCTGGCCAAAGACATCCGATTGCAAAGGAAAGCGAGCATTCGCTCAAAAAAGAAAAGGAAGTTAATCGTCCAAGGTACCGTGAGCCCTGCGGATAATGAAGCACCATCGATTCAGCGATCGGAACCAAAGAAACCGCGCTGACTCGGGGTCGTACTTGCGCCGCAATGCCGGCGGAGGAACCGCTCGAGCGGCCTTTTGCGCGCCTTGTCCGATTCGCCCGATGAGGGCCTGAATTTCGCGCTGCCGCTTTCCGCGAGCGGCGCGAGGCATGGCTCCGCCCGACGGACGCCCCGTCGAATACAACATCGATATCAATCTCAGTCGTCTGGGGCGGCGGGCCGGTCGATTTGTGAACATGCCGCCCGAATATTCCCTGCGGTTGGCCGCGCTCTATCGCGAGCTAGCCAACCGCGAAGCCAGCCTCGGCCCACTTCGGCGGGTTAACCTGCCGAATGACAGCCATCTTCGCAAGAATGGACTCGCGGTACGGCTCGCAGTGGCTTTGCGGACCTGGCGGCCCGAGGGGAGCGGAGAGGGCTTGTCAGCGGGCAGCTAAATGCAGCCAGTGGCGGGCGGAATTCGCAGCCGGGGTGAAGGGTCACGTGGATGATCGTCGGAATCGTTAGGACTGGCAAGTCTCGGCTGGTTCGGCGGCGGCTTTTTTGCGTTTGCCGGCGGACGTAGAGCCGGAGGCCAGACGCGCTCGACGGTGACCGATCCGCGGGGCATGGGGCTCTTTCACGCCTGGCGGGACACTCCAGCCTGCCAACTGCCGAGGTCCGCGTGAGCTATGCTGCCTATCTGGTTGCCGGTTTTGAGTCGAGCGGGAATCGACTTCTAGCCTCGATCCTGGTGCGTTCGGGATGTGCCGGCGAGGCCAGCACCAACCAGCCGTCCCTCGATCGCCTGCCGCCACCGGAGCGGCCGCTGGTGGTCATTGCCCACGAAGCACCGGCAGCGGACCGTGTCGCCGTCCCACATGGTCAGGCGGTCGCCCGCTGGACCGCCGCGCTCAAGAGCCACGGATACGACCCGATCCGCGTGCTGGCAATCGTGCGCGAGCCAATCGCCAACATCCGGTCTGCAATTGCTCGGGGACATTGGCCGCAGGAGCTCTGCGAAGCGGCCTATGCCCGCCGCACGTATGATCTGGCCAAGAATCTCAGCGATTCGCTCGCGGCCGGGATCGTGCCGGAAGTGTTGACCTACGAGGGCCTGACCGAGCATTATTTGGCGGCTTGGCTACCGCGGATCGGCCTGCCCTATTTTCCCGGCGCGATCGTTCTGCCGGGGCAGATTGCGCCGCCGCAAATTGAATCACAGAACGAGAAGTGGTATCCGCGATAGTCGCGGGCGCGTCGAGGCGAGCTGTGGCGCCCCGACGACGTTGCGCCGCCGCAGTACGTGTACGGGTGGGACCGATCGAACCACCTCTCGGGAAAAATGGGGAACGCCGACTGGTACGAGCGCCACTCGATGGAGGGCAAGCTCGCGCCGGTTGTGGAAGAGCTTAGTCCGCGACTAGATGGGCAGACTGGGGGCGTGCTGACGTTCATGGCGACGATCTGGTATTTTGACAGCCTTGGAAGGGTCCGTCGCTGATCGGAATTGTCGTAACATATTGCCATAAAGGCGTTTACGACTCGCACAAGCCACGGTAGGTTTTCTCCCCAGCGGCATTTGAAGCTCTTCCAAACCCCCCACATGAGCGGGCACGATGCAAAGAAAACTCGCATTAACTCCCATCGTCAATGAACAGCGGTTCATCCTGGCAACACGCGACACTGGGTACCGTTCAACGGCATCCGCTATTGCAGAACTCGTCGACAACTCGATTCAAGCCGGCGCATCAATTATTCGCATTTTCGTAACGCAAGAAGGCGTCGGGAGTGACCGCCAAGTTTCTGTTGCTGTTCTCGACAACGGAACTGGAATGGACCCCCCGACTCTCTCAATTGCAATGCAGTTTGCGGGCAGCAGCAGATTCAATGATCGCAACGGGCTTGGACGATTCGGCATGGGGCTGCCGAACAGTTCGGTTAGCCAAGCGCGACGCGTTGATGTTTATACGTGGCAAAAGCGGAAGAGAGTCCTACATACCTACTTGGACGTAGACGAAATCACTGATGGGGAAATGAGAACAGTGCCAAAACCGAGGTTGGCCACTTTGCCGTCCTGGGCCGACAAGCACGTTCGAAAGCCAACAGGGACACTCGTCCAATGGTCTCGATGTGATCGTTTGGACAATCGCAAGGCAACAACCATCGCAGAGAAGCTGCACAGGCCACTTGGTCAACGATTCCGATACTACCTGTGGAAGGGAAATCGCATCTTAATCAACGACGAGCCAGTTGTTCCCTTCGATCCTTTGTACTTGAAAGTTGACGGCACGAACGAACCCGCAAAACCCTTCGGCGACGAGCTGACGCTTGAATTTCGTTGTCCTTCCGATCACGAACGGACATCGACAGTGCGAGTCCGTTTCACTGAACTCCCAATAACTCAGTGGTATGGTCTCACGACGGATGCCAAACGGGCTCTTGGCGTGCCGAAGGGGGCTGGCGTCTCGATTGTGCGGGCCGACCGTGAAATCGACTACGGATGGTACTTCATGGGAGGGAAGCGAAAGGAGAATTACGACGATTGGTGGCGCTGTGAAATCTCCTTCGATCCAGAGTTGGACGAACTATTTGGCGTTACGCACAGTAAGCAAGAGATCACCCCAATCGATCTTGTGCGAGTCGAATTGAGTTCGCATCTCGAAGCGATTGCGCAGACTCTCAACTCTCGCGCCAGAGCTGCATTCATGCTCGTGCGCAAGCAGGATGACCGCGATCCATCCCGAGCTGAAGCAAAGGCCGCAGACCGTGAGGCAGTTCTCCCACCAATGCGCAAGTCTCCGCATGAAGCGCGTCCGGCACGTTCGGCGAGAGTCACCGGCCTAGGCGCTTCACAACAACCGCCTAGGGCTAAGCCGCGCTATCGGATTCGGGTCGAACCTATTCAAATTGCCGATGCCTTCATTTGGGATGCCCACTCCAAAGGCGATGTGACGATTACGGTCAACCAGAACCACGCCTTCTACGATCAGATCTTTTCCAAATTAGGCGATCACAAAGACCATGTCGTGCTACATGGTGTAGAGTGTCTTCTATTAGCATTTGCGCGAGCTGGGCTTGCATTGACCGACGACAAGCAGTTTCAAGTGCTCGCAGGCTTTCGGAAGTCGTTCAGCAATATCCTTGCAGCGTACCTGGGGGACTGAAATGAACGCGAAAGATCAGGTTCCCCACCTCGCCCCACCGTTTGCGACGAACCGTCGTGAGTGGAAATTACTTGGCGACCTCGTCACCAGACTGATGCAGGCGAATCCATCCGAGTTGTCGGCAGATGCCGCCGTTGAGGCTCTACGCCGAGAGTTGCTCGCACACGATGTCGCGCCGGATACGAAAGCGCTCTTTCAAGTTGTCGTGTCCGTATTGTGCGATTTGCGACTTCAAGGTTGGTCATTCAACGTAGATCGCAAGCGCGTGAGATTGCAACGTCCAATAGCAGAGTTGGCCCCAGAAGTTGAGCGTGAACGAATTCGACGCATGCATGCCGTCAATCGTAATGTTCAGCTAATTAAGCAGTCGGTCCGAACATTCGTTAAGGGCTTGGAAAGGAAATGCATCGGTCCAGCAGGCTGGGTTTCCATCTTTTCATTGATGCGCGACGGCCGTGAACTGTCCCAAAAGCTCCGCGATGTGCTGAAGCATAAAGCGGCCGATGATCAATTGGCCGCCCTTCGATCAGTAGTCAAACCGTATCTGCAAGTTGTATCCGAGCATAGGACCTGCGAGCACACAGGGCTCTTACTTGGCGACATCTGGCGATACTTCCGGCACACATGGGCGAGTGAATACCAAACGGTGCCGGGACGTAACCTGATGATACTTGTGCGCGACGCCGCTGCGCCGTTTCATCCGGTAATTGGAATTGCCTGCCTCACTAGTCCGGTCGTACATCTCACGTTGCGCGACGAATGGATCGGATGGGCACCACAGAAGTTTATTGCCGAAATGAGGCAGCATCCTTCGACGGCGTGGGCGAAGTGGATAGGCGAAAAGCTAAAGCAGTTGATCGCGGGCGTATTCCTCGCGGACCTCGTTAAAGATCGCGTCATCGCCAAGGCGGAAGTTGCTAATCCCACTGAGGATGCCATCGCGCGACTCGAAGAGGAAGCGGAGTCATGTCGAAAGCAACATCGGCTCCATCCAACCAAAAGCGTACACAAGAACCCAACAAAGGGGGTCGACGATAGCGAGTGGAAGCGTCGCGCCGAGACTCATCTTTTTCGGTCCAAACGATGCGCAACCCTCGCCGAACTGCTGCGGGCGAAGATGCGATTGCAGCACGCTGGATTCAATCAACCGACGAAGGCATGCCTGACAAAGGTGCTTTCAACCGGCGAGGGACGCCAAGCCGCGGAAACAATTCGCAAGCATATTAAGGCGATACACATTGGAAATGACGTGCTCGATATCGCTGTTTGCGGTGCAGTGGCTCCCTACTCCGAGCTGCTAGGTGGAAAGTTGGTGGCAATGCTTCTGACTAGTCCTGAAATAGTGCAAATGTACGCGCAGCGATATGGGCGGACCAGCAGCATTATCGCTTCCTCGATGGCCGGGCAGAGGGTAAGTCGAAGACCGCGCCTTACCACGTTGACGACCACCAGTTTGTATGGCTCTGAACTAAATCAGTACACTCGCGTCCGGGTTCCGGCCATCGATGTCGGAGGCGAAGGGGATCGGCAAATCGTGTATCAAAAACTCGGCCCGACACGAGGCCAGGGGTCATTTCACTTCTCAGCGGTCACCGTCGATCTTATCGAAGTGCTCCTCGGGCAGATGGCTGACAGCCGAACGGTAAACAGCATTTTTGGAGAAGGCGTAAGCCCTCGGCTTCGCAAAATACGAAGCGGCCTCGATGTGTGTGGCTTCCCCAGCGACGAAGTCTTGACGCATGGCTCACCGCGGATTGTTTATGGAATCGCGTTGGCAACAAATCAGCGGGATTGCCTCATGGAACGAGCGAAACAGCCCGAGTATGTTTTGCCGCAGCATCCCGCTGCCCAAACGTCACAGTTAATCGCGGACTACTGGCAACGTCGCTGGCTTCATGGCCGCATTTTACGGACTGAGATCATTGAGCGGATCGGGCAGCACACACTTGTCTCGCCCGTACAACACGGCGCTCGTGTATCGTTGCCTAGGATCTTCGAAGAGGAGCCGCTCTTCTTTCACCAGGACAGGTGATGCCCGCCACCGTGGCCGTGAAGGCACAAAAGACAACGGGCGCTCGGCAGAACCGAACGCCCGTTGAACGAATCGCTGTTATTCGGCTTCCACGTCCAATTGCATTCGTTCTGCAACGGCGGATGCCTTGTCTCGCATGTCGTCATCCGGCCGAAGTTCGTTTAACGCGTGATGGAGGCGCTCCGACCATTGCACTCGAGCCGAGCGATAGAACGATTCAAAGTCGCCTTCGGCGTCCAATTCAGCTTCGCCAAGCACAAGAAGCAAAACTTCAAGTGCTGCTTTGATCTCCGGCGAGGCGTCGTAGACTTTGGTGTAAAATGGGTGCAAGGTGTTGATGATTACTCGCTTCTGCTCGCCGAGCCGCTTCGGCCTGTAGAATGGGCCTTCTGGAATCGGTTGGAATTCGACTTCAAAGCGACGTTTGGAGGTATGTTCCTCGAGCGTCTCCAGAATCTCGTCCCGCGGCCGGCCGCTGATCTCGGCTTGCTTAGTCGCAGCGGACTCCAATTCTTCCCGTGCCCTGGCTTTCTTCTTGTCAGAAGGCATATCCGGCCGAGTCTTGAATTTCTCGGTAGCGCTTGCTACCGACCGCAGGAGATTTGCCTGGCTTGGTTTCGACCTTTGCCTGGGAGGCCCCGTTTTTTGGAGCCCGGTGAGGGCGAACCTCGCTGCTTCACCAGTAAGATATCCGAATAATGCTCTGCTGATAAGCGCGTTGGTGATTTTTCTGGCCGATGGCCATTTCACCGATCGCAATACCTCGGCTAACGGTCATGCCGCATGCCGGGTATAACTCTTGAGCATCCCTCCCAGCGGCTGCTTGCATGGCACAGCACCCAGCGACACGACCTCGCCGTCGACCTTGCCCGTGTCGCCTTCGGTCGCCCGCACTCCTTGAGCCCGGTGCGAGGCTCATTTTCCAGCGACTGGTGCGGCCGTTCTTCGTGATTAGGCGAGGTACCCCGAGCATAGGGTCCACGTGCTTCTCGCCGAAAACGATGAAAAAATTAATTTAGACACTCCTGCCGGATCGACTGCACGAACCGTGTTCGGCGCCCGGAAGGCGTTTGGTTTCGGCCGCGCGGGGCAGCGCCGAAGGGCCCGGTCAAATCGCATCAATGCCAAAAGCCGCCGTTGAACTCGCGACCAATGTAACGGCCGTTGCTTGCGAATCGTAACGGCATCAACGATTATTCTACATTATTCGCGGTTGGCCCTAACCCGCCGATGAGTGGTTGGATTCAACCTGACAACCGACGGAAAATAGCGAAGCGGGGAATTTTCAGTGCGTGCCTCGGGAGGTCGTTGATGCACTGGATCTTCGTCTGGTGTCCATCGCGAGCGAGGCACTGAAGGCGGCACCAACCTGACACAACGCGAGGGAACCGTGGACTACGCAAGAGATCTGCACAGCGGAAAAGTCGTCGCGGCTGAAGATGCCTCGCTGGTGCGGTCCTACGCATGTCCTCGCCCCGGCTGCGGTGGTCGCGTGTACCTCCCCGACGTCGTCGTCCAGCGACCGCATTTCCGTCACTATCCTGGCGAAGGAACGCCCGCGTGCGACGAGTACTTTCCCGGCAGTGCGGGTAGCGGGGAGAGGGGCACACGCGCCACTGCCGCTGTCGAGGAGGACCCGTCCGAGTTGGGCCTTCTGCTGACCCAACTCGATGGTCGCTGGGGCTTGGGGCTACGCCTGCCGGAGATTCCGAGCAAGGAGTTGGGGGAGACGTCGCTTGGTGCACTGCGCTCGGCGCTTGTCGACGTCTACGCGGGGCGTGACCGCCTGCTCAGAGTCAGTGCGCTGGATCTGCGCCCCGGCGTCGGCGCAGCGCGCGTTGACGTTGTGCCGAGCCTTCAGCTGTTCCGCACGCAACCGGGCGGCTCATGGCCGGCCTCGATCCACAAGGACCGCTGGCTTCTCGAGTCCCGAGGTTTCGAAGCGAAGGGAGCGCTGTTCCGCCTGCGTCTCGGAGAGTGGATGCGGCTCCTCGCTGGCTCCGGAGTACATCACGGAGAGACCCTCCTCGCGCTCGCCGACGCGCGCTGCGCTCCGCCTGACTCGATCGTGTCCGAGACTCACGCCCGGATCTCCAGCGGTGGCATGCAGTGGACCATCTGGGAAGTGCAACTCCCGAGCAAGCCCGTGGCCGGCGTGGTCGGCTGGCTCGCCCGTCTTGGGCACGAGTTTGTTCAACGTCCATGGAGCGTGGACCTTGCGACACCGCCTCGGGCATACGGCGAGCGCGGCGAGCCTGTCTTCTGGGTTGGCGACTCGCCCGTCTTGATGCTGGAAGCGCCGCAGCCCGCCGGCGTCGCTATGATCGCCTTCCAGAGCGGCTCCAACTCCCACGGTGCCAACGTGCGGGCTACTGACGGCCGCTTCGCTCACGTCAGTGTCAGCGTGCGCGACGCCGGGCTCACTCGGCTGGCCGTCGCTGGCGAGCGGACCGCGAGCCTCGACCTCGCGTTCATCGAACTTCCTCCGCCTACGTCGCTCTGCAAACTGTTGTTGCAGACGCCACGGCTTCGCATTCAGATCGGTCAGCAGTCGCTCGAAGCCTGGCAGGGAACCACGCACAAGGTTCGCGTTCTCTCGCGGGAGCAACCGTTGGTGCGTGTTGATCTGGGAGATGAGAGCGTTCGCACCCGTGTGACGGTATTTGAGCGCGGCAAGCAACGTTCGAAACGCGGTCTCGACTCGCGAGGAGCGGCGAGAGCCATCGAAGACTCGCTCGCAAGTGCCGACCGCGTCGAGGTGGACGCGGACAACCTTGGGCGAATCGTGCTCCTTCCCGTGCGTGCGGCGGTCGACGCTACTCGCGAGGCGAAGGCCGGCGACCGCCTCGCTTGGCGCAATCACGTCGTGAGCTTGTGCTCACACACCGAGGAGCGCCATACGCCGACCCTCTTTGAGCAGCCGCGGGTTGCCAAGTCACTTGCCGCGCGGCAGGTCGCGCCGGCCTCGCTCGTCCACTCACGCATGGCGATCCGGCGACGCCTGGAATCGCGAGGATCTCGTTCATGAAGTTGCTTGGTCTTGTTCAGTGGACTAATCGCGACAAGCACGGCAACGCGATCGCCGGCGTGCGCCCGCTCTTCGCGTTGCAGAAGAATGAGTGGCGTACGATTGACGCCGTGGAGGAGTTTCCCACGCAAGGACAGGCCTTCTGGTGGAACGCTCAAGGTGCCAGTGAGGACTCGCTGATCTTCTTCCGCGCCGAACCGAACCCTGGTCAAAAGGACGAGTTCAAGGTTGTCGATCCCAAGCCCGTTTACGAAGTGCTCGACCTTCAGCAGTACGGCACCGCAACTGAGGTCCGCGCGGCTCTGGCCGAGGGCATTCACTTGCCCGGACCGTTTGGCAGCATGCGAGTATTGGTCTGGTGCAAGCCCAATACGCTCGTCGGGCCTGTGGAACTGAACCGAGTGAACAGTACAGCAAGGCTGGTTGTCAGGAACCTGCATCGCCTGCCGTCGTATACAGGCCCGCAGGTCCATCAAGTGACCGTCGACCACACTGAGCGATCTGAGCGGCTGCTGCGCGTCGATGACACGTCCCACTCGGGCTATGTCGACTGGGACGATGACGCGGTAGTCCTACGACGGGCCCTTGAAGCCGCCATGAGGGTGGCAAAGCAGTCCGGGCACGACACGAGACAGACGAAGAAGCAAATCGAAGAGGCGGTGGCCGCCCTTGCAGCACAGGGCGTTGGGCTCAACGCTCAGCTAGACCGCTACCGGCTCGAGCGGTCTCTTGCACTGCTCGAGAACACCGACGTGGTCGCGAACAGCGCCGCCAAGCTTGCAGAACAACTGCGTGAGCATCCGTCGATCAAGGCGTCGCTTGACGAACTCAGCGAGACGGTGCGCGACGAAGTCGAAAAGAGCGTCCGCGCGGATCTTGAGCAGCGACTCGAAATTGAGCGCGCCAAACTTCGGGAGACGACCCAAGCGCTCGCTCAAGAGAAGGATGAGTTGCGCAAGGTAGAGGAGCAACTCACCGAGGTACAAAGCCGCGTCGCAAGAGTTGCTACGGAAGCAGAAGCTGCAGTAAATGCGCGCGTGCACTCCGCAATCGATCGCCCGCTAGAACTCCTTGCCGAGGTCAGCGTGTTGCGGCCCTTCTTGGGTTCCGGAGGAAGCCACCCTGCGAGCACTCCGACGACTCATCCATCGACAAGGATCGACTGGTCAAGTGCGCGAGGAGACGACATCAGAGACAAGGCCGCGCTCCGGCGCGTCCTGACGAACTCTGCGCGTGCCTGGGGTGTCGACCCTTCGCTGATGCTCCAGATCCACGCGGCGACGGCGGCGCGGCTCATGCCGGTCACACTGGGGCCCGGTGCACTTGCGGCAATTATGGCCTACTCACAGGGGGCGTGTGGCGGCCGCTTGCTGATCGTACACGTCTCACCTAGCGCCATTCACCCTCATGACTTCGAGGAGGTTCCGGGGGGCGGCCTCGTGGCCGCTGCCGCAGCAGCCAAGGACATTGACGGCATCTCGCTCGTCGTTCTCGAGGGAGCCAATCGCTCGCCGCTCGAGGCGTGCGTGCTGCCGCTCCTCCAACTGATGGACGTCGGGCTCTCGCCGCTGTCCTCCGCGCGCGGTCTTCGGCTCGCAGCGACGCTGGTGGCCGGGGCGACAACAGTGCCCGTCACGCCACAACTCTGGAGCCACGCTGCTGCCATCTACCCTGAGCCCAACTCGCCCTCTACGCAGACCGCCGCCCCAGGCGACATCGCTCTTTCGGGCGAGCTTTTCGCCCCTGGCGACG
>Ga0180085_1000692_pt1 | contig 11669 bp, 5 predicted proteins | sample EasRiv730_16_10D_FD_123013 | JGI IMG/M metagenome (GOLD analysis project Ga0180085, IMG submission 123013) | Soil microbial communities from meander-bound floodplain in the East River, Colorado, USA - East River metaG ERMLT730_16_10D | ecosystem: Environmental > Terrestrial > Soil > Floodplain ... | reverse complement strand
GAATCGCACAGCGTCACTGCGAACCAGACGCTGTCTTCGAGCCTGGCGAACAGCTCGCGCTCGATATCGGCGCTTTCCAAGTGTTTCGGCTGAAGATTGAGCAGATTGTGGTCGTACCGCAGCGCCCCGGCTCCGACCGCGATGGCGACGGTCACCAGCAGGCTCGTCGCCATCACCAGCCGTGGCCAGCGGGCGGTGAACGCAAACCAGCGGCCAGCGGGGACGATGTGCGGCACCGCGCCGAGCGGCCACTGGCGATCGACGATCAGCACCAGCGGCGGCAGCACGACGACCGTGGCCGCCACGCAGAGCAGGATGCTGCCGCCGGCCACCAGCCCCAGCTCGCGGACGCCCAGAAAATCGGTCATCGCGGCCATGAAGAACGCCGCCGCGGTGGTTACGCCGCCCGTGAACATGCCGGGGCCGACTTCGATCGACGTGCGAATCAGGGCGGCCTCTTCGTCGTATCCTTCGCCGCGGATCTTCAGGTAGCAGGCCAGGTAATGAATGCCAAAATCGATCCCCAGGCCGATCAGCACGGCGCTGAACGCGGCGCTGAGAATATTGAGGTGCCCGACCGCGAGGGTCACGAAGCCGAACGAATAGGCCGTCGCCAGGAGGAGCACGAGATTGGCCAGGAGCGAATGCCGCAGGCCACCGTAGCCGGCGATGAACAGGCCGAATACGCCAATCAGGCTGACGACGCTGGTCCAGATCATGTCGGTCTGGCTGGCCTGCATCTCGTCGTATTCGATGATCGGCATGCCGGTCAATCCGATCCAGGCCGCCGGATGCCGCTGGCGGACGTTGGCGATCGTCTGCCGCAATTGCCGGATGGCCAGGGCGCCGCGGGCGAACTCGGCGCCATCGACCTTCAGCTTCAGCATGACAAAACCGAGGCGGCCCTGATCGGCCAGTAGGTACTGCGGCTCGAACTGGGCGAGCAGGCGGGAGGGCGAGGCTCCTGCCGAGCCAGAGGACTCAGGGGGCTCACGCCCCCCGCTCGCCAGCGCCGCCATCGTCATTCCCACAATCCGCTGATACTCCCCCTCGAGCGCCCGGCGGATCTCCGGGCTGGTCGTGCCCACATGCGCCAACCGATCGTTGAGCCGCGCTAGGGCCAGACCAGGGTCGGCGGCCTGTCCCTCGCGAGGGATCATGGCCGCGCCGTCGCGGACCTGCTGCTCGATCTGGGCTAGTTCCGCGTCCGGAACGAAGTGCAGCGACTTGCGTTTGAAGGCCGACAGATTGCGGCGGTAGAAAATCGATTCAAACAGGTCCGGCTGTCTGGCAAGCTCCGCGGCCAGGTCGTCGATCGCCGCGGCCAGCGCGGCTCGATCGTCGGACCGTACGACGCAGACGGCATCGTCCCGGCGGCCAAACTCGGCCAGATACGCCAGCCACCGCTGGTTGTATTCGCTCCGCGGGTTCAGGAGGTCCAGCCGGCTGGTCTTGAACGAGAGCCCGTTGACCGTGACAAGAATTGCCAGGACGGCGAGCATCACCGAGCCGCCGAGCACGAGGCCCGGCGAGCGCAGCACCAGGCGCGTCACCGCTTCCAGTGGCGCGGCGAGCGACGAACGATCGGCGAGCGGATTCCCTTCCGCCATCGTGCCAGCATCCTGATTCCGGCCCGCGCGGCGCGAGCCTATCGACAATATCGGCCGTCCCGCGGCAGCGGCGGAATGGGCGAGTGACAATCTAGTCCATGCACAGCCGCGTCCCAAGAGAACATTGTGCTAGCGAAGCGGCGACAGCAGTCCCTACTTATCGAGCGCCTCCAGCTTGGGCTCGGGCAGCCAGAAGCTGGCGAGGAAGTTGATGAAATAGACGGTGAAGGCCACGCCGGCTGCGGTATAGGCGACCATCCGCGGATAATTCGCCTGATTCCCTTGCGCCAGGAAGAAGGCGATCCACTGGGTCACGCCAAAAAAGCAGGTGCCGATCAAGCGGCCGCCGATATTGGCGGCAAAACTCTCGCCGGTCCCCCGGAGGTGCATCGGATAGGCGTGCGGCAGATAGTTGCCCCAAAAGCTGAACTGAGCCACGGTCAAAAACCCGGCCAGAAAAATTCCCATCTCCAGATAGTGCAGGTTCGTGACGGCCGCCCAGGCAAATACTAAGGGCATAACCACCAGACCGGGGACGAGGAACAGGCGCAATAGCGCCCGCCGGCTGGCGATGAACATGATCAGGATTGCCAGGGCAAAGCGACCGAAGAGACCGCCAATCTCCTGGTTCTCCGTGGCGTGGGTAATCTTCGGCTGCTCGATCGGAGCGGCGAACGAGCGGGTTTTGGCAATGACCGCCTTGTCGATTTCGTCTTGTGTCTTGCCTTCGCTGGCGAGCTTCTTGCGCATTCCCTCCTGGGCCGCCTGGGGGAACTCCTTCTCGACGACGGCACTGACCGCGGCTTTGACGTCGGGCAGACCTGGAACGATCAGCGGCATCTGCTGGATCGCGCCGAAGGCTGCCGCGAAGCTGCACGTGAACATGAGCGTGGTGATCAGCGTCGTGCGGCGGAGCTCGGGCGAAAAGAGCTCGGCAATCGACGGCCGGCGGAGCGTGCCGCTTTCGCGTTTGCGCTGCCAGGCGGGCGATTCGGGCAGGAAGGGGCGAATCACGATCAGGGGAATCGCGGGAATGAGGCCCGACATCAGCAGATACCGCCAGTCGGCGTGTCCGTTTTTAATCTCACCCAAAAAGTTGAGCAGTCCCGGCAGCTTAATCTCAGGGAGCTGTATCGCCGGCAAGTGGATCAGTTTGAAGAGAATTTCCGGCGACTTGTTGACGGCCCAGGCGGCGCAAATCGTCCCGGCAATCGCCACGGCCATCCCGCCGAGCGACGAGAACGCCTGGGTGAACCCGAGGACCGCCTCTCGCCGCTTGGGATCGTCGAACAGCTCGGCGAGCCAGGCGACGGCTGCGACGAATTCAACACACACGCCGACAAATACCAGGCAGCGAAAGACGAGCAGCATCCAGAGATTCGTAGAGAAGCCGGCGGCGAACGCGGAGAAGGCGTAAAGCAGAATGCTCCACGTCAGCACGCGCCGGCGGCCCAGGCGGTCAGTCAGGTAGCCTCCCAGCAGGCCGAAAATACCTCCGGCCACCGCCGGAACGTAGAACAGCGTACTGATCCAGTTACGAAACTCATCAGTCCCGGGACGAATGCCCCCGAGTTCCAAGAGCGCCGGTCGGGCGATCAGCGGGAGCATCAAGAGCTCGTAGATATCGAACGCGAAACCGATCGCGGCAATCGTGCAGATCAGCCATTGCACGAGGGTAAGCGGCGCGGGCTTGGCGTCCAGGGCGGGCTTGCTCATGAGGGGCGGGGGGAGGAGAGAATGGGAAGGTTGTGGCAGGGCCGCTATCTTAACACGCACGCGCACGTGCGGGAACGCATTGGCGCGGGACGGATTTTCAATCCGTTGTTGGCGGACGGATTGGAAATCCGTCCTACACCGGCGCCACGATTTCTAGGAGCTCAATCGCCAGGTAGCCGTCGAGGTAGATGAATGCCGTGCGGCCGTAGGTGGTGCGCGGCTCCGTCAGGCCGAACATCCGGCAGAGGTCCTTCCCGGGCTCGATGCGATAGAGCGAGGCGAGCTGCACTTCGCGCATGACGTTGTGGTCGATGAGCACGCGACCCAGCGGCGTGCGCTGGTCCACGATTTCGCGGCGCACTTCGTCATCGAGCAGCGTGAGGTTGATCCGGGGTATTCCGAACAGCACCACGGCGTTGTCCGACTGGCGATGCAGCACGATCTGGCGCGAATAAAATTCCCCGTCCCACTGGGTGGCCTGCACCTCGACCTCGACCGGCGAGCCGTGATACTGCTCGACCGCAACCGTCATGTGCTCGTGGTGGGCCAGCAGCGTGCGGTAGGGCTCGGGCGTGTTCTCGACCAGCACTTCCTCAAACGTGCCGAGCTGCGCCAGGTCGGCGTAGAACAGGCCTGCAAGGTGGTCGAGAGCGGGCATTCTCGGGCGCGATTATCCGCTAGGCAATCGAGGACAAAACGACGGGCCGTCGCTCGGCGCTGGCCGAGTCTGGAACTCGGTCGAGCACGCTGTCGATCAGGTAGTAGAGCAACGCTCGCAACTCTTCCGGCTGAATCTCGTCGGCGATCTTCTCGGCCCGCTCCTGGTGCTTCTCGATCAGGCGGGCGGCCTTCTCGAAGACGCCGGCTTCTTCGTAGAGCTGCCGGACGCGGGCAAGCCGGAGGTCAGAGGTCGGAGATCGGAGGTCGGGAGCGACAAGGGCCAGGAGTTCCGCTTGTTTGGCCGGCACGAGTTCCTCGAGCGCCAGAGCCCAAAGCACGGTCGGGCGGCCGCCGAGAATGTCGCCGCCAGCCGCGAGCTTGTTGTGATCGTCTCCGTCCCAGTCATTCAGATCGTTGAGAATCTGGAAGGCCACGCCCAGGTTGCGGGCAAACTGCTTGATCGGTTCCGAGAGTTTGTCGATCGGGCCGGCCAGGCGAGCGCCGGAGAACAGGGCCGCCTCGAATGCCGGAGCGGTCTTCAGCGCGTAGATCTTGAGCGCATCGAGCGGCTTGAGGCGTTTGTCGTGGGCATCGCGCCAGAGGAGCTCGGCCCCCTGCCCTTCCGCCAGGCGCAGGTGGGCGTCGGCCAGGCAATCGAGAATGTCGGCCACCACGTCGCAGCCGAGCGACTTCGACTCGCGGCTGACGAGGCGATAGCCCATGCCGATCAGATAGTCGCCGACGTTGATCGCCGTCGCAATGCCGTGTTTGTTATGGACGGTCTCCTCGCCATAGCGGAAGGCGTCGTCATCCTCGATGTCGTCGTGGACGAGCGAGGCCTTGTGGAAGGTTTCGATCGACATGGCCGCCCGGCGGACGCTGTCGCTGAACTGGGCGACGTGCTCGGCCCCGCTGCCGCTCGTGCCTTGTCCTAGGGTCGCATGCCCGCCGGTGAGGGCGTCGTACACGGCAAGCGTAATGAACGGCCGACTATATTTACCCCCTTTGGCGAGAAAGTCGTAGGCGATCGCTTCGGTGGCGGCGATGGGGTCCAGTCCGCCGGCCCCTTGTCCGTTCATTTCGGCCAGCCGCGGACCGCCACGCAGCCGGGGAGCAATCCGATCGAGCTCTTCCGGCTTGAAAAGGTTCGATGCGGCGCGCAAGAGATGCACATAAGTCCGCGTTTGTGGCGTCGTTTCGGTCGCCTGAAGCTTGATCATCCGCATCACCCAGTCGTCATCGACCGAGGTGTTACGGCAGTCGCTGGAGAGCAGCGGCACGGCCATGCAGGGAATCCCCGCGAGCAGAATCTTGTCGATCGCCTTTTCGAGCACGTTGAGGCAGGCGACGCCGACGATCGCATCGACGTAGCCGCTGACGATGATCTTCAGCACGATCGGCGAGCCCTCGGCGACGAGCACTTTGTAGCCCATCTCGTCGGCCAGGCCGCGAAAATCGGCGATGCTGCACGCCCCGCACTTCTTGCACTCCAGGCCGAACTCGTCGTAATCGGCCGGGCAGCCCTCGGCATGCTTCAGACAGTGTGGCAAAAGGAACAGCCGCCGTGACGGCGGAACCGCCGCGACCTGATCCTTCCAGAACTCGCTTGCCAGGACCACCATCATCCAGCCGACGTAGCCCTCGGGTTGGCCGGCTTCTTCGAGCGTGCGGCGGACGAGCTTCTCCATCTCGTCCTTGGCCAGCGGGCGGGATTTGTCGAGCTTCGCGGCGACTTCGGCGGCCCGGGCATGCAGCCGCTCGCGCAGCTCCTTCGACTGGGGCACGAGCTTCAGATGCGACGTTTGCCGGCGTTTGCTTTTTTTGGGAGCTTCGCTGGCGAACTCGGGGGGCGAGTCGTCCGCGTAGGGCAAGCTCCGGGCTTGCCCCGGCTCATCGAGGGAGAAGCGCGTGGCTTGTCCTAGGGTGCTGCTGTCGTCCAAGGTGTCGTTCCAGTGGAGGCGGGATGGGCGAACTGGCGGCAGGCGCGGCCCAGGGCGGCCACGGTAAATATCAGTGGGTAGAGCCTTTCATAATACCACAACTTGGCGAAGTAGAAACCAATAGGAGCCGGCTGGCAATGCTCGCCGCACTCCACCCGCTCGATGAGCCAGGTCAAGCCTTTTTCGACGGCGGCGGTCACGAGGTCAGGATTCAGGGTTCGGGGTTCAGGGGCGCTGTAGGGAACGCCCTCTGTGGCGTTCCGGGGACAAGCGGCGAGGAGGGCTTCCACAGCGAGTGCGGTTTCTTCGACGGATGAAATCAGGGGGCTCGGGGCTCGGGGCTCGGGGCTCGGGAGTGGCGTGGATTGATCGGGTGCTGAGTATTGAGTACTTGGTACTGAGTACTCAGTACCGACATTTGAATGGCCGCCCTGGTCCGATCCTGTTACCCCTTGCCCCGACTCAACCCCGCCTGCGCCGTGAGGTTTCGTCAGCACTCCGCACTCCGCACCCCGCACTCGCCTCCAAACCCCGCTCCCCCACCCTCCATCTGCGTTTTGGTTGGCCACCAGCCAAGCGACGCCGCGCCGGGCCTCTGACGAATCCATCAGACCCAGATCGCGATAGGCAAACAGCACCTTGGCCGTGCCATAAACCGGGTTGTCCTCCTGAGGATGATCTTGATTGCCGAACCAAAGTGGCGACCAGGAACCGTCGGCGCGTTGATGTCGGGATAGGTACCTCAATCCACCGTTCGCACCCTGTCTTTGTTCCCACGGTAGGACGATGATGTGCTTCGATTGCGCAGTCAGTTTGTACATCGTTATCCTGTTTGCATCGTCCTTCGGCCCGATGACATCGATCCAATCCTTCAGCGCGCGAAGAGCGTGTGCGGTTAGGTCGGCCCCGCTTCTATCGAAGGGGAGTTTGCCCCAACCGCGGCAAAATGTGGGCCAACCACCATCGCGATTCTGCAGTCCGAACAACCAGCGAACTCCCCATACGGCGCAAACTCTCATCGGAGAGTCATATTCACGCACTTGGAATTCTCGATGACCTCGCCAAGCGTCAATTGCTAACAGCGCCCCTGCCGTGTCATCCACGTCGGGCACCGCGCCCGCGAGGTCGCTCCAGCCGAAGCCGCCGGGATCGGCGCCGGTGAAGGGGTGGCGCTTCGTGTGTTGACAGGAGAGTAGCCAGTCGAGGCATTTCGGGCTGACTAGCTCGGCCACATCCTCCCCCGCCCCGGCCAGGGCATTGATGGCGAGTGTCGTGTTCCACGTGGCGAGGTTGGTGTCGATGGGCCAGCTGCCGTTGGGGCGGATCGAGTTGGCAAGGAACTTGACGCCTTCGCGGATGACCTCGTTGGCGATCGGTACATGCGGACAACTCGCCAAACTCATCACCACGAAGCTCGTGAGCGGGGTCGCTTCGAGGTATCCGCCGCTATCGGGTTGCATCCGGCGGAGAACTTTCAAGCTCCGCGTAATCGAAAGCCAGCGGACGAGGCGCGTGATCGGATTTCTCGGCGGAGCGTGGTGATAACGGGCCTGGCCGATCGCCACGAGGGCCGGAATCGCATAGCTCACGACCGGCATGCCGACGAACCGATAGAGCGACTGCGGCACGCACGCCAGCTCAAACGGCAGCGAGTCGATCTCGCCCCAGTCGATCAGGCCGGCCAAGGCGCAGTTCGTCATAATCGGCACGACAAACGTCTTGTCGATGCCATACCGCTCGCGGAGACCGGCGAGGCCGCCCTTTTTCTCGATGTAGGCATTGGCCCGCGCAAGCACGCCGGCATGCGCATCCGCCTTGCCCGCCAAATGTAGCGCGGCGACGACGAGGTAGGTCGTGGCGATGTTCGAATGCGACAGGTCGGTGTCGCCGAAGCCGCCGTCGGCGTTTTGCTGCGTGAGCAGATAGCGCACGCCGCGTGTGATCAGACCCTCGACGAAGTCAGGGGCGAAGGGCAAGGCATACCTATCGGGAGGCTCACGCCTCCCGCTCGCCAATGCCACCGCGAGCGCACTCACCGCGGTGGCGGTCGAGAGGGCCGACGACGAAAGCTCGCCGACCCAGTGGCCATCGGCGGTGCGTTCGGCCAGCAGCTCGCCCTTGGCTTGCTCGTAGGCGGCGCGGAGACGGACGGGATCCATAATGTCGAATGTCGAAATTCAAATGACGAATGAATGTCGAAAGACAAATGACGAATGTCGAAGGTCGCGCCAAGCGGCATTTCGGCATTCGTCATTGATTCGTCATTTGAATTTCGTCCTTCGTCATTCCTGCCTATTCCACACGCCTGAGGGCCGACTTGAGGTGCTGGGCGCCCACGAGGGCGGAATAGTACTCGAAGCTCTCATCGCGGGCCAGCGTTCCAAAGTTGGTCCAGAGGACGGACGCGGGGAGCGGGCACGCCAGAGCGCCCGTCGCCGGTTCGGCCGCCACGGCGGCCAGGCGCTCGGCCTCGCTCGGCCGGCTGTCGAACGGGATTTCCTCGGCCGTAATGACGGTCTGAACCAAGGTCAAGCAAAGCTCGGGCGTCATCTCACGCAGGCGGGCGGCCAGCTCGTGCGGCAGGCTGTCGGGGAGCCGCTGCTCTTTGTAGAGGAAGCTGATTTCGGGCAGGATACCTTCCCAGGTGTATTCGACGATCTTCACCCGCTGCACGGTTTCGAGAAAGGCCTGCTTGCCGATCAGGCGGGCCGAGCACACGTCGGCGTCGAGCTCGGTCTGTCGTACGAGCGCCGCGGCCACCGTGTTGCCGATGAACATCGGAATCCAGAGCGCCGCGCGGGCCAGGAAGCTGAGGTACCGCAGCGGAAGCACCAGCCGGCCGAGGTGCAAGCCGGGCCGCAGGTTGACGCGCGTGATCCACTGTTCGAAGCGGTCTTGCTGAAAGACCGAGCGCCACATCCAGCCGTTGATCGCCCGGATCAGATTGGTCGGGCCGCTGGCGGCGCCGCGGCGATGCTGGGCCAGGTGGCCGGCAACGAGTCCGGCCAAATGCTGGACGCTCAGGCCCGCGACCAGCCCCAGGCCGATGGTCAGCGTGCGGCCAGCTCGGTCGAGCGTGAGGCGGGTTGAGCACTCGGTCTGAATCGCCGCCGGTGGCGGAGCGTCGAGCTGCTGGCCAATTTGAGCGATGAATTCGGTCAGCACCCCTTCGTGGGCCGTCTGGATCGAATACGACCGATGCGAGCGCTGCTGCGGCATCAGCAGCGGGCGGAGCAGGCACAACAGCGCAATCACCGCCCCAGCCATCGCCAGCGAAACGGCGGCGGGGGGAATCGAAGCACCGAAGTCGTGCGTGGCCAGCCAGTACGCGAGCCACGCCACCGCGGCCAGCATTGCCATATAAACGAGCGCCAAGCCAAACAGCACGCCCAGAACCATTAGCGCGCCGAACTTGCGGGCCAGCGACACGCGCGGCACTTCGATCTTGCCTTGGAAGGCGGCCAAAAGCTGCTCGCGCGTCAAGCAAGGGGCGGGAGCCGCCGGAACAGCCGCAGCCGCCGGAGCTGCCCTTTCTCCCCACGGTCTTCCTGGGATCCTCGCGCCGGGACCGGTCGGCTTTGCCGCAGCCGGCGCCAAGGCCGGAACGGCGATGATCGCCTGGCACTTGGGGCACATCACCTTCTTGCCAGCCAGCTCGTCCTTGGCTTTGAGGGAATGCGAGCACTTCGAACAAGTAATCGTAAGGGCCACGAACGGCTCCTGGAGAGAATCACGGTGGGCAGTAAGTCATGGCGAGCAAGGGCAAGCCGTGGTGCGACGCCACCAATGTAATTGAAGGAAGCGGCGGTCTGTAGTCGCAACTGCCGGTCTGGGGCAGCTTTTGGCCAAACTCAGCGGCTCGTCCGCTCCAGGCCGGTGGGTTTGGGCGGGAGTTGCCGATCGGCGGGCATTGGCTCCAGGCCGCTACGGCCAATTAGCGACTCACCCGGCAGAATCTCCCGGGGATCGCGGCCGATGGCCGTGGGAATGCTGCGGACGAAGTCTGGCGAGAGGAGCCGGTCGGCCACGAGTTGCCGCTTTTTGGGTGTCAAATCCTTGGTCAGATCCTCGCCGCGAAGGTTCAATACATCGATTGCCGGTGGATTGACGAACTCATGTCCCCAGACGACCTTGCCCGCCGCATCGGTAATGGTCAGTTGCGCACCGATCTTCAGGTCCTGGGCCGAAATCGTTTGGCCGCTGGTTCGAGTGAAGCTGACCGTCTCGGTCCGCTCAAAGCCGCGCACCGTCAAAACGATCGGAGCCGACGAATCCTCCGTCAAATGCCCGGACACCAGGCGCTCGCGAATTGCCGCCTCAACCTGGGCCGTGATGCTGGCCAGTCCGGCACCATCGAGATCGACGACGAGGCGAATCTTGTCGCCCGGCATGAGGACCGACTGATCAGCCGGCTTGAGTTCAACGGTCTTGCGGCGGATTTCGTCGGAATACGGATCGAGGGCGAGCAGTTGCACCGCACCTTGAGCCGGCGGATCGGCCGACCAGTGCCAAAGGCGATGATCGGGCGAACTGGCGGCCAGACGCTCGCCATCGGCAAGAGCCAGCCGCCACAGCAGGACGTTGCGCGCCAGATCGACCAAGGCCGAGCCGTTGAGCAGGGCGATGTTGTCGCTGCGAAAGAAATTCCCGCCGCCGAGGGTATGGCGAACGAGATACATGTCCTGACCCAGGTAGGCGAACGGGAACAACCGCTCGTCGATCGTCCGGCCAGTGGCTGCGTCGATGCGGCGGAAGTAGCCCCCCTGACCGCCCAAGACCCAGCTCAGATAGAGCTGCCGGCCATCCTGGCGAAAGGCCAGGCTGGGAGCGACCGCGCCAGAGGGCAGTTCCAGTGCGGCGAGCACGCGGCCGGTCAGCGCTTCGACCACCAGCATCCGCCCCGTGGTCTCCAGCGCCAGGAACCTGCGTCCGGGGCTGGGCGTGAAATGGCGGAATTGGCTGGTATCGCCAGCGTGCCACACGGCCTGGCATTCGGGCAACTTCCAGAGCGCGAGCAGTCCCGTTTCGTTCAGCGAAAGGACGTGCTGGGAATCGACGAACGTCGTTAGGACGATGCTCTGGCCAGCGCCGACAGTGACTGCGCCGGCAGCAACCGCGCCGCCGGCACTTGCGCTCGACTCGGGCGATTGCGGTCGCCAGCCGGCGATGTGTTGTTTGGGATTAAGGCCGACGACGTCGAGCCGCTGATAGCGCTCGTTGCCTTCGTGAAACCGGAACAAGGCGAACTGTCCGTCGGGGCTGACGTCGGCCAGCTTGAATGCCGCAGCAACCTCGATCCGCTCGGCCCGCTTGCCGGTGCGGGCGTCGATCTGCTGGACGAAGGCCTTATTCTCGTTCCCCTTGGCCCTGTGCGAGGTGACAACCAGCTTGCCGGATGCCGGGGACGCGAAGAAAACACCCTCGACCAGCTCGTCTTTCTCCGCGATGGCGATGCGGTCGGGCAGGCCCGCCGCGGGAGCGAGCCCATCGACGAGCGACGTCCAAGTGCCACCAGCCGGCGGCTGCCAGCTCACCGCCGCTGCGCCGTCGAACCGGGCCACGGTCAGCGGCGGCAGCAGCGAATCGACCGCTTCGCCGGCCCGGCGGACCTGCTCGATGGCCTTGGTCAGCGCCTCTTTGGAGAGCGGGAACGTGCCCAGGTGGTAGTCGCCGTCCTTGTCACGGGCCACGGTCAGCACGTCCCACGCGCGGATGATGCGTCGCGGCTGGTCCCCCTCGCGAG
>Ga0180085_1000691_pt1 | contig 11677 bp, 13 predicted proteins | sample EasRiv730_16_10D_FD_123013 | JGI IMG/M metagenome (GOLD analysis project Ga0180085, IMG submission 123013) | Soil microbial communities from meander-bound floodplain in the East River, Colorado, USA - East River metaG ERMLT730_16_10D | ecosystem: Environmental > Terrestrial > Soil > Floodplain ... | reverse complement strand
TTATCCCGCCTCGCTCGGACGACGCCGCCGACAGTCCCCACTTTCCACTACCACAGATTGACACAATGATCGGCATGTCGCGGATCTGTGACGAATATGGACTGGATGTGTGGATCTGGTACCCGGCTATGGATGAGAACTATGCCGATCCTAAGACGGTTGAGTTTGCGCTCAACGAATGGGGTGAGGTGTTCAAGAAGCTGCCGCGTGTGGACGCGGTCTTCGTTCCCGGCGGAGATCCTGGCCATACGCGGCCGAAGCATCTGATGAACCTTCTGGAAAAGCAGACGGCAAACTTGCACCGCTACCATGCGAAAGCCACGATGTGGGTGGCGCCCCAGAGTTTCACCGAAGAGTGGATGAATGAATTCCTCGACATTGTGAAGACCGAGCCGAGTTGGCTCAGCGGAATCGTCTATGGGCCACAAACGCGCCAGTCTTTACCCCAACTCCGAACGGCGATCCCACAGAAGTACCCTCTGCGCCACTATCCCGACATCACGCACAGCCGCCACTGCCAGTTTCCCGTCCCAAACTGGGACACCGCTTATGCCCTGACCGAAGGCCGCGAGATTATCAACCCCCGCCCCCTGCAAATGGCAAGCCTGTTCCGGTTGCTGCAACCGCACACCATCGGCTTCATTGCGTACTCCGAAGGCTGTAACGACGATGTGAACAAGATTGTCTGGAGTAGCCTGGGCTGGAAACCGGAAAGCGATGTGACAGACATTCTGAGGGAATACAGCCGATATTTCATCGGCTTCCCCTATGAAGACAGCTTTGCCCAAGGCCTACTCGCGTTGGAACGCAACTGGGTGGGGCCGGCTGCAACCAACCGCGCGATTGATCTAACCCTCCAGCAATTCCAGAGCCTGGAACGCAAGGCCGCCCGACAGGAACTGCTGAACTGGCGTTTTCAAGAGGGACTCTACCGAGCCTACTACGATGCTTATGTTCGCAGTCGACTCATCTATGAGACTTCGTTGGAAACCCAGGCGATGGACCTGCTGCGTGAAGCACCACGAATCGGGTCCCTGGCGGCCTTGCGGGAGGCGGAGGTCGTTCTGGACAAAGCGGTGGCAGAGCGGATCTCGAAAGACTGGCGGTCCCGCTTGTTTGAGCTCGCCGAAGCCCTTTACCAGAGCATCCGCATGCAACTGAGTGTTCCGAAGTATCGAGCCATCGCCGTCGGCAGAGGCGCTAATCTGGACACTTTGGATTTTCCACTCAACAGCCGACTCTGGCTGAAGGAGCAATTCAAAGAGCTCCGCCAGCCAGTGGAAGAGGCGGAGCGACTCCGCCGGATCGATGCGATTGTTAATTGGAAAAACCCCGGCCCTGGTGGTTTCTACGACGACCTGGGCAAGTTAACTGAGCAGCCGCACCTGGTTCGAGGCGTGGGTTTCGACCAGGACCCTCAGTTTCTGGAATCAAGCCACATCACTTCGGCAACTCCTGCGGAAGGATCAGGTGCTGCAATCGGTGAAGATTCCACTCTGGTCGGAATGGGGCCGTTGCCTTTGGGGCCTTTTTCGTGGTGGGATCTTGCCGAGACCTACTTCGAAGCACCTCTGAAGATGCGCTACACTGGCCTCGATCGGGGTGCTCAGTACCACGTGCGCGTCGTCTATGTTGGAGGTAACATGCAGGCCTTGATCCGGCTAGAGGCCGATGACCGGTTTGAGGTCCATCCGCTCATCAAAAAAGAGCTGCACCCGATGAAGTTCGATATTCCACGCGAGGCAACGGCAGACGGGGAGTTGACGCTAACCTGGCGACAAGGCCCCGGCAGTCGCGGCGCCGGCCGCGGCACTCAAGTTGCAGAGGTGTGGCTAATGAGGAGCGAGGCCCTCGCACGGAAGCGCTGAAAGAGGCTGGCCAAATGATACGCAAGCTCGCGTCGGGTGAATATCGGCTCTATTCTAGGAAGAAGGATCCTAAGACTGGCAAGAGGTGGAATCTGGGAACGTTCAAGACCCGGGCTGCCGCGGAAAAGCATGAGCGCGCGGTCCAGTATTTCAAGCGACGTGGCTAAGCTAAACTCCGTTGGTAAAGATGGAGGAGGCGAGCAGCCGAGGCTCGAGTAGAAACTACTATGAAGGCACTATTTAAGACCGCCGTTCCGTATCTCGCAGATGCAATGAATCTGCCTGTGGAGAATGTGGAAGCTGCCATTCCTTTCTACGAATCGATCATGGGGTTCCGCGTCGTGTCACGGAAAGACTCGCCGTGTAAGTCCGCGATCCTCGGTAGAGATAGTATTCAGATAGGCCTCGCTGAAAACGGAGGTGACCCGAGCCAAGAGGGGTGCTTCTTTGAGGTCGATAATGCCGAAGCGGCCTTCGCGGAATTGAAGTCGAATGGCTTGAAAAAAGAAAAGGCCGGCTTCCGCTTTGATCGATACGGTGATACCACCTACAAAGTTTTCTTCGTCGTAGCGCCAGATGGGCTTTGCTACTGCCTTGGTGAACGGCAAAGCTGAGGAAGCGACCACCGGAGCTGGTCAAAAAACCGCAGTGCCGCTGCAGGCTGACGAAGGAGTCGTTCGCTCAGGATTCAGAGGCAAAATTATGGAGACCGCTTCCAGTGTTGTCTTGCGTGACGAACTGCTTGCCGCTCTTTCCGTCATCATCAAGACCCTGACATATGCAGTGATGCTCCCGCTTATTGCCTCCCTGGCGTGTGGAGTAAGGAATGAGATTGAGCGTATTCACAGGCTAGGGAACATCCTGGATGCAAACCCATCTGATAAGGAGATACTGATGCAACTCGTGGAGTATCTCAACAATCCGAATCCTAGCTTGCGGACACAAGCAGTCTCAGCCATGGGTAACCTTGGGGCGAAACATTCTGACATCTTGGGAGATGCAGTGGTCCCCCTTCTCATTGCGAGGCTAAGGGACAATGACGCGTTTGTGCGAAGGTATGCGGTTAAGGGACTTGGTCAGTACGGGCGGAAGGCCGAGCCAGCAGTGGACCCACTACAAGAAGTGTTGACGCAATACAAGGAAGAGGACTCCAGCTGGCTTGCAGCTGACGTGTTGGGGAATCTTGGACCTGCAGCCATATCGGCCGTACCAGAACTCATCAAGAGCTTGGATGAGAAGGGACCCGAGGGGAGTATTCACGAATTTGCAATGCAGAAATCTGCAGGTATGGCGCTGTACAGGCTATCTCCGCTCGGTCGTGACGGGACGACTGAACTTCGTGGTCGTGTAAGGCGGCTGAGCGGGGAAGCATGCCTCTACGTCGCCTTGGCCATTCTGAAGTCCCAACCCAGGGACCCCCAGGGAACTAAAGCATTGGCAGGGGTCTTGACCGCAGAAGACAAAGCCGCTGGCGTGGCTCTGCGAGAAATTGACGGAATTCCCGTAACTCTCTTTGATCTCAACGTGCTCCTGCCAGCACTGGATCAGTGCTCAAGAAGTACAGATGAGTACGTCAGAAGGCTCTCCTCTAAGCAATTCGCTCGGTTCAAAGCGAGCGCTAGTCGCTAACCTGCCCGAGTTCAGAAATACACGGGGATGCCGCAGACATGCGTAGGGTGCCTGTCTGCGGACTCCGATTCAGGAAACCTTCGATCGGTGCTCTGACTCAAGTTCGAAGTTCTGTCGTCTGACAGAAATCCCAAAAGGAAGGATTGCCTGCCCGAACTGGACCCCGCAGGCGAGGAACAACCGTAGGCTAGAGGGTTGGAGCCGACCGCTGGGCGGCGATTGTGACTTCCACAGCGACCCATCGCCGTCCGGAGGCCGGCTCCCACATTTAGGCGGGTTCGCTACTACGCACTCGTGACAAACGCACCATCACCGCTCCGCTCACCCGGCTGTCCGCCGTCGTTGATTACAGCATAAGCAATGAAGGGATTGTTCCCGCTGGTTCGCTTCACCTGGGCATAACCTTGGCTCACTCCAGGAGCATGCAAGGCCAGAATGCTGTTGATTTGCAGCCAGCGCCTGGCTCCCAAGGAGATCCCGTCAACGGTGATGACCTTGATTCCGGTGCCCCCGTTGTAAATGTCGATGCTGAAGACGTCTGTGCTGGCATCCGTTTCACCCGTATTCACGATGGCCAAATTGCTGCGCGTTTCGGCGGTCTGTTGCAGGCCGTAAAGCCACGCACTGGTTGTGGACGCGGCACCATACGGCACGGCGCTGTAAAAGAGACCATACTGCCCTCCTCCACCCGCTGCCAACGTTCTGGCTCCGATGACAATGCCGCTCATATCTCCGCTGCTCACGGTGGCGAACAGGGCCCCGGCAAAGGTCGGGCCGGTTGCGCCAATCCCCGTCACGGCTTGCTGTCGAAGGACGTTCACAATTTTCGGGAGAATCTTCTGCTCGCCAGCTTGCAACGTGACCTGGAAGTTTGCTGTGTTGTCGCTGGTCCCCACGGCATCCGCCACGAAGCTGAAGTTCAGCGTCTTGCTGGAGGAAGAGAAATTGGTGAGGGTGAGTTCGCTGGAGAAGACGGGTGTTTCGACCATGACGGGCAGGGACTGTCCAGTGCGCCCGACCAGCGAGGTTTCAACCACCGGAAAGACAAAGGAGCCATCGGAGTTCGACTCGTCGTTGATGACGCCATAAGCATAGTAGGGTGCGCTGCCGCTGATTCGCTCCACGCGCACATAGCCATTGGCGACTCCGGCCGTTTCGAGCGCTCCTGAATATTGGAAAAACCCGCCTGGGGCCCAGAGTCACATCCGGCAAGGCGAAAGAGGTTGGCGCGGCCAGGTCCCCTGAAACAACGGTCGCACGGATTACGATGTTCCCGTCGCTGGAGCCGCCCAGATTCTGGAAAGCGACGTTCGAGCGGTCGGTAGCATTGTGCCGCAGCCCGCAAAGATATGCGGTCGTCGTCAACGCGTTCTGGGACGCCACGGCGGGGTAGGCCAGGCCCGCCCTGCCTTCGGGCACAGCCGTCGTCGTCCGGGCAATCACGGAACTCTCGGCAATGGCTGAGATACCGGAAAAGCGCACTGCCAGCACTCCCACTCGGGCGCCTGAGTTCGGAATCGCAATCCCAGCGCTCCTGAGATATTCAATCGCGTTCGAAACGATTTGTTGCTGGCCGGCAGGCAACACCAACGCGCTCGAAACCGATCCGCTCCCTCCACCCGAGGATGCGGTATAGCTGAACCCGACGGTAGCGGCCGTGGCAGCTCGATTGGTGATCGCCAATTCCGACGTGTAAACAGAGCCAGCCGCTCCCGACAATGAAAGAACGACTGGAACCCAGGAAACGAACTCGGTGGCTGCATTCGCTGCGATGCTCAGGGTGATGGTACCGACGTAGCCGCTGCCATCCGGCTGAACCGAGACCAGAAGTTGATCACCACCACTGCGGTAAATGCCGTCACCGGTATTGGATGTGTCCTTGGTGCCTCTTGTGATGTAAGGCGATATCGTGGTGTAAATGGTGCTGCTGAGCGTTTCGGGAAAGTAGAGTTGCGCAGTCACCAGCGTCTGATTTCCAAAGTGGACTTTGAAATGAATGTGCGTAGTGCGGCCCTGATACCAGCCGGGATAGATGGTCTGAAACTCGACAATCCCATCCGCATCGCTGGTTTGAATGCCGCGCAGGAAGGTTTGACCCGCAGTGCCTTGCTGGGAATATCCGGAGTAGATGCCTGCGGCATCGCAGTGTCAGATCTCGGCGAGCGCATTTGGAATGGGAAGACACGTGCTGGCGCTCACCACTCGCAGCAAGAGGCGTAATGGAGCGCCGGGCTTCCCCTCCGTGATGTCACGTCTCACTTGACGGGCGTTGAACCAATACGGACCTTCGGTTTGCTGGGGCGTGAGCGCGCAAGTGGCCTGTGCGAACACAGGGCGCGTTCTCCCTCCGTATGAGCCTGCCAACGCGAGAATGCCGGAAGACCCGAAACTCACCAGTAGATCCCGCCGATTCAGTTTCTGCATTGATCTTTGCCTCCATGGTTCAAATGTCTAGTTTTGTCGAGAGCCGGCGGCATGAATCCAGTATTGCAGAGTAGTCTCAGAAATAGAGTTCGCTCGGCTCCTTCCATGTTTAGGCATCTGATGCGAGTTTTTGTAAAGAGCTTCACCGAAAGCAGGACAGTTTTGTTAACTTTTGTTAACAACCAGGCCTGTGCCGCTCACACTGGGCCGAAGTTCGTAAAGATTTGTGAATAGCCGAGTTTTTTGGGTGGTTTTGCCTGTCGGTGCTTTAACATCGCTTGACGGCGTTTTTGGCGTAGCCTCCGACGGGCAACAAGAGTTCGGCTTCCCTCTCAATTGTTCTGAGAAGGTTTGGGTCTTTAGTTCTTCTGTTGCATCGCCAGCGCCATATATTTCGCGAGCTGCGTCGATGAGAACATTCCCCCTTACCAAAGGGGGCGGCGCAAAGCGCCAGGGGGTTGTCCGTTTGATTCTGGGGAACTCATCAGGACAACCCCCTGAAGGCTACACGACCACTGTCGTTTCGCCTTCTTTCCCCCTTTGATAGGGGGATTTACGAAGTACTCATGAAGCACAAATCCGAGGTTGATTCAGCCAGCCATACCCTCTTGCTGGTCGATGATGATGCCGAACTCTGCGGGCTGATGGTGGATTTCTTCTCGCAGCATGGCTTCGCGTCGAGTCCGCCTCTGACGGGCGGCGCGGCTTGGCGCGAGCCTTGGATGGGGACTTTGACCTCGTCTTGCTCGACGTCATGCTGCCTGGGCTGGACGGTTTCGAGGTGTTGCACCAGTTGCGTCGGCAGAGCCGCGTGCCCGTCATCATGCTCACCGCACGGACCGAACAGGCCGACCGAATCATCGGACTGAACGCCGGCGCCGATGATTATCTACCCAAGCCCTTCGGCCCGGAAGAATTGCTGGCTCGCATTCGCGCTGTCCTGAGACGGGCTTCTCAATCGGGCTTGCAAGCTCCGAAGGCTCTGCAGGCCGGTAGCCTGAGACTCGACTCCGCCACGCGCCAGGTGTGGCGTGACATGACGCCGCTGGAACTCACGTCAATCGAGTTTGAGATTCTGAGCCTGCTGATGCGTTCTGCCGGACGCTCGGTATCGCGGGATGAGATTGCAGGCATCCTCTATCACCGCGAGGCCATGCCTTATGAACGGGCTATTGATGTGCATGTCAGTCACTTGAGAAAGAAGCTGGAACACCAGGGGCGCTCGATGATCCGAACAGTGCGTGGTGTCGGGTATCAATTCTGTGCGGAGCCGGGTCCGGAATCATGAGATCGATATTCACCAAGATCCTGCTCTGGTCGTTTGGAACTCTCGTGGTCTCTCTGATCGCTTTCGTGGGAATCTCCCGATTTCTTTCAGACCGAGCATTTCGGCGTGGCGAACCGCTTCGCAACCCGCTGGCGATGCAGGCCGAGCATGCCCGGCAAGCGTTTGAGGCCGGGGGGCGCGAGCAGCTTGCGCTCTATCTGGAACAGCTCCATACCTTCTTTCCCGACGATCATCATCTCACCGACGTCAGCGGAAAGGACGTGTTGACCGGTGAAGACCGCTCGAGCCTACTCCGACAAGCGCGAACCCGACCGGGCGTGCCCGGCTTTGGCCGAATCCCAATGGTCATGGCCACGCCCACCGCTGATGGGAGCTACCGCTTTATTGCCGTTGTTCGACGCCGGCCCTTGGACCTCTGGAGCTTCGTCCCTTATTACCTGCTGGTCCTCTTGGCCGTGGCGCTGCTTTGCTACATGCTGGCAACCAATCTCGCCACTCCCCTCAGAGTTCTCGGGCAAACCGTCGAGCGATTCGGCAAGGGGAACCTCTCGGCGCGTGTGAGTTCGCGGCGCCAGGATGAAATCGGCGAGCTTTCGCGGGCTTTCGACCAGATGGCGGACCGCATTCAAACGCTTCTCACAGCTGAACGGCGGCTGCTGCAAGACATTTCCCACGAGCTGCGGTCACCGCTCGCACGCCTGAGTTTCGCCGTCGAACTCGTCCGCACAGCAGACAATCAGGAAGAGGCTGTGGCGCGTCTAAAAAAGGAGATTGACCGCCTGACTCATCTCGTCGGCAGCTTGCTGCAGGTGACGCGAGTCGAAGGAGACCCAGCGTCCTTGAATCAGGAAGTGTTCTCTCTAGACCAGTTGCTGCAAGAACTGGTTGCTGGCTGCACCATCGAAGCGGATGTTCGTGCCTGCCGGTTAGACGTGAGCGGACAAGATCCAATTCTAGTACGCGCGGATCATGAACTTCTGCGGCGGGCGATCGAGAACATCCTCAGAAATGCCATCCGCCATGCCCCTGAGGGCACTGCCATTGAGATTACACTGGACTGCCAGCCCTCGACGGTTTCAATCTCCGTTCGCGACTACGGGCCCGGTGTCCCTGAAGAGATGTTGTCGAGTATCTTCAAGCCGTTCTTTCGGGTTGATAGTTCCAGAGACAGCGCCAGCGGGGGAGCCGGGCTAGGGCTAGCCATTGCCCAGAGCGCGATTGCACTGCACCGCGGCAACGTGTCCGCCACCAACATGCACCCCGGTCTGCTGGTACGCATCGAGCTGCCGGGCGACCTGAACGTTCCAGCCGAGGAAAACGTTAACATTTCTTAACAATCCGCGCCGCAACTCTCCGGTAGCGTCCCTCATCTCAAAGCCACACGAGACAGAGCGCCTGTCTTGTCAATCCAAGGCTCATTCTCTTACCGGGTGTAGAGCTACACCAACATAACGAGGTGAAATGATGAGAAAGACGTCGGCAAAACTACTCACAATTGCGCTGCTGTTCAGCGCAACTCCGGCACTGGCTCAACGAGGAGGGCATGGTCCGGGCGGCCCAAGAGGGAATCGGATCGATTTTCTAGCCACAGTTCTAAGCCTGACAGACGCTCAAAAGACTCAGGCGACCGCGATTTTCGATGCTGCAGAAACAGCCGGCACTCCTTTGCGCGAGACGCAGGCCACACAGCGTACAGCTTTGAACGACGCCGCGAAATCGAACGCGACAGACGTAGCCATTGACCAATTGGCAGCCGCTCTGGGGGCGACATCGGGACAACTCGCGGCCATTCAGACCAAAGCGTTCGCGAAGTTCTACGCCCTCCTTACTACCGAGCAGAAGACCAAGCTGGATGAGCTCCATGCAAACGGAAGGGGAATGAGAGGTCCGGGAGCCGACCTGTCGGTCGGGCCTGGCCTTCCATAACCGGGAGGAACTGACCAATCCAATCTGCGTCATTTCCGTGAAGAACGTCACCCCAGTGAAAACCTGGGCGAAAATCTGTGGTTTGGAGATTTCTCGGCTGGCACGGGCTCCCCTCCTCAGATGAGGAGGGGAAGTGCCGCTCCGCGGCACGGGGTGGTGTGAGGGATGTTTCGAGTGCAGTGATTCAACTGGTTCGCATTGAGTATCGCCAAAGCTGCGACGACACGTCGGTTGCAGGTTCTCGGAAACTGCCGATCGCACCACCCCGGCTCTGGCTGCGCCAGAGCCCACCCCTCCTCATCCAAGGAGGGGAGTCAAAACCTCAATCTGCAGATTCCCGCCACGGTTTTCACCGGGGTGACGTTCTTTCGCGGGAATGGCACGCAGCCCAGTTGCATCCTCGCTTGTGCGACTGTGGATCTGGATTGGTCAGTGAACGGGCAGGAGGACGACGAGCATGCGGAGCCATCCCGTCATCAAGGATGAAAAGGTGGGAGCCGCTCTCCGAGCGGCGATGATGGTATGCGGCGAAATCGCCGCTGGGGACAGCGGCTCCCACTTTCCAATCCCATTCTCAAAGAAGATCTTTGAACGAGAACGTTGTCTCAACATCGTTGAAGGGCTTGCCGTCCACTTCAGCATAGGCATGAATAAAAAAATTGAGGGGTTCGCATTTCTGCTCAAGGGATCGTGGTGAATGCATGCGATGAGTCCAGTCCCCTTGAGACTTGTTAGAATTTGTAGCCTGCCAAACTTACCTTCGCATCGGGTGGCTCGCAAAACCACACCAAGGCCTGTTCAGTCGAAGCCCCAGCTGGAAGCTCTTTAGCCAATGGATGAGTTTCCTGGAACCGTCTGAGCAAGGTTTGCTGCAGTTCTCGGAGCTTAGCCCGGTATTTGGGGTCCTTTGCCAGATTCGTCGTCTCTCCAGGGTCGCGCTTCAGATCGTACAGCGCGTGCGTGATTCCCGGTGGCGGATTTCCAGTTGCATAGCCCAATCCCAAGTCGGCTCTGCCTGTCGTGAAAACATACTTCCAGTCGGTCGTGCGCAGCATCACCCGGTTGTCCACCAGATATTCACTGAAAACAGAATCGCGATGTTTGCGAGTTTTTCCATTGATAACGGGAACAAAGCTCTTGCCCTGAAGGCCCGTCATACCACTGACCTTCAGCTCTTCGAGGATCGTTGGCACCAGATCGACGAATTCAACCAGGGCCTCATTAGCCTTTACCTGCCCTTTGCCTGTACCGCGCCGAACAATCAAAGGTGCTCGCACCGCCGATTCCCACATGGAGTGCTTTTCGAATCGACCATGATGTCCGAGCAGGTAGCCATGATCACCCACATAAACCACGAGCGTTGACTCCTCAAGCCCCAACCTTTTGAGTTCGTCCAGAACCAACCCGACGTTCTTATCGTGATACTCAACAGCGCTGTAGTACGCAGCCACAATGCCGCGTTTGTCGGCATCCTTCAGATCTCTGAAAATGGAAGGAATCCAGGGAACATCTTCAGGCGAGGTTTGCGGCAAGGGCATCTTGGCCGGATCATATTTGCCAGCGTATTCAACCGGAAAATCAAACGGTGAGTGAGGCTGGTTATAACTCGCCCACAGGCAAAAACGGTTGTCCTTGTTGTTGCGTAGGAACTCGATTGCCTTGTTGGAAAAGTAAGTTCCTTCGCTATCTGCATCCAGCAGTCCGACGGGCAGGCCATCCGCGTTGAGCCATATCCGCGCAGGATCTTTGAACGGTTGCCAGACAGGCTTTACCTTGGTGCCGGCCGGCAACGGTTGCGGCGGATGCTCTTTGAGATACTTCTGGTGGTCCGGCTTGTCGAAGCGGTAGTCAAAACCATGCTTGAGATCGCTGTTGAAGTGCATCTTGCCAACCGCGCCCGTGGCAAATCCCTGGGTCTTCAAATGCTCCGCAATCGTGACCTGATTCTCAGCTAGTGGAGTTTGCAAAACGGTGACGCCGACAGCGTGCGGCAGTTTGCCTGTGATTAAAGATTGGCGTGAAGGTGTGCACATGGGGCAGTTGACATAGGCCCGATCGAAGCGAGTTCCCTGGGAAGCCAACCGATCGAGATTGGGCGTGCGAACGATCTTATTGCCGTAGCAGCCAAGCACGTCCGCAGAGTGGTCGTCACCCATGATGAAGAGCACGTTACGAATCGCTTGAGCCTTGGGTGCGGACTCCTGTGAAACGAGTCGGAAGCCCATTGAGAGAAAGCAAAAGAATAGAGCCGATAAGAAGCAAATTCTGCGTTTCATTCTCTGATTCCTCGTCATCGTTTATCTATTGGAAACAGCTGGTCGCATCAGGAAAAGAACCGGCATCCTGGCGAAAACTGGGTTGTCACCTCATCTCACCAGCGGAAACCACCGTGTGCTCCGTGGATTCCGGCTTCCGGTGGAATGACGGACACAACTTCGGATCGCCTGCATCTCGTCACACCGGCGAAAGCCGGTGCCCAGATTGGTCTTGGATTTCACCGTAGCTTCGCTGCGTAGCTTGCGGCTGGTGGTCTGAGCAACGA
>Ga0180085_1000690_pt1 | contig 11693 bp, 10 predicted proteins | sample EasRiv730_16_10D_FD_123013 | JGI IMG/M metagenome (GOLD analysis project Ga0180085, IMG submission 123013) | Soil microbial communities from meander-bound floodplain in the East River, Colorado, USA - East River metaG ERMLT730_16_10D | ecosystem: Environmental > Terrestrial > Soil > Floodplain ... | reverse complement strand
TCATTACCGCGGACGACATCCGGAAAAGCGCCGCGCGCACGCTGCCGGAGCTGATCGCGAGCGAGGTCGGCTTCACGATGAAGGACTTCTACGGCAACAACGCAGCGTACACCTCGATCGACCTGCGCGGCTTCGGCGTGACCGGCCCGCAGAACACGCTCATCCTGCTCGACGGCCGGCGGCTCAACGACTTCGATCTTTCCGGGGTGCAGTGGCCGGCGATCCCGCTCGCCTCGATCGAGCGCGTCGAGATCGTGCGCGGCGCGGGCGGCGTGCTCTACGGCGATGGGGCTACGGCCGGTATCGTGAACATCGTCACGCGCTCGCCGCTTACGCCCGGCAAGGGTCTCGAGATCCTCGGACGCGTCGCGAGCTACGACACGCTCGAAGGCCAGGTTTACGCGAGCTACGGCAGCGAGCGCTTCGGCGTGAGCGGCTCGATCCACGGCTACGAGTCCGACGGCTACCGGGCGAACAACCGCAACGAGCAGCAGAACAACACGCTCAACCTGCGCTGGGCCTTGGGCGAGGGCTCGCTCGATGTTCGCTTCGGCACCGACAGCCAGGACATCCGGCTGCCGGGCGGGCGGTTCGTGCAGCCCTCGATCGGGCTCGACGAGTATTCGGCCGACCGCCGCGGCGCAGCCACGCCGCTCGATTACGCGAGCCGCGACGGCACGCGCGCCCGCGTGTCGTTCCTGCAGCGCTTCGGCGACGCGGAGTTCTCCGTCGGCGTCGACACGCGCGACAAGGACCAGCGCTCGTATTTCGACCAGGGCGGCTTCCCGACGTATCGCGCGGACGAGCTCGAGCTCAACTCGCTTACGCCGCGGATCAAGGTTCCGCTGCGAAACCACACGCTCGTCGCCGGGATGGACTGGCACCGGTGGCGCTACCGCTCGGCGCGCACCGACCGCCCGGAGAACATCGAGCACCCGACGAACCGCGTGTCGATCGACCAGGACACGACCGGGCTCTACCTGATCGACACCATCGCCCTGACCCCTGCGACGATCGTCACCGCGGGCTGGCGCACGGAACGCGCCGAGTACTCCGGCGAGGACGTGGTGGACCCGAACGCGCCTGCCTGCTTTTTCTGCAGCGCGGCTCCGCCAGTGCAGGAGACCCAGAACCAGTACGCCTGGGAGCTCGGCCTGCGGCACGAATTCACTCGCGAGTGGGCCGGGTTCACGCGCGCCGGGCGGGCATACCGCTTCGTCAACGCGGAAGAGATCTACGAGAGCGACATCAATTTCGCGCCGCAATTCCAGATCCTGAAGCCGCAGTACTCGCGCACTTACGAGGCCGGGGCGGAATGGCGCGACGGGAACGGAAACGGCGGCCGCGCGCTGCGCGCGACGCTCTTCCGCATCGACGTCTTCGACGAGATCCATCTCGATCCGTTCACCACGGGGGTGGGAAATACCAACCTTCCGCCTTCGCGGCGCCAGGGCTTCGAGCTGGATGGAAAAGCCCAAGCCTCGAGAACCGTCCGGCTGACCGCTGCCTACGCCTACACGGATGCGAAGTTCCTGGAAGGCACGCTGCAAGGCTCGCCGTTTGCCATCGGCACGAACATGCCGATTGCGGGCAGGACCGTGCCGCTCGTGCCGCGCCACAAGCTGAATGTCGGCGTGGCGTGGGACCTGGCGGCGCGCACCCGCCTGTCGGGCGCCTTCACTGCCGTGAGCGAGCAGGTGCTGGACAACGACGAGCCCAACACGCTCGGCCATCGCATTCCGGCGTACTACGTCGCCGATGCGAAGCTGGCCCAAACCTACCGCTGGGGCAGGCTCGCCGCGACGATCAACAACCTGTTCGACGAGAAGTACTACGACTACGCGGTGCGCAGCGCGTTCACGCCCGACCGCTACAGCGTGTATCCGCTCCCTGGCCGCACGTTCAGCCTCGCGGCGGAGCTCGCGCTGCGCTAGTACACTCGCGGGATGGTGAAGGATGCCGTCCCGCTGGGGGAATGCGGGCGCGCGCTGGTGGTGAAGCTGCGGCACCATGGCGACGTGCTGCTCGCGGCGCCGGTGCTTTCGCTGCTCAAGGCGCGCGCGCCGCATCTCGAGGTCGACGCGCTGGTGTACGACGACACAGTGCCGATGCTCGACGGGCATCCGGCGCTGTCGCAGCTCTATTTCGTCGGCCGGCGCTGGCGCACGGCCGGGGCGCTGCGCCGGCTGGGGCTCGAAAGACATCTTTTCAGCACCCTCAAGTCGCGCAAATACGATCTGCTCGTGCACCTCTCCGAGCAGCCGCGCGGCGCGTGGCTTGCGCGCCTGCTCGGGGCGCGCTACAGCGTCGCGCCGGCGATGCCGGAGCGCGGCGCGTTCTGGAAAAGGAGCTTCACGCATCTCTATCCGCTCGTCGGCGGCGGGCGGCGCCACCAGGTCGAGCTCAACCTCGATGCGCTGCGTCGCATCGGTGTGCAGCCGGGGCTCGCCGAGCGCAAGGTTGTTTTCGTCGCGGGACCGGGTGCGGAGCGCAAGATCGATGAACTGGTGCACGATGTTCCCTTCGTCCACGTGCATCCCGCGTCACGGTGGCGCTTCAAGTGCTGGCCTGCCGACCGCAACGCGGAGCTGATCGATCGGCTCTCGGCCGAGGGACACAACGTCGTGCTCACCTCGGCGCCGGACGAAGTCGCTTTCATCGATGAAATACTGACGAGGAGCAAAGCAAACCCCGTGTCCCTGGCCGGAAAACTTTCCATCAAGGAGCTGGGAGCGCTCACGGCGAGGGCGAAGCTTTTCGTGGGCGTCGACTCCATGCCGATGCATCTCGCGGCGGCGATGGGAACGCCGACGGTGGCGCTCTTCGGCCCGAGCGGCGAGAACGAGTGGGGGCCGTGGAACGTCGAGCGCCGCGTGATCACCACCACCCACACCTGCCGCCCCTGCGGCTACGACGGCTGCGGCGGCGGCAAGCTCTCCGAGTGCCTGGCGTTCCTGCCGGTCGATGCGGTGCACGCCGCGGCGCGCGAGCTGCTCGCGAAGTGAAGGTGGCCATCGTGCGCCAGCGCTACAACCCGTACGGCGGGGCCGAGCGCTTCGTCGCGCGCGCGCTGCCTGCACTTGAGCGCGCCGGAATGGATGTGACTTTGATTTCACGAAAACAACAGGGGTGGGGCGCGCGGCGCTTCCTGCGCGTCGATCCGTTCCACGTCGGCAATCTGTGGCGCGACTGGTCGTTCGCGCGCGCGGCGCGAAAGCGCTGGCGGCGCGAGGGCTTCGACCTCGTGCAGTCCCATGAGCGCATCCCGGGGTGCGAGGTCTACCGCGCGGGCGACGGCGTGCACCGCCGCTGGCTCGAGCTGCGGCGCGCGGCGGCGGGCTCCATGGAGCGCCTGAGCATCGCGCTCAATCCGTACCACGCTTACGTGTGCAAGGCGGAAAAGCGGATGCTGGAGCATCCGCGTCTGCGCGCGGTGATCTGCAACTCGAAGATGGTGCGCGACGAGATCCAGCGCGGCTTCCGCGTCGCGCCGGACAAGCTGCACGTGATCTACAACGGCGTGGATCTCGAGCATTTCCACCCAAAGCATCGCGAGCAGCTGCGCGGCGCGGCGCGCGCCGAGATCGGCTGCAGCCCGCGCGACATGGTGTTTCTGTTCGTGGGCTCGGGCTTCTCGAGGAAGGGTCTCGACGCCGCGATCGCCGCGGTTTCGCAAGGGCCGTTTTGGCTCGTGGTCGTCGGCAGGGACCGTTACCGGGGCAAATCCTCGAATCACGTGAAATTCCTGGGTGGACGCGAAGACGTGCGGCCCTATTACGCGGCGGCGGATTGCTTCCTGCTGCCGACCCGCTACGATCCTTTTCCGAACACGGTGCTCGAAGCGATGGCGATGGGGTTGCCGGCGATCGTAAGCACGCGCTGCGGCGCGGCCGAGATCGTCGAGCCGGGCGTGAACGGCTGGATCTGCCAGCCCGACGATGTGCAAGGTATCGTGCGCCTCATGCAGGAAGCACATAAGAGTGACAAGCGAATAGGCGAAGCCGCGCGCGCGACCGCGGAGCGCTTCGGCATCGACGCGATGGCCAAGCAGCTCGTGGACCTGTACAACTCTCTCGCGAGATGAGCGCACAAGAGAGCCGCACGCTGTATTTCCGGCTTCTCGGCTACGTGCGGCCGTACGCGAAGGTATTCGGGCTCGCGCTGCTCGCGCTGATGCTGGCGGCGGCGACCGAGCCCCTGCTGCCGGCGCTGATCAAGCCGCTGCTCGACGGCGGCTTCGCGAAGGGCGAGCCGTCGTGGCCGCCGATCGCGTTCGGCGCGGCGATCATCGGCGTGTTTCTGATCCGCGGCGTCTTCACTTTCACTTCCTCCTACTGCCTGGCCTGGGTGGCGAACAAGGTCGTGCTCGACCTGCGCGCGGCGATGTTCTCGCGCCTGGTGCGCCTGCCGGCGAAGTTCTTCGACGACCACACGTCAGGCGCGCTGCTCTCGAAAGTCGCCTACGACGTCTCGGGCGTGACCGCCGCCGCGACTACCGTGCTCACGGTGCTGGTGAGGGACACCATCGCCATCGTCGGGCTGCTGGCGTGGCTCTTCTATCTCAACTGGAAGCTCACGCTGATCGCGCTCGTCATCGGCCCGCCGGTCGCGCTTACGGTGCGGCTGACCTCGCGCCGCCTGCGCCGCATGGCGCGCGGCGTGATGAGCTCGCTGGGCGACGTGGTGCACGTGCTGCAGGAGACCATCGACTGCCACAAGGTGGTGAAGGTGTTCGGCGGCCAGGAGTACGAGAGCAAGCGTTTCCACAACCGCGTGCAGGCGCTGCGCGGCTTCGTGATGCGCGCCGAGGTGCCGGCGGCGCTGACCACGCCGATTACGCATACGCTCGCGGCGTTCGCGCTCGCTGTCATTATCTACATCTCGATGGGCGATACGCTCGCCGCGCGCACCACGGTCGGCGAGTTCGCCTCGTTCATGACCGCGATGCTGATGCTGCTCGCGCCGCTCAAGCACCTCACGGAGATCAATAACGCATTGCAGCGCGGGCTCGCCTCGGCCGAGAGCGTGTTCGGCATGATCGACGCGCCGGTCGAGGAGGACAGTGGTACTACGAATATCGGAAGAGCGCGAGGGGAGGTGAGGTACGAAAGAGTCTCCTTCACATACCCCACGCGCACGGAGCCCGCGCTGGCGGACATCGACCTGCAGATCCGGCCGGGCGAGACCGTGGCGCTGGTCGGCGGCTCGGGCGGCGGCAAGACCACGCTCGTCAACCTGCTGCCGCGCTTCTACGCCCCCACTTCGGGCCGCATCCTGCTCGACGGCCACGACATCCAGACCCTGACGCTGGACAGCCTGCGCGCCAACATCGCGCTCGTCAGCCAGGAGATCGTGCTGTTCAACGACTCGGTCTACGCCAACATCGCCTACGGCCGCATGGGCGGCGCGGCGGAGAAGGACGTGATCGCGGCCGCCGAGGCGGCGCACGCCCTGAGCTTCATCCGCGAGACGCCCGAAGGCCTGAACACGCTCATCGGCGAGAACGGGCTGCGCCTCTCCGGCGGCCAGCGCCAGCGCCTCGCCATCGCGCGCGCGATCCTCAAGAACGCGCCGCTCCTCATCCTCGACGAGGCCACCTCCGCGCTCGACTCCGAGTCTGAGCGCCAGGTGCAGGCGGCGCTCGAGGCGCTGATGCGCGGGCGCACCACCATCGTCATCGCGCACCGGCTCTCCACCATCGAGCGCGCCGACCGCATCGTGGTGCTCGAGCGCGGCCGCATCGCCGAGATGGGCAGCCACGCCGAGCTCCTGGCGCGCGAGGGCGTGTACGCCAAGCTCTACCGGATGCAGTACGCCGCGGAGCGTGCGGCGGCCTGAAAAGGGGGTCAGAGCAAATTTCCCAGCCGCGGTATTGCCCATAAGGCAATCGGGTATTACCATTGCGCGTATGGACCTTGTTTCTTTCAAGCTGCCGCCGCAACTGCGCAAGCGCCTCGCCGAAGAGGCGCGCCGCCGCCGTGTTTCCCAGGCTGCGGTAATCCGGGAATCGTTGCAGACGACGTTGCTCGAGCGTCCGGCCGCACGCGGCGAACTCACCTGCGCGGACCTGGCGGGCGACCTGATCGGGTCGGTTCGCGGCGGTCCGAGAGATGCGTCGACGAACAAGCGCTACCTCGACGAAGCGATCCTTGCCGATTACTTCAAAGTGAAGCGCGTCAGGCGTGCCAAAAAGCATCGTCGTTGACGCGGGCCCGATCGTCGCCTTGCTTATCGCGGCCGACCTGCATCACAGCTGGACCAGGGAGCAGTGGTCGAGACTCAAGCCACCGATGCTTACATGCGAGCCTGCCTTGAGCGAGGCGGGTTTCATCCTGAAACGCCTGGGCGGTGATCCCAGCGCGGTGCCGGCGCTCGTGGAAAAAGGCGTTCTTAAGGTCAGCTTTTCGGTACAGGAGCAAGCCGCCTACCTGCGTGTTCTGATGGAGCGCTACAGCGAAACGCCGATGTCGCTCGCCGATGCATGCCTGGTGCGCATGACCGAGCTGCTCGATGATGCGGCGGTGATGACCTTCGATTCCGATTTCCGCATCTACCGCAGGGGCGGCCGCAAGATGATCCCGCTCATTGCACCGGAGGGTGTCTGACATCGTAGCCCGGTGAAAATCAGTATCGAAACTGGCGAGCAACTGCTCCGACGTGCGAGGCGCGGCACCAGACTCAGGACGCGGCTGCGCTGGTCGGACTCGCCTACCGAGGCGTTGTGTCACCAGGGCTCGGATCCACGCCGAACCAGAAAAGCCTGAACCCTCTTTCCATCGTGCACACCGAGTCCTCGCTCGGCTGGGGCGGGCAGGAGATCCGCGTGCTGTCGGAGTCGCAGGGGCTCATCTGCCGCGGGCACGACATCAAGCTCATCTGCCCGCCCGAGGCGCGCATCCATTCCGAGGCCGCGAACTGGGGCGTGCCGGTCGTCGGGCTGCCGATCGCGAGAAAGCGGCCGGTGGGGGTGAAGGTCCTCTACGAGTGGCTGAAGGCCAATCGCTGCGACCTCGTGAGCACGCACAGCTCGACCGACGCCTGGCTCACGGCGCTCGCGCTCCTCGCCCTCGGCCGGCCGGTCCCGATGGTGCGCACGCGCCATATCTCGGCGCCGGTGCCGCGCAACCCGCCGACGCGCTGGCTCTATACCCGGGCCACGGCGCGCATCATCACGACCGGGGAGGCGCTCAGGAAGGAGCTGATCGAGCGCAACCGGTTTCCTGCACCGCGCATCGACTCGGTCCCGACGGGCGTGGATACGAAGCGTTACCGGCCCGGCGACCGCCGCGCCGCTCGCGCGGCGCTCAAGCTGCCCCTGGACGAGAATCTCGTGGGCATCGTGGCGACCTTGCGGAGCTGGAAGGGGCACCGCTATCTCATAGAAGCTCTTCCGGAAAACGCAAAACTCGTCATCGTCGGCGACGGCCCGCAGCGTGAACCCTTGGAATCTCTGGTGGAAAAGCTGGGCTTGCGCGGGCGTGTACTCTTCCCTGGAAATCAAACCGATGTCGTGCCGTGGCTGCAGGCGTTCGACGTCTTCGCGCTGCCTTCCTACGCCAACGAAGGGGTGCCGCAGGCGCTCGCGCAGGCGATGCTGGTCGGGCTGCCGTGCGTCACCACGAACGTCGGCGGGATCGGCGAGCTGGCGAGACACGAAGAAACCGCGCTTGTCGTGCCGCCGGAAGACCCGGCAGCGCTACGGTCTGCGCTTCAGAGAATTCTCACCGACTCTCTTCTTGCGAAAAACTTGGGCGACGCGGCGCGACGCCACGCCGAGGCGAACTTCTCCCGCGAGCGGATGCTGGACAGCATGGAGCGCATCTACAATCAGGTGCGGCGGTAGTCGTCGGCGAAGCGCTCGATGTCGTCCTCGCCGAAGTAATCGCCGGACTGCACCTCGATCACGAAAAGCGGCTCGGTGCCGGGGTTCTCCAGGCGGTGCTTGGTTCCGGTGGGGATGTACGTGGACTGGTTGGCGCCCAGGCGCAGCTCCTCGTCGCCGCGGGTCACCTTCGCTTCCCCGGACACGACCACCCAGTGCTCGGCGCGCTTGCGGTGGCGCTGCAGCGAGAGCCGCGCGCCGGGCTTGATCATGAGCCGCTTCACCTGGAAGCGCTCGCCGGCGTCGATCGACTCGTAGTAGCCCCACGGGCGGTAGACGCGGCGGTGGATGGCGTGCTCGGTGCGCTTGCCGCGCTTCAACTGCTCCACGGCGAGCTTGACGTCGTCGGCGTGCTCCTTGGTCGAAACGAGGAGCGCATCGCTCGTCTCGATTACCACCAGGTTCTCGACCCCCACGGCGGCGATCAGGCGGCCTTCGCTGCGCAGGTAGGAGCCGTGGCTGTCGCGCGCCAGGACGTCGCCCTGCGAGACGTTGCCGAGCGCGTCCTTGGCGCCGAGCTCCCAGAGCGCGCTCCACGAGCCGACGTCGCTCCAGCCGAAGCGCGCGGGCACGACCACGGCGTCGCGCGTCTTTTCCATGACCGCGCGGTCGATCGAGTCGTCGGGGACCGCGAGGAACGCCGAGCGCTCCGGGCGCACGAAGTCCAGGTCGCGCTGCGCAGCTTCCATCGCCTTGGCGACCCCGGCCACGATGTCGGGGCGGTGGCGGCCGAGCTCCTCGAGGTAGCGGTCGGCGCGAAACGCGAACATGCCGCTGTTCCAGAAGTAGCCGCCCGAGGCGAGGAAGCCCTTCGCGGTGTCGAGGTCGGGCTTCTCCACGAAGCGCTCGACCACGAATGCATCCTCGCGCCGGCTGCCCTGCTTGATATAGCCGTAGCCGGTATGCGGGCTCGCTGGCGCGATTCCGAATACGACGAGCGCGCCTTCGCTGGCGAGGCGCACCGCCGAGCGGATCGCGGCGTGGAATTGCGGCAGGTTGGAGATCGCGTGGTCGGCCGCGAGCACGAGCATCACGGTCGTCTTATCCGCCAGCAGAAGTGCGGCGGCGGCCGCGGCGGCCGCGGTGCCCCGGCCCGCGGGCTCGAGCAGCAGCGCCTGCGGCGGGCACGAGATCTCGCGCAGCTGCTCGGCGGCGAGGAAGCGATGCTCGTCGTTCGCGATCGCGATCGGCGCCTGCGCGCCGTCGAGCCCCTGCAGGCGGACGAGCGTCTCCTGCAGCATCGTGCGCTCGGACACGAGCGGCAGGAACTGCTTCGGAAGGTGCGAGCGCGAGAGCGGCCAGAGCCGCGTTCCGGAACCGCCGCAGAGGACTACTGGGACGAAACGCGTCTCTGTCGATTGCATTCGGCGCGATTATAGGGCGCTGCAATTAGAATGCCTTTCATGGAGGGTTCCGTCGCCGTCGTCATCCCGTGCTTCAACGAGAGCGCGGCGATCGGCGACGTGGTGCGCAGCTTTCGCGCCGCGCTGCCCGCGGCCCGCATCTACGTCTTCGACAACAATTCGACGGATGACAGCCCGCGCCTTGCCGCCGCGGCCGGCGCCATGGTCCGTGCGGAGACGCGGCAGGGGAAGGGCAACGTCGTGCGCCGCATGTTCGCCGACGTGGACGCAGACATCTACGTGCTGGTCGACGGCGATGGCACCTACGACGCGTCGGCGGCGCCCGAGCTGATCTCGCGCCTGGTCGAAGGCGAGTACGACATGGTGAGCGCCGCCCGCAGGCCGGTCGAGCGCGATTCCTACCGCCCGGGGCACAGGATGGGCAACCGCATGCTGACGGGCATGGTCGCGCTCGTCTTCGGCAAGCAGATCACGGACCTGCTGTCGGGCTACCGCGCGCTCTCGCGCCGCTTCGTGAAGTCGTTCCCGGCGCTTTCCTCGGGATTCGAGATCGAGACCGAGCTCTCGGTGCACGCGCTCGAGCTGGGCATCCCGTTCTGCGAGGTGGAGACGCCCTACTACCCGCGTCAAGGCGACTCGCACAGCAAGCTCTCCACGTTCCAGGACGGCCGGCGCATCCTCCTGACGATCGTGAAGCTGGTGAAAGGCGAGCGGCCGCTGGCGTTCTTCGCGACCATCGCCGCGCTCGCCGCGGTCCCGGCGCTCGTCATCGGGGTGCAACTGTGGCTCACCTTCGTCGAGACCGGCCTGGTGCCGCGCTTTCCCTCCGCCATCCTCGCCACGGGCCTCATGCTGACGGCGTTCCTGAGCCTCGCCTGCGGCCTGATCCTGGATACGGTGACGCGGGGGCGCCAGGAGATGAAGCGCCTCGCCTACCTCGGCCTGAAGTCGTTGCAGGCCGCGAAGCAGCGCCCATAGGCCGGTGCGCGCAGAGCTCGCACGCTTCGCCGCGGTCGGGGCCATCGGTTTCGTGGTCGACGCAGCCGTGCTGCAGCTTCTCGTCAGCGTGGCCTCGTGGTCGCCTTTTGCGGCAAGGGCAGTTTCTTTTCCGGTCGCGCTTGCCTGCACTTTTACCCTCAATCGATTGTGGACCTTCCGCGGCCTGCGCCTGCCGCTCGCGCGCGCCTACGGCGCCTACGGCGCGATCCAGGTGGTCGGCGCGCTCATCAACCTTTTCGTGTTCTCCGCGTGCGTGGTCCTGGCCCCGCCTTTGTACGAGCGCCCGGTGATTGCGCTCGGGATCGGGGCGGCGGTCTCGCTGCTGTTCAACTTCTACGCAACGCGCAGCGTCGTGTTCCGCACATGAGCGGCTACCCCGGAGCCGGCAATCTGGAGGTGATGGAGGAAGCGGTCCGCTACAACGATTTCTTGCTGGGTCTCATCTTGCCCCTCGCCAACGGTCGTGTCGTCGACTTCGGCGCCGGCAGCGGGACCTTCGCCGCGAAGTTGCGGGAAAGAAACATCGGCATCCAGTGCATCGAGCCCGATCCGCGCCTTCGCGAGAAGTTGGGGGCAAGCGGCCTGACCGCGTATCCAGGTCTTGAACAGATCCCCGGCGAGTCGATCGACCTCGCTTATTCGTTCAACGTGCTCGAGCACATCGAGGACGATGCCGCGGCGCTTTCCGGGTTGCACCGCGTGCTGAAGCCCGGCGGCCGCCTTCTCCTCTATGTGCCGGCGTTCATGGTCCTGTATTCGGCGATGGACCGCCGCATCGGCCATGTCCGCCGTTACACGAAGAGCACTTTGATCGATGTCGTGCGGGGCGCCGGCTTCACCATCGACGAGATCCGCTATGCCGACAGCCTGGGCTTCCTTGCCGCCCTGGCCTTCAGGGCGGTCGGGCCGCGGAGCGGCGAGCTTAATATCCGGTCGGTGCGGTTCTATGATAGGTACCTGTTTCCGCTTTCGCGAATGCTCGACGTCCTCCTCCAACCGGTGATCGGCAAGAATCTCATTTTGCGCGCAACCAAAGCATGATCCTGGTCACCGGCGGCGCCGGCTTCATCGGCTCGAACTTCGTGCTCTCCACGCTGAAAGAGACCGGCGAGCCCATCGTCAACCTGGACAAGCTCACCTACGCCGGCAGCCTGCGCAATCTCGAGCCGTTGCGCGGCGACTCGCGCCACGTGTTCGTGAAAGGAGACATCTGCGACCGCGAGCTGGTCAGGACGCTATTGAGAAAACACAGGCCGAGAGCGATCGTGCATTTCGCCGCCGAAAGCCACGTCGACCGATCGATCTCGGGGCCGGCGCCTTTCGTCGAGACGAACGTGGTCGGCACGTTTTCGCTCCTGGAAGAGGCACGGCTTTTCTCCGGTGAAATTCGCTTCCTCCACGTTTCGACCGACGAGGTGTACGGATCGCTGGGGCCGGACGACCCGGCG
>Ga0180085_1000689_pt1 | contig 11697 bp, 10 predicted proteins | sample EasRiv730_16_10D_FD_123013 | JGI IMG/M metagenome (GOLD analysis project Ga0180085, IMG submission 123013) | Soil microbial communities from meander-bound floodplain in the East River, Colorado, USA - East River metaG ERMLT730_16_10D | ecosystem: Environmental > Terrestrial > Soil > Floodplain ... | reverse complement strand
GGAAGCGCAGGTCGTCGTTGATGATGGCGACGGCATCCTCCTGCACGTGGCGGCGCTTTACGGCCTCTTTCATCGTCCGTCTGCGATCCAGCCGCGAGCGCGCGCCGCGCTTGTCCCAGCCCTCGCGCACGTAGTCGGGCTCGTCGAGCGTCGCGGCTCGCTTGGGCTTGAGATCGGGGAGCTTGAGCTCCTCCCACAGCCAGTCGACGATCTCGTCGATCTTCAGCTCCACTACAAACTTGATCTCGCCGTTTCCGGTGCCGCCGGCGCGCCCCTGCGAGTCGCCTTCCTCACGCGCGGGCTGCAGCACGTCGCCCGGCTGGCCCTTGCCCTGGCCGGCGCCCTGCTGGGTCTGCGGGTCGAGCAGGCGGAAGCGCGAGTGCTCGAGGAGCTTCACCGGCACCAACACGGTGCGGTTGCCGGGACGGCTGATGAGGTCGGCGCCGGCGAGCAGCTCGGGCAGGCTTTCCTTCACCGCCGCGCGCACCTTCTGGTTATGCCGCAGCCAGTCCCGGGCCCCCCGGGAAAAAAGCTCGTACCAGGGCGTTTCCGCGGCGATGCGGATCGTCATGGGTTTGCCTCGCCCCCCTGTGAAGGGGGGTGTGAGCCGAAGGCGAGCGGGGGGTTTGAATTTCCAAAAAGCAAACCCCCCGCTCGCAAAACCCGCTCGCTCCCCCCCTTAACAGGGGGGCGAAGAACAAGGCTCATTCCTGGGCCAGCAAGGTCGTGACGTAGTTGAGCGCCTCGCGGGCGCTGTGCGAGTCGTAGCCGTACTCGTCCACCAGGCGCTTCTCGACCACCGAGATCTTCTGGCGCGTCTCGTCGTCGGGGCGCGCCGAGGAGCTCACCAGGCGCAGTACGTCCCTGCGCTGCTCGAAGAGGTACTGCTCGACCGCGTCGTGCAGGGGCGCGTGGCTGTCGAGCGTGAACTTCTCGCCGCGCTTGTAGGCGCCCATCGCCTTCCTCACCACTTCCTGGCGGAAGGAGAGCTTGCCCGACTCGGAGATCTTGATCTTGTCCTCGACGCTGCGCAGGAAGCGCTCGTCGGGCTTCCTCTCCTCGCTGGTGATCGGGTCCTTGAGGGTGCGGTTGTCGAGGGTGGCCTCGACCTCGTCGAGGTACTTCTCGAGCAGCTGCTGCGCCTCGTCCTCGAAGGACACGAAGAGAGCCTTGTGCACGTCTTCCTTGACCCAGCGGTTGTAGAAGTCCTTGCGCACGGTCACCAGGAAGTCGATCCACTTGCGCTTCTTCTTGCCGTCGATGCGCACGTCGGAGTCGATCGCGTCTTTCAGAGCGATGAGCACGTTCATGGCGGTGAGGCTCTTCGCCTGCGACTGGATGATCGCGCCGGAAAGCGCGTTGATCACGAAACGCGGCGAGACGCCGGCGAGCCCCTCGTCGGGGTTCTTGGCGCGGATCTTCTCGACCTCGGACTGCGATTGCGACACGCCTTCGACGTCCTCGCCGGCGTAGAGGCGCACCTTCTTCAGGTTGTCGGCCTCGCGCTCCTCGCCCTCGGCGAGGCGCGTGAGCACCGCGAACACCGCGGCGACGTGCAGCGCGTGCGGGTCGAGGTGCACCTCGCGGAACGCCTGGGTCGACGAGGTGAGCTTGCCGTAGATCCGCGCCTCCTCCTTGTAGGAGAGGGTGTAGGGCACCTGGATGATCACCATGCGGTCGAGCAGCGCCTCGTTCTCGGGCTCCTGCAGGAACTTGCGGAACTCGGCGAGGTTGGTGTGCGCGAGGATCGTCTCGTCGAGGTGGATGAGCGGGAAGCGCGACACCTTGACGTTCTTCTCCTGGGTGAGCGTGAGCAGCAGGTACAGGAACTCGCGCTTCACCTTCAGGATCTCGATCATCTCGAGCAGCCCCCGGCTCGCGGCGAACACCGCGCCCGACCAGGACCAGGCGCGCGGGTCGCCCTCGTCGCCGTACTCGGAGACCTTGGAGAGGTCCACCGAGCCCACCAAGTCGGCGATGTCGGCGGTGCTCGGGTCGTGCGGCGCGTAGGTGCCCACCCCGACGCGGCCGGCCTCCGAGATGAAGATGCGCTGCACCGGCACCTGCATGAAGTCGCCGGCGAACTCGTGCTGCAGGCGCGTGGCGCAGTACGGGCAGAGCTCGCCCGCCACGTCGACACCGTAGGTCGAGCGGAACTGCCCGCGCAGCGTGTGCGGCACGAGGTGCAGCGGCGACTCGTGCACCGGGCAGCCGTGGATGCCGTAGAGCGCGCCGGCATCGGTATGGCTGTACTCCTCCAGGCCGCGCTTGAGCAGGATCATCATGCTCGACTTGCCGCCCGAGGGCGGTCCCAGCAGCAGCAGCAGCCGCCTGCCAACTTCAGATCCGGCCGCGGCCGCCTTGAAGTAGTCGACCACGCGCTCGATGGTGTCGTTGATGCCGTAGAGCTCGTCCTCGAAAAGCTGGCAGCGCAAGCGACTGCCCGCGTCCTCGAAGCCCTCGGCGCGCATCATGTCCCAGATGTATTGGTGGCTCGTGCGCGAGATCCCCTGTGCATCGACAGGAAACACGGCCTCCAGGAAGCTCGCGAAGGTGCCGGCCCAGCGCGCCGCGCGATGCTCCTTGCTGAACTGGGCCAGGGATTTGAGAACGTCTTCGTGGCGCCCGGTATTGCCGCTGCTCGATCGCATTGCCATGACCTCTTCCTTGTACATACTGATCCTCTCAAGTGAGTAGAGCAAGAACCTCTTGCGCGTGTGCGCCCTCAGCTTCTAGAGCGATCAGACACGAACAAGTGCCCCTGGATCCATCTTTGAGAGCAGACAACGAACCGTCCAACGGGTCTAGGAAAAATGAGTTGACGTAACAAAACAAAACGTGCCGGAAACTTCCCGACACGGCAGAGGGGGCTCGTCGCGGCGCAGTGATATGGATTACCGCAGTGCGGGAGCGCGGCCGTGAGCAGGCGTAAGATTTCGATGACAGAACCGAGCAACGTTTCTTCGGTCATAATCGTTGACCAAGATGCTTAAAGAAATCCTGGGTGTCGCCGACGACCCGCCGGCCAAGCGGCGCTGGTTCCACGACGAGTATTTCGACCTCTTCGTCTGGCAGGCGGGCGGCGAGGTGACGCTGTTCCAGCTCTGCTACGGCCCCGACGCGAAAGAGCGCGCCCTGGTCTGGGACAAGGCGCGCGGCTTTTTCCACGACGGTCCCGCATCGCGGGATGTTGTTCCGCTATTCGAAGACGCCGCCGCCGCCCTGCCCCCCGACCTGAGCGCCGCCATCCGCGAGAAGGTGCACGAATTCGCCGGCCGGCAGCTTTCGGTGGTGTCGCGCCGAAAGAAATTCCGCCGGGCCGCCTGGCAGCGGCAGCGGTAAGCTGTCGTAGCTATTCCTTTACGGGGGAGGGACGATGAAACCGGAACTCGTGTGGCTGCTATGGGCCGTCGCGCTCACATTCGCGCAGATGCTGGTGGCGGTGAGTGGCGCGACGCTGCAGGTGGGGCTTCCGGCGCTCGCCGGCAACCGCGAGGGCCTGGCGCCGTGCACCGGGTGGGCGGGGCGTGCGCAGCGCGCGCACCACAACATGCTCGAGAACCTGGTGCTCTTCGCCGCCCTGGTTCTTATTGCAGTTTTCTCGGGTAAGACAAATGCCATGACGCTGCTCGGGGCGCAGCTTTTCTTCTGGGCGAGGCTCGTCTACGCCTTCGTCTACCTCGCCGGCATCCCCTGGCTGCGCACCGCGGTGTGGACCGTGTCCGTGATCGGACTGATCCTCATTTTCGTGCAGCTTCTGTAGCTAGCGCGGCGAGGGTCTCGCGGCCCTTCAGCATGTCATCGAGGCTGCCGAAGGCCTGCATGTAGTGGCCGCGGTAGCCGCTCGCCTCGATGGCGGCGAACATCGCGGGGAAATCGATCGTGCCTTCGCCCGGGCGCAGGTGCTCCTCGTGCGTGCCGCGGCAGTCGGCGAGGCGCACCTCGCCGCAGCGCCGCATGTCCAGCCCGGCCATGAACGCGTCGATGCGGTTGGGGCGGATATGGGCGTGGTTCACGGTGAAGCTCCAGCCGAGCGCCGGCGAATCGAGGCGCTCGAAGTAGTAGCGGCATTCCTCGAGGTCGTGGGCGAGGTAGTGCACCTCGGCCTGCTCCGGCTCGGGGTTGAGGTTCTCCAGAAGGAGCTTCACCTTCTTCTTTTCCGCCGCTTTCGCCGCGCGCGCGATGCGCGCCACCGCGGCTTCCATGCGCGGGCGCTTGTCGGAGCCGAAGTGGTAGCCGCCGTGCACCACGATCCAGCCGGCGCCGAGCTTCTTCGCGGCATCCAGGTAGGAGGCGAGGTAGGCGTCGGTCGCGGCTCCGACGAAGGGCGAGGTCTCGGCGATGTTGACCGCGGAGAGGGTGTGGAGCCCGAGCCGGATGCCGGCGCCCTCGAGCTTTTTTCTCGCTGCGGCCAGGCGCCGCGATCCGCGTTCCAGCAGCTCCGGCGTCTGGTCGAGGCACAGATCGATGCAGGGCACCTTGTGCTTCACTGCCCACTCGACGGCGGGCTCGAGGGCGAGCTTCTGGTTGATGTCGATGCCGATCCTGTCTTTCATGAAGAAATGGGTTTCTTTCTGAAGAGCAGCGGGGTGGTGAGCGCGATCAATGCGAGCGCGAGCAGCGCGCCGGAGATCGGCCGGGTGACGAAGATCGCGCCGCTGCCGTGCGAGATCGTCAGCGATTGGCGCAACGCGGTTTCGAACAGCGGCCCGAGCACCAGGCCGAGGACCATCGGCGCCATCGACCAGTCGTAGCGCTTCATCAGCCAGCCGAGCAGGCCGAAGCCGACCAGCAGCCAGCAGTCCTCGACGCTGTTCGACTGCGAGTACACCCCGGCGATGCACAGCGCGAGGATCGGCGGGTAGAGCCAGCGGTACGGCACCTTGAGCAGCTTTGCGAACAGGCCCGCGAGCGGCAGGTTGAGAACCAGCAGGATCACGTTGCCGATGTACATGCTGGCGATCACCGCCCACACCAGCTCGGCGTTCTTGGCGAACAGTTCCGGCCCCGGCCGGATGCCGAACATGATGAGAGCGCCCAGGATGATCGCGGTGGTGCCCGAGCCGGGCACGCCGAGCGAGAGCATCGGCACCATGGCGCCGGCGGCGGCGGCGTTGTTCGCCGCCTCGGGCGCGGCGACGCCCTCGATCGCGCCCTTGCCGAAGCGCGAGGGGTCCTTCGCCACCTTCTTCTCGACGATGTAGGCCATGAACGAGGCGATGGTGGCGCCGGCCGCCGGCAGCACGCCGATGAGGAAGCCGATGCCGGTGCCGCGCAGGATCGGCATGCGGCACGCGCGCCAGTCCTCGCGCGTCGGCAGCGCGCTCTTCACGTCGGCGACCGGCCGCGTCACGCCGAGCACCGAGCTCGCCACCACCTCGCCGACGCCGAAGAGCGCCACCGTGAGCACGATGAACTCGACGCCGTCGAGGAGCCAGGTCTGGCCGAAGTCGAAGCGCGCGATGCCGTTCTGCGGATCGATGCCGATCGTGCCGAGAAGGAGGCCCGCAACTCCAGTGACCAATCCCTTGAGTAGCGACGAGCCTACGGCAGCCAATGCAGTCAATCCAAGCACGACGAGCGCGAAGTACTCCGGCGGGCCGAAGGCGAGCGCCGCGTTGGCGAGCGCCGGCGCGAGCAGCATGAGCCCGACGGTGCCGAGCGTGCCGGCGATGAACGAGCCGATCGCGGCGATGCCGAGCGCCGGCCCCGCGCGCCCCTGCAGCGCGAGCTGGTAGCCGTCGATGCTCGTCATGACGGTGCTCGACTCGCCCGGCACGCTGACCAGCACCGAGGTCAGCGTCCCGCCGTACTGCGAGCCGTAGTAGATGCCGGCGAAGAGGATGATCGCCGAGGTCGGGTCAGTGCCGAACGTGAGCGGCAGCAGCAGCGCGATCGCCGCCGCCGGGCCGATTCCGGGCAGCACGCCCACCATCTGGCCCATCAGCACGCCGAGGAAGCACATCGCCAGGTGCTTGAACGTCAGCGCCGCGGCGAAGCCCATCATCAGGTCGTTGAACGCGCTCACGGCCCTGTCTTGACCCCCTGACAAGGGGGTCGTGAGCCTGCCGCGCAGCGGCAGGCGAGCGGGGGGTTTGGTTTTCCGCAAAAGCAACCCCCCCGCTCGCAAACCCCGCTCGCTTCCCCCCTTGTCAGGGGGGCGAAAACGGCGCTCATGGCAGCGGCACCCCGAGCCAGGTCTTGAACACGAGATACAGAGCCGCGGTCGTCGCCGCCGAGACGATCGTGGCCGGCACCCAGGGCAGGCGCTCGATCAGCGCATAGAGGAACAGGAGGAGCGCGAAGACCGAAATCGCGAAGCCGGCGAAGGGCAGGGCGGCGACTGCGGCGGCGAGCGCGCCGAGCACGATGAGCGGCTTGCGGATGCTTTCACCGGCCGGGATGGAGTTTGCGGCGAGCAGCTGCGCCATCACCGCGACGGCGAGCCCCGACAGGAGCACGCCGTAGACGAGCGGAAGGAACCCGGAATCCGGCGCGAAGCCCTCCCAGAGGGACATGCGCGCTCCCTTCGCGATCCACAAGCCGCCGAGCGCGACAAAAACAAGGGCGAGCACGAGCTCGCCCTTGTTGACACTAAGGCGCATCTATTTGCCGAGCAGCTCCCGGTAGAGCTTTTCCTGGCGCTCGAGGAAGGCGTTGAACTGCTTGCCCGCGATCGACGCCGATTGCGCCACGTTGTCCTGGTAGTACTTCTGCATCGCCTTGGAGGAGTTGACCTTCGTCATCACGCCCTCCCAGTAGACGCGCGCCGCGTCCGGGGCGTCCTTCGGGATGGCGATGCCGCGCCACATCTGGAAGTTGGGCGTCTTGATGCCCTGCTCCTGCATGGTCGGAACGTCCTTCAGGCCGGGGAAACGCTTGTCGCGCACCACGCCGAGCGCGCGCACTTTCTTCGCCTCCAGCTGGCCCATGAACTCGAGCGGGTTGCCCATCGAGGCCTGCACGTGCCCGCCGAGCAGCGCGGTGAGCGCCTCGCCGCCGCTGTTGAAGCTCACGGTGTTGTACTGCACGCCGGTCGCCTTGGAGAGCACCGTGACCGCCATCACGTCGGTGGTGCCGCCGGTGGAGAACGCCACGCTCTTCGCCGGCTTGGATCTTGCGTCCTTGACGAAATCGCCCATGTTCTTCCACGGCGCATCGGCGCGCACGAAGAGCAGGAAGTCGTCGAGCATCAGGTTCATCACCGGCTTGACCTCGGTCAGCGTCTTCGCGTTCGGGTTCAGGATCGGCGTGATCTGCGTGGTGCCGTTGATCAGGATCAGCGTATGCGGATCGCCCTTGCGGCTCGCCGAGACGTAGCCGATGCCGGCGGCGCCGCCGCCGCCCGGCTTGTTCACCAGCGCGATCGGCACCGGGACCAGCTTCTCGTCCACGATCACCTTGTGGATCACGCGCGCCATCAGGTCGGCGCCGCCGCCGAGGCCGAAGGGAATCACGAACTCGACGTCCTTGGTGGGCTTCCAGCCTTGCGCCGACGCGGCGAACGGCAGCAGGGCCAACAACATCAGCAGAGCGCGCATCGTTCCCTCCTCCTGGAAAAAGCGTTGTTGTTGGGCGAACTATACTCGGGGCCATGGGCTTGCTGGTAGAGGGCGTCTGGCGGGACGTTCCGCGCGACACGAAATCGACCGGCGGGGCGTTCGTCAGGGCGGAAAGCGCGTTCCGCGACCGGGTGCAAGACCGGGCGGGGGAAATGAGGCCCGGCCGCTACCGCCTGTACGTCGCGAAAAGCTGCCCCTGGGCGCACCGCACGCTGGTCGTGCGCGCGATGAAGGGGCTGGAGAAGGCCATCCCGGTGTTCTATGCCGACCCGTACATGGGGGAGAACGGCTGGCAGTTCCCCGATGGTTATCTCCATGAGCTCTATTCAAAGGCAAAGCCCGGCTACACGGGCCGGGTGACGGTGCCGGTGCTGTGGGACGAGAAAGAAAGCCGCATCGTCAACAACGAGTCCTCCGAGATCATCCGCATGCTGAACCGCGACTTCGACGCGCTCGCGCGCCGCAAGCTCGCCGATCTCCATCCAGAAAAGCTAAGAAGGGAAATCGATTGGCTCAACGAACGCATCTACCGCACGGTGAACAACGGCGTGTACCGCGCCGGGTTCGCCACCGCGCAGGACAAGTACGAGGAGGCGGTGACCGAGCTCTTCCGCACGCTCGACTGGCTGGAAAAGCGCTTGAAAGGACGCAAGTGGCTCTGCGGAAGCTCCTTCACCGAGGCGGACGTGCGGCTTTTTACCACCTTGGTGCGCTTCGACGCGGTGTACTACTCGCACTTCAAGTGCAACCTGCGCCGGCTCGTCGACTACCCCAACCTCTGGCGCTACACGCGCCGCATCTACGCCTTGCCGGGAGTGGCGAAAACCGTGGATATGGCCCAGATCAAGTCGCACTACTACCGCAGCATGAAGCACATCAACCCCACGCAGATCGTGCCCAAAGGGCCGTTGCTCGATTTTTCGTTGCATTAGGCTTATTGGTTTCAGTTAGTGCCTACGGCACCAGCGATCCGCTCGACGGCGTGCTCGCGCCGGGCGAAGCGGGCGTCGGGTTCGCGTGGCGCTTCGAGCCTGTCTCGCCCTACCGCGGCAGCGGTCACGACTCGGACTTCCTGCCGCAGTTCAGCTACGACAGCCGCTACTTCTACCTGCAGTCCGATCGCATCGGTCTGAAGCTCGAGACCGAGCGCGTGCGCTACGAGGCGTTTCTGCGCCGGCGGCTCGAAGGCTTTGCGAGCGACCACGTGCCCGAGAGCATGGCCGGCATGGCGAAGCGCTCTGGCGGCGACGATCTCGGCGTCGCCGTGCGTTACCGCCTCGGCGAGGGCTTCCTCTACGGCGAAGCCATGCAGAACGTGAGCGAGGAATCCGACGGCACCGAGATCCGCCTGGGGTACCGCTACGAACGCTGGTGGAGCGGACGGCTCAGGTGGCGGCCCTACGTCACGCTTGCCTGGCGCGACGCGGATCTGAACAACTACTACTACGGCGTGCGCCCCGAGGAGGCGACCGCGGAGCGGCTCGCGTACCAGCCGGGCTCCGGGCTGAACGTCGAGCTCGGCGTGCTCGCCGCCTACCGCATCGCGGATCGCTGGCAGGTGCTTGCAGGCGCGGGAGTCACGCGCTGGTCGAGCGGCGTGAGCGACAGCCCGGTGGTCGACAACGGGACGCAGGCGCACGTGATGCTCGGGCTCATGTACGGCTTCAAGCCCGACGAGCCGCGGGAATGGGACCGCCGGCCGCTCATCGTGCGGCTCGGCTACGGACAGTCGAGCGACTGCGACCTGATGGAAATCATGGGGCTCCAATGCACCACCACCAACACCCAGGATCCGACCAGCATCGTGCAGTTCGACGTCGGCCAGGTGCTCGTGCGCCGGCTGAACGGCTGGCCGCTCGACATCCAGGGCTTCGTCGGGTTCGTGAAGCACCTCGAGCGCGGGCTGCAGGAGGACTTCTGGCAGGTGAACGGCTACTTCAAGCCGGTCTACTCTTTCGGCCCCTGGCTCGGCGGCCGGCTTGCGCCGCGCTTCGGCTTCGGCTTCGGCATCTCCTACGCGAGCCGCATTCCCTTCACCGAGCAGCGCGACCAGGCGGTGCGCGGCCGCGACACCTCGAAGCTGCTCCTCTACGTCGACCCGACCGTCGACTTTAGCGTCGGCAATCTCTTCGGCGTGCGCGAGCTGCGCGAGACCTTCGTCGGCCTCGGCGTGTCGCACCGCTCCGGCGTCTTCGGCTCCTCGCGGCTCTTCAACAGCGTGGACGGCGGCTCGAACTACATCTACGCCTTCATCGAGACCACGTTCTAGCCCTGCACGGAGTAGCCGCCGTCGACAGGGATGGCGGTTCCCGTCACGAAGTCGGAAGCCTTGCTGGAAAGAAAAACCGCGATGCCGGCCATGTCCTGGGGCTCGCCCCAGCGGCCGGCGGGCGTGCGCGCGAGCACGCGCTCGTGGAGTCCTTTGATGTCGGTGCGCGCGCGGCGGGTGAGGGCGGTGTCGATCCAGCCTGGCAGCACCGCGTTGACCTGGATGTTGTCCTTCGCCCAGGCCGTGGCGAGGGCGCGCGTGAGCTGCACGATGCCGCCCTTGCTCGCGCCGTAGGGCGCGACGAACGACGCGCCGAAGATCGACATCATCGAGCCGATGTTCACGATTTTCCCGCCGCCGGCGCGCTTCATGTGCGGGTAGGCCGCCTGCGAGGCGACGAAGGCGCTGGTGAGATTCGTGTCGAGGACGAGCTTCCACTCCTCGAGCGTGTATTCCTCCGGGCGCTTGCGGATGTTGGTGCCGGCGTTGTTGACCAGGATGTCGAGCCGGCCGAGGCGCTTCGCCGCTTCCTCGACCATGCCGCGGCAGGCTTTTTCATCCGCAAGATCGGCCTCGACCGCGACTGCATCGGGAAGACTCTTCAATGCTTCCGTATTCTTTGCCCTGTCGCGCCCGGCGATCGCCACCTTCGCCCCCGCCGCCGCGAGCCCCTGTGCCATGCCGAGGCCGATGCCGCCGTTGCCGCCGGTGACCAGCGCGGTCTTTCCCTTCAGGTCGAACAGGTTCATTGCTTCTCCCATTTTTGAGGATCGGGCGACCACGAGCGCGGCGTCTCGCGCTCGAGCAGCACGGTAACGACTGCGCCGAGATCGAGCCCCAGGCACTCGCGCGCCGCGGCGGCGCCGGCGTCGGCGCGGTCGGCGCGCAGGACGAACCGGGTGAACGGCTCCCAGTCCTTGGCGAGCTGCTCGACCACGATGCGCGCGAGCTCGTAGGACAGCGTCTGGCTTTCGGGAGCGTGGAACGCGTTGCCCGACCAGAATTCCTGGATGCTCACCGCCGACCAGAAGCGCCGCAGCTTGTCGTGCAGCTCTTCGAGCGCTCCCAGAGGCAGACGTTCCGCGCCGGCGAGCCGGCGCTCTGTGTTCACCGCCAGGCCCTCGTTCAGCCACAGGGGCAGCGGCAGGTGCTCGAGGCAGGCGTGGGTCATCTCGTGCACGATGGTGGCCTCGAGGTGACGCAGATCGTTCTTCACGGTGACGAAGTGGCTGCAGCCCGAATTGAGGTGCATGCCGCCGCTGAACGCGAACTCGCCCGTTTCCGGGTAGTAGTGCGAGACGTAGCGGTAATAGCTTTCTCCGTCGTCGAACACGATCAGGATGTCCTTGCCCCACTGCGCAAGCTGCACGATGCCCTTCAGCACCGCGCCGATGCGGCGCTCGGTCCGTGCGATGAATTCCAGCGTGGCCCGGGCGACGTTGGGCTCGAGCGAGGAGACGACCGCGGCGCTGTCGGCCTCGTCGAGGCGGAACACAGCGCCGAGCGCGTCACGAAAGCGCAGCAGCCAGGCGCGCTCGCACGCCGCCCAGGCCTGCGCGCGGCGCGCTTGCGGCTCGAGGCCGTCCACCCAGGCCCGGACCTTCTCCCAGTCGACGATCGGATAGCCCTCGTGCGCCGTCGTGTGCCGAGCGAGCGGGAACTCGAAGCCGCCCTTGACCGTGACCCATTCCGGCGCGGGCTCGCGCTTCGCCGCCTTCGGGCCGGGCTTGAGGAAGCCGAACACGGCGCGATTATGTAATACTTGACAAAAGCAAGTATGAATCGCGTCGACGCCATCCGCCGCTTCAACCGCTTCTACACCCGGCGCATCGGCGCGCTGCAGCCGGGATACCTCGGCAGCCCGTT
>Ga0180085_1000688_pt1 | contig 11704 bp, 9 predicted proteins | sample EasRiv730_16_10D_FD_123013 | JGI IMG/M metagenome (GOLD analysis project Ga0180085, IMG submission 123013) | Soil microbial communities from meander-bound floodplain in the East River, Colorado, USA - East River metaG ERMLT730_16_10D | ecosystem: Environmental > Terrestrial > Soil > Floodplain ... | reverse complement strand
TGCGCGCCGAGTGCGACTGCCAGCCGCAGATCGAGGTGCGCTACCACACGGTCCCGTTCCGCAACGCCGACGCGTACGCGCTCGACGTGCTGGCCGGATTGCTCAACGGCCGCACGGGGCGCCTGTACAAGAGCCTGGTGCTGGGCAAGGAGATCGCGGCCTTCTCCGGCGCGCGGCAGGGCTCGCTCAAGTGGGGCGGCTCGTTCTCGTTCTTCGCCGAGACCAAGGGCGCAGGCACGCCCGAGCAGCTCGAGACCGCCTGGTACGACGAGCTGCGCCGGATCCAGGACGAGCCGATCCCGGCCGACGAGCTACAGAAGGTGAAGAACAAGATCGCCGCGGATTCCTTTCGCCGGCTCAGCAACCCGTTCTTCCTGATGATCCAGCTCCTGCGGTACGACGGCCTGGGCGACTGGACCTACCTGAACACGTGGTCCGAGCCCACGCTCGCGGTCACCGAGGCCGACGTCAAGCGCGTGGCCAAGACCTACTTCACGCCCGAGAATCGCGCCGTGGCGCTGTACTTCCGCAAGCCCGGAGCAGGCGAAGAGAACTGGCCGGTCGAGATGAGCACGCTCTCGCCCGAGCAGCAGCAACGGGTCAAGGGCCAGATCACGCAGCTCAAGGCGGTGAAGGACCCGGGCAAGCTCGGCGAGATCCTGACGCAGCTCCGCGAGCGCAAGGGTGCGGCTCCGGCCGAGGCCCAGAAGGTGCTGGGAGTGATCGAGGTCTGGCTCGAATCGCGGATCGAAGAGCTCGGTAAGCCCGCGGCGGGAGGTGCGTCATGAGAGGTCGTCTCGCAGCGTTGTGGATCGCCGCCGCCATGCTTGCCGCGCCCGGCATCCTGGCCAAGGACAAGGCGCCGAGCGGCGCCGGTATCCCCGCGCGGCCCGAGCAGATCAACGTCCGCCCGCTCGAATTCCAGGTGCCGGACGCCGCCAAGTATCGCCACCAGCTCTCGAACGGGATCGCGGTCTACGTCGTCGAGGACCACAGCCTGCCGCTCGTCGACGTCTCGCTGACCGTGCGGCTCGGAGCGTTCCTCGACCCGGCAGACCAGCCGGGCCTGGCCTCGATGACCGCGGCGATGATGCGTCGCGGTGGGGCCGGGACGCGCACGCCCGAGGAGTTCGACGAGCGCGCCGATTTCCTCGCCGCCAATCTCAATGCGTCGGCCGGCGAGACGAGCGGGGGCGCGTCGGTCAACTGCATCAAGGGCGTGCTGGACGACGCGCTCGGGATGCTCTTCGAGATGCTGAAGAGCCCGCGCTTCGACGAGAACCGCCTGCGCGTCGAGAAGAACAACATCCTCGAGGACATGCGCCAGCGCAACGACGACCCGGCCGACATCTCGCGACGGGAGTGGGCCTGGCTGATTCGCGGGCGCGAGCACTTCTCGTCGCGCGAGATGACGCAGGCCGAGCTCGACTCGCTCGACCGGGACGACATGGTCGCGTTCCACCGCAGCTACTGGCGGCCGGAGAACATGATCCTGGCCGTGTCGGGCGACGTCACGCCGCAGGAGATCCTGCCCAAGCTCGAGAAGCAGTTCGCGGGCTGGAAGGTCGCAGGGCCGGCCGTGCCCTGGCCGCCGGTCGGGCCGACGTACGTGCCGGCGCCCGGCGTGAGCTACGTGGACAAGGACATCCCGCAGGGCCGCACGCTGATCGGGCACCTGGGGATCAAGCGCCAGGGCTGGGACGATCCCGACGCGTTCGCGTTGCTCGTGATGAACGACATCCTGGGCGGCGGTGGGTTCACCTCGCGCCTGGTCAAGCGCATTCGCTCGGACGAAGGGCTGGCCTACAGCACGTCGTCGTCGTTCGGCGTCGGGACGTACTGGCCCGGCACGTTCCAGGTCTCGTTCCAGTCGAAGAGCCCGACCGTGGCCTACGCGTCGAAGATCGCGCTTCAAGAGATCGAGCGCATCCGCACGGACCTCGTGACGGAAGAAGAGCTGAACGTGTCGAAGAAGTCGTTCATCGACGCCTTCCCGCGACGCTTCGAGAGCGCCACGCAGCTGGCCAACACGTTCGCGCAGGACGAGTACGAGGGCCGCCCGCACACCTACTGGAACACGTACCGCGATGGCATCGCCGCGGTGACGACCGAGCGCGTGCGCGCGGCGGCGCAGAAGTACCTCGACCCGGCGAAGCTGGTGTACCTGATCGTCGGCAAGTGGGACGACGTCCGCCCCGGCGACGCGGACAAGCGCGCGTCGATGGCGGAGTTCGGCGGCGGTCAGGCGGCCAAGCTGCCGCTGCGCGATCCGCTGACGCTGGCGCCGCTGGAATAGCGCGCGTCATCCGCACGCACGCACCGCCCGCGGCAGGCAGACCTGGGGGCCACGCGGGCGTTCCGTGCCGTCGCCGCGGAATCCGTACGATCCCTCCCAGATCGTGTTGTGGGGCAGAACCAGATAATAGGTGTTGCCCGAAGCCGGCTGGAGCACGGCGCCCGTGGCTCCACCGGTACTGCACGAACGAGGCACGTGGCTGGTGAAGTCTCCCAGCGTGCCCTCGTAGACCGCGAAATCCGTGTCGGTCGAGACGCAGGATGCGCCCCAGCTCAGGATCAGCTGGCCCGCCGGGTCGCGGGCGATCCGCAGCGGGGTGCCCGGAACCCGGGATCCGTCCGGCACGACGCCCGAGGCGCGCCCGCAGCCGGCGCCGCAGCCCGTTCCGCTCACGGCACTCTGCCGCGCCGCCTGCGCCAAGCTCAGGGCGGCCGACAGCTCGCTTCCCACTTCCGCGGGATTGTGGAACCCCATGCTGTTCTCCGAGACGACCAGGTTCTCCCAGCGCACGTGGGCCGCCCGGTGGTCTGCCACCGCGGATTCCAGCAGGGCGGGGCTCACCGGTTGACCGGCGGCCAACGCGTCGTTCGCCGACTTGATCGCGGCCAGGCTGGTCACGAGCGCCGCCTCGACCGTCAAGGCGTCGGCGTAGGTGTCGTCCTGGATCCGCTCGGCCTTCGTCTTCATCCGGCCGATCTGCCCGCTATGGCACGCCGCGCAAGGCGGCAAGATCCCGTCGCTGTCGAGCTCGAGACCGACCGTCGCCGCGAAGGCTGCGGCCGGCTCGGGGGACATGTACTTGAGCGGTGAGGCGAGCCAATGGCTGGTGAACCGGGTTCCGTCGCCGACCTTGGTCACCTTGGGCATGTGGCAGACGAAGCAGTCCGCCGAGTTCCCGTAGTGCCGGCTCCCCCAGTAGGTCTCGGCCTCGGGATGCTGGCTCTTGATCAGATCCACGCGAATCGGATACGGCGTGAGATAGGGCACCCCGTTTCCGGGCGCGCTCGGACTGGCCAGTGGACCCGTGCCGTGAACCCAGTCCTGCACGTACTTTCGATCGAAGTAGCTTCCCCATCCCGGGAACTCGCCGGCATACACGTCCTCCAAGTCGAAGGCCTTGGCCCACGGGAAGTAGTCGCGGTCGATGCCGTCGATCGAGCTGTTCCCGCACACGTACTCGACGTGACACTGGGCGCACAGGGCGATCCCCTCATCCAATGTCAACGGTGTGTCGCCATCGAAGGTCCTGGCGCTCGACGCGTCGTAGGGGTTGATGCCCCGGCGTTCGATCGCGTCGAGGAGCGACTTGCGGATGAGGCGGAACCCGATGAGCTTGCCGGTGGCCGAGTCGCGGCCGACCTTGTGCGGATTGTGGCAGTGGTTGCACCCGTTCCCCGACATCCGGGTCGGTGAGTCGGCCGGCAGCTCGTTGACCGTCAGCGCGTAGAGCGCCGCCCACAGCCACAGCCCGTCCTTCGTCGCGCCGGGGGAATCGAAGCTGGCGAATCGCCTCCCGTCGGGCAGCGTCACCTGCACCTGGGCCTCGTGGTTGTGCGGGCGCGGGGCGTCGCGTTCCGTTCGCATGGCCACCCGTGTGCCTGCGGGAACGAGAAGGCCCTGCGTCATGTGTCCGGCCTGCACGAAGGTGTCGTGCTGGATCACCCGCTCGGTGTCCGAATCCCAGTAGTAGGCGACCTTGGTCGACTTGCACTGGATGCACGTCTCCCTCTTGCCCCGCGTGACGTCATGGTGGTCTTTCAACATCACGTTGTGCGAGCGCTCCTCGTTGTACTCGCGGGTGAAGCCATAGCCGTCGATGATGTCGTTGTAGTGGGAAAAGTCGCTGAGCTTGCTCCAGCCGTCGGGTGAGCCACCGTAGCGCGTCGCCCAGTCGTCACCGTAGGTGTAGGTTCGGTACTGATCGGCGTGGCAGCTCCCACAGAGCTCCAGATCGAAGTGCACGGTGGGTCCGCCCGCCGCGGGATCGGCAGCGTGGCCCGCGGCGCCCTCGTGGCAGCTCGCGCAAGCCAGGCTGCCGTGCGACGAGGCTGCGAGGTCGCTGGCCTTCTGTCCGTGGCACAGGGCGCACTCCGCGTTGAGGGCCAGGGCCGCGGGGCCGGCTCCCAGGAACAGGAGTGCGAACGTGAGATCGACGAGGCGCGTTCGTTTCATGGCTTCCACCCCGTGGATGGAACCGACGCGCGCCTCGCGTCGAGGTGAGCCGCACGCGGCCATCCTGGGGGCGATGATAGGTGAGCGGCGGGCCCGGCCCGTGCCGCATTGCGCACCGAAACGATCGTTTGATGCCGGCGTTCCCGGGCCGATCCGACATTCGCAGGCTACCCACAAAAAGTTTGACAGACCGAAAAAAGTGTGGGTAGACTGCGCCCCGTTCCCGGAGGACCCATGCACCGACCCAAGCCGATCTCCTCGACGCACGAGATGTACCTCAAGGTTTTGCACCAGGTGGGGGGGCAGCGCGGCGTGGCGCGGCTGACCGACCTGGCCCGGGGCCTCGGCGTCAGCCCGGGCACCGTCTCGGGCGTGCTGCACAAGCTCGAGGACATGCACCTCGTCGAGCACCAGCGCTACGGCTTCGTCGCGCTGACCCGGGAAGGCAACGGCGTGGCCGAGTGCGTGCTGCGGCGCTACGAGACGATTCGCGCGCTCCTGACCGACGTGCTCGGCGTCGATGCCGAGACCGCCGCTGTCGACGCCTGCATGATGGAGCACGCGGCGAGCCAGACCACCGTCGATCGCATGCGGGCGCTGCTCGCTCGGCTGCGCGACCCGCGGGTCCGCATCGGCGCCGTGCCACGACGCTGCCAGAGCGAGTTGTGCGCCGTCTGCAAACCGCTCGGGGTGTGTGGCGCAACCCCGGATTCGCACGAGTAAACGGGAGGGATTGGATGTTCTCGTCCACGGGAAAGCGCTCGATCTACGCCGCCGCAGTCCTGGCGACCGCGCTCGCGCTCGTCGGCTCGACCGTAGCCAGCGCCGGCGAGGCCGCGACGATCGAGGATCTCGAGCGGCGCGTCCGAGAGCTCGAGCAGATGCTCGCCGACGTGAAGGCTACGAGCGGGGAGGCGGCGGATCCGCGCTTCACCGAGCTCGAGCGCCAGATCGACGTGCTGACCCGAGAGATCGAGAAGCTCAGCTTGGGCGAGGCGGCGCCCGAGGCCGAGGAGAGCCGGCATGGGCTCGGTCCCGCGGCATCCAAGGTCTACGCCACCCGTCGCGGCGTGTCGCTCGGCGGCTACGGCGAGCTGCTGTACCGGAACTTCGACGCCACGAACGAGTCGGGCACGCCCGCGGGTGAGTCGGACACGATCGACCTGCTGCGCTTCGTGCTCTACACGGGCTACAAGTTCAACGACACGATGCTGTTCAACAGCGAGATCGAGTTCGAGCACGCCACGACCGGCGAGGGCGACGAGGAGCGGGGAGAGGTCTCGGTCGAGTTCGCCTACCTCGACTTCCTGCTGCGCGAGCCGCTGAACGTGCGCGCGGGCCTGGTGCTCGTCCCGGTCGGGTTCCTCAACGAGCTGCACGAGCCGCCGGTCTTTCTCGGCTCCGCGCGGCCGTCGGTCGAGCGCTTCCTCCTGCCCACGACGTGGCGCGAGGTCGGGGCCGGCGTATTCGGAGACGTCGGGACGCTGACGTACCGGGCCTACCTGACGTCGAGCCTGGCCAGCGTCGCCGGGACCTCGAGCGGTGCCGAGGGGTTCACGGCGGAAGGGATCCGCGACGGTCGCGCGAGCGGCTCGAGCGCGGCGGCGGACGATTTCGCCCTCAGTGGACGGCTCGACTGGAAACCCGTTCCGGGACTCCTGCTCGGCGCCTCTCTCTTCAGCGGCGACACGAGTCAGGGACAGAGCACCCCTACCGGCGAGGCGATCGACGGCCGGATCACGCTGTGGGACGCGCACGGCGAGTACCGCTGGCGCGGGCTCCAGGCGCGGGCGCTCTTCGTGCAGACGGCGATCGACGACACGGCGCGAATCAACGAGGCCCAGGGGTTCAGCGGGGCCGAGTCGGTCGGCGAGCGCCAGTACGGCTACTACCTGGAGCTGGGCTTCGACGTGCTGGCCGCGCGTGAAACGCATGGCGCGGCGCTCATCCCGTTCGTTCGTCGCGAGCGCTACGACACCCAGGATCGCGTGCCGGCCGGCTACGCGGCCGACCCGGCGCACGACGTGACCGTGAGCACGCTCGGGCTCGTCTGGAAGCCGATCCCCCACATCGCGGTGAAAGCCGACTACGACCGGGTCGAGAACGAGGCGCGCAGCGGAGTCGACCGCTTCCAGCTGGCGCTCGGGTTCCTGTTCTAGGCCATGCGGCGCGCGGCGCTGATCGTGCTCGCGCTCGGGGCGGCCTCGGCCACCGAGGCTCGGGTGTTTCTGACCCAGGATCAGGCGCTGCGACTGGCCTTCGACGGGGCCGTGGTCGAGCGCCAGGCCCGGTTCCTCACCGAGCCGCAGCTGGCTCGCGCCCGCGAGCTGGCAAGCGTCGAGGTCCCGAGCGCTCTCGTGGCGCGCTACGTCGCCACGGCCGACGGCCGGCTCGTCGGAACCGCCTACTTCGACACGCACGTCGTGCGCACGCTGTCCGAGACGGTGATGATCGTGGTCGGTTCCGACGACAGGATCCTGCGCATCGAGATCCTGGCCTTCGGTGAGCCCGAGGACTATCTCCCGCGCCCGCGCTGGCTCGCGCAGTTTCCCGGCCGAGCTCTCGACCGAGACCTTGCGCTCAAGCGCGGCGTCGACGCGATCACCGGGGCGACGCTCTCCGCGCAGGCGCTGACCGATGCGACGCGGCGGATCCTGGCGCTCCACCGGGTGCTCGGCGAGCCCGCGACGCCTGGCGCGTCGCCGTGAGCCGCGCCGAGCGCTGGCTCCTGTGGGCTGCCACGCTGCTCGTCGGCGTTTCGGGTCTGGCCTATGGCGTGATGAAGTACCTGGTGCGGACCGACGATCCCTATGCGGTGGTGAACCACCCGCTGCAGCCGCTGGCGCTGAAGCTCCACGTGCTCGCGGCGCCGCTGCTCGTCTTCGCCGTCGGGCTCGTCTACAGCAAGCACATCTGGTCGCACTGGATCTCGGGGCAGCGGCGTGGCCGAGGGTCGGGCGTGTCCGCCTGGCTCACGCTCCTGCCGATGATCGCTTCGGGTTACTGGATCCAGACCACGACCAACCGAGGATGGTTACGCTGGCTCGTCGGAGCGCACCTTGTGTTCGGTGGCATCTACCTCGTCGGGTTCATCTTGCACCAGGTGCGCTTGCGCGCCCGAGCCAGAAGCGCCAGGTGAAGAGCGTCATTCCTACCGAATCCCGGACCGGCACGGTAAGCTGCTCGCTCGGCAGCCTGGCTGCCGTGTGAGGTGGGACATGAGGGCAAGACGAGTTGCGCCGGCCGCGCTGGCGCTGTGCGCCATGGCCTCGGTGGCGTTCTGGCTCGCAACGCGCGCTGGTGACGTCGCGACGAAGAAGCCGGCAGAGACCGAGCGCCGAGTCACGGCCGCAGACTTGCCTGCGGCGGCCCGGACTGCGCTCGAGAAACTGGCCGGCGGCAAGACCATCACCGCGTTCGCGGAGGAAGTCGAATACGGCCACACGTTCTACGAGGGATCCTGGTCGGGGGAGTCGGGGAAGAACGTCGACGCGTTGGTGACGGCCAGCGGCGACCTCGTCGAGATCGAGGAGCGCGTCGACGAAGGTCACGTTCCGTCCGCGGTCCTTGCGGCGGCCCGCGCCGCCGCCGGTCGTGAGACCGAAGTCGAGTTCGAGAAGAAGACGATGGTGCTGTACGAGGCCAAGTTCCACAAAGGCGACCGTGCTCACGAGGTGCTGCTCACTCCGGACGCTCGCCGCGTCGAAGAGGAGACGGAGGACGCCGGCGAGGAACACGAGGAGCAGAACGAGTAGTCAACCGCACCTTCAGGAGTCCCGAGCCCCCCGGGAACCGAGCCAGAAGCGCCAGGTGAAGAGCGCCCACAGCGCGAGCGTGACCAGCTGGCCGCTCCGCACCGCGAGGCCGAACAGCACCTCGTAGGGCAAGCTCCCGGGATCGTCGCGGAGCACGAGGTGCGCCCGGTACAGGACGAGCACGGCGACCACGTGGCTCGCGAAGACGAGCGGCGCGGACACGAGCAGCCAGCGCAGGCGGTCACGCAGCGGTGCCGGGGTTGCGAGGAGCAGCGTGGGCACGAGCGCCAGGCTCAGGAACACGCCGTGGGGCCGCGGCGTGGAGAGCCTGCGCGCGCCGTCCGATGTGAGGGCGTACATGGCCAGGGCGCCCCCTGGGTCCACCTCGAGCAAGAACGGCCGCGACAGGCGCGCGAGCCCGAGATTGGCCACGCGCACGACGGCCGACTCGTAGGGCTGGATCAGCGCCGCGTAGAGCCCCAGGCAGACCGCGAGCAGCGGCAGCGCGAGCAGCACGAAGCGGATCGCGTCACGCCGGGCGGGGCGCATGCCGCTCGACCCACAGGCGTACCCATAGCAGCCACAACCCCACGACAGCGAGCACGATCAGCGACTGCCACACGAGCACGTGGGCCGAGTCGAACAGGTCGGGCCGCACGAGACCGATCCAGAACAGGCTCGCCAGTCGAACCAGGTTCACGAGCAGGATGCTCGGCACGCCGAGGGCGACGCCGACCGCCTTGTCGCGAGCGCTGCACGGGTAGGCCAGGATCGCGGCGAGGAGCAGGATCAGCGGGCTCTCGGCCGTGCATTCCCGGATGACCCGGATCGCGAACTCGCTCGACCCGCTCGAGCCCGTGACCAGTTCGCCGACCGCACGGCTGTCGACGCCGAGCGCCGAGAGGACCCAGTCGAGCGTGTGTGCGGTGAACGCGGTGGCGCGAGCCTCGTAGCGCGGGCCCGCGGCCTCGACGGCGACGTGGCCCAGGACGAGGATCGCAAGGAACACGAGCCAAGCGCGCCAGATGCTCCACGATGGAGGCGCCCCGCGGGTCGTGGAGCGCGAGCGGCGCCGCCGTCGCGCCATATCAGTCGCGCGTCGATTCGTTGCCGCAGATGTCGTGGGCGCTGACGAGGTAGTACAGGTCCTGGGGCAGGAGCGTGGCGTCCTCGTGTGCGAACGTGCGCTCGGCGGTCGTACCGATGCGCACGCCGTCCGTGAATTCCGGCGTGGTGGCGACGTAGACGGCGAAGCGCGCGCCGGTCGTCGGGTCCTGCGTCCAGTCGAACACCACGTCGTCGCCCTGGCGTCGGCCGCGAATCGTCCCGACGGGTGGAGCGGGCACGGGGCAGCCGATGCACTCGCGCCCCTCGTCGATGAGCGCCCAGTCGTCGAGCCCCGCCTCGTCGGTCGAGCTGAGACTGAAGGCGGATGCGGTGAAGCGGAACTGCACTCCCCCGGGCGGAATGGCGAACCGGTGTCGCGCTCGACGCCAGGCGGGTACGAGGAGCGGCGCATGCTCGGTCACGTCCTGGAACGGATTGGTGTCCAGGCCCGAGCGGAACTCGACGCCGAGCCGCGTCGACGGGTGGCCGGCGATCCAGTACGAGTACTCGAGCGCGGGTGCGAGGGGCGCCTCCGACCCATTGTTCGGGTTGTCCATCCATGGGGTCTGCAGCATCGTCGATCCGCCGTCGACGTCGACCTCTTGACCGCCAGGGAGCGCCGACTGCAGGCCCGTGATCCAGCAACGCGCTCCATCGGCGCAATCTTCCGACTGATAGGGCGGAGCCGCGTGCGGATCGCCCAGCTCCCAGGCTCCGTTCGTCGCATCGCTGTCGGGATCGAGAGCCCAGCCTTCGGCGCTCGATTCGAATCCCCCCCGCAGCACGATTCGGTCGATCGCGCTCGACTCGGCGAGGAAGGGAGTAGTCGGGCCGGCTTCGTTGCCTGCGCCGTCGCGCGCGCGGACCATGTACCAGTACTCGGCGTACGGTGGGAGTCCCGACTCCTCGAACGTCGTGCCGGTCGTCGAGCCGACCAAGGTCGGGATGTCGAAGGTCGGATCGTCGCTGCGGTAGACGTCGTACCAGACCGGGCCGCTGCACTCCTCGATCGCCGGGCCCCAGGCCAGCGTCACCACACCACAACCCTGGCCCGTCGATGCCAATCCGAGCCCGGAGAACACGGGCGGCCCGAGATCGGGGCCCGCGGGCGGCTCGGTGGCAAGTCGCACGAAGTTTCCCTCGGCTCCCCCGAGCGAGTCGACCGCGCGCACGACGTAGTGGTACGTCAACCCGCCGTGTAGCCCCGTGTCGATCCACGTCGTGGGCTGGATCCCGGTGGCCACGAGCGTCGCCGACCCCGGCGCGAATCCCGGGCTCGTGCTGCGATACACGCTGTAGCGCACGTAGGAGTTCACGCAGTTGCGTGTCGCAGCAGCCCAGCTCAGAGTCGCATGGCCGCAGCCCGGCCCCGGCACCGCAGCCGCGATCCCCGCAAACGTCGGCGGCGTCGAGCAGGGCGGCGACGGCTCGCACACACCCTGCGGGTCGCCGATCGGAACGTCGAGCCACGAAGGCTCGGCCGCGCACGCACCGCCCGGGCTCGGCTCGAGCCGGAACCGCACCACGTCGGCACACGCGTTCGCGGGCGACGGCGCGTGAAACCGCAGCGCGTCCTGGTTCGCCGCGCTCCCGCCCAGCGCGATCCCGGGCCAGCTCGCGCTCGTGTCGACGATCGTCACCGGCGCCGCCGAGGACAGCACGCCCCCGCTCCCGCCCGATGCCGCAGTCCCGATATTCGCGAGCACGATCGCAAGCTCGACGTCCTCGTCCGGGTCCGAGTACCCCGAGCCGTTCGCATCGGCGACCGACGCGCCGGTCGCGGTCAAGACTGGTTGCGCGACGAGCTGCGCCGCGACCGGATTCTCGATCCGCGACTCACACCCCACAGCCGTCTCCGCCAGCACCACGTACCAGTAGCTCACACCCGGCGCCACCTCCGTGTCCGTGTACGTCCGCTGCGGCGGCAGCACCGTCGCCAGCTCGAACAACGCCTGATCGAGCCGCACTTCCCCGCGCAGCACGACGAACCGCGCCACCCCGGTCACGTTGCTCCACGACAGCTCGATCCGATCGCACCCCGGCGTCACCGTCAGCACGGGCTGCGCCGGGCGGCTGCAATACGCCTGCGCCCCGTGGGCCGCTCCCGCGATCCCGTGCCGCTCGAACGCCGTGTAGATCTCCGCCCCGTTCGGCGTGCCGTTGCTCAGGTTCCCGTCCGTGTCGTCCGCCAGCAGGTAGGCGTCGTACACCGACGGGATCGACGTCGGCAGATAGCCCAAGGCGAACGGCAACGACGTGAAGAACAACCGCTCCGATTCGCGCCAGCCCGTGCGCGCGCCGTGCCGCGCCACCAGCGCCTGCGCCAGGTCCCACGCCGCCTGGCCGTAGATCTCGCCCTCGCAGTGCAGCTCGA
>Ga0180085_1000687_pt1 | contig 11705 bp, 9 predicted proteins | sample EasRiv730_16_10D_FD_123013 | JGI IMG/M metagenome (GOLD analysis project Ga0180085, IMG submission 123013) | Soil microbial communities from meander-bound floodplain in the East River, Colorado, USA - East River metaG ERMLT730_16_10D | ecosystem: Environmental > Terrestrial > Soil > Floodplain ... | reverse complement strand
TGATCCATGAGCGCCGTCGCCGAAAAGCAGACCAAGACCGCGGCCGTCGCGCGGCGCGTGCCGGTGCGTCCGCCGCTCGCGCTGTGGTCGGCACCGAGCGGCGGCGAGCAGCGTGCGCTGCGTGCCATCGTCGCGGCGCCGTGTCCGGCAGCCCCGGTGCGCCGCGCCTGCGCCGCCTGCGAAGACGAGCAGGTTCAGCGCGCGGTCACGGTCGGCCCGGCCGACGACGAGTACGAGCGCGAGGCCGACGCGATGGCCGAGGCGGTGATGCGCGCGCCGGCGCTCGACGCTGCGCCGCCCGATCCGCCGCCGGCCGCCGCGCCGCCGCCCGTCCTGCCGGCGCAGCGCGCCTGCGCCGCGTGCGAGGAGAACGAGCTGCAGCGCGACGCGCTCGAGGAGGACGACGAGGAGCGCGTGCAGCGCGAGATCGCGGTCGGCCCGGCCGACGACGAGTACGAGCGCGAGGCCGACACGATGGCCGACCGGGTGATGCGCCTGAGCGCGGCAGGGCGCGAGGGCGGCGAGATCGACGACGCCGATCTGACCGCCCGCCTACGTGCGCCCGGCAGCGGCAGGCCGCTGGCCGAAGGTACGCGCGCCCTCATCGAGCCGCGCCTGGGTTACGACTTCTCCCAGGTGCGCGTGCACGACAGCGCCGAGGAGCGCCAGGACGCGGCGCGCCTCAACGCGCGCGCGTTCACCTACGGCCGCCACATCTGGATCGGGCCGGGCGAGAGCGCGGACAACCCGCGCCTCATGGCGCACGAGCTGACGCACGTGGTGCAGCAGGGCGCGGCGCAGCCCGTCGTGCAGCGCGAGGAAGGCGACGAGGGCGGAATCGGCGCCGCGATCTGGGGCGCCGTCGCGGATACCGGCTGGGGCCTGGTGCGCCTCGTCGCCCCGGGTCTCGAGGCGCACCTGCGGCCGATCATCGAGCGCGGCCCGCTCGGCTTCCTGCAGGACCAGCTGGCGAGCGTGTTCGACGGCCTGGTCGGCGCCCTGACTGCCCTGCTGCCGCAGGGTGCGCTCGACACGCTGGCGACCCTCTTCGACGAGCTGGTGGCGCGCGCCGAGCCGATCGTCGCGGCGCTGCGCGCCGGCGACTGCGAACCGCTCTTCCGGGCGATCGACGAGCTGAAGACCTTCGTCACCGACATCGCTACCGGCGCCTGGGACAAGCTGGTCGAGTTCGTCAGCCCGGTGGGCGAGTTCTTCACCGGCCTGTGGAGCGGCTACGGCGCGCCGGCGATCGAATGGCTGCAGAACTTCGCCGGCGACGTGTGGGCGGCGATCCAGCAGCTCGCCGCCGACATCTGGGACTGGACCGCGCCGGTGCGCAACGCCGTGACCGGCGCCTTCAGCAGCGCCTGGGGCTGGGTGAAGGACCAGCTCGGGCTCGGCGACGATCCGGGCGGCGACAGCGAGGGCGGCGTGGTCGCCTGGATCCAGGGCCTGGCGACCCAGGCTTGGGACTGGTTCAAGGACCAGACGCGCCCGGTCTGGCAGCCGGTGGTGGCGCTCGCCGAGGAGATCAACGCGCTGATCCCGCCGCCCTTCGTGCGCCGGCTGGGCGAGCAGTTCAGCGACCTCGGCGCGAGCCTCAACCGCGTGAACGAGGAAACCGGCGGCGGCGACGACGTCGCCGCGAACCGCGAGGCGCTCGCCGCGGCGCTACCCACGCTGGAGGAGGTGATCGAGGGCGTGCGCGGCGTGATCGTCACCGCCGGCGACTGGCTGGGGGAGAAGGTCGACCTCGTCACCGGCGGCTTCGGCGCGCTGCTCGCCCGGCTGCGCGGGCACAGCCTGCTCGCGCCGCTCGGCGATGCGCTCTCCTGGCTCGACGAGGCCGGACAGTCGATGAGCCGCTGGGCGCACGGCCAGGTGAGCCAGCTGTTCGGCTTCCTGCTCGGCGCGTTCGATTTCCTGGCGCCCTTCGTGCGGCGCCTGGTGACCACGGTGCAGAGCGTGATCGAGGTGGCGGCCGACATCATGCAGCTTCCCGCGATGGTGCTGAACACCGTCTGGAACCTGATCCCGGCGTGCATCCGCGACCCGATCAAGGATTTCGTCATCAACCAGATCCTGCGCCGCATCCCGGTGTTCAGCACGCTGCTCGAGCTGCCCGACATCTGGGCGCGCATCGAGGCGACCGCGCTGCGCATCCTGCGCCAGGTGTTCGTCGACGGCGACCTGGCGCGCGCCGCGTGGACTTTCTTCAGCTCCATGCTGGAAGTGATCGGCATCCCGCCGCAGCTGGTGGTCAGCATCCTCGCCAAGGCCGCCACCGCCATCGGCGACATCCTCGGCAACCCGGTCGGCTTCCTCCTCAACCTGCTCTCGGCGATCAAGGAAGGCTTCATCCGCTTCTTCGGCAACATCGGCACGCACCTGCTGGGCGGGATCACCGGCTGGCTGTTCGGCCAGCTCTCCGCCGGCGGGCTGCGGCCGCCCGCCGACTTCAGCCTGCGCGAGATCCTCGGCTTCGTGCTGCAGGTGCTCGACATCACGGTCGACCGCGTGTTCGAGCGCCTGGCGCGTCGCCTCGACCCGGTGATCGTGCAGCGGCTGCGCCAGGCGCTGGAGATCGCCACCGGCGTATGGCGCTTCGTCGCCATCCTGATCGAGGAGGGGCCCGCCGGGCTGTGGGCCGAGATCCAGGACCAGCTCGCCGGCCTGTGGGACCGCGTGCTCGACGGCGTGATCGGCTGGCTGACGCGCACCATCATCACGCGCGTGAGCGTGCGCCTGCTGACGATGCTCGACCCGACCGGCGTGATGGCGGCGGTGAACTCGGCCATCGCCCTGTACCGCGCCATCGAGTCGGCGATCCAGTACATCCGCGAGATGCTGATGGTCATCGACCGCGTGCTCGACGGCATCGGCGGCATCGCCCGCGGCGCGATCGACATCGCCGCCGGCTTCTTCGAGACCGCGCTGGCGAGCGGCATCCCGATGGCGATCGGCTTCCTCGCCAACCAGATCGGCCTGTCCAACTTCGGCGAGCGCATCCAGGAGATGGTCGAGTCGGTGCGCGAGATGGTCGACCGCGCCATCGACTGGGTGATCGACCGCGCCATCGCCGCCGGCCAGGCGCTGATCAACATGCTGCGCCGGGGCGTGGCCGCGGTGCGCGACTGGCTGGGCCTGCGCAAGCAGTTCACCAGCCCGCAGGGCGAGCCGCACACGCTGTTTTTCGAGGGCAGCGGCGCGAACGCGCGCCTGATGATCGCGAGCGAGGAGCAGAGCTACCAGGAATTCATCACCAACATCACGGTCGCGCCCGACAAGCAGGCGGCGAAGGAGGACGCGCTGCTGATCGCCGACCGGCTGGACGAGGCGGTGGCGGCCGCCGCGACCCTGGGCTCTGCCGGCGCCGCAGGCGGCACGGGCACGGACGCCGGGGCGGTTGGCGAGGATCCTTCGGCCGAGATCACCGGCCTGCTCGACGAGCTCGCGACCGCCACCGCGGAATTCATCCCGGCCGGCAGCGGCGAGTCGTCCGAGCCGGTGTACGGGCCGCCCGTCAACGGCTTCGGCAGCTCGGTGCAGATAGCGCAGCTGACCTCGGGCCACGGCGACGGCAGCTCGCCCTCGATCGAAGGCGGCGACTGGGAAGCGTTGCGTCGCAGGCAGTCCGGCGCCGCGACGTACTACGTACGCGGCCATCTGCTGAACGAGCAGCTGGGCGGGCCCGGCGGCGAATGGTCGAACCTCACGCCGATCACGCGCAGCGCCAATGCCCTGATGTCGGCCCGCTTCGAGACGCCCGTGAAAAACGCCGTGGCGGCCGGCAGGAAGGTGCATTTCCAGGTGACCGCCCACTACGGCGGCTACTCTCATCCGCTGGCCGGCGACGAGCTGGACGACATCGCGAAGGAGGATGAGCGTGAGGCGATCGCCGCTATCATCCGGGTGGAGCAAACCCTGCCGACGAGCATCGAATGCGAAGCCGAGGCGCTGATCGACGATACGCATCCGGCGCCGGAGGCGATCGTGCCGGAGGGCGGGCCCATCTCGAACGAGTTCGACGACCAGCAGGTCAATCTCTACCACTTGACGCCTGCACCGGCGCAGCTCTTCTATGTCGATCAGTGGGCAGCTGCAGGAAGAGCCGAGGGCGCGGCAGGCGAGGAAGGCAGGACCCAATTGCGGCGCCTGGCCGGTGTGGATGAGCCGATGGCGCGCGCGATCATCGCTGCACGGCCCGCAGGCGGCTACCGCAGGTCGGCGAACCTGAGAGCCATCCCGGGGCTCGACTGGGACAGCGCGGCGCATACCCCCGGCCTGCGGGTGCGCCTCTACGAGAGAGGAGGGTAACGTGCAGCAGTATCTTGTGACGCTCGAGGCGACCGACCCGTCGGCGCCGCTTTCCCGCGAAGCGGTGCAGCGCGAGCTGCGCCTTCCCGCAGGCTGGCGCGTGGTGGAGGCAATCCCTGCAGCGGCGCCGGGCGTGCGCGCGGTGGGCGAGCTCTTCGCGTACGTGCTGCTGCTCTGGCCGGCCGTGATCGGGCTGTTCGAGCTCGGCTCGCAGGGCTGGCAGCTCTGGCTGCGCATCGCGGCTGCGATCTGGCTGCTGCTGATGCACCTCACCGCCTATCGTGGGCGCGGCGGGCGGTATCTCGCGAACAGCCTCCTGATGCTGAGCGGCTGCGTCGCCGGGTTCTGGTGGACGCACCCGGGGCCATGGATGTACTTGTGGCTCGTCGTGATCCTGATCGGGCTGTACGCTGCCGTGCGCGGCGTGCTGCGCGCATGAAGACGCGCGTCTTCGCGCTGTGGAAGGCGATGCGCGCCCGGGCCGGCGCGCGCGCGTCGTACGCGCGACGCGCCCCGGAGGAAGAGGTCCGGCGCATCGTCCAGTCTCCCGGGCGGGCGCTTGCGCCGGAGACGCGTGCAGACATGGAGAAGCGCTTCGGCTCAGACTTCAGCGACGTAAGGGTTCATGCCGACCGCGAGGCCGCGCGCTCGGCCGCGTCGCTCGAGGCGAGGGCGTACACGTTCAAGAACCATCTGGTGTTCGGCGCGGGCGAGTACGCGCCGCACACCGGCGCCGGTCGGCGTCTGATCGCGCACGAGCTCGCGCACACGGTGCAGCAGGCGAGGTCCGGCGCGACGAGCACGGTGCAGCGCACACCGTTTCCCGGAGAGAGCGCAGAGCTCGAAACGCGGCGCACGAAGGCGATCGTCGACATGCGCCTTACGATTGCCACTATCGAGAAAGCAATGCGCGCCGGCTACCTGTGGCCGTTCGAGTCGCAGTCCGCCGACAAGATCGAGAACCCGTACGCGGATCCGGTGATCCACACCGAGGCGCAGCGCGCGGCGCGGCTCGCGAAGCTGGTCGACGATCTCTGGGCGACGGTGGCGGAGCTGGAAGGCGGTCCAGCGCCTGAGGATTGGTTCGAGCCGAAGGTCGAATTTCCCGGGGAAGGCACGAACTACGGCGACAACGTCGTGCAGGCGCTCTACGGCCACCGCATGAAGAGCCTGGGCATGGACGGGACCACGGTGTACTTGAACTGGCTCTACCTCAACAAGGATCCCGTGCCGAAGCGCGCCGTCAAGGGCGTGCGCGAGGACTACGGCATCGCGCTCGGCGAATGGCTGGTCGTGAAGGACCCGGACAACCGGCCGCAGGAATGGGTGCGGCTTACCGGCTACGATCCGATCGACGGCAGGATCGTGGAGCTGCGCTGGGACCGGCGCGGCTATTACTACTACTACGAAGGGCGCAAGATCTACCTGCCGAAGTACCCGGGGCACTGATGAGCAAGGTCTTCGCCGTCCGCCAGCGCAGGACCGCCGGCCCACGCGCGGCTGCGGGAGCTCACGGACTGATCCGCCGGTCGCTGAGCGCCCAGGCCGTGCGACACATCGTGCATCCGCCCGCGTCCGCGCCTTCCGGCGGCGAGGCGCTGCCCTCTTCGGTGCGCTCAGACATGGAACCGCACTTCGGCGCCGATTTCCGCGGCGTGCGGGTGCACGCCGACCGCGCGGCGGCGGCCTCTGCGCGCTCGCTCGGCGCGAGAGCGTACGCGCTCGGCAATCATCTCGTGTTCGGGGCCGGCGAGTACGCGCCCGACACCGGCTCCGGGCGCCGCCTGATCGCTCACGAGCTCGCGCACGTCGTGCAGCAGACCGGGAGGATCCAGCGCCAGCCCGTGCCGGCCACCGCCGTCCCGCCCGCCGACTTCAGCGCCGTGCTGCGCCGAGTGATCGCCGACAAGGTCTGGCTGGTGGGCGACCCGTCGCGCGCCCGCGAGAGCCTGATCGACAAGCTCGACAAAGGCGAGGCCGTGACGCTCGTCGATCAGGGGTTGAGCGAGGATTTCAACCGCGGCGCGCCGCTCGAGCGGAAGTGGTGGAAGGTCAAGGTCTTCGTCGGAGCGCACGAGGACCAGGAAGGCTGGGTAATGGAAAGGTTCCTCGGCAGGAACTACGAGGTGAAGAAAGCCGGCACGCGCGTGAGCGGCGCGCTGGGCGCGAGCGAAGTGCAGGTCGACACCGGCCAGATCATCGCGCCGCGGCCCGCGGGCGGTTTCGAGGGGGTCGGCTTCGGCGGCAGCAATGTCTTCAGCCTGACCTACGAAGGCCAGGACGCCGAGCGGATGCGCTGGCTGCAGTTCGCCTGGCGCGAAATCATCGGCGTTGATGCCCGGGGTAATTCCACGGCCAGGAAGGGAACGGTCACCACGGACACCGGCAGCTATGAGCTCACCGAAGGCGGGACATCGACCGCGCTGGGCACGCCCACGAAGAAGGAGAACTTCAACCCCGACTCGCGCAGCGACCTCGACCCGTTCGTCGACGCGGCCGAGGGCGGCCCGCCCGGCACTGCCTACCGCACCGCCGCGTCGACCAGGTTTTTCGACCAGCCCGGGCCCATGGTGGATCTGGTGAAGGAAATGTTCGACGCTGGCGCGACGACGGTCGTCTCGCGCGCCCACTACATGCAGTTCCTGGTAGAGGACGGCACGACCGTGCGCTATCACGCGATGGTGAGCGTGGAGTGGCGGTTCGACGATCCGAAGCAGGCCGACAAGCCGCCCGAGGGAGTGCAGAAGGCCTCGGCGGGCGGCCGGGCGAGCGCGCTCCCGCTGCTGATGGCCGAGCGCTTGCACCAGCAGTACCCGGCGTTCAGGAACCTGAAGTAATGAGCGGCAGGGTCTTCGCCACCCGGCGGCGCACGCTTCTGCGCTCGGCTCCCGCCGTACGGCGCGTGGTGCAGTCGCCCGGGCGCTCGCTCGCGCCGGCGCTGCGCGGCCACATGGAGTCGCGCCTCGGCGCCGATTTCAGCCGTGTGAGGGTCCACACCGATCGCGACGCGGCGCGTTCGGCCGCGTCGCTCAACGCGCGCGCCTACACTTTCGGCCGCGACGTGGTGTTCGGCGCCGGGCAATATTCTCCGGAGACGGCGGCGGGACGGCGGCTGATCGCGCACGAGCTCGCTCACGTCGTGCAGCAGCGCAGCGGCGGTGCCGCGGCGCAGCGCGTGATGCGCAGCCCCTTTTCCGGCTGCGACAAGGCGACCACGGGCCTCGACGACGCCGACGCGCGGATGCAGGACGCGCAGACGAAGGCGAGCACGATGCTCGCCGGCGCGCGCGCCGCCTTTCCGCAAATGGACTCCGCGACGATCGCGCTCGTCGACGAGCACTTCCATTGCCCGTCGCATTCGGACCTGAAGACCATCATCGCGACACTGGCGAAGATGGATCCGGCGCTCGCGCAGCTGCAGCTGGCGTGCCTGAGCGCGAAGACGAAAATCTGCAAGGACGGCGACAGCGGCAAGACCACCGAGTCCCCGTCGCTCGCCGAGTTCTGCCCCGTCGTGTTCGCTGCGCGCAACCGTGCGGCGCGTTTCCCGGGGCTGATCCTGGACGCGGCCGCCCAGGTGGCCGGGCTGAAGAACCTGTGCCTGACCGCGGACGCGTGCTACGACGACTTCGTCAGCTTTCCCGCGAGCAAAATGGTGGACAACGCCGTCTCCTATGCTGCGTTCGCCGTGGAGCTCGCCGGCGGCCGGCTTCACACCGGCTTCACGATTCCCTGCGACCCGTACGACACCGGCATCCTGGTCGACGTGCCGCCCGGCGCGGTCAAGGATCCGGACCTGATCCGCGAGCACAGCGGCCTCGCGCGCGCGGGCGATCCGCCGCTGCCTGCCGGCACGGTGATCCACTCGGTGTTCGCGGACCAGGCGGGCAAGCGCTTCATCTATCACGCGGGCATGCCCGGAGCACGCGTGTTTACTGCGAAAGAGGCTGCCGAGAAGCCGCCGCGCCTGCGCTTTTATTTCCCGGCCGGGCACGCGCTGAGCCGCAAGTAGCGGGGCGCGCGCGGCGCGGCTTTCTCAGGTCGCGTCGCCGGCGAAGGAGGCGCGCTCGAGGCCGTACTTCTTCACCATCTTGCCGAGGCGGCTGCGCTCCTTGCCGGAGATGCGCGCCGCCTGGCTGATGTTGCCGCGCGTGCGCGCGAGCAGCTCGACGATGTAGGCGCGCTCGAAGCGCGCGATGGCGCTCGCCTTCGCGTCCTGGAAGCTCGATTCGGTGAGCCGCGGCGCAGCGGCGTCCCCGGCCTGCGCGCGCGCGCCGGCCGGGGCGAGGCAATGCAGGCGGATCGACGTCCCGTCGCCCATCAGGAACTCGCGGTGCAGCAGGTTTTCCAGCTCGCGCACGTTGCCCGGCCAGGAATAGGCGAGCAGCCGCGACACGGCCTCCGGGTGCAGGCGCTTCGGCGGCCGGCCGTACTGGCGCTCGAAGCGCTTGAGGAACATCTCGGCGAGCAGCAGCGCGTCGCGGCTCCGCTCGCGCAGCGGCGGCAGCTCGATCGACAGGACGTTCAGCCGGAACAGCAGGTCCTGGCGGAAGCGGCCGGTGCTCGCGAGCGCCCCGAGCTCGGCGTTGCTCGCGGCGATGACCCTCACGTTGGCGTTGCGCACGTCGGCGCCGCCGAGCGGGCGGTACTCGAAATCCTGCAGGAAGCGCAGCAGCGCGACCTGCGCCTTCTGGCTCAGCACCTCGATCTCGTCGAGGAACAGCGTGCCGCCTTCGGCCTCCGCGACCAGCCCGCGCCGCGCGTCGCGCGCGTCGGTGAACGCGCCGCGCACGTGCCCGAACAGCTCGTTCTCGACCAGGCTGTCCGGAAGCGCGCCGCAGTTGACGGGGATGAACGGAAAGGTGCGCCGCGTGCCGAGGTAGTGGATCGCGCGGGCGACCAGCTCCTTGCCGGTTCCGGTCTCGCCCTGGACGAGCACCGTGGCGTCGCACCCGGCGCTGCGGCGGACCAGCTCGAGCGCGCCGAGGAACGCGGGCGCATGCCCGACGAGGTTCAACTCGCCGAAGTTTTCCATCTCCTCTGGTCTCGCCCGCAAGAAAACTTTACGCCAAGGCCCGGCGGCTCGCGATGTGTAAATTCACCTTCGCGCGCGTATCGCGCCACGCGCCGCGTCCCGCGCGCTTCGCGTTATGGTTGCGCTCGCGCGCCTAAGTCTCTTGTTTTCGAACGGAAGCCCGCCGGCGGGCAGGACATTGAGGTAAGCCGGCCGGCTTAGAATCCGTGGCGGAGGGAAATACGTCCAGACCCGCGCTCCACTTCGCGCACGCGAACGGCTTTCCGGCGCCGTGCTACGCCGCGCTGCTGCATCCCCTGTCGTTCACCTGCGAGGTTTCGTGGATCGATGCGCTCGGCACCGATCCGCGCTTCCCCGTCACCGAGGGCTGGCCTCGGCTCGTAGACCAGCTCATAGACGCCCTCGAGGCCAAATATTCTGGGATCCCTGTATACGGCGTAGGCCATTCCTTGGGCGGCTACCTGAATTACCTCGCCGCGGTGCGCCGGCCGGAGCTGTTCCGCGCCATCGTGCTGCTCGATGCGCCGATCATCGGGCCGTTCCGCGGCAGCATGCTCGGCGCGACCAAGCGCCTGGGCATCGTCGACCGCGTCACGCCGGCGGGCGCGACGCGCGACCGGCGCAGCACCTGGGAAACGCGCGAGGAGGCGCGCGCGCATTTCCAGACCCGTCGCTTGTTCAAGAATTTTACGGATGAAGCTCTGGACGACTACGTGCATCACGGCCTGGTGGAAGACCGCGACGGCAAGCTGCGCCTGAAAATCGACCCGCTCATCGAGTACCAGATCTACCGCACGATCCCGCACGACATGATGCGCCACCTGCGCAGCCTGCGCGTCCCGGCCGCCTTCATCGGCGGAGCGGATTCCGACGTGGTGCGGCGCGTGCGGCTCGCGGGCATGCGCCCGAAATTCACGCTGCGCACTGTTCCCGGCGGGCACCTCTTTCCCTTCGAGCACCCGCGCGAGGCCGCTACGTCGCTTGTCCAGGCGCTCGACGAGCTCGAAGCTTCTCCTCGAGCAGCTTGATGTTCATCTCCACGCCGAGCATGTTCGGGTTGACCTCGAGGGCGCGCCGATACCATTCGAGCGCGCTGCCCCAGTCCTCGAGCTGGAAGTAGATCTGTCCCATCCCCGAAAGCGCGCCGAAGTGGCGCGGGTTGCGCTTCAGCACCGCGTGGCAGTCGGCGATCGATTTCTGGTATTGCCCGGCGAGGTAATAGACCGTGGCGCGGCGATTCCAGCCTTCCGCGAACCCCGGATTTCTCCGAATAATTTCGGTAAACAAGGAAATCGCGTCGCCGTGCCGCCCACCTTGCATGGCCTCGGTGCCGCGCGCCATCAGGCGGTCGATCTCGGCGTCGCCCGAGCGGCTCCACAGCAGCCAGAGCCCCTGCTCGGCGTAGCCGCGCACGAACGAGCTCTCGTCGCGCAGCCGCTCGTGCAGCAGCGGCGCATCGGCCATGCCGCCGCGGTTGGCGATCCAGACCACCGCCTCGGCCCGCGTCGCGGCGTCCGCGCTCGCCAGCGCGGTGAGCGCCTGCTCACGCGTCTGCGGCGGCTCGGGGAATGCCGCCGGTGGGGCGGCTGTTAGCGCGAGGGCGAGTAGTACCATTGCAAGTCTTGAATCCATGAGCGTCATGGCACCGTATATGGAGCTCCGAAAGGAGAACACATGAGAACTCTACTGCTTCCGTTGATCCTGGCTCTTCTCACCCCCGGCCTCGCCCTGGCCGCGGGCGATCCCGGTGGCTCCAGCGCGAGCGAAACAAAGGACCCCGTGCTCGAAAAGGTATCCGCGGCTACCAAGCGGCAGGACTGGGCGGGCGCCGCTATCGTGCTCAGGGACGCCCTGGGATCCGACCCCAACAACGCCAACTATCACAACCTGTACGCCTACTCGATCCGCAAGGGCGCCAACCCGGACATGAGCCTCGTGTTCAAGCACTACAACGAGGCGCTGCGCATCGACTCGAAGCACCGCGGCGCGCACGAGTACATCGGCGAGGCCTACCTGATGGTGGGCAACCTCGCCAAGGCGAAGGAGCACCTGGGCGAGCTCGACAAGCTGTGCTTCTTCCCCTGCGTCGAGTACACCGACCTCAAGAAGGCGATCGCCGAGCACGAGCAGAAGCGCTGACGGGGTGAGGCGCTCCCTCCTTCTAGCTCTCGCATTCTTCGCGCTGCAGGCCGGGGCGCAGACCTACCCCTCCAAGCCGGTCCGCCTCGTCAATCCGTTTCCGCCGGGCGGGCCGCTCGACGTGCTCGGCCGGCTTCTTTCCGAGCGCCTGGGCGCGGCGCTCGGCCGGCCGGTGCTGGTCGAGAACAAGCCCGGAGCGGCGGGCAACGTCGGC
>Ga0180085_1000686_pt1 | contig 11733 bp, 8 predicted proteins | sample EasRiv730_16_10D_FD_123013 | JGI IMG/M metagenome (GOLD analysis project Ga0180085, IMG submission 123013) | Soil microbial communities from meander-bound floodplain in the East River, Colorado, USA - East River metaG ERMLT730_16_10D | ecosystem: Environmental > Terrestrial > Soil > Floodplain ... | reverse complement strand
CCTCGTCGTGCAGCGCGGTTTCCGCCAGTATTTTCCGGTTCAGCTCGATTCCGGCTTTCTTGAGGCCGCTGATCAGCCTGTTATACGACAGGCCGCACAGCTTCGCCGCCGCCCCGATCCGGACAATCCAGAGGGAGCGGAAATCCCGCTTCTTTCGTTTCCGGCCGACGTAGGCATAACGCTGGGATTTCTCGACCGCCTCCTGCGCCGAACGCACGGCGGCGTCGATATCACCGCGAGCCAGGCGCGCGCGGGCGATCACCGTCAGAGCCGCCGCGCAGCGGGTGTGATACGGCGCGCCGCCGCTACGAAGCCGCTCAAGCGCGGTGGTGGCGAGCCGCTCCGCCTCGTCCCATTCCTCCTGCACGGCGAGTACTGCCGCCAGACCGGCCATCGTTACCGCTACCGCAGGCGACTCCGGCGGGTACAGGGCCTCCTCGATCGCCAGGCATTCACGAACCGCCCGCTCCGCCTCCGCGTACCGTCCCCTCCTCTCATAGATCGCGCTCAGGTTGTAGAGCGCTGTCGCGACGCCCGTATCGATCCCGTTCTCGGAGAGCGACCGCTTGCCTTCGACCACGGCGACCATTTCGGCTTCCGCTTCGTCCAGCCGTCCCAGCGCGAGATACACTCCGGCCAGACTCTCGCGAGAGGTTGCCAGGTCATCAAGGAATTCACGTCCCAGTGACTCGAGAAGCCGGATCGAACGCCGTAGCGCCGCCTCAGCCGCCACGAAGTCATTCGTTTCACGGTAGGCCAGGCCAAGCGTGTTGAGTGCCTGGGCCAGTTGCACCTCGTCAACGGGATCCAGGGCTTCGTAGATCGCGATGGCGGTCTGCGTGGCGTCGATGCAGTCCTTCAGCCGTCTCCGGAAAAACTGGAGGTTCGCGATTTCCAGGTAGGTGTGGGCCGTATCCGCGTGGGCGCGGCCGAGGTGCTGCAATCGCAGCTCGAGCGACCGCAGCAACGGTCGTTCCGCCTCGTCCAGACGTTCGAGCATGCGGTAGACCACCCCAACCGTCTCGAACACGGCCGCTGCCACCAGGGGCTGATCGGCGAGCTCCTGCTCCACGTTGGGTACCACGTACTCGAGCGCTTCGACGATCGTCGCGTCGTATCCCGCCTTGTTCGCATTTGCGGCCCCGAGCCACTGCTGCACGAAGGTCAGGACGGCCTGCGACTGGTCGGCCGCGGCCTCTGCGCGCTTGCGTTGCCGGGCCTGCTCCGCGGCTTGCAGCGCCACGGTCACACTGAAGGCGATGAGCAACGTGAGCACGAGTCCGAGCACCCCGACGGCGACCCGGTGACGGCGGATGACCGTACGCAGCAGATAGAGAGCGGTCGGGCGCCGGGCTTGGATGGGTCGTGCGTCGAGGAAGCGCTCGAGATCCTCCACCAACTCGTCCGCGCCGGAGTATCGCTGGTCGGGATCGGCGGCGAGGCACTTGTGCACGATCGTCTCGAGATCCACGTGGCGCCGGCCGGCGTTCGTCGTGCCCTGCCGGCGCATGGGAATGGGCGGTTCCTCGACGATTCGTCGTACGGCCTCGTGCAACGGCAGGTCCCTTACCTCGTGGGGCAATCGACCGGTGAGCAACTCGTAGGCGATCGCCCCGAGCGCATAGACGTCGGTCCGTACGTCGATCGCGGCGACGTCGCCGCGCGCCTGCTCCGGACTCATGTACTCGAGCGTTCCGACGAGCTGGCCGGTCCGCGTTCGGAACGCCGTGTCGACGAGCGGAACGTCGAGGGCTTTGGCGATGCTGAAGTCGATGACCTTCGGCAGCGGTCGCCCGCCGGATTCGGTCACGAGAATGTTCGACGGCTTCAGATCACGGTGGATGATGCCCTTGCGATGCGCGTGGCGCACTGCTCGGGCGACATCCAGGACGAGCTCCATTCGATGCCGCACGTCGAGGGCATGGTCCACGCAGTACTTCGTGATCGGCATACCGCGGACGAGCTCCATGACGAAGTAGGGACGCCCGGCGTCATCGGCCCCCGCTTCGAGCACTCGCGCGATGTTCGGGTGGTCCATGCGGGCGAGCGTCTGCCGCTCCGACTCGAAGCGCGCGGCGATTCCGGCGTCGTGCAGCCGCTCGCGCGTCAGCTTGAGCGCCACTTCGCGCCGGATCGGCTCCGTTTGCTCGGCACGGTAGACGATGCCCATGCCGCCCTCGCCGAGAACCTCGAGGATCCGGTACCGGCCGATTCGCTCGGGTAGCACGGCATCGCGAGTCGGATCGAGACCCTGCACGGCCGCCACGACTCGGGCCTCCAGGGCATTCATGGCTCCCGGCCCCGTCCGGTCGTTTGCCAAGAGCCCTTCCACCTCGCGCCGCAAGTCCGGATCGTCAGCGCATTCCCGCTCGAGGAACGCCTCCCGATCCTCGGGCGCGAGCTGCCGCACCTCGTCAAAGAGCCTTCGGAGAACGAGGTAGCGCTCGGAGTCCATGGCGTTCCTCCGGCGGGGGCCGTGCCCTGGGTGAGGGCAATGCGGGAATCCTACTCGAACTCGGTGCCGGTCCGGGCCGATAAAGTGGCCGTGTGGATACCCCAGGGCGCGGCCCTTCCGTGCCGGACGTTTGCGACGTTCGAGATCGTCGGCGCCCCGCGCGTCGCCCCCGAGCTCGCGCAGCAGCCAGGCCCGTCCGAAGCTCCAGTCGTCGCGAACGGTACGCTCGGACACACCGAGGGCCCGAATCGGCGACTGGAGCCGATTCTCAGGGCGACGTGAACATCGGCTCACCGAGGGGTTTCTGGTCGAACGTGATCGCGGTGTCACACTCCGCCGCCCGGGCGTGCTCGCGGATGAGGTAGTCCGCTCGAGCGATGTCATCCACGATCAGTCCGACGGACCGGCTCCGCGGCGGCACTGCGGATCGCTTCGTCGATCTCCTCGACCGACCGAGGCTTGCCGTTGTATTCGAGCACCCCGTACAGCACCTTGAGGTCGGCCGTCAATGGACGAAGCTCGACCACGCCGTCGTCGCGCACGATGAACGAAAGACGATCCCCGGCGCCGATCCGTAACCGGTCGCGCACTTCCTTCGGAATGGTGACCTGACCCTTCGAGGTGACCGTCGAGCTGGGCATTCTGGAATGGTGATGGGAGTCACTCCCTCCGTCAAGAAATGCCGGGCCCGGGCTGATAAAGTGGCCGAGTGGATACGCGGAGAGCGATCGGTTCCGTGCCGGACGTTTGCGAGGTCGAAGTCGTCGGCGACCCGCGTGTCGTCCCGGGGTTACTCGTCGAGGTTCCGCACGGGGCGACGCTCGCGCGCCACTTCGAGGCCGTGCGCAGCCGGCTCGTGGGCCGCCTCCCCGACGACCTCACGGCCTTCTTCTTCGTGAACACGGACGTCGGCGCGCCCGAGTGCGCCCTGGCCCTCGCACGGATCGTGGCCGACCGAGGCGTCACGTCGCTCGTCCTGCGCTGCCTGATCCCGCGCACCTTCGCCGACACGAACCGCGTGCTCGACGCTCCGGCCGACATGAGCACCGGGATCACGCCGTGCATTCCGGACTACGTCGCTGATCCGGCCGACCGTCGCGAGCTCGCAGCGCTCCACACCGCCTATCAGGACGTCGCCCGGCGCGCGCACGCCGCCGTGTGCGGAGAAGCCGTCGGCCGCGCCGTGCTCCTCCACACCTACGCGCCGCGGACGGTACGGATCGAGAAGCTCGACTCCGGAATCGTCACCGCGCTACGCCAGGCCTATGCTCCGGGGGTCTACGAGACCTGGGATCTACGTCCGGAAGTCGACGTGATCTCCGAGGGGACGGACGGGGAGTCGCTTGCCCCGCGAGACCTGGTCGACGAGCTGCTACGGGAGTACGCGGAGCGCGGCATTCAGGTCACGGAGAACGCGAGCTACCGCCTGCACCCATCGACCACCGGCTACGAGCACGCGACGCGCTACCCGGGCCGTGTCGTGTGCGTCGAGCTGCGTCGCGACCTGCTCGCGGCGCCGTTCGCCCCGTTCGAGGAGATGCGGATCGATCCCGCACTCGCCCGGCGCATGGCCGAGCCGATCGCGGCTGCGCTCCTGGCCTAGAACCGGAACCCGCCCATGATCTGGGCGTCGTGCAAGTCCCCCGTTCCGAGGATCAGCTCGACGAAGAACTCGTTGCCGCTCTTCATCGGGAAGCGCAGGCCGCCGACGAAGTCGAGCTGGATCTCGAAGTCGTCGTTGTCGCCCTGGCCCGGCCCGTCGTCGTCGTGATCGATCCAGCCGGCCTCGACGCCGGCGCCGGCGTAGGGGTCGATCTTGTCTACTTTCTTGAAGTGCCAGTGAGCGAAACCGGCGAACGACACCACGGTATGGTCGTCGCCGAAGCCGACCTCGAGCATCGGCACGACGTGGATGTGGTTGGCCACCTCGCCGACGTCGTACTGGGCGCCGACGATCGCCTGGTCCGGGTCGTCCCCGAAGCCGAAGCGCACTCCCCAGCCTTCCTCCTCGGCGTGTACCCCGGTCGTCCCGAGCACGACCGCCAGACCCAGCGTCGCGAGTGTCTTCACTCCTAGCCCTCCGCGGCCGGCAACCTAGCACACCCCGCACGGCCGGACTGACACGACCGTGCCGTTTCGGCGTGGTCGTTCGACCCATCGGATGACGAGGTGGATCCGGCAGAGGACAAGATCGGGCGGGAATTGCCCGGGAATCCCACAGGACCAGCCCGTTTCCATTGGTTGGTGACCCTGGTCCCGGTTTTGCTAGGTATCCAGGTGCGCCGGCACGGCGTTGTATCGAGGGGTGGACGGTGAACGCTTCCGTGAGGAAACAACACGACATGCGCCTCCAGGGAGGCGGAGCCGGCCTGAGCGAGGTCCGGGAGACGGACTCCGACGGGTCGGCGCCGAGCGTCCAGCTCCTGCCGCTGTACCTGCGCGAGATGGGGCGTACGCCGCTCCTCGATCGGGACGGCGAGGTCCGACTCGCCCGTGCGCTCGAGGATGCCCGCGTCGCGATCGCCAAGCGGATCGCCGCCCTCTCCGCTGTCGAGCGTGCCTACGTGCTCGAAGGCGACGCGCGGGGCCCCCGAGCCGGGGCCCAGTGGCCGCTCGAGCGGCTCGAGACGGCGTGTCAGCGACTCAACGCCTACCATCGCGCCCATCCCAGCCCGCGCCTCGACCGGATCGTCGACGCCGTGCGGCGGGACAAGGCACGGCTCGATCGGGCGCGTGACGGGTTGATCGTGGCCAACCTGCGACTGGTCACCCACATCGTCAAGAAGTACGCGAATCAGGGCATCCCGTTCATGGACCTGATCCAGGAAGGGAACATCGGCCTGATGCGTGCAGTCGAGAAGTTCGAGTGGGGTCGTGGCTACAAGTTCTCCACCTATGCCTACTGGTGGATCAAGCAGGCGATCTCGCGCGCCATCGCCGACAAGTCGCGGATGATCCGAGTCCCGGTGCACGTCAGCGAAAAGATCAAGCGCCTGCGGCGGGTGACGACCGAGCTGGGCGAGGCGCTGGGGCGCACGCCGACCAACCGCGAGATCGCTCGGCAGATGCGCATGTCGATCCGCAAGGTCGACGAGCTGCTCAGCGTCGTGCAGGATCCGCAGCCGCTCGAGGCGATGAGCACGGACGATGAGCCAGGCGGCGCGCTGCCTTTCGTCGCGGACGAGACTGCGGTCAACCCGCTCGACAACGCCCTCGATCGTGAGCGTCGACACAAGATGCGCAAGGCGATGAGCATCCTCGACGATCGCGAGGCGGAGGTGATCCGCCTGCGCTTCGGCATCGACCGCGACGAGCCGCACACGCTCGAGGAGATCGGAAGCGTGCTCAATCTGTCGCGCGAGCGCGTGCGTCAAATCGAAGGCGTGGCGCTGCGGAAAATCGAGGGCACCAAGGAGTCTCGCTCGCTGCGCTGATCCAAGCCGAATCGGTTACCCCCCCTCCCCCCCCGGCCCGGTTCCGGACGTCCCCCCCGTCCGGGGCCGGGCCCTTCTGTTTCTCTCCCTTGCACGGCACGCGGGCGGCCTGTCGTTCGTCGAGAGAGCCGAGCCGGTGTAGGCCAGGGCCTGTCGGGGATCGCGACAGCGTGTCGGATACGACCCACCACCGGGCATCGCCGTGTCGAGACACGACTTCGACCGCCGATGTCGCTCGGCAGCGCGATGCATGCCGCGATCCGCGACACGACAAGCCGCGAGCGGTGAGCGCCGAGGCCTGATTTCAGCCGCTCTCGCCCGCGCGGACGTGGCATCCCGGTTGCTATTTCATGGAGCGACGGCCCGCCCGGACGACCGGGATCGATGCGGGCGAGAGGAACGGGAGAGCGCGGGAACATGTCGGGGCTGCTCAAGCTGCTCGTGCTCGCTGTTACGGCGACGGCGCTGCCGGTCGTCGCCGCGACGGGAGCGATCAACTCTCCGGTGCGAGGGGACGCGCTGGCCCTGCTCGTCGCGCTCGCGGCAGTGGCGGGCGCCCATCCGGTCCGGATCTCCTCGTTGCGCTGCGAGCTGACCGCCACGCACCCGGCGATCTTCTGTGCTCTGGCCGCGCTCGGCCCGAGCGCGGCGATCCTCGCCGCCGTCGCCGGCGTACTCGGCGCGGCTGTGGCCCGGCGGGGCAAAGGGTCGGTCCTCCGCCTCGCGTACAACCTGGCGGCGGTCAGCCTGGCGACGGCGTCGGCGGCATGGACGTTCCATGTCCTCGGAGGACGGCCCGGCGACCCCCTGAGCGCGATCCTGGGACCCCTTGCCGCGGCGGCGACCGTGTACTTCCTCGTGAACTCGGGACTCGTGGCCGCCGCGATCGCGCTCGAGATGCAGCGGTCCTTCCAGGCGAGCTGGGTGTCGTCGCTGTCCTGGACCGTGCCCTCCTACTTCACGGGCCTCACCGTCGCGGCTCTGCTGTTGCTCGTGCTCGAGACGCTCGGGCCGCGCGGTCTGGTCCTCGGCATTCCTCCGATCTGGCTCCTCGTGGCCTTCTACCGCGCGCATCGCGAGCGGGTCGAGGAGCAGGAGCGCCGGATCCGGGACGTCGAGGCACTGAACGCCGAGCTCGAGGAGCGGGTCGACGAGCTGCGCCACGCCGACGCGCACGTACGCCGCCTGCAGGGGCTGTTGCCGATCTGCATGCACTGCAAGCGGATCCGGGACGATCACGACGCCTGGCACCAGATCGAGGCCTACCTCGCCGAGCACGCGGAAATGCGCTTCACCCACGCGGTTTGCGGGGCCTGCCGCGAGGCGCACTACCCGACGCCGACCCTGGTCCGCTAGCCAGGACTGCGCTCGGGCCCGGACGTTGCCCGGTCCCCCGCCGGAACCTACATTTTTTCACGCTTGCGGGGGGCGTTCGGCAGGGCATGCGGCTACCGCTTCGCGGACGGTCACGGGCGGAGGAGCGAGAAGCTTGAGCACCGGTCAAGGGACGACCCATGCGGAGGCCCCCGCGGCCGTCCGGGAAGCGGTCTACGAGTTCCACCGCTACCTGTCGGACGATCTCGCTCCGATGATGGCAGTCGACCCGGTCGAGATGCTGCTCCGAATCCCGCCGGCTTACATGGCCAGCACGATCCAGGCCTGGATCGGCGCGCAATACCGCGGACAGGGCGCAAACATCGCCGTGTCCGATTATCTGTTCCATGCGTTCAAGAAGCTGCATCAGATGGCCGAGTACGAGCTGATCGATCGAGCGATCCTCGGCCCGTTTCTCGCCGAGCTCGGCCCGCTGCTGATCGCGCTGTGTCCCGAGAGCGATCAGCCGTTCCTGCGCGAGAACCTCACGCGTATCGAGGAGGCGGCCGAGACCTCGACCGTGGCGCCGGTCCAGAACCTGCACCGGCAGGCCGGCGGTGCGCAGGGTCCGGTCTCTGCAGCGCCGATCGCGTCCGCGGTGGCCGCTCCGGGCGTGGCCGTTCCGGCGGCCGCCGTCCCGGCCGACGTGGCCCAGGGCATGCGCCGCTTCTCGCTCCTGCTCGAGCGGCTGGCCCGTGTGCCGGTCACACCCGGTCCGGCCGACATCGCGCCCGCGCTCGCCGCTGCCGCCGCCAAGGCCCGCACGGACGAGGAGTTCGAGCGCTCGATCGGCGAGCTGCGCTCGGTCGGGGTCGACGCGAGCATGGACAAGGTCTTCCAGTCGTTGTGCCGCGCGATTCCGGGCTGGTCGGTGTCGGCGGCAACGCCCGACGGCAAGGCGCTCGCCCTGCCCGAGAGCCAGTCGGTCAAGGCCATGCACCGCATCATCGCCATGGCCAAGAGTCCCGAGGAGGGCGCCAAGCGGTTCGACGAGATGCTGCAAGCCGCCGTCGAGCAGTTCAACGGCGGATCGCTGGCCCGCGCCGCCGCAATGATCGATCTCGCCAGGCGCATCGTCGAGGAGCAGCGCGTTCGGCCGGATGCGCTCGAGGCGATCCGGCGCCGGGCCCAGGATGCATTGGCCACCGAGCAGCTGCGCGAGCACGCCGAGAAGCCCGAGAAGCACGAGCTGTTGCGGCGTGTCCTGTCGTTCTTCCCGGCCTACAGCCCGCGCGGCCTGCTCTCGGCCCTCTACAACGAGCCGCGCCGCGACAAGCGTCGGCTGTGCCTGAGCCTGCTCGAGCCCTACGGGCTCGAGGCTCGCGGGGTGGCGGTCGAGAAGGTCGCCGAGTTCGCCGCGAACCCGAGCGCCGATCCGCACGGCTACTACCTGCGCAACCTGGTGTACCTGCTGCGGCGCATCCCCCCGCCGAACGGCGCACCGTCCGACCGCGAGCTGGCCCTGCTGCTCGGACTGTCGGCATGGAGCCAGCCGCTGCTCGTGGTCCGGGAGGTCGTCGCAACGCTCGGGGGCGTGAAGCACGACCGGGCCGAGGAGGTGCTGATCGCGCGGCTCCAGGAAGCCGAGCAGATGCTGGCCCACGGGACCGCGCACGGTAAGGACCCCGCGGAGATCCTCGGCGCGCTCGACTGGATCGTGGCCGCCTTGGCTCGGCGCGGGACGCCAGACGCACGGCGCGCGGTCGCCGACCACGCGTTCGAGCGGCACCCGGCGCTCGGCGACACGCTGGCCCGCATCGAGGAGCTGAACAGCCAAGACCTCTCCGACGACAAGGTGCTCGTCGACCGGCTCGTGCGAGCCCTGCGCCAGGAGCTGCCGAGCCGTGTGCTCGGTCTCGTGGTGGGCAAGAACCAGCGCGCCCCGACTCACCTGATCCGCGCCCTGGCGCACACGCCAGCAGCCGAGGTGCGACAGGTTCTCGAGGAGATCGGCGAGCGCTACGCAGGCCAGCCCATCGCCGCCGAAGCGGCGAAGGCCCTGGCGACCGCCGGGACCACCGCGCGGGCGACGAAGGAAGAGGCGAGCACGAGTCTCACGGGCGACGTCGAGCTGTTCGGCCTGCCCAACCTGCTGCAGAGCCTGGCCGACAACCACGTCAGCGGGATCTTGACGCTGACCAATCGCGAGTGCGAGACGGTCGGCACGCTCGGCTTCCTGGAGGGCCAGATCGTATCCGGGCAGGTGGCTGCGCTGCGCGGCGAAGCCGCCCTCTATCAGCTGTTCGAGAAGCCGCTGCCCGGCAACTTCGTGTTCAAGCGTCGCGCCGACGTTCCGGCCGAGGGCGAGGCGATCGAAGTCTTGCCCGCGATCCTCGAGTCGCTGCGCCGCCACGACGAGTTCCAGCTCGCGAAAGCCATGGCTCCCGACGAGGGCACCTACCAGAAGACCGACCGCAAGCCCGCGGCGCTCGCCGACGAGACCGACCTCGCGCTGACGCGGGCCGTGTGGCTCAAGGCCTCGACGGGGGTCACGCCCGACCAGGCCGAGCAGGCGGCGTCGGTCGACGCGTTCCGGGTTCGCCGGCTGTACGCCCACTGGCTCGAGTCCGGCTGTCTCGCCCCGCGCTGACGTCCGGGCTATCATCCCTGCGCCGAGAGGGGACACTCTCCTTTCCTACCCCACTTGGGGCACAGGGGACGTTCATGGGCTTCACCACGCAGCAGATCCACGCCGGCGTCGAGCCCGACCCGCTGACGGGCTCGATCCTCACGCCGATCTACCAGACCACCACCTACGTCCAGCCGTCGGTCGACGCGTACCTATCCAAAGGCTACTCGTACTCGCGCTCGGGCAACCCGACCGTGCGTGCGCTCGAGCGCAAGATCGCGGTTCTGGAAGGCGGTCTCGACTGCACGTGCTACGCGACCGGAATGGCGGCGATTCAGGCCGTGGCGCTCGCGTTCCTGAACGCGGGTGACCACGCGATCGTGTCGGACGTCGTCTACGGCGGGACGCACCGGTTCTGCACGCGCGTGTTGAGCCGGTTCGGCGTCGAGACCTCGTTCATCGACACGTCGAAGCCGGACGAGGTTCGTCGAGCCATGCGCAAGACGACCAAGCTGATTCTGACCGAGACGCCGGCCAACCCGACGCTCAAGCTCACCGACCTGGCCGCGATCTCGGACATCGCGCGCTCCCAGGGCATCCCCCACGCGGTCGACAACACGTTCCTGACGCCGTACTACCAGCGTCCGCTCGAGCTCGGCGCCGACCTGTCGATCCACAGCACCACGAAGTACTTCGACGGGCACAACGCGACGGTGGGCGGTGCCGTGGTGGCCCGCACACGCGAGCAGGCCGATGCGCTGCGGTTCATGCAGAAGGCCGCAGGCACGATCATGTCGCCGCAGGTCGCCTGGCTCACGCTCCAGGGATGCAAGACGCTGTCGATCCGCATGGACCACCAGTCGGCGAACGCCCTCGCGATCGCGCAGTCTCTCGAGAAGCACCCCAAGGTCGAGCGCGTGTGCTACCCCGGGCTCGAGTCGTTCCCGCAGCGTGCGCTGGCCCGGAAGCAGGCCAACGGCTTCGGCGCGATGGTCTGGTTCGAGGTGCGCGGTGGGACGGCCGCCGGAAAGAAGCTGATGGACTCGGTCCGGCTGTGGAGCCTCGCCGAGAACCTCGGCTCGGTCGAGTCGCTCGTCACGCACCCGGTGACGATGACCCATGCCGACGTGGACCCGGCCGAGCGCAAGCGCGTCGGCATCACGGACGGCCTGGTGCGCCTGTCGGTGGGCCTCGAGGACGTCGCGGATCTGATCGAGGATCTCGAGCAGGGTCTGCGCCAGGTGTGACCAGCCGCGAGCGCGTCCTCGACCAGATCGACGCCGCGGCCCAGCCGTGGGACCTGCTCGTTGTCGGGGGCGGGGCCACCGGTCTGGGCGTCGCGGTCGACTCCGCGGCCCGCGGACACCGTACGCTGCTTCTCGAGCGCCACGACTTCGGCCAGGCCACGTCGAGCCGCAGCACCAAGCTGGTCCACGGCGGAGTGCGCTACCTGCGCCAGGGTCGGATCGGGCTGGTCCGAGAGGCTCTGCTCGAACGGGGCCGGCTGCTGCGGAACGCTCCGCACCTCGTCCACCCGCTGGGGTTCGTGATCCCGGTGTATCGGCGGATCGACGCCGCGTGGTACGGACTCGGCCTGGCCGTCTACGATTCTCTCGCCGGCCGCCACGCCCTCGGTCGCTCGCGTGCCCTGGCCCGTGCCGAGACCTTGCGGCTCGCCCCGACGCTCGAGCCCGAAGGGCTACGCGGAGGGGTGCATTTCTTCGACGCGCAGTTCGACGACGCCCGGCTCGCCGCGCACCTCGCCGCCACCGCCGACGACCTGGGTGGCCGCGTTCTGAACCACGTCGAGGTCGTGCGGATCCTGAAGCGCAACGGTCGTGTGCGCGGTGTCGTGGCGCGCGATGCCGAGACGGGCCACGAGCGCGAGATCGAGGCCCGGG
>Ga0180085_1000685_pt1 | contig 11734 bp, 12 predicted proteins | sample EasRiv730_16_10D_FD_123013 | JGI IMG/M metagenome (GOLD analysis project Ga0180085, IMG submission 123013) | Soil microbial communities from meander-bound floodplain in the East River, Colorado, USA - East River metaG ERMLT730_16_10D | ecosystem: Environmental > Terrestrial > Soil > Floodplain ... | reverse complement strand
TAAGAGGAGAGGGGCCGGAATCGAAATCCCGGCCCTTTTGGAAAGGACAATGAGTGGGACTGAACCCACTTACCCTGAAAAAGGTCTCGGGCTATTGAAGCCCTAGCACAGTTGCCATCTAGCTTTGCAAACGGCCCGCCAAACCGGTCCATCCTTCTCGAACCGACAACATGCGTATTTTCAAAGCTAAGACTGCCTCATGCCCGAGGCTTGGGTACGTTCTTGGAGGCGGACTGACAAAAGTGTCATCCCACGGTTGACAACCTTCGGCAGCGTGGGCGCCAGTCAGGCTCTCTCATTCAGCGATCCAGCTCGAGGAATGGCAGAGGGCCAGAGACTGGTGGATGTGATGTTGGCAGCGGTGAGGAGGGCAAAGGATGGAGAAAAGGGCAGTTTGCACTGCCCTTGAGGCAGAGAAAGAACTACTTCTTCTTATTGACGGCAGCCTTCAGCTCCGCACCGGGGGTAAACTTTGCAACTTTCTTGGCCGCAATCTTGATCGGTTTCCCGGTCTGAGGGTTGCGACCCGTTCTGGCCTTGCGTGAGCCCACGGAGAAAGTGCCGAACCCGACCAAAGTAACGCGGCCACCTTTCTTCAACTCGCCCTCAACTCCTGACAGTACCGAGTTGATGGCAGCGTCAGCCTGGGTCTTGTTGATGCCAGCATCCTTTGCGATTTTCTCGATCAGGTCTGCTTTATTCACTGTGTCCTCTCCTTGATGAATTGTGCAATGGGGGTCTTTTGAAACGCCGTCTCACAGACGCATCGGCGTTATACATCAGCGAAATCCCCTTGTCAATGGGATTTCCGCCCGCACTTGCTCGAAACCCCAGATTTTGCGGGCATCTTCACGGTCGTCATTCGAGCCGAAGTCGAAACGATATATGGGGGACCATCGCGACCTCTGATGAAGCCGCGATGGTTGGGGGGCCCCATCGAAGCCAAAGGCGTCGATGAGATTGTGGATTTCATGGTTGCGATACTTAACTCAGCAGCTTTGTTACCAACTACGCAGTTGGCTCGAAAGCCTTACTGGATGGCCATCTTCGTCTGAACTGTTGGCGACCAGTCGCATTTCAGGGCACATTGGCTAGGGAAAATTTGCGTGGGTCGTGTAACTTTTGGCAGAACATTGCACCAACTGGCTCACGTGGCCGGATTTTCTGTTGACACTCAAATTCCAAACTTCCATAATCGCCCTACTTCATCAACCTCTGCTGGTCGTGAAAGTCTGCCGTCGACGCGGCTTCTGGTGCTTTTGACGGTGACTTGGGAGGACATCATGAAACAGCGATTCTTTGTGATTCTTCTGATGGCGGCTTTCGGTCTGAACGTTGCGGACATCTCGCTGCTGGCATGTCAGGATGCCCCAGCACAAAAGAAGGAAGACCAAAAGAAGGAAGAGGCAAAAGAGCCAGATGCGGTCGATCTTGAAGAAGCGGAGAAACAAGCTAAGAAGCCTGCTCCAGACGTTGGATACACCAAAGAGGAGTATGACGAATTTCAGACTGCCTTCAATCTGCCCGACCTAAAGGCTCGCGCAGCTGGCCTCAGCCAGTTCATCAAGGGCCACCCAACTTCGAAACTCAACGAACACGCGCTCGCGGCTTACTCGGCTCTGCTCAACCAGCTTTATCAGCAAAAGGACATGGCTTCCCTGGCGCCAGCGGCCGAAGGCTTCTTGGAGCTGAAAGCTGGCGATGTTGCGGCGCTCGGTTTGGCCACCGAAGCGTTTTATTCCAACAAGGACTATGCAAAAGCCGTGAAGTTCGGCGAGCCGTTCTACCAGGCCAAACCCAGCAAAGAAGTCGCGCAACTGCTGGCCTACTCGTTTGACCAATTGAAGAGCGACGCCAAGTTCGCAAACTATGCTGAGAAATGCATCCCTGAAATGTCGGCAAAAGACGCCTTCTTCTACTCCGCAAAACTCTCCTATTATTATGGTGGGCAGAAAAACATTCCCAAGGCAGCGGCGTATTGCCAGAAGATGATGTCGGCGTACGGCGAAGGTGAGATCCCTCCGGGTTATTCCGCTGGGCAATGGACACAGGAAAAAGGAAGGTCCTACTCCATTATTGGCAGGAATGCCTATGATCGAAAGCAATATGGAGCTGCTGTCAGCGCCTACACCAACAGCCTGAAGTACTTCTCCGCGAACGATGAAGCCTACTACTATTTGGGCATGAGCTTTTGGGCCGCCCAGGACACAACCAGTGCGATGAGGAACCTCGCCAAGGCTGCTCTGCTGAACAAGCCCTATTCCAAGAATGCCCGTGCACAATTGGAAGCCCTTTACAAAGGGCTCAACAATGGATCCCTCGAAGGCATCGATCGGGTGACCCGTGCAGCCAGCGCCGAGATGAAGTAACACCTATCGAATCCCCGCAACAAAGCTTCCCATTGAGTTCGGTCGTCTCCACGGAAAGGCGTACCCGTAGAAGACACAGTATTGGAAACCGCTTGTACTGGCTTCAGAGCGTCTGCTAGAGTCTACAGCTTGCTCGAAGCTGAAACTTGGCAGTGGGCTTGATCCTCAACCAGAGTTCCCCACTAAATCAATGAAACTGAAGGATAAGGTTGCCATCGTTACAGGCGCGGGCACAGGCATCGGCAGGGCCATCGCCTTGGCCTACGTACAGGAAGGTGCCGCGGTGGTCCTGGTTGGTCGAACGCAGGAAACCCTGGCGAAGGTGGCTGACGAGGCTGTGGCGCTTGGCGGAGAGGCATTGGTTGTCCGTGCGAGTGTTTCCAAACCGCCCGATGTGCGGCGCGTTGTGGAGCAAGCTCTGGAGCGATTTGGAATTATCAATATCCTGGTAAACAATGCTGGGGTCTTTATCTACAAGGGCTTTCTTGAACTGAATCTGAAGGACTGGGATGACACGATTGACACCAATCTGAAAGGTATCTTTCTCTGCTGTCAGGCAGTGTTGCCTGGAATGGTGAAGCAGAAACAGGGGAACATCATCAATATCTCATCCATCCACGGCAAGATTGGCGACGCCAACCTGGCAGCGCATTGTGCGTCAAAGTTTGGCGTGATTGGCTTGACTCAGGCGCTGGCCCGAGAAGTCATCGACCACAACATCAACGTCAACGTGATTTGCCCCGGCCAGGTGAAATCCAACTGGATCGATGAGCCTGAAGCTCTACCCACACCACTTTCAACCCGCCTTAAGCCTGCGGATGTCGCGCGAGTGGCAGTCTTTCTGGCGTCGCCCGATTCATCCATCATGACAGGTTCCGTAATTGACGTTTTTGGAGGAACCTCCCTAAGAATTCACTAGGCTCAGATCCGACCGCACGCAAAGCCTGCCACATGATGAAGAAATCTCCGCTGGTTGTTCTATTCCTCACTGTATTCATCGATCTCATTGGCTTCGGCATCGTCCTGCCTCTGCTTCCATTCTACGCCCAGCATTTCGGTGCCAACGCCTTGCTCGTGGGGCTGTTATCCACTTCATTCTCGCTCATGCAACTATTGTTCGCGCCGGTATGGGGGCGGCTTTCCGACCGCGTAGGACGCCGACCGGTGATTCTGGCAGGACTTTTGGGCTCTTCGATTTCTTACCTCACTTTTGGGCTGGCTCCTTCTTTGCCGATCCTGTTCCTCTCGAGAATTCTTGCAGGCATCGCCGGCGCAAACATTTCCACCGCACAAGCCTACATTGCCGATTCGACCCAACCGGAAGACCGCGCCAAAGGCATGGGGCTCATCGGTGCGGCCTACGGACTTGGCTTCACGGTTGGTCCCGCCATTGGCGGAATTCTCAGCCAATACGGCTACGCCATTCCGGCTTTCTTCGCGTCTGCGTTGGCGCTGGCAAATTTCGGCGCTGCCTGGTGGCTGCTTCCGGAATCGCGAAATCCATCGGAAGGAACACATCGCACAGAACGCGGGTTGAATTGGCAACGACTTCGGACGGGTCTCCAGCACCCGGAACTTGGCGTTTTCCTCATCCTGTTCTTCATCTCCACGTTTGCTTTTGCCAACTTGGAAGCTACGTTTGCACTGATGACCGCTCGAAAGTTTGGCTTCGATGCACGAGCCAACGGCTATCTGTTCGCATACATAGGAGTGCTCATTACCGTCGTCCAAGGAGGGCTCACCGGCAGGCTGGCCAAGCGATTCGGCGAAAGACGGCTGATCTCTGCGGGCCTTTTTTGTATGATCTTTGGTTTGGGCTTGTTACCGTATTCCTTGGGGTTGAAATCGCTGCTATTAGTGCTTGTAGTTCTTATTGGTGGGCACGGGTCCACGAATCCGTCCATCTCCAGCCTGATTTCTCAGTCTGCCAGCACTGAAGACCAGGGGAGCATTTTGGGTGTTGCGCAGTCGCTCGCCAGCCTGGCACGGATTCTGGGTCCCATTTGGGGCGGCTTTACCTTCGATGCGTTTGGCTTTCAATATCCTTATCTGACTGGGAGTTTGTTCATGACTGTTGCGTTTGGTCTGAGTCTTCTAGCCGCAAAAAGTAAGTTAAGTGTTCCCGAACCGGCTTGAGTCGTCCGGCCGAAGCAACCACCCTCGCAGGAGTGAAAGATGAGCGAAAGTGATTTGCATGCACCAGAGGCTGTAGCATGCACTTTGACTCAAATCGAATTGGCGAACCGCCGCAACGACCTCCTGCCTGGGCTCTTGAGCAGGGCCGACTCACAAGAGACGATCCTTGGAGGCTTCCGTTGGACTTTCAGTGAAACCAATGGATTGCTGAATGATGTTGCCTCGGTAATCGAGGCCGAGCGCCGCTGTTGCCGTTTCTTACGCTTCCGTCTGACCCTTGAGCCCAACGGAGGCCTTCTGTGGCTGGAAGTAACCGGGCCTGAGGGTACCCAGACCTTCCTAAGTTCACTCCTGTCCAACGCTCCACCGCCCTTGGCCACCAAGGATTAACGGACAGGGAACATGCAAGTGCGGACCGTCGGTTTTTATTGGATGGCAGCGTTCTTTGAGATCGCGGGTTGTTTTGCTTTCTGGGCTTGGTTGCGCCTTGGACGCTCTGCCTGGTGGACCTTGGCTGGAACTTGTAGTCTCGTGCTCTTCGCCCTCTGCTTGACGCGCATCGACACTTCCCACGCCGGCCGTGCGTTTGCCGCATACGGCGGCATCTATATCGTGGGCTCATTGGCGTGGCTTTGGATGGCTGAGGGTATCAGGCCCGATCGCTGGGACACTGCCGGAGCATTGATCTGTCTTGTCGGAGCCAGTGTCATTCTTTGGGGGCCTCGAACGTGAAAGGGCGGCGGCGCAAAGCTCCAGCGGGTTGTCCGTCTGCCACGACCTGCAGAAATGATTACTCGTTCTTGTTGTCGTACTCGGATTATTCTCCGAGGAGGAGCACGAGGACGACGATTTTTATCGGAGACTAATGACACTTAACCTCATGTACCATGACAACTGTTTCGATGGCGCCTCTTCAGCTGCGGTTTTCCTGCGGTTCTACAGGGAGAAGGTGAATCCCAAAGCAGACGTCACGCTGATTGGAATGGCCCATCAGGCTGGCGCGCAATTTCACGACGCACTGTTTGCTGCAGAAGAAAGCGCGATCGTGGATTTCAAGTATTCTAGTTCAGACCGATTGACTTGGTGGTTTGACCATCATCATAGTGCCTTTCTGACACCAGAAGACGAAAGGCATTTCCGCCGGGATAGTAGTGGAAAGAAGTTTTACGACCCGTCGTATAAGTCCTGCACAAAGTTCCTGGCAACCATCGCTCGGGAACAGTTTGGGTTCGACTGCCCTGAGCTTTCCGAACTGGTCTATTGGGCTGACATCATCGACGGAGCCATGTATCGTGACGCCAAGACGGCTGTCGAAGTTGGCGAACCAGCTCAGAAACTCGCTGCAGTCATAGAAGCCAGCAACGAACCCGATTTTCGTCACAGCATCATCCGCCAGCTCGCCAGGCAACCCCTGAACGTCGTCGCCACCCAGCAGGAAGTGCTCAACCGTTACGAACCGATCGCAAGGAAACACGGCGAAAATATCCGGATTATCCGTGAAGCTTCCCGCTTCGAAAAGGGTGTCCTGTACTTTGATCTAACCAAAACCGATTTGGAAGGCTACAACAAGTTCATCCCCTACTATCTCTACCCTGAGGCCAACTACACCGTCAGCCTGATGCAAAGCCCCAAGCGCATGAAGGTGAGCGTGGGCTGGAATCCCTGGACCAAGGCCCAGCGCAAACACAACCTTGCCGCGATTTGCGAACGCTATGGTGGCGGTGGACATCCCGTGGTTGCGGCCATCTCTTTTGAGCCAACTGCAGTGGACCAGGCACGGAAAGCAGCCGAGGCGATCACAGAAGAGTTGCGGAGAGGGGAAAGTGAGAAAGCCTAACCACAGAGACGCGGAGACGTAGAGGAATTCGACTGACTAGTGTGATTGCTTTCGATGCCGCTGCATGAAGAGAAGAAAAATGGCAGTCACTGCGAGGAGAATGCCAATTATCAATGCTAAGCTCCCGACTGCAATCCACTCGGTTCCAACCCAGTCGAAGTCTGCCATTCTTGCGCGCTGCTCTGCGGGATTTGGCTAATGGAGTAGCGAACACCGAAATGACAAACCGCTGTCCCGGCAAGCGCGAGAGCAAGTGCGCTGGAAAGCAGGTTTCTAACAGCGTTCTTCAGGCGGTATCTATCCGCATCCAGCCAACCCACGAGAGTCCAACCGAGAACTCTCAGCGTCTCTGCATCTCCGCGGTCAGCTTTCTTTTCCGGCCCCAGTACCAGTAAGCAGGCAGGCCGGTAAGCACAATCACCAGTCCCCAGAACGAACTACTACTCAGTATTTGGGCTCGTTTGAAGTCGTTCACCATTGTGTTTAGCACAATCAGGAACGCGCCGAAAGCAAAGAGTAGCGGAACAACCGGGTACCCCCAAGTCTTGTAGGGCCGCTCGGCGTGCGGCTTGGTCTGGCGCAAAACCAGGACCGCGATACCGCCCAATCCATAAAAAATCCAGGCGACAAAAATGACATAGCTGAACAATTGATCGAAACTACCGATCAGCGTCAGCACGCTCGCCCAGACGCCCTGAAGAGCAATGGACACCGTTGGCACCACGTAACGCGGCTGAACGTAGGCAAATGGTTTGAAGAAGAGATTCTCTCGCGCCATCGCAAAATAGACCCGCGGTCCTCCCATCGTATTGCTGTTGGTGGCTCCGGTGATGGAGATCAGAATCGCCACGGCGATGAGTGTTCCTCCAACTGGCCCCATGGCCAATTCCATGGCATCGGAGGCTAGGCGACGTGACCCGATGATTCTTTCAAACGGCAATGCGTAGAGATACGCTAGATTCACGATCAGATAAAGCGCAATGACAGCAGCGGTGCCCAGGACTAACCCGCCGGTCAAATTCTTCCTGGGATTTTTCACTTCACCGGCATTGTAAGTCAGGATGTGCCAACCTTCGTAGGCCCACAGCACGGCAATCATGGCGATGCCTAAAGCGCTCCAGGAAAACGCGACTGGGGAGGCTGGTTTGTAGGAGAAATGCTGAAAGCTTCCACCGCTCATTGAAAAAAGAACGACAGAAATTCCAATGAGAGACCCCATTTTGACGACGGTCAGGATGTTTTGAACTCGGGCGCCCGAACGTACGCCAAGGCAGTTGATCACCGTCAAGAACCCGATCATGGCTATCGCACAAAGCTTCGCTACGCCCGGAGACACCGGCAGGAGGTAGCCAAGATAAATTGCAAAAGCTGCTGCCAGAGTGGCCACCGAGCCGCTCTGCATTACGAAGAAAGTGCACCAGCCGTAAAGAAAGGCGGTAAGGGGTCCATAGGCTTCGCGCAAGAACACGTAAATGCCTCCCGCACGCGGGAACATGGCACCCAACTCGGCATACGCCAGAGCCCCAAAGAGACTCAACAAGCCGCCCACGACCCAAACCAGAAAAACGCCTTCTACACTCTGCACGGTCCGAGCGATGTTTCCGGGCGTCAGAAAAATCCCGGAGCCGATCACCGAACCGATGACGAGCAGTGCGCAATCCGTGAGACCGAGATCACGCTTTAGTTCATCGGACTGGGCAATGACTGGAGTCGGTTGTGTCGTTGATGTTTTCAAGGTTCGTTCCTGTCCTGTCGCTCAATCTCCGCCTGGAAGACTTCAAAGGCATCCGCAGAAAACAAGCAGAACACCACCGAGTTCAATCCACTGGGCCTTTGCAGAAAGTCCACGGTTGTTCCCACCATGATCCGGGCACAACGATCCAACGGAAAGCCAAAGATCCCCGTGCTGATGGCTGGAAAGGCAATGCTGTGAAGACCATTGTCCTCGGCCACTCTCAGCGCTGAGCTTCTCGTCCTCGTTACCTTCACCCGTGCGGGGACCCACGGCATGAATAACGTGTCTGGCTTTCAAACGACCGCCACTCGTGATAACCGCAGTGCCGACGGGCGTTCCGCCAATACGGTCACACTCGTTTTGAATATCCGGTCCGCCTTTTCTGCGAATTGCACCCGCTACGACTTCATCCAGAATCAAATGAGAATTGGCGACGTTGACTGTGGCATCCACGTCCAGTTCGGTGATGTCTCCCTGGACGAGCCGAAGCTCGGTGTTCAGAATCTGCATTTTCATCTCAAGCTAGAATCGACCGGATGCTATGAGAAATCCCGAAATGCGTCAAAGCAAATTGCCCGTTGTAAGCGGAATTGATACGCTTAGCAACTATGAATACAGCGACCCGGATTGTCCGAAAACACGCGAGTTTATTAAGGCGATGCGCGGCAGCTCTATCCTTTCTTATGGTGGCGTTTGTCTCGCCCGGTCACGCAAACCAGCAAGCCGTGATCCCAGGCGTTGAGGTGCTCCTCTCCGAACAGTTGAATCTGATTCGCGGCAAACGGGTCGGCTTGATTACGAACCATAGCGGTGTGGACCGCAAGCTTCGGCACGACATCGATCTGCTGGCATCGGCCCCTGGAGTCAAGCTCACAGCCTTTTTTTCACCTGAACACGGCATTCGGGGCGCCGCCCAAGCCGGCGAGAAGGTTCGCAGCGCCATCGACGCCAAAATCGGTGTCCCCATACACAGCTTGTACGGGGAGACAAGACGTCCGACCGCTGAAATGCTCAGGGACGTCGACGTCTTGCTTTACGACATTCAGGACATTGGCAGCCGCTTTTACACCTATATTTCTACCTTGGGTGAATGCATGCAGGCGGCGGCTGAGCGGAAGATCCCGCTCATTGTGCTGGATCGCCCCAACCCACTGGGCGGCAACACTGTTGAGGGCCCACTGCTCGATCCCACCTTTCGCTCCTTTGTCGGAGCGTATGCCATCCCCATTCGCTATGGCCTCACCCCGGGCGAACTGGCTGGTTGGATCAAGTCCAATCTGAAACTCGACCTTGAGCTTTCGATCGTGAAGATGAAGCACTGGACGCGCGCGCAGTGGTACGAAGAAACGAACCTCATTTGGGTTCCGCCGTCGCCCAACATCCCCACAATGGCATCGGCGATGGTCTATCCGGGAATGTGTCTCATCGAAGGCACGAACCTCTCCGAGGGCCGTGGGACGACTACGCCGTTCGAGATCGTGGGAGCACCTTGGCTCGATGGCATCAAGCTGGCCGAGCGGCTGAATGCGTTGGCTCTTCCAGGCGCCTTGTTTCGTCCCGTCACGTTTACTCCTACCCTCTCCAAATTTTCGGGAGAATCCTGCCAGGGAGTTCAACTGCACGTGGCTGATCGCAAATCGTTCCGCCCTCTGCCGACCGCTCTTGCAATCGTCGAAGACATCCGTAGGAACTATCCAGAGCAGTTTCAATTCAAGAGTGCCCACTTCGACCGGCTGTCGGGAACCGACGCGGTTAGAAAGGCAATGGAACGAAACGAGCCTGTGGGCGAGATCGTCGCAACCTGGCAGAAGGACCTCAAAGAGTTTGAAGCCGCCAGAAGGAAGTTCTTGCTTTATCCCTGAACCTGCTTGGTTGTTGGTTGTCAGTTGTCCGTGTCTCGCACGGACAACTGACCGGTGCTATACTCCTCCACCATGATCGAAACCAGAAAGACCCTCTGCAACCGCGACTGTCCGGATGCCTGTAGCATCGTCGCTACCGTCGAAGACGGACGGATTACGAGGATCCGTGGCGACAAGGAACATCCGGTCACTCGCGGGTTTCTCTGTTATCGAACGAGTCTTTTCCTGTCCACGCAGTACTCGCGCGAGCGCCTCACCTCCCCGCTCCTCCAGCACAATGGAGAGTTTCATCCCATTTCCTGGAACGAGGCTCTGGATCTGGCGGCTGACCGGCTGATCACAATTCGAAGAGAGTCAGGACCGGCAGCGATATTTCATTATCGGAGCGGCGGCTCGTTGGGTCTGGTAAAGCACCTCTCGGATTATTTTTTCGAGAAGTTCGGTCCCGTCACAACAAAGAGGGGCGATATTTGTTCAGGGGCGGGAGATGCCGCTCAGACACTCGACTTCGGTGAGGAAGAGAGCCACGACATCTTCGACCTGCTCAATTCCAAAAACATCCTTCTGTGGGGTAAGAATGTTTTCACTTCCAGCCCTCACACCGTGCCGATTCTCATGGACGCCAAAGTGAAAGGCGCCAAAGTGGTGTTGATCGACCCGGTGCATCACAAGACCGCCGCCCTCTGCGAGCGGTTCATCCAGCCTCGCCCTGGTGGTGATTTTGCATTGGCGATGGCGGTGGCAAGAATCCTTTTTGAGAAGGATTGGATCGACCCTCAGGCGTCAGCCTACTGCGACCATCTCAGCGAATTTCGCGACCTGACGATGCGGCAGACTGTGGAGAACTGGTGCCTGCAAGCCGGCGTTGGTGAGGAATCCGCGTACGACCTGGCGCGGCGCCTGGGTCCTGAAAAACCCGCCGCCATCCTGGTGGGCTGGGGTATGGGTCGGCGCGTTAATGGAGCGGCCATCGTTCGGGCTCTCGACGCACTTTGCGCCATTTCAGGAAACATCGGTATTCCTGGCGGCGGCGTCTCGTTCTACTTCAAGCGCCGCGGGGCGTTTGACACCTCATTCATTCGCGGCAAGCAGGCCGCGCCGCGCACGGTGTGCGAGCCTCTGTTTGGACCCGAGGTTCTCAGCATGTCTGACCCTCCGATTCGAGCGGTTTGGGTCACCGCGGGAAATCCTGTCGTGATGCTCCCGGAATCGGAAACCACCATCAAGGCTCTGAGCACCCGCGATTTTGTAGTCGTCGTCGATTCCTTCCTGACCGACACGGCTCGACTGGCTCACCTCGTATTGCCGACTACCACGTTGTTGGAAGCAGACGATCTGTTGGGTGCCTACGGCCACCACTGGATTGGCGTCGCCAAACCGGTTGTCGAGCCGCCCGAGGGGGTCAAGAGCGATCTCGAGATCGCCCAGGGACTCGCGAAGCGCGTGGGCTTGGCCGAGGTGATGGCGGGAACTGCCAGCGATTGGAAGCGGCGTTTCATCGCCCCGAAACTCGCTCCCCACGGCATCACACTGGAAACGCTGGAGGCCGGCGTGGTGCGGAATCCACTTCCCAAGAAGGTGTTGTTCGCCGACCGCAAGTTCCCAACAGCATCCGGTAAGGTGAATCTAATGACCGCAGAGCCTGCAACCTCTGCGAACAGCCCTGAGTTCCCACTCTTCATGATGTCTCTTTCCACAGAGAAATCTCAGTCCTCACATTGGGCAGCGCCGCAGGAAGGACCAGCCACGGTCACCGTCCATCCAGATGCAGCCGCCGGTATTGCCGACGGAGCTC
>Ga0180085_1000684_pt1 | contig 11737 bp, 8 predicted proteins | sample EasRiv730_16_10D_FD_123013 | JGI IMG/M metagenome (GOLD analysis project Ga0180085, IMG submission 123013) | Soil microbial communities from meander-bound floodplain in the East River, Colorado, USA - East River metaG ERMLT730_16_10D | ecosystem: Environmental > Terrestrial > Soil > Floodplain ... | reverse complement strand
GCCGCCTGGCGCTGGCGGAGGCGCGCCTGGCCGCCGTTCTCGCCGCTGCGCCCGACGCGCTGCCCGAGGTGCTGGCGAGCCCGCTGATCCTGGCCCTGAAATCCAAGTACGCCGAGGTCGAGCGCGCCCGCAGCCAGCTCGCCGAGCGTTTTCGCGACGACTGGCCGGCGCTGCGCCAGGTCGACGAGGAGCTGCGCCAGGCCCGCGCTCGGCTCGAGCTCGAGACGCAGAACATCGCCCGGCAGGTGCGCGAGGTCGCGAGCACCGACCACACGCGCGCGCGCGGCGAGGTCGAGAACCTGGGCCGGCGCGTCGAGGAGCAAAAGCTCGAGGTCCAGCGCGTGAACAAGGACGCGATCGAGGTGGCGAGCCTCAAGTCCGAGATCGAGACGCGCCGGCACTTCCTCGACGACCTGGTGAACCGGCAGAGCGAGACCGAGGTCTCCGATCGCCTGCGCGACACGCAGGCCAGCAACGTGCGCGTCGTCGATGCGGCCGAGACGCCGAAGGTGCCCGTCTCGCCGCGCAAGCGCTTCAACCTGCTGGTCGGCATCCTGCTCGGCCTCCTCGCGGGCGTCGGCGCGGCGTTCCTGGCCGACCACATCGACAACACGGTCAAGGGCGAGTACGACCTCGAGCGCACGGCCGACCTGCCCGTGTTCGGCCACGTGCCCCTCTTCGAGCCGCTGCGCGCGGTGCCCGAGGGCGGCCCGGCCAAGGGCGGCGCGTCGCAGCACCCGATCGGCCTGGCCAGCTGGCTCGACCCGCGCTCGGCATTCTCGGAGGCCTTCCGCAGCCTGCGCACGTCGTTGCTGCTGGCCTCGCCCGACCGCCCGCCGCGCGTGATCGTCGTCACCTCCTGCGAGCCGGGCGACGGCAAGTCGACGGTCTCGGTCAACCTGGCGATCGTGCTGACGCAGCTCGGCCGGCGCGTGCTGCTCGTGGACGCCGACCTCAGGCGGCCGCGCCTGCACCGCATCTTCGGCGTGTCGAACCAGGTCGGCCTGTCGAGCCTGCTCACGGGCAACGCTTGCTTCGAGGACGTGGTGCAGGACTGCGAGATGCCCGGCCTGGCGCTGGTCCCGTCGGGCCCGCTCCCGCCGAACCCCTCGGAGCTGCTGCAGAGCGCGTCGCTGCAGGCGATGCTCGACCGCGCGCGCGAAAGCACGGACTGGGACCACGTGCTGCTCGACTCCCCGCCCGCGGTGCAGGTCGCCGACAGCCTGATCCTGGGCGCGCGCGCCGACGCGACGATCCTGGTCGTGCGCTCGGCCAAGACCGCGCGCGAATCGCTCGTCGCCGGCGTGGCGCGCCTGCGCCAGGCGCACGTGCAGGTCTCGGGCGCCGTGCTCAACGCGGTGCGCGAGCAGGACGGCTACCACTACCACTACAAGTACCGCTACTACCGCACGGGCGCCGAAGCAGGGAGCGCCGCCGACCCTGCGACGCGGCGCTTCGCGCGGTTCCGGCGCAAGCGCGACAGCCGGAGCGCCTGAGGGAGATCAGGTTGCCGTGCCTCCGCCTCCGGGCGGAGAATCCCGACGCATCGCGGACAGGTCCCCTTCCCACGAACCCTGCCCCGGCGAGCGCGAGAATTCGTCTCGACTTGACGCGACGAACGAACTCCCGGAGCGCTCGCTCCGCGGTGCGCGAGTAGGACCGCTCCGCGGCCAGCTGATGGGCTTCCTCGAGGAGCCTCCGGTCGACCAACAACCGCATGCGTTTCATCGAACCGCAGTGTACCGCGATGCGTGCAGCCAGAGCACGCGACAAGTGTTTCCGAACGGCAACCTCGCCGGCTCAGCAACCGCGGATTCGAGCGCGCATCCACGGTACGATCGGCGCGCTGGTGGCAGGAGAACTTGCCAAACGTACGCAAGAACGTACAATCTCTCGTGCTGGGATGGCCCGGTGTGGGAGGCACTCATGGCACGAATTCGACCAGCCGAGGACGTTCGACCGCTGTCCGAGTTTCGGGCGAACGCAGCGTCCTTCATTCAGCAGGTACAGGGCACGAAACGACCGGTCATCCTCACCGTCCATGGCCGAGGCGCCGCAGTGCTGCTTGACGTCCGGGAGTACGAGACGCTGCTGGATCAACTCGAGGTCCTGCGCGACATACAGACAGCTGAAGACCAGGTGAAGAAGCACCGCACCGTCAGCCACTCCAAGGCTCGAGCGAAGGTGATGGCACAGTTCCGCAAGTGAGAGTCAGGTGGTCGCTTCTGGCACTACGGCGCGTCTCGGGAATCGTCGTCTACATTTCGCACGATCGTCCGGAAGCGGCGCGACTGTGGGCGGAAGGCGTTTTCGACGCTGTTGACCAATTGAGGTTCTTCCCGGGCCAAGGCCGGGTGGTTCCGGAGCTCGGTCGGCCTTCGATCCGGGAACTCATCTACGGCGAGTACCGTGTGATCTACAAGGTCCGGGCCAGCGCGATCGCGGTTCTCACGGTCCGGCATGGCCGTCGGCGCTTCGACCCGCGCGACGCGCGAGGCCGTCGATGACTTCCCGTCGGAACTCTGTTGGTAACGTGTTCCGGGGCGTGGGCTTTATGCACGCCGAGGCGGAGCCGGACCGTGCGAGTCGCCTGACGGCTTGCGCGAGGCTCCGCCGCCCCGTACCCTCGCCCCCGCGATGGAGGAGCCGAAGGCGAAGGCGGTGCTGCGCGTCGCGCTCCTCGCACTCTTGGTCTGGACGCCGCTGCCCTTCGGCGCGGTGCAGCCGGGCGCGGTGCTCGCGCTCGAGCTGCACGCGGCGCTCCTGGGGCTGCTCGCGCTCTGGGTCCTCAAGCACGACGCCGATCGCCTCCCGCCCGTCGCCCGGCGCGTGCTCGCGCTCTCGGCGATCGTGCTCGCGGTCGGCCTGCTGCAGCTGATCCCGCTCCCGCAGAGCTGGATCGCCACGCTCGCGCCGCAGGCCGCGGAGGCCCGGGCGCTCCTGACGCCGATCCTGAAAAGCCAGAGCACCTTCGCCCCGCTCAGCCTCGAGCCCCAGGCCACCGCCGACGCGTTGCTGCGCTTCACGAGCTACGTGCTCGTGGGCCTCGCCGCCGCGGTCGCGCTCGACACCCCCGAGCGGGTCAAGCAGGCCGCCTGGGTCCTCGCCGCCTCGGGCGCGTTCCAGGCGCTCTACGGCGCGACCGAGTATCTCTCGGGCCACCAGCACATCTTCGGCTACGCCAAGCGCTTCTACACCGACGAGGCCAGCGGGACCTTCATCAACCGCAACCACTTCGCGGCCTATCTCGCGGCGACGCTGCCGCTCGCGCTCGCGATGGCGACGAGAGGCCGGGCCAAGCGCACAACAGCAACGAGCTGGCGCGAGCGCGGCCTGGCCCTGCTCGAGCCGCGCGGGGTGGGGCTCGTGGTCGCCGCGCTCGCCGCGGCCGCGATCTGGATTGGGATCGTGCTCTCCTATTCGCGCGCCGGGTTCGCAGTCGCGCTCGCGGCGACCGTGGCGTTCGCACTCGGCGCAGCGGGACGTGTGCGCGCAGCGGGACGCGTCGCGGCCGCGCTGCTGCTCCTGCCGACGCTCGTGCTGCTGTTCCAGGAGGTGCGCGCCCCGGGCGAGCGCTTCGCGGCGGACGAGGAGGAGCTGCGCACGCTCGGCGGCAGAGTCGAGGTCTGGGGCGTCGGGCTCGAGATGGCGAAGGAGCACGTCGTCCTCGGCACCGGCCTCGGCACGTTCGAATCGGCCTTCGCCCCGCGCCGCCCCCCGGGCGTCGAGCTGCGCTGGACCCACGCGCACAGCGACTGGCTCGAGGCCGCGATCGAAGGCGGCCTCCCGGTGCTCTGCGCCGTCGCGGGAATCGCGCTCCTGGTCGTCCGCCACCTGCTCCGCGCCGCGCGCGGCGCGGTCCCGGCCGCGCTCGCCGCTGCGCTGCTTGCGCTCGCAATCCACGCCGCGGTCGACTTCCCGCTGCGGATCCCGGCCGTGGCGGTCGTCGCTGCCGTGCTCGTGGGCGCGGCGTTGAGCGTGGAGGAGGAACCGGCAGGAGCGTCGTTAGTCGTGCTTGCGCGGCCGGTCGCTGTCGCATGACCGCGCAGGCAGCATCCCCGTCCTTTCGACGCAACGCGGTCTGGACGATCGGCGGGAACGTGGTCTATGCGGCCTGCCAGTGGGGCATGCTCGTCGTCCTCGCGAAGCTCGGCTCGCTCGAGAAGGTCGGCCAGCTCGGCTACGCGCTCGCGATCACGGCGCCGATCGTCCAACTCGCCGGCCTCAACTTGCGGGCGATCCAATCGACGGACGCGAGACGCGAGTACTCGCCGGGCCAGGTGCTCGCGCTGCGGCTCGCCATGCTCGCTGCAGCGGCCGTCGCGCTGACGGCGATCGCGACCGGGGCCCCGATCCCTGCAGAGACCGCGCTGGTCGTCCTGGGAGTCGGCGCCGCCAAGATCGTCGAATCGGTTTCGGACGTCTTCTACGGCGTACTGCAGCAGCGCGAGCGCATGGCGCCGATCGCGCGGTCGTTGATGCTTCGCGGCGTGACCGGGTTCGTCGGGCTCGCCCTCGGCGTCGCCGCCACGGGGCGCGTGGTCTGGGGTGTCGTGGGGTACGCCGCAGCTTGGGCCGGCATCCTCCTCTTCTACGACCTGCCCTGCGCGGCAAGAGCCCTGAAGGGAGAAGGCGGATCCCGCCACGACCTCGCCCCGCACGGTCCGGTGGCCCGCCTCGGGGGCCTGGCCAAGCTCGCAGCGCCGCTCGGGATCGTGATGGCGCTGATCTCGTTCAACACCGCGATCCCGCGCTACTTCCTCGAGCACACGGCTGGCGAGGCGGCCGTCGGCGTATTCAGCGCGCTCGCCTCGCTGATCCTCGCGGGAACCCTCGTCGTCGGCGCGCTCGGCGCCTCGGCCAGCCCGCGCCTCGCACGGCTGCACGCCGAGGGCGATCTGCTGGGCTTCCGCCGCTTCCTCGGCCGCCTCGCGCTCGGCGGAGCCGCGATCGGTGCAACCGGGGTTGCCGCCGTCGCGATCGCCGGAGACCCGATCCTGCGCATCGTCTACACGCCCGAGTACGCGACCTACGCAGCGGACCTCGTGTGGATCATGGTCGCGGGCGCGCTGGGCTACGTGTCCGCGTTCCTGGGCTACGGGTTGACCGCCGCCCGGATCCTGAAGCCGCAGATCGGTCTCTTCGCCGCCGTGGCGCTCGCGTGCGCCCTGGCTTCGGCCTGGTTCGTCCCCGTGCACGGCGTGCGAGGCGCTGCGTGGGCGCTGCTTGCTGGCTACGCGGTTCAACTCGTCGGCTCGGCCTGGCTGTGCCGGGTCGGGCTCACGTCCATCAGCGCTCCGGTCGCGAGCCGTGCGATAGACTAGCCGCCGTGCCGAGCGATCGACCGATTCGCGTGTTGCACGTCGTCGGGGGCATGGACCGCGGCGGCGTCGAGACCTGGCTCGTCCAGGTGCTGCGCCACATGGACCCGTCGCGGGTCCGCATGGACTTTCTCGTTCACACGGACCGCGAGTGCGCCTACGATGGGGAGGTCCAGTCGCTCGGTGCGCGCATCTTCCATTGTTCCGGGCACCGGAACCTCCCCTCCTACGCGCGGAGATTCCGGCGGATCCTAGCGGAGTACGGTCCCTTCGACGTCGTGCACAGCCATGTCCACCACTTCAGTGGGTTCGTGCTGTGGCTGGCGCAGCGTGCGTGCGTGCGCTCTCGCGTCGCACATTCGCACAGCGACACGAGGGCTGCGTACGGCAATGCTCCCGCGATGCGCAGGCCATATCTGAAGCTCGCCCAGCGTCTCGTACTGCGCTGTGCAACGAGTGGCCTCGCTGCCAGTCGTGAGGCAGCGGCGGCCTTGTTCGGACGGGACTGGGAACGTGACGGCCGTTGGCGCGTCTTGTACTGTGGAATCGACCTACGCCCGTTCGAGAACTCCACACCCGACCCGTTCGTGCGCGCCGAGCTCTCGATTCCAGAAGACACCTTCGTCCTCGGGCACATCGGTGGTTTTCGTGCCGAGAAGAACCACGCGTTCTTGATCGACATCCTGCAGGCAACACGAGCACTCGAGCCGCGCGCTCATCTCCTCCTTGTCGGCGACGGACCGTTGCGCAATGCGGTCGCGGGGGCTGTGCAGACAGCAGGTCTGTCTCGTGCGGTTGTCTTTGCGGGTGAACGGAGTGACGTAGCCCGCCTGTTGACCCACGCGATCGACGTCACGCTTCTGCCATCGTTCCGTGAGGGCCTGCCCCTTGTGGCTCTCGAGTCGCAGGCAGCCGGGATACCCGTGATCCTGTCGGACGTCGTGACGCGCGAGGTCGACCTGGTCCCCGCGCTCGTAGAGCGTCTCTCACTCCAAGATCCGCCCCGGCTTTGGGCGCAACGCGCGCTGGCTCGACACCCACAACTCGTCGATCGAGGGGCAGCCTTGCGGACGGTCGCCGATAGTCCGTTCGCGGTCCGGCGATCAACGGAGTTTCTGACGTCACACTACGATCGGGTTCGTCCCACCGCGGCCCCTTCCATGGCGGCCGACACTCCGACCTGGACCAGTCGCTAGTGCAACGCCGAATCGTCAATTTCTGGGTCCTACTGCTGCTGACGCTGGCGACCGGTTCGGCCCTGGCCGCGCTTGCTACGGACAGCCTTCCCACCGTCGAGTTGGCTACAGGGTGTGCCGCGCTCTCGTTCGTGATGGCGTTTGCTCACACGCTGGCTCGCTCGCCAGGCGGCCTGGTCTCGCTGCCTTGCGGCTACCTGGGGCTGCTGGGGCTCTTTCACCTTGGCCTGATCGTGCCGGCCTGCTTGGGCTATGCGCCGCCACGCGAGGCGCGCTGGCTATTCTCATCGACAACCCCCAAGGCACTCTTGCTGTGCGTTGTCGCCTTCGCGGCCTTCTCAGTCGGAACCGCGGTTGCCGGCCTGCGTGCCCCGCGACGCCCCCTCCCTGGGGCGATCGCTCAACACTCGCGTGGGCTCTTGATCGGTGGGGTCGTCCTTGGCTTGGTCGGCACGGCACTCTTGACCGCCGGAGCGTTCCGCATCGGGATGCTCGATGTCCTCTACCGCGAGTTCTTCGCCGTGCGAGAACTCGAAGATCCGCGGTTGTTCGGGATCGGTTACATGTTCGCAACCATGGGGATGGTGATCGCGGGAGTCGGCGCCAACCGCGCCCAGTTGCGAATCGTCGGGTTGGCGTCCGTGATCGTTCTCGGCCCCCTCTTCCTCTACGGGTTCCGCGGACATCTGATCGTCTACTTCATTGCGCTTCTCATGATCTGGCACCGCAAAGACCGCCGCATGGCTCGCCAGGTGGCGGTTGCCGGACTCGTGCTCGTGCTGCTGTTGTCTCCAGCTGTCCGCCTGCTTCGCGCCGGCGGGACGGAGAGCCTCACAGAAGCGCTATCGAGCGTTGGCGCGCTGGACCTGCTCACGGAAGCCGGCGGCTCCCTTCGCCCGTTGGTAGAAACAGTGGATGCGCTGGACTACGACAACGTGGGCTATTGGTATGGTGCGTCGTACGCTGCCGCCTTCACCCGAATCGTCCCAAACGCGTCCCCAAAATGGAGCGCACCGGAGAGCCGTAACGAGCGTGATCCTGCCTCGTGGATCACAGCCCGGGTCGAGCCACTGGCTCAGCAGACCGGAGGAGGCATCGGCTACTCTGGGATCGCTGAGCCGTATCTGAACTTCGGGCCCATGGGCGTGCTGCTGTTCTTCTTGTTGTTGGGCTTCGTGCTTGCACGACTGGACAGGATGAATCTCGGAATCCACGCCGCGGCCGTCGTGGCCTGTGGTTATGCTGCGTTGTTGTGGACCGTCCGGAACGACTTCTCGAACTTGATCCGGCCGGTCGTGTGGGGCGCCTTGGTTGTCGGCGCCCTTCACTTGATATCGGCGACACGTCGAGCCCGATCCAATGGAACGCCAGACCTCGTTTCTTCCCCTTCCCGAACTTCGACGGGATGACACCGTCTGCCGTGTCATCCCGATCGCGCTCCCTCGTCGACAGTGGCCCTTCTTCCGCCCCGGCGAGACGGACGTGCAAGTACTGATCGTCTCCGAGCAGCGCTATTTCCGGAGCCAGGACGGCGCCATCCGAACTCGGTCCGCCTGCCCGTATCGCTCCTGGAGCCGCTACCTCGGTTCATTCGGCTCCGCGAGGGTCGCCGCCCGCGTCGAGACTTCGGAAGGGTCGCTTGACGACCTCGCCCGCGCAGATGGCCCGGGGGTGTCGTTCTGCGCGCTGCCGCACTACATCGGCCCAGCGGGCTTTCTGCAGGTTCGACATGAGATCCGCTTGCGCCTTGCCGCTGCGTTCGAATGGGGTGACGCCGTGATCGTGCGCGCCTACTCGCCTCTCTCAACGCAGCTCTTTCAGACGCTACGACGCGATGGCTACCCCTACGCGCTCGAGGTGGTGAGCGATCCCCACGATGCGTTCGCACCCGGTGCCGTGCGACACCCGCTGCGCTGGGCATTTCGCTGGTGGTTCGCCCGCTCGTTGCGGCGACAGTGCGCCGAGGCGTGTGCGGTCGCGTACGTCACGCGGGAGAGCCTGCAGCGCCGCTACCCCGCCGCCGCGGCGAGCTTCACGACGCACTATTCGAGCATCGACCTCGAGGAGGGCCATTTCGTCGCGGCGCCCCGCCCGGTCTCCCCTCGGCCAGAGGCGCCGCGGCTGATCTTCGTCGGCTCGCTGGCGCAGATGTACAAGGGCCCGGACATCCTGCTCGACGCGCTTGCGGCCTGTCGGCGACAGGGTCTGGACCTGCGGCTCACGATCGTCGGGGACGGTCGTCATCGGCTCGAGCTCGAGCGCCGCGCGGCGGCTCTCGACCTCTCCGATCGTGTGCGGTTCACCGGAGAGGTTCGGGCGGGCGACGCCGTACGGCAGCTCCTCGACGCCGCCGACCTGTTCGTCCTGCCCTCCCGGACGGAAGGGCTGCCGCGCGCGATGATCGAGGCCATGGCGCGAGGGCTGCCCTGCATCGGAACCTCGGTCGGGGGAATCCCGGAGTTGCTCGAGACCGACGACCTCGTTCCGCCCGGCGCGGTCGGCGTGCTCGCGCAGCGGATCGCGTCCGTTCTCTCGGACCCGGAGCGACTGGCGCGGATGTCGGCGCGGAATCTCCTGCGTTCCCGGGAGTTTGCCGATTCCGAGCTGCAACAGCGGAGGAACCGCTTCTACGAGGAAGTGCGCAGGCGCACCGAGTCGTGGCTGGCCCGCCGATCGTAGTACGATCGTGCCGATGCCTCCGTCGACCGCGCACCAAGACGAGCCAACGGCAATCGACTCGGCCGCGCCCCTGCGCGCCTTCGCGCGTCCACCGCGCCTCCTGCTCGTGGCCACGGTTCCCGTGACGCTGCGCTCGTTCCTGTTCCCGTACGCTCGGCACTTTCGTGCCCTGGGCTGGCGCGTCGACGGCGCGGCCGCTCAGGTCTCGGACTGCCCCGATTGCCGCAGGGAGTTCGACCAGGTGTTCGACATCCCCTGGTCTCGGAGCCCGCTGCGACCGTCGAACCTCTTCTCGGCACCCGGCGTGTTGCGTCGCGTCGTCGCGGCCGGCGACTACGACCTGGTTCACGCGACGACGCCGGTCGCCGCCTTCGTCATGCGTCATGCGCTGCGAACGCTGCGCCGGCGCGGACGCCCGCGCTTGATCTACACGGCGCAGGGCTTCCACTTCCACGGACAGAACTCGGCGGCCGCGAACCTGGCCTTTCGTTCGCTCGAGCGGCTCGCCGGGCGCTGGACCGACTTTCTCGTCGTCGTCAACCGGGACGATCATGCTGCCGCCCGGCGCTATCGCTTGGTGCCCGAGGACCGCCTGTGCTATATGCCGGGGATCGGCATCGATCTGCGCCACTACAGCGCCCAGAGCGTATCCGACGCGGAGACCTCGGCGATTCGAGGCGAGCTGGGGCTCGGGCCGGAGCATCGACTGTTCCTGATGGTCGCCGAGCTCAGTCGACGCAAGCGCCCGGAGGACGCGGTCGAGGCCTTTCACCGCTTGGCCCGACCCGAGGCACGCCTGGCCCTCGCCGGCGACGGTCCGCTCGAGGCGCAGGTCCGGCAGCGGATTCGCGCGCTCGGCCTCGCGGGTCGAGTCTTGCTCCTGGGGCGACGGCGCGACGTTCCGGCGCTGATGCGAGCCGCCGTCGCAACCGTGCTGACGTCGCGACAAGAAGGACTACCCCGCGTCGTCAAGGAGTCGATGGCGCTCGAGACCCCGGTCCTCGGCACCCGCATTCGCGGGACCGAGGAGCTGCTCGAAAACGGTTGTGGCCTGCTGTTCGAGGTCGGGGACGTGGAACAGTTGACGCGACACATGGCCTGGGTGCTCGACCACCCCGCGGCGGCACGCGAGCTGGCCACCCGCGCGCGGCAGCGCATCGAAGCCTATGACGAGCGGCACATCGTGCGCTTGCACGAGGAGCTGTACGCGCGGGCGCTGCGCGAAGCCGTCCCGGGCTCTCGGGCATGATTCCCGATCGTCCGATCCTCGTCGTCGGAGCGGGCGGCCACGCCAAGGTGGTCGTGGCGACGCTCCGGGCGTGTGGGCTCGCGATCGACTTCGTCGTGGATGACGATCCGGCGAAGCAGGGCCGCGAGTGGCTGGGGCTGAGGGTTCAGGCGCCAGCGAGCCATCTGCAAGGCCGATCGGCTGTCCTGGCGATCGGAGACAACCGGCTTCGGGCGCAGTTCGCGCGGCGCTGCGAGACCACGACCTGGATCAGCGCGGTCCACCCGCAGGCGTACGTGGATCCCTCCGCAACCATCGGACCCGGGAGCTTGGTCTTTGCCGGCGCGATCGTCCAGCCCGGTGCCCGCGTGGGACGGCACGTGATCGTCAACACCGGGGCCACGATCGACCACGATTGCAGCGTCGACGACTTCGTCCACGTCTGCCCGGGCGTCCATCTCGCGGGTGCGGTCCACGTGGGCGAGGGCACGCTGTTGGGAATCGGCAGCGTGGCCAAGCCGGGTGTCTCGATCGGCGCGTGGTGCACCGTGGGCGCGGGAGCGGCCGTGGTCACGGATCTCGGCGAGCACTGCACAGCGCTCGGCGTCCCGGCCAAGCCGGCCGATCCGAAGCGCGGCTGACGGCGCTCGGAGCGTCCCTTGCCTCGCAGCCGGTCGGCGACCGATGTTTGGACCAACGAGGCGACCCCATGACCCCACCCCGCCTGATCTACGCCGCGAACCGCTGGATCGGCGTGCGCGGCTTGGACGCGCTGCGCGAGCACGGATGGACACCGGTCGGGCTGCTCGTCCCCGAGGGGCCGATCACGGATCACGTGGGCGACCTGGTGCGCGATTGCCCCGAGACGCCGGTCCTGCGGGTATCCGAGCTACAGAGCAACGAAGGCTTCGCGCGCCTTCGCGATCTGGCGCCGGATTATCTCCTGAGCGTCCATTACCCCCACATCCTGCCGCCCGAGGTGCGGGCCCTGCCACGAATCGGGGCGCTCAACCTGTACCCCGCGCTCCTACCGTGGAACCGTGGGACCGACACGCCGTCGTGGGCGATCCTCGAGGGCACGCCCTACGGCGCGACGCTGCACTGGATGGCTGACGCGCCGGACGCTGGCGACATCGCCCTCCAGCGCCCGCTCGAGGTCCGGCCCGACGACACCGCGGACTCGCTCTACGCTCGCGTGCTCGACCTCGAGATCGAGCTGCTGCGCGAGGCGGTGCCGCTCCTCGCGAGCCGCTCGCTCGGGCGCACGCCGCAATCGCTCGACGGCACGCTCCACCGCAAGGGCGATCTCGCGG